>Ga0209536_100005737_pt1 | contig 19190 bp, 19 predicted proteins | sample DeeMarSeWOR28_12_FD_187461 | JGI IMG/M metagenome (GOLD analysis project Ga0209536, IMG submission 187461) | Marine sediment microbial communities from White Oak River estuary, North Carolina - WOR-2-8_12 (SPAdes) (version 2) | ecosystem: Environmental > Aquatic > Marine > Intertidal zone >... | reverse complement strand
GCGCGTCCGGGTCTGCAAGACTTCCAACGGCTACCTGACACCGTTGGTCACCGGCGAACTCGACCACGCAACCGTCGATCGCATCTACGCGGTATGCCCGGGCACCCGCGTCGAAGGTTTGCCAGAGCGCCTGGTGGAATCCGATACGCGACACGACAACGTCTGGGGGCCGTGGCGGCGCATGCTGCGCGCCTGGGCGAGCGATCCCGCTGTGCGCTACGAGGGCTCTACCGGCGGGGTCATGACCGCGCTGGCGATGTACCTGCTGGAGAGCAAACGCGTCGATTTCATCCTGCAGGCGAAAACCTCCTCCAGCGAGCCGAGTTTCGGCGAGCCCACGCTGAGTTTCACCGGGGCCGAGGTATTCGAAGCCGCCGGGTCGCGCTACGGGCCGACCGCGCCGCTGCTCGAGATTGACGAAATCCTCGCCCGCGAGCAACCGTTTGCGTTCTTTGCCAAGCCCTGCGACGTCGCCGCGTTGCGCAATTACGCCGAGCAGGATGAGCGTGTAGACCGACTGGTGAAGTATTGCATAGTGATGGTCTGTGGCGGCTTCGGTACGCCCCAGGGTACCCTCGGGTTTTACCGGCGTATGGGCATCGACCCCGAGTCCGTTACCGGCTTGCGCTACCGCGGCCGCGGCTGCCCCGGACCGACCCGCATCGATACGCCCGAGGGTTCTTTCGAGTATCACTACATCGATTTCTGGGGCGAGGACGAAACCACCTGGACCTTGCCGTTTCGCTGCAAGGTATGTCCCGACGGTATCGGCGAGGCTGCCGATATTGCCGTCGCCGATTCCTGGATAGGCGGTGGCCCCAACCGCGTCGACAGTGTCGACGATCCGGGCACCAACGCGCTGATCGCGCGCACCCTGGCGGGCGAGGAACTGATCGCAGCCGCGGCGGACGATGGCGCCCTGACCATCGAGTACGACATCGTGCCGGACACCATGAGTCTCTACCAGCCGCACCAGGTGGCGAAAAAATACGCGGTCTGGCCGCGTCACCAGGGTCTGCGCGACAGCGGCTGCCTGGCGCCCGAAACCGCGCGCCTGCGCATCGAGGAACTGGCCGCGGATCTACCCGAGGCGAGCAATCGCCGGCAGCGCGAGGGCACGCGCGAACGGGTGAAAATCGGCAAGAACCGCGAGCCTACGCCGCGCTTGTGGAAACCGGAAAGCGATGGCTGAGCCGCTCGCGCAGGTTGGTTTTCTGTCGCCACCTGACTGGTATGATCCGTCGCCGACCGAGTTTTACCATCTCTGCGGCGGCAAGGTTAGAGTGCAGCAAAGCGTGCTGGCGATAGCTGACATGGACTGGTCGCTGGAGGCGATCGCAGCATCCTGCGAGCAGCAGTCGATCGGGGCCCGGGCGCTGGCCTCGACCGGCTGCGACGTGATCGCCCTGGTCGGTACCCCGTTCGGCTGGGCCGGCCTGCATTCGGTCGACGCGGCGCGCGCCCGGGCGCGGAATCTGAGTGCCGCAGCGGGCGTTGCGGTCGTCACCACCGGCGTGGCTATTGTCGACGCCCTGCAGGCGCTCGGGGCGAGACGTGTGGGTCTTGCCTGCACTTATTACTCCAGCGCCTGGAAGCGGGCGTGGTCAGCATTCATCTGTGCTTCGGGTTTCGACGCGCACGCGCACAGCTTCGCCGATGATGGCATCATGCCGGCGGATAGCAATACCAAAGCGGAGTTCTGGAGCCCGGACGCGCCGCTGATTCTTGATTCGGTGAGCAATCTGCAGCGCAACGCGGGACCCTTCGATGCCATCGTGATCAGTGGTGCTGGCGCGCGTTGCCTGGCGCTGATCGCTGATCTCGAAGCGCAACTGGGTATCCCGGTCATGGGTTCGGATACCGCGCTTTATCGGGCCCTGTTACGGCAGGTTACGATCGAGGTCGAGCCAGGATGCCTGGGATCGATCTGGTGCTGAAGGCTGGTGATGGTTGCTGGCGCCGGTCTGCGCTGCGTCCCGGGTAAGCTCAGGAACTTACCAGGTGGTAGCCGCGCAGGTAGGCGGCGAAATCCGCCAGCGCGTCGATGCCGCTCTGCTCCGAGGCGACACACCACGCGCGCAGGCGCTCCACACGACCCGGTTCGGTGCTGGACCCGCGTCCCCAAACCTGTTTGAGTTGCTGCTTGAAACGGTAGATGGTCGCCAGCGTTTCGTCCACGCGCAGGGCGCGCTCGATGGTCTCCATCGCCTGGCGGTCCGGCGCCAGGCCCTCGCGGGTGATAAACTTGCGCGCCCGGCGAATCATGCGCCGGCCCATGCGATCGGTGTTACGTCTGGCCTGGCGCAATGCCGGTCGAATGACCATCTGGCCATAGCGCTTGAGAATCAGGAAACGCTGACTTACCACCGCGCGCGCCGTGTCGCGATCGATCAGTCCCTTGCCGGCATGGCTCGCGGCGCGCGGTGGACGGCGATTGATTTTCGCCAGTCGCAACAGCGCGAGCAGCCGCACGTAAGCCCAGCCGATATCGAATTCCCACCACTTGTTCGACAACCGCGCCGAGGCCATGTAGGCGTGATGGTTATTGTGTAATTCTTCGCCGCCGACGAGGATTCCCCAGGGCAGCAGGTTGCTGGAGTCGTCGGGGGTTTCGAAATTGCGGTAACCGAGGTAGTGGCCGAGACCGTTGATGACCCCTGCCGCCCAGAACGGTATCCACAGCATCTGCACGACAAAAATGGCAATCCCGGGTAAACCGAACAGCAGGATGTCGATCAATGCCATCAACAGAATCCCGAGGCTGCGATGCTTGCTGTAGAGTTCGTGCTCGAGATAGTCGTCCGGAGTGCCCTGGCCGAAACGCTCCAGCGTATCGACACGGGAGGCTTCGCGCCGGTATAGCCAGAAACCGCCAAGCAGGACGGTGAGAATGCCTTTGAAGCGAGGGCTGTGCGGATCTTCCTCGGTTTCGCAGCAGGCGTGATGCTTGCGGTGGATAGCAACCCATTCGCGCGTTACCGTGCCGGTGGTGAGCCATAACCAGAAGCGAAAGAAATGGCTTGCCAGCGGATGCAGGTCGAGCGCGTGATGCGCCTGGTGGCGATGCAGGAAGATCGTCACGCTGACGATCGTGACGTGGGTCAAAACAAGCGCTGCAGCCACGTAACCCCAGGTCGACAGGGGTATCAAGCCCTCAAACGACATGACGGGTACTCCACTCGAAGTGACTGTCGATCAGCCATTGCGCAAGCGCCGCGGCCGGGTGTAATGGGTATTTAGAACTGTCGATCATTGCTAGAACTTTACGGTATAACGGGGAAGGTAAAACCAAGAATAGGCGCAGTTTACCTGAAAATTTGTGTGCCAAGGCAGGTTTTTCGAAAATGCGTTTAATTTTTTCGATACAGCGTTTATGCTGTCGCCGCCTCTGCAGTCCGACAGACCGTCGCCGCGCGTCGATCGGGGCGGCAGACGCTATCATCCCGGAGGGAATCCATGTCATCGGCCAATGAAGATTTAAACCTTGCCATTTTCTGCGACTTCGAAAACGTCGCGCTCGGCGTGCGCGACGCGCGTATCGAAAAATTCAACATCAACCTGGTGATGGAACGCCTGCTGGTCAAGGGCAGCGTGGTCGTGAAAAAGGCGTACTGCGACTGGGAACGCTACAAGGAATTCAAGGCAGTGATGCACGATGCGGCCTTCGAGTTGATCGAGATTCCGCACACGCGCCAGTCGGGCAAGAACTCCGCCGATATTCGCATGGTGGTCGATGCGCTCGACCTGTGTTACACCAAGGAGCATATCGACAGCTTCGTCATCGTCAGTGGCGATTCCGATTTTTCGCCGCTGGTGAGCAAGTTGCGTGAAAACAACAAGATGGTCATCGGCGTGGGTGTGAAGAGCTCGACCTCGGATCTGCTGATGAGCAACTGCGACGAGTTCATTTTTTACGACGACCTCGCGCGCGAGGCGGAATCGAGCAAGCAGCGCAAACGCAAGTCGCCGCCGCGCAAGAAGGCGGAAAGCAAAAAGGGCGAGGAAAAGCAGACCGAGGCGACCAGGTCGGACGAGGAAAAGATGGACGAGGCCATCACCCTGGTGATGGAAACCGCGGAGGCGCTCTACGCCGAACGCGACGACCGCGACAAGCTGTGGGGTTCGATGGTGAAGCAGGCGCTGAAGCGCCGTCGTCCCGGCTTCAACGAACGCTACTACGGCGTGCGCTCCTTCAGCGACCTGCTGGAAGAGGCGGAACGTCGCGGCCTGATCCGCCTGTCGCTCGACGAACGCTCGGGTGGTTACCTGATACAGAAAGCCGACGACGAATGAATCGGCCCGCGCCAGGAAATCGTTGAAAGTTGCGGGCTAGCTGCGCACCGCGCGCAGCTCGACAGTGTTGCCGGCGATATCGCTGATGTAGAGCGAACGCCCCATGCCCTGCGCACCGTAACGCTGCTGAAACTCGCCACAGTCGATGCCGCGCGACTGCAACCAGTCGATCAGTTCGGCCTCGTCGAAGGCCTCGATCTGCAGGCAGAAGTGATCGAGATTTTTGCCGCTTGATGCCGGCGCCGCACCGCCCTTCTTGCCGAGTTCCCCGTGGACGTCCACTATGTCGATCAGAGCCGCGCCGGCGCGCAGTTGCGTCAGGCCGAACTCGGTCGAGGTTTCGCGCTCCAGCGTGCAACCGATAATGTCACAGTAGAAATCGATCAGCTCGCGATAGCGATCGGTGCGCAGCACGATGTGGTCAATCGCCGTGGGTTTGATCATGGGTTTCGAACTCCTTGAATCGGATCAGACCGGTAAAGATATGATCAATTGCCAGCGGCTACAAGTTTCGCAGGTCCAGCACACAGGCATCTGCCTAGGTGCAGGGACACTCGGGAATGGCGCCGGGTTAAGCCTCTCCATTTCCTCGGCGTCAATTCGCAGCACTCCGCTACATCGAGCGGATTGCCGACTGCGGGCTACATCATATTTACGACGCTTGCGCTACAGAAAACGGTGAGATATTTGGGCTAGTGCCGCGATGATATGGACGCCAGTCGGAATTCGGCGCTGGCGCAACAGGCCGAATCCCCGGCTACTTTTTGTGTTTCCTGTGCTTTGATTTTTTCTTCCCGGCTTTTTCTTCCTTCTTCTTTTTGTGTTTCTTTTTCCTGGCCTCCTCTTTCTTCAGCTTGTCCGCTTTGTTGCGTTCCTTTTTCGTCAATTTTCTTTCCGCCGGGTCGTTCAACTGTTCCTTTTTTGATGTGTTTGCAGCCGGCTTGCGAGCCGTGCTTTTTCGCCTGGTTTTGATATAGGCTTCGCTGGCGGTGCTTGTTTTAGTGGTTGCGAGCAACTCGTTCGCCGCGCGAATAACCCTGCTCGCACGCGTCGTGCCAAAGCCGGGGACGCTGCAGAGCTGTTCGATCGTGGCCGCGGCGACTGCCGACAGGGTGTTGAAGCCATGTTCATGAAGGGTTCTGGCAGTGTCGGGACCTATTCCCGATATACCGGTAATCGTTGTCTTCATCTTCGATGTCCTTTGGTTTCAGGTTGTTTTTTGTCAGATATCGCGCCAGCAGATTAATATGCTCATCGCCTCGAACTTTGATGTAAATCATTAATATCCGCTTAATCCATGAAATGTCTGCGGCAGTTATCGGCGAGCACGCATTCCCGGGACTAATTTTGCTGGCAGTTCTTAATTCGGAGAGTGAGGTAACCGTGCGATATTCGCTTCCCGCAACTTCGAAATTGCCTTGCACCGCCGTGATCGAGACTGCGCCTGTTTTCAACTCTTGAGTGCTGATCAATATTTTTATCGTAACCGATATGCACCATGCGCTTTCGCTCCCAGTCTCGTAGCTGTTGTGCAGGCTGGGTATTACGCCAGGTACCGGGGTGGTAACGCATGACGATTCGCCGAACTTCAGCGGTCGCATTCAGCTTGCTGTGCAGACGGCTTTGTTGTCCGCTATGCGAGTATCCGCCAGGCAATGTCGCTCATCTGCCGCAAAAATACTTTTCGATACGGTCGAAGGCCAGGTTGATGGTGTCTTCGTCGACACAATAGGCGAGGCGCACATGGTGCTCGCCCGATGGGCCAAAAGCGCTTCCCGGAGTAACGGTTACCCTGGCGTTATTTAGCAGGTCGATAGCAAAGGATGTCGAATCGGCGTGGTCGACCAGAATTCTGGGAAACATGTAGTAAGCCCCTTCCGCTCGTTGAAAAGAAAACACATCGGGGACGTTGGCCAGGCGCTCGACGATCAGGTCACGGCGCTTTTGCAGCACTGCCTGGAATTCCTGTTTATGATTCGACGGCTGCCCAAGTGCGGCGATACCCGCCAGTTGCGAAATTCTCGGCGCACAGATCATCGTCGCATCGTGCACTTTCATTGCTTCGCGCTTGAGCTCCGCGGGCATGATCATATACGCCAGCCGCCAGCCGCTCATCGCATAGGCCTTGGAGAAGGTATACATGTAGACGATATGCTCCCTGAAGCGCTCGACGCTGGCGAGATTGAAATATTTATCCCGGTTTTCATAGGTGAAATCGCTGTAGGGATCATCGATAACCACCAGGATATTATGCTGCAAGGCGATTTCGCCGACCCGCAGTAATTCCGCTTCGGTAAATATTTTCCCGGTTGGATTCGACGGCGAGACCAGCACGATGGCCTGGGTTCTGTCGGTGATCAACTGCGGCAAGCGGTCGAGGTCGAGGCTCCAGTTATTCGCCTCGTCCAGCGGCCAGTAAACCGTCCTGCCGTTGAACAGGATGATTTGCTGAATATGCGAAGCAAAGCAGGGGTCGGTCAGGATGATTTCATCGCCGGGGTCCAGAATGGTGTGAAACACGGTGTTTAGCGCCTGCATATTGCCGGCGGAAATCATCACGTTATCCGCAGCGGAGACAGTGACTCCGGTATCGGCCAGGTGTTTCGCAGCCGCCAGCTCGCGTAATTCCGGCAAGCCATCCGGCAGGGTGTATTTACCTGCATCCATGTCCCGGTCGAGGCGGGTTTTCACCGCTTCGCGGATATAGTCCGGTGTTCGGAAAGAAGGCAATCCCCAGGTCAGGGATGCCGCGCCTTCGACCCTGGCACTGAGCATCGCCATTTCCTTGATGGCGGAAACGCTAGCCTGGTGGACATAACTCGAAACAATATCAGTGATGAAGGTCATTGAACCCTGGTTAACCGTTTTTTTTCGTTAAAGAAACAGACCGGATCAGTTCGGTGCCCGCTGTACGGTTGCGTGTATGCCGGGGCCGGGGCTGCGGTGGATGGCACTGCGTCGGCCCGGCGGTTCGCGGCTTCGGCGCTCAGGCGTTTCGACGATTGTCGAGGAAACCGGCAAGACATGCGGGCTAGCAACCTTCGACAAGCGGCACGAAGGCAACGCCCAGTATTTTCTTCATTTCGGTCTCGCCTTGCGGGTTGCTGGTAATCAGCATCAGATCCTGGTGCATGCCGGGTAAGCCCAGCGGAATCACCATGCGGCCACCGGGCTTGAGTTGCTCGAGCAGCGCCGGTGGGACGTAAGCCGCGGCCGCGGTGACGATAATCCCGTCGAACGGCGCATCCTTCTGCCAGCCGAGATAACCGTCGCCGCAGTGGATTTCGACATTGTCGTAGCCCAGCTCGGCGAGCCGCTGGCGCGCGGTCTGCGCCAGTTCGGGGATTCTTTCGATGCTGTAAACCTTGCTGGCAAGCAGGGACAGGATCGCTGCCTGGTAACCGGTGCCGGTGCCAATTTCGAGGACGACGCTATTCTCGTCGAGTTCGAGCAAATCGGTCATCAGGGCTACGATATAGGGTTGCGATATAGTTTGCCCGTATCCGACAGGTAAGGGGCCATCGCGGAAGCTCGCGTAGCGCAGATGATCCGGTACGAAATCTTCGCGGTGGACGCGGTACATCGCCGACATGACCTTTTCTGAAAGATGGTCGCGCCCCGTCAGCTCTTGAGTAAATGTGACGTCGCTTTCGATATCAGCCAGCATTTGCCGGCGCTCGCGTTCATAGGACATGTTTATTCCGCATGTTTCGATTGAGCGAAACCGGGCGATTTCCCGGGTTTCGCAGCGGACCTTGCCAGACCCCGATAGATGCGCGACGGTATCGAGCCGGACCGCTGCTGCAACAGGCTCGACAAATGCGCACGAAAGACTGCATTGTCGTTTATAACAAGATCCTCGTTGACTTCACCGTGGAGCAATTCCTGGCACTGTTTGCTGATGCCGGCGCGTAACAGGGCGACGAATTTGGGCAATGCGGCCGGGGAGACTGTGCCGAGGTCCGTTGTCTGGCGCAACCTGCCCACCTCTGCCATCGAATGCTTGCCGTAGCGTCCCGAGCCAACGCTGACCAGGCCAGGCTGGCGCAGCCGGATTTGCGCATCAGCGTAATCTTCGCTCCCGTCCAGGGGGCTGTAGATATCAACCGCCAACAGGAAGTTTGCTTTACCAGTGTTTGCTGCGACGACACAAACGGACATCTTCGGCATCCTTGAGATTTTTAAAATCCGTTTTCAGGATATGTCGGTAACTGTTGCAAGATATCGACACAGATCAATACTTTCTGCAAAAAATCCCTTTTACCGGCATGGCCTGGCCCAGTTGCCGCTCGCGCAGTTGACTTCCATCAGGCTTTGCGTTTCCGAACGGCGTAATATTTAAAAAAATCAGCTTGCCGTAACGGAGGAATCGAAGATGCGTGTTGGTGAAATTTGTAATCGTGAAGTCGTCGTCGTCGAGGAAGAGAACTCGGTTGCCGAGGCGGCAAAGATCATGCGTGAATATCATGTCGGCGATGTCGTCATCGTCAAGGTGAAGTATGGCAAGCAGATGCCGGTCGGCATTTTCACCGACCGCGATATCACCCTGGAGATCGTTGCCAAGGGCGGCGATGCCGAGAATATCAGGGTTGGCGATGCAATGAGCTTTGAGCTGACCACCGTAAACGAGGACGATGACCTCATGCACGTCATCGAGGTGATGCGCGGTCGCGGCATTCGCCGGGTACCGGTGGTCGATACGGACGAGGCCCTGGTCGGCATCCTTACCGTTGACGATATCGTGGACCTGTTGAGCGAAGTGATGGTCAACCTGGCCCACCTCGTCGACAGCCAAAGAAAGCGGGAAGTCAAAAACCGGCCCTGAGGCAGCCAGCACGAGCCTGTCAGGAAGCGGGAATTACCCTGATCGGCTCGTGCAGGATATTTCAGCCGGGCAGCCGATCGCGCTACTCCTTGATTGCAAAGGCCCCGACCACGGGGTGTTCCAGTTTCCGGTAATCGAGACAATCCATACGCATGATCTGTTCGTGCGAGCCGGCGTTGAAGCAGAGATCGTCCACCTCGGTCACCATTTCGTCGACGAAAACCCGCGTATCGTAGAGTGATCCGAACGGCGGCATCGCGCCAACCTCGCAGTCCGGAAACATTTCCCTGAATTCGTCCTCGGTCGCGAGGCGTGCGGCGTTGGCCTTTGCCAGTTTTCTGAGCGCCTCCAGATCGACGTGGCGCGAGGCGGATAACACCGCCATGACTTTCTCGCCATCCAGGTCGACGATGATCGTTTTTGCAAATTCACGCCGCGGCACGAAAGTCGACGCCGCGGTTTCGCGAGCGGTGTAGGCCGGCGAGTGATTGATGCTGATGTACTTGATGCCGTGCTGATCGAGCATCTTTTTCAGTTTTTGCGCGGGCATTTGAACTTTCCTCCGTTAGCCTCGATTGCGCAAGCATTACAGCAAATCCACCTCCACCACCTGATCGATATCAAGCTCAGCGTCGATAAGGTTTTCAATCCCGACGGATCGTCTCCCGGAACCTGGTTTGCGAGCCGTCTAGCCAGTTTGCAGCTGTTCCTGCATCGCTTCGCGCATTTTGAATTTCTGCAGCTTGCCGGTGACGGTCATTGGCAACTCGTCGACGAAACGTATGTATTTCGGGATCTTGAAATGCGCGATCTGGTCCTTGCAGAACTGGCGGATTTCATCCTCGCTCGCGCTTTCGCCGCTGTGCAGCTGGATCCACGCGGCGACCTGTTCGCCGAGGCGTTCGTCGGCAACGCCGAACACCGCCACCTTGGCGATCTTCGGATGGGTGAACAGGAAGTCCTCGATCTCGCGCGGGTATATGTTTTCGCCGCCGCGGATGATCATGTCCTTGCGTCGCCCGGTGATGCGCAGGTAACCCTCCGCGTCCATCTGCCCGAGATCGCCAGAGTAGAGCCACCCCGATGCATCGATGGCGGCGGCGGTTTTTTCGCTGTCGCCATAGTAACCGCGCATGACGTGGTAGCCGCGGAAACAGATCTCGCCAATTTCACCGAATGCCACGGTGGCGCCGGTTTCGGTGTCGATCACCTTGACTTCCTGGTGCGGCAGGTTGCGGCCCACCGTGCCGACGCGCCGTTCGAGACTGTCGTTGCGCGTGGTCAGGTGCGTCAGCGGCGACGCCTCGGTCTCGCCGTAGCCGATCAGGATTTCCGCGCAGTGCATTCTTTCGATGACGCGCGTCATCAATTCGCGCGGGCAGGGTGCACCGGCCATGATGCCGGTGCGCAGGCTGGACAGGTCGTAACGATCGAAGTCGTCGAGCTCGAGCTCCTCGATAAACATGGTGGGCACGCCGTGAATCGCGCTGCATTTTTCCGCCTCGACGGCCTCGAGCACGCGCCGCGCATCGAAGTGCTCGCTGCAGATGACCACGCAGGCGCCCACGGAAATACAGGCCAGGTTGGCGAGCACCATGCCGAAGCAGTGGTAAAACGGCACCGGCACCACGAGCCGGTCCGCTTCGCTGAAGTGCATCGAGCGCGCGCTGAACCAGGCATTGTTCAGGATATTGTGATGCGATAGCATCACCGCCTTGGGAAATCCGGTGGTGCCCGAGGTGTACTGGATGTTGATGACGTCGTCACGATCCAGCGCGCGCGTGCGCTGCTCCAGTTGCGCGGGCGTGGTTTCGGCGGAGGCCCCAAGCACCTGCTGCCAGCTGCGAAACCCCGGCGCGGGCAGGGCGGTATGGTCGGCGTCGTTCGGATCGAACAGGATGACCTGCGACAGCTCGGGGAAGGTTTTCGAATCGAGCCCGGGGGTCTCATGCGCGAGTTCGGGGATCAGCTCCAGCAGCATGCCGACATAATCGCTGCTGCGAAAACCGGGGATCACGAACAGTCCCTGGACGCGTGATTGCTGCAGCGCGTAGGCCAGTTCGCGGTTGCGATAGGCCGGGTTGATATTGACCAGGATTGCGCCGATGCGCGCGGTCGCCATCTGGATCAGCAGCCATTCGATATTGTTCGTCGACCACACGCCGATGCGGTCGCCGCGGGCGAAGCCGAGGCTCATCAGGCCCTCCGCGAGACGATCGATTGCCGCGGATAATTCGAGGTAGGTCAGGCGCCGTTGCTGCGGCAGCGAGACCACCGCTTCCCGTTCGGGAAAGCGTTCGACGATACCGAGAAAGTGTTCGGGGATGGTCGCGCCGAGCAGGGCCGTGTCGCCGCCGCGATGAAAGTAACTGTGCCCTGCCGAGGTCATCGGTAGCCGGCTTTGTTCCAGTAGGCGTCGACGCGCGCCTGGATCTCGGCGATGCCCGCTGCGTCGCGTTGCGGCTCGAACAGGTGTTTGAAGCGGCCCTGCAATTGCAGGTATTCGTCCACCGGTTTACGTTGTTTTGGTACCTTCGTGTGCCGAATCTCACCATCGACGTATTCCTTCAGCGGCCAGACACCGGTCTGTACCGCGAGGCGCCCGATTTCGACGCTGAGCTCGGGGTCGTAGTCCCAGCCGGTCGGGCAGGGCGCCAGCGAAATCAGCATGCGCGGACCGGTCATGCCCTGCAGTTTCTCCACCTTTTTTGCCAGATCCAGCGGCTCCGCGGCGATGACGGTGGCGACGTAAGCCGGGTTGTGCGCCGCCCAGATCGAGAACAGGTCTTTCTTGTAACCCGGATAACCGTGCGATCCCCTGCTGGTCGAGGTCAGCGCGGCGTGGGGCGTGGCGGCAGAGTATTGCTGGCCGGTATTGCCGTAACCCTCGTTGTCGTAGCATAGATAGATAAAATCCAGGTTGCGATCCATCGCACCCGAGGTTGCCGACATGCCCATGCCGTAGGCCGAGCCGTCGCCGGTGATGACCACTACCTCGACGTCTTCTTCCTGCGGCAGTTTTTTCTTTTTGATCAGGATGTCGACCGCGTCGCGAACGCCCTGCGCACCTGCCGGCGCAGACGCCATCGAGGTGTACAGCCAGCCGCCGCGAAACGGGGTGAACGGATACACCGACAACAGAGTCATGCAGCCGGCCGCGTTCACGAACACGGTTTTGCTGCCGAGAATATCGTACAGGGTATGCAGGGTCTCGAGTCCGCCGCAGCCCGCGCACATCGGCGTGCCGGTGCCGAGCAGGTGGGTGGAGGGCATATCCTTCATGCGGTGAAAATGAACGCTCGCCTGCTTGCTCATGGTACCTTCCTCAGGCCTGGTGAATTTCCGCGTGTTCCGCCTGCGCGATCGCCTGCAGCTTGCGCATTTCGGTCAACTCGTTGTCGGTGTAGAGCAATCGCGGCGGCGGTGTTTCGCCGCTGTTGAATGCCGATTGCAACTCGTCGGCCATGGCGAAGAATTCCTGCTGGCTGATATCGCGCCCACCGAGGCCGCCGATATAGCTCGCCAGTATCGGGGCGCCGCTGGCACCGTAAAGCGCCATCGCGAATTCGCTGTGCAGCACGCCACCCATGCCCATCGAGATGTTCTGGTCGATGACGGCGACCGCGCGCCGGCCCTGCAGCATTTCGCGCACCCGCTGTCGCGGAAACGGACGGAACAGGCGCGGCCTGAGCAGGCCCAGCTTGCGTCCCGCGGCGCGCAAACTGTCGACGGCGTCGCGCGCCTTGGTAGAGAAGGATCCCATCATGACGAAGACGTATTCGGCATCTTCGAGGTGGTAGCTGTCGAGCATCTCGTAGTTGCGGCCGAATATGCTGGCAAATTCCGCGGCAACTTCGTCATAAACGGTCAGCGCCTGCTGCACCGCCAGGTGTGCCTCGTAGCGGAAATAGGAATAGGGTCCGCCACCGAGCACCGCCATAGCCTGGCTCAGCGGTGAATTGCCCCGGAACTGTAGATTTTCAGGGTCATACTCACCGACGAAAGCCTGCGCCTTGCCGGCGTCGACCAGGTCGACTGGCTCGCGCGTAAAGGAAAGATAAAAGCCATCGAGGTTGACGATCGCGGGTACGCGCACATCCGCATGCTCGGCCAGCCGATAGGCGATCAGTACGCTGTCGACCACTTCCTGGCAGGTGGCGCAGTGAATCTGCAGAAAACCGCTGTCGCGTGCCGCCATGATGTCGTTGTGGTCGGACTCGAGCGTGATCGGCGACGCCAGGCCACGCGAGACATTGACCATGACGAAAGGCGTGCGCCAGCCGGCGACGGTATAAATCATTTCCATGCCGTACAGCAGGCCCTGGCTGGACGTCGCGGTAAATACGCGCACTCCGCTCGAGGCGGCGCTTCCCGCCGCGGTAATCATCGAGTGTTCGGATTCGAGCGTTACCATGCGCGCGTCCATCTCGCCGCGGTCGATCCAGCCGGCCAGGTCTTCGATGATCTCGGTCTGCGGCGTGATCGGAAAAGCCGGCACGTAATCGACCCCGGCGAGGCGTGCGCCCCACGCAGCGGCGCTGTTGCCGGTCAATAACCTGGCGCTCATGTCGTTGCTCCTGTTTCCTGCGCGCGTGCTACCTGTTCGGCGATCGATTCGATCGCATGCGGCGGGCATTGCGCCACGCAGATCAGGCAACCCTTGCAATGATCGTAATCGATATCGGGATAACCATCGGCGCGCACATTGATTGCGCCATCGGGGCAGTAGGTGCTGCATATCCAGCTGCAGCCGCTGCATTTGTCGTAATTGATGACCGGACGCATGGTGCGCCACAGGCCGGTGCGGACCTCGACGCTGGTCGCGCCGACGTGAATTGCGAGGTTCGAAATTGCCGCGTTTTCGAAAGGCAGATCGATCCACCCCGGTTTGGCGTAATCGACGGCCGAAGACGGCTCTCCCGGCGTTACCGTCCCGGCGTGAGGCGTCATGTCGTCGAAGGCGGTGAGCGCGACGTCGCGATTCTGTTGCACCACGTCTGCCGGCAGGTGGCCGAGTTCTTCGGCTAAGGCGTCGAGTAGAACCTCGCGCGAGATGACGCCGGTCAAAGCCGCCGCGGCGGCCGCGCAACGACTGCCGATATAGGGCAGGGTTGCACGATCCTCGACGTCTTCCTGCGCTTCCAGAATCAGCACATTGGCGTCGGTGTTCAGCCGTTGCCGCCAGGTGTCGGTGCTCTCGAGGCTGTTGATCAACAGCACGGTGTGCTGGTCCAAACCCTGGTTAACTCCCGCAGCGGGTATGCCGATCAACGTATCGTCCGCGACCACCACCAGATCGGGGTGGTTGATGATGCCGCGTTCGTTGATTGTCGTGCGGTCGGCGCGAACATAGGCAAAAATCGGCGCGCCACGGCGTTCGGCTCCATAGCGTGGTGCATCCTGCACCTTGAAACCGGTCATGAAGAATGCCGTACCGAGAATCCGGCTGGCGGTCTTCATGCCCTGGCCGCCGCGCCCGTGGAAGCGAATGCGAAACATCGTCAGCGCTCGACTAGAAAATGTGCCAGCGGCGATGCCGCATCGCCTGCTGCACGCGTCGGCGCGCCATCGCGAGCGCGGCATCGCGCGGCAGAATTTGTTCGCGCTGCGCGGTTTCGAGGACCTCGCGCGTGTTACGCCGCAGCTTCTCCTCGATGGCGGTAAAAGCGGCCGCTTCTCCCCCACCCTGGTATTCGGTTGCGGCGCAGATGACGCCGCCGGCGTTGGCAATGAAGTCCGGAATATTGAGAACGCCCTTTTCATGCAGTGTTTTTTCGGCGGCGTAGGTGATCGGGATATTGGCGCCCTGCACGACCATGCGGGTATTGAGCCGGTCCACGTTACCCTCGTGGATGACGTCCGGCCTTGCCGCGGGAATCCAGATATCGCATTCGACATCGATGATGGCGTCGCCTTCGAGTCGTTCGCCAGCGTCGTAATCGGTTACGCTCTTGCCTTGTGCTTTCAGTTCCTGCAGTCGCTCGATATCGAGGCCGTCAGCATTGTGGACGGTGCCCTTGCTGTCCGCTACCGCGACCAGAATAGCACCGGCGGCGCTCAGGAATCGGGCCGCATGACGGCCGACTGCGCCGAAACCCTGCACCACGAAGCGAGCCCCGTCGATGTCGACATCGCAAAATTCCTGGGCAACCTCGACTGCGTGGCGCAATCCAAATCCGGTGGCGCCGATTTCATCGAGTGGTATTCCCCCGAGCTCGCGCGGCAGGCCGACGACGCGATCGATTTCATCCTTGACCCAGCCCATACAGGCCTCGTCGGTACCCATATCGGGCGCGAATATGTATTGCTCGATTTCGCGCAGGGCGCAGCAGAATCCCCGTATCAGGATTTCTTTTTGCGCCGCTGGCATTTTCGGGTCGCCAACCAGCACCGCCTTGCCACCGCCGTGCGACAGGTCCGCGGCTGCATTCTTGAAGGTCATCGCGCGCGCGAGTCGCGCACACTCCTCGACGGTAACGTCGGCGGCCATGCGCACGCCGCCCACGGATGGTCCCCTGGCGACGTTGTCTACCACGAGTATGCCCCTGAGACCGATGCCGGGTTCGTGCACGTGAATGACCTTGACAGGGCCCAGGTCGTCGGCCAGTGTGAAAATGTCACTCATCCTTTGCCTCCTTTATCAGACAGCTTAGGAATCCATTGTGTGCGCTGAAAATTTAAGAACGTTGATCATGATCAATATAAACGGCTTGTGACTGGCTAATAGTGTCTGCGAGGCTGCTAACAGAGAAAATCTAGATTATGAGTGTCGAACCCAAAGTATTGGCTGACAAGGTGGTTGGTTCATTCCAGGCGCTACTGGATAACGATACCCGCGAAGCTGTCGGCGAGAGTAATTTTCAGGCGCTGAACGGCATGATCAGGGAAGCGATTGCCGAGCAGTCGCAGATGATCGTTGAGAGGCTGCTGCAAGATCTGAAGCAAATTGAATCAGAGATGGTGGAGAGAACCCCAATGGAGCTTTAGCTTTGGATCAGACTGTTGGTTAACGCCTCTCATCTCGCAGACGAATTAAGTTAACCGGCACCCTGATTCAATTCGGGCTGGCGCTGACCGCGGAAATTTCAGAATAACCCCTGAGATTGCAGACGCCGGTCACGTAAACCCGCAGGCGTAGCGTATTCTTGACGCTCTCGAGCAACAGGTCGAACATCTTGTCGCTGCCCGGTAGATCGTAATCGAGGTAAAACCAGTCATCGTCGCGACATCCGCTCTGGTTACGCTTTACTGCCAGTTGAAACTCGTAATAGTGGCGGGTGGTCGGGACCAGTTCGATCACGCGGCCGTAGTCGGTCCAGCCGGCATCGGCGCGGGCGGCCGACGCCGCCAACAGCAGGTAAACCCAGACCAGTAGCCTCAGCACAGGCATCAGCCTGCTGACCGGGTAAGCAGTGCAAAACCGCGGCCGGCGGTTAACACGCGGCCGGCGTCGCTCGACAGATCCAGGGGTACGGATCTTTCGATGCAGGAAAAACGGTACGAGAAGTTTCATTTGAGTATTCACCCGCTGTCAATTGTTGCCGGTCATTTATGCTAGCACAGCGACGCTCGCTATGAGCGCTAAGCCTGTGCACCATGAGTCCGCGGACCAGCTTTTTCCATGCAAATCGAAACTTGTCCGGAGCGGTAGTTCTATGCAGCCGATGCACGGACTTATATCATACCCGCCACCGCGAACCCGCGGACTATTGGTCAACGAACGATAAGAGGAACGGCAGGTGTATAAACTTTTCTGGGCGGAAGATTCGGGTGCGCTGGCGCCACAGATCGTACTCGAAGAATGTGGCGCTGACTACGTGCGCCAGGTCGTCGACCTGGACAACGCCGAAGAAACCACAGAGGAGTATCTGGCGATCAACCCCCGTGGCCAGGTTCCCGCGCTGCAGCTGGATGACGGTACGGTTATTACCGAGTCGGCCGCCATCGTCCTGCAAATTGCAGACAGCTACCCGCAGGCGGGATTACTGCCGCCGCTGGCCAGTCGCGAACGGGCCCTGGTGTATCGCTGGCTGTTCTACGCCGCGGCTAATCTTTACGAGGGCGTGCTGCGTTTTTACTACAGCGACCGCTACACCAGCGTGGCGTCACAGGCCGAGCAGGTGCGCGAATCCGCACGGGGATACGTCGATGGCTGCTGGGACCTGCTGGAATACGAGATCGGTGAAGGACCGTATTTTCTGGGGCAGTCCTATAGCGTGCTCGACCCCTATTTATTGATGCTGACCAACTGGCATCACGATGCCGCTGCGCTGTTCAAGCGCAACCCGAAACTGCAACGCCTGTGTTCGGCGGTGCGCGCGCGACCGGCGGTCGCGGCTATCTGGTCATCCCACTTCCCTGAATCCTGACCCGACGACTAGTCATCCTCGAAAAACACCCGATCGTACTTCGCCGGGTTGTCGCTATCGATCTCGGCTTCCAGTTCGCGTGCGTAGCGATGCCCGGAGTAGACGGCGGCGGCGATGATGGCAGGGGCTTCACAATCGCCGATGCGGCGCAACGATTTCGGACGATAGCCTGCGCTGCTATCGAAATGTTGCTGTAGCTCGTAGAACAGAGCGTCATTGGGCGCACGCAGGGTAACGTTGACCACGGCTTGCACCGGCAATTCCCGGGTCCTGCCCGAGTAAACGCAACTGATTTCGGCTTGCTCGCCGTCGAATCGATCGAGCGCATGACCAGTGAAGATGTCCACCTCGAGTTCCATCAGGCGGCGGCGTATCTGGGTTTGCTCGGAGGTGCGCTCACCCCAGCTCGATACCACCGATCCCGGGGTTACCAGGCTGACCGGGATATTCCTGCTCCGCAACAGTTCGGCGATGACATTGGCCATGTAGTAGTGATCGTCGTCGTAGATCAGGGTCGGGCCAGCGGGCAGCCGACCGTTCATGATGTCATCCGGCGTAAAAACCCGGTCCGCGGGCCCCAGCTGGGCGATCGGGCTCTTGTGATGCAGCCCGCGACCGTCGGCCTGCCAGCTGGCGCCGGTGGCAATCGCGATGTGGTCGGCTTCAACCGCGAGCACATCGTTAAGCGTCATGCGATTGTCGAGGTACAGGTCGACATTCGGCATGGTCTGGATTTCCTGGGTACGGTGGTTGCGCACGCGTGCCCATTCGCCGAGACCGGGCAGTTCGGATTCGCGCGCAACCCGCCCACCGGGCGCGAGCGCCGCTTCGGCCAGCATGACCTGGTAACCACGCCTGCCGAGCGCCTGGGTAGCCTCGAGCCCGGCCGGGCCGGCGCCTACCACCAGCACGCTCGAGTTCGAGGTTTTAGGCGCAATCTTTTCCGGGTGCCAGCCACGGCGCCATTCCTCGCCCATGGTCGGGTTCTGGGTGCAACGGATCGGTGTGCCGGTACTGTCACCGGTGTAGCAGATGTTGCAGCCGATGCATTCGCGAATCTCGTCGATGCGGCCCTCCTCGATTTTGTTCGGCAGGAAGGGGTCGGCGATCGAAGGCCTTGCCGCGCCGATAAAATCGACGATGCCGCGCTGCACCTGGGAAACCATGGTGTCGGGTGAGGTGAAGCGACCCACGGTCACTACCGGCTTGCTGGTGACCGATTTGACGTAGGACATGTAGGCTTCCAGCGAAGCCTCCTTGATGAAGCGCGACGCACCCATTTCACGCGAGTAATTCTTGATGTTGACATCCCAGAGGTCTGGGAGCTCGGCCAGCATCTCGATCATTTCGCGGTGTTCGCCGATCACCGGGTTGCCGGCGGCGTCCTCGCCCTCGTTGGCGGAGAAGCGCACCGCGACCGCACAGCGATCGCCGACCGCGTCTTTGGTCTCCTCGATCAGCTCGCGCACCAGCCGCACGCGGTTTTCCAGCGAGCCGCCGTACTCGTCGCTGCGGGTATTGAGTTGCGGGTTGAGAAAATGCGCCAGCAGGTAGTGGTGGGTGGCGTAGACGTAGACGATATCGAAGCCGGCATCGCGCGCGCGCAACGCGGCATTGCGATGCCAGCGGCGCAGTTCACGTATATCCGCCTTGTCCATCGCTCGCGACTGGTAGGGCAGGCCGATCCAGTTCGGCATGCTGGC
>Ga0209536_100005735_pt1 | contig 19204 bp, 17 predicted proteins | sample DeeMarSeWOR28_12_FD_187461 | JGI IMG/M metagenome (GOLD analysis project Ga0209536, IMG submission 187461) | Marine sediment microbial communities from White Oak River estuary, North Carolina - WOR-2-8_12 (SPAdes) (version 2) | ecosystem: Environmental > Aquatic > Marine > Intertidal zone >... | reverse complement strand
TTATACACATCCGGATAGTCCTTGGCATATACCTCGCCGTGCTTTTTATGATCGAATTCGACGACACCTTTGGTATGTTTTTCATACTTGGTAGTCTCCATCTTGATGATTTCCGGACACGCAGCATAAATACCGGCGGCGATGAATAAGGTGGCGATTCCCAAAATTACAGTGGTCAGCACATGTTTCTTATACATAACTGAATACCCCTCCTTTTATTTTAGGTTTTTACATCCCCTGGTTGGCCATCAAAACCTGTCTCTATCAATTCAATCGAACTCTGTCAACGGCAAATACAAGATTATTTTTAAAGCTAACTCATTAATATTTAATGAAATTATTTAATTACCGGATAATATCTTTCAGCATATGCTCAGACTCTTCCAATCCGTTACCGACTAAGACGTGTCGGTGATAAAAAAAGTTTACAAAGAGGTTATCTTTTTTTCCCTGTTTCGATCCCTGGGGTTAACCTGCCTTTTGTTCAGCTTCTTTGACGTCCGGCTTTTTTTTGCCGAATATTTTGGCTCCGATGATACTGATTTCATAGAGGACCATTAACGGCAGCGCCATCATAACCTGCGTGATGACATCCGGAGGGGTGAGGATGGCGGCACCGACAAAAAACAAGAGCAAGGCATATTTTCGGTTTTTTTTCAAAAAGTCTACGGAAACAAGGCCCAATTTGGCCATAAACGTGAGCACCAGAGGAAGCTCAAATACCACGCCAAAAGCTAGTAAAAGCTTGGCGGAGAACCCGAAATACTCCTTCATGGAGGGCAAAGGTCGGATGGTTTCGGTGGCAAATCCCAGAAAAAATTTGAATCCCCATGGAAAAACCATGAAGTATCCAAAAAGAGCTCCCCCAACAAAAAAGACCGAGGAAAGGAGAACGATCGGTCCCAGCAGCCGGCGTTCTTTTTTATAAAGTCCCGGGGCCACAAACATCCAGAAGTGATATAAAATGATTGGGCTTGCCAAAATGATGCCGGATAAAAAAGCTACTTTTAAATAGGTGAAAAAGGCCTCGGGTAAACCGGTATAAATGAGTGTTTCGCCCTCTTTCATGACTTTGATCAGGGGCTGAACCAGGATCGTAAAGAGGCGCTCTTTAAACCCAAAAGAAAGCAAAAATCCGACACCGATGGCAATAAAACAGGTTATTAAACGTTTCCGGAGCTCTTCCAGATGAGACGTAAACGGCAATTTTTCATCTTCACGCATCGTCAAAGAATCCTTCTAGCTTTTCTTTTTTTTCTCATCCTGTGTCCGAGACTCCTCCTCTGCTTTAGCTTTTCCCCCGCCAGATGAATCTGGATCTGTATTCAGATTGTTAAAAGTATCTTTTAGGCCCTTCAAATTTTCAAAATCATCGGTCTCAGATGCCCGGTCGCTTTTTTTTTCCTCGTCGGCATCCGTGCTGTCGAAGGCCTTCGTTGCCGGCTCGAGCTTTGAATCCACAGCTTCTTTAACATCTTCATTTATATCATCAAATGCTTTTTTCACCTCGGCCAATTCACTGTCGATTTGCATCGTCTCTTTGAATTCATTGGTCGCCTTTTTGAATTCCCGCATTGCCCGGCCAAGTGATTTGGCCAGATCCGGCAATTTCTTCGGACCAATTACAATCAGAGCGATTGCCAGGATCAAAAGCATTTCAGGCATTCCAATGCCGAACATAAGGTACTCCTGATATTTTGTTAATTATCGTCGATTTTGTGTAAAAGAATATGTTAAGTACTGGTTTCGAAACAATGTGTCAAGGTAAACTAAATCTAATGTTAGCTCTCAGGGCCGAGTGTTTTTTGTAAAATACAAATTGCAGCCTAACCTAGTTAGCTGTTTTACATCTGCACGGCGGAAATGGACATTTAGGCTTGTAGTTTAGCCTTTGATCCGGCTATTCCGGCTTCAAAACTAGAAAATATAGTTCCCCCGTCTGCTTCATATGGCCGGCTGCAATTTCCGCATAAGGTCCACTACCCCAGAAAATATCCACCCTCCCCGGCCCGGTTATTGCACCGCCAGTATCCTGATTCAATGCGAATCGGGCGCAACGCGTCCAGCGTTGAATCTGTTCGCTGCCGTCGATGACCGGTGTTTCGGTAGTGATGTATGTGAGCGCAGCCTTGGGAAACAACCGGCGATCCGTAGCAATGGAACGTCCCGGTGTAAGTTTGACATTAATGCTACCCAGAGGGCCATCGGGCTCGATCTTAAAGAAAACATAACTGGGATTGTAGTTTAGAACAGACGCCAACTCCTGCGGGTGTCTCTCCAAATATTCACGGATTTTTTGCATCGACATTTCTTCGCGGGAGATCTTCTCCTCATCGATCAGCAATTTACCGATGCTGCGATACGGTCTTCCATTGGTGGTATGGTAGTGAACATTTAATGCATTGCCGTTGTCCAGGTAAACTTTGCCGGAACCCTGTATTTGAAGGAAAAAGACATCGATTGGATCCTTTACCCAGGCCAACACTTCGGCACGGCCATCCAGGACACCGTTGGCCTCGATGGCGCTTCTTTCGTAATAAGGAACAACAGTTTTTTCTGTAAAACGGCCGATGATTTTTTTACCGGTGTAACTATCAGAAAACAGCGAAAGATCGATGGTAATAAGGTCCTGTGGTACAGCGTAAATCGGATACCTATATTTCTCATTACGAACAAGACGGCCGCTGAGGCGGGGTTCGTAATAACCGGTGTATAACACCTCCCCGCGACCCTCTCTGCCGATCGACTGGTAAACTAGATAGTTAGATCGAATGAATTCGTTTAACTCTCCTGCGGACGGGTTTGTTTGAATATAATCCTGAAACCTCTGCATGGAACGGATCATATGATCTGTTGCATAGCGGTCTTTTCCGAAGATAAACTCCCTATCCGGGGGCAGCTTGGACAGATAGGAAATGCTTTTTTGTATACTGTGCTCAAGACCGTCATAGGTCATATCGTCTGTGAAATCCGGAAATGACCACGATGAAAGTCGTTTCATCGCGCTCTCTGGGGTGGGCGCCTTGGTTGGCCGGATACAACCTGAAATAAAAATATTTAGATAAAGTGCGATCCCAATGATACACCAGCAAAATGTAATTTTCTTCATGGACTATGTATAATTCCTTTACGTGGTTACCCTGAAAGCACAAGTAAGTCACCCATCCGCCAAGCGGCTCACCATCAACGCCTATTCCAAGAGACGTCACTTGGGTGTTGTAGATAACTGGATTTCTTTATTTGCTCACGGCTTTTCTTTTGAAGGTTCCACTTTTACCGCCTGATTTCTTTAGCAGCTGAATATCAGATATCGTCATTTCCCGGTCATAGGATTTGCACATATCATAAATAGTTAAAGCCGCCACCGAAACAGCCGTAAGAGCCTCCATTTCGACACCGGTTTGATCAATGGTGCGCACCGACCCTTCGATCATAATGCAGTTTTTAGTCTCTTCCGCCACGAAATCCACTTGTACATGGGTTATATTTAGGGGATGGCACATCGGAATTAATTCCGATGTTTTCTTTGCCGCCATGATGCCGGCGATTCGAGCCGTTTCGAGAACATTCCCTTTTTTGACCTTTTGATTCCGTATTAGTTCGAATGTTTCCGGCTTCATAAAGACCGCGCCACCGGCAACGGCTACTCGCACCGAAGACTTTTTGGCCGTGACATCCACCATACGAACCCGGCCTTCATTATCAATATGGGTAAATGACGACACGCTAGCCCCCTATAAATTGAATAATATTTATTGAAAATTGAATACTATTGGAAGCTGCTACGCTCCATCAATCCTATCCGTTGAAATATAAAATTGAAAAAGTTCCTCTATAGTCAATCTTTGATTTAAAGTTGTCAATTAGAAAAAGTACTCCGTTTTTTTCGTTACCGTAGTTTTAATGAGATTGAGTGTTTCGGATAAAACAGCAATTACATTTTCCCGAATATCACCGGCTACGACCAGAAACATGACGTCGTCTCCGACGGTGAGATCCCTATTTTCGGCTATTTCCACCTTTATGTCGACAATTCCGGGTTTCTTTTTTTGCTCATGTACGAGCTGATCAAGTTTTTGATGATCAACGGTTACCTTGAGCCCGCTTACTTTGCGACCGGCCCGGGATGTTGCACGAACAACACCGTTGTGGCACAGGATCATTCCGACTTGGTCAAAATCCGTATGCATTTTGATTGAGTTGATTAGTTTATTGATGTCCATGTTGAATTAGTTCCTCGGCTCGGTTCAGATCTTGCGGTCTATTGATGTTGAAAAATGAGACTAAATCAGGATCCTTGGCCCGTAAGACGCGTTCCGGGATTTTTTTGATACGTTTTTTGCGAAGTGCCAATTGAATCTTAAATTTGTCTTGACGAAGATGATCTTCTGCTGCCTTCAGACAGCGCTTTGAATAGACGGCGCACAGGGGTTCCATTCCGGAGGAGGTTTCAGGCATAACCAGGTCAATGTTTGATTCGATATACCCCAAAATAGTTTCAACCACTTCTTTTTTTAGAAATGGCGTATCACACGCTGAAAAAAAACCAAACGGATGTTTCATATAAAAAAGACCTGCGTGTATTCCTGTCAGAGAGCTGCGAATGGAGAACAGATCGGTCACGATATTTAAATTCCATTCAATATATTTAAGCGGTTCATTTGTCACCAGAATAATTTCATCGAACAAATCCGAAAAAACATCATATAATCGGTCCAGGATACGCTTTCCGCCAACTTGAATAAATGCTTTCTCTTTGCCGAAAAATCGGGTGTTGAGTCCACCTGATAATATCACGCCGCTACAGGGAAATTTCATGCCTAAAGGTTCTGTATCCGAGAATTTGTAAGTTTAGCCGGAATTGGAGTCTTTAAATCACGTTTTTTCATCCCACCAACCGCTGATTAAATATTCAGCATAGGAAAATTAGTAGGCAAAATCAAGGTAAATTCAAGGGTTTTGCTCAATATGCGTTTTTGACAAAGACATTCATGTTGATCTCATCAAACGAGATGATATAGAGGGAAGCAAACGGAACTCAGAGTGCCGAAGAAAGAAAACCGCTGTCTGGGATAAGAAAAAGAAAATAAGAACCTTAAAAGCCGGAAGGGAATTTGGGAAGATGAGTACTGAAGAACATAAAAAACATGCACCCAAGAAGGTGAGCATCGGAATCATCACGGTTTCAACAACCCGAGCCCTTGTGGATGATAACAGCGGAAATTGGATCAGCGACAAATCCAGACAAGAAGGCCACGATGTCGTGTTTCATAAGGTCATTCCCGACGATGCTGATATTATTGAAACCACGCTCAAAAACCTCATCCAAACGGAAAGCGCCCAAGTGATTCTCATGACCGGTGGAACCGGTATTACCCAAAAGGATGTTACGATCGAAGCCGTGAGCCCCTTGTTCAAAAAAGAATTGTCTGCATTCGGTCCGATGTTTGCTCTGCTTAGTATGAAGGAAATTGGTTCGGCGGTAATTTTATCGCGTGCCACCGCAGGGGTGGTAGGATCCGCAGTAGTGTTCTGTATGCCGGGAAGCCTGAATGCCTGCAAACTTGCCTGCACCGAACTGATTTTTCCAGAATTAGGTCATTTGGTGAAGCATGTTGATGATTAACGATACCCTGCGCCATAATAAAATGCTCATTTGATCGACTATTATAAAACTTTGATAACAACTAGCGTCTCATCATCTTTTCTCTCAGCATAACTTCGAAAATTTTCCAGGCTAGCATAGATCTTTTTTAAAATGTCTTCGGCAGGCTTGTGGGAATGTTCACGGACAATCGCCATTAAGCGTTCATTGCCAAAATATTCATTTTGTGGGTTGCAGGCTTCCTTGAGTCCATCTGTTCCGATTAAAATAATTTGACCCGATTTGATTCGTAACGTCGATTCCTCGTAACTCCAATCCTCCAACACGCCTAGTGGTAAGCCCTGGCCTCCGAGAGTGTTAAATGAATTTTTTGTTGGATCGTAAAGAAGAGCAGGCTCGTGACCGGCGTGCACCCAACGGAAGCACTTTTCATTAATATCTATTTCACTGTAAAACATGGTTATAAATAAGTTGAGTTCTTCGATATCCTGCACAAGCCGTTTGTTGACATCAGAAACAATTGATGCTCCCTTATCGGGGCTGAGGATGCGTTCCCTAAGAAACGCTCGCACAGTTGTCATTAGCAAGGCCGCCGAAATGCCGTGGCCGATTACATCGGCAACCACAACCCCGACCTTGTTTTGCCCCCATTCTGCAGGTTGAATAAAATCATAGTAGTCACCGCTGGTTTCATCACACCAAATGCTTTTTCCGGCGATGTCTAATCCGTCGACTATTGGATCGGATTTTGGCATCAGTTGTTGCTGGATCATACTGGCCTGGGCCAAGGACATTTTGACTTTTTTCAATTGGGTTTGATTAGTTGTAGTTTTACGATACTCTTCAATTCCGCTTTGAATGGTTGTTCCTAACGTATTGGCTGGACATGGTTTTGGATGAAACTTATATATACTGCCTTCGTTCACGGCTTTAATCGCGGTGGACATATCAGCGGAGCCGGTTAACATCATGCGCACGGTGTCGGGACTTGCTTTTTTTACCTGGCTGAGGAAGTCAATTCCATTCATTCCCGGCATAAGAAAATCCGATACAATTACGGCATAGGGTCCGTTTTGTTCGACCATTTTAAGGGCTTCTTTTCCATTAAGGGCGGTTTCAATCCGAAATTGATGACGTAGCTGACGCTTAAGTCCTGCCAGTACCATGGCATCGTCATCCACTAAAAGAACCTTGTCCTTCATTATGCGTTCCTTTCGGTCAACTCGCTGCAAACCTGACGCCACACAGGTATTTGATGGGTTACTCCTAATGTCTCCAAGTAATTCGTATCCCATGGCAACCCGTTGCCTGGATCGGGGGTATTTCGAGCTTCATAGTCAAGGGCATCACTTATATGCACAGCGGTAAGCAATCCCATACTCTGGATCATGCTTTTACCGGGGCGGTGATGAAATGCGATTGCTTCTATGATGGCATTGTCCAATCTCCAAAGCCCCATTAAATACGCACCGATTTCTGCGTGACTGGTTCCAAATTCTTCATATTCCAATTGCCATAGATTTTGGTTGGAAGATTGTGCCTCAGTCAGCACCTGTTGGTAATGTTTTGGGAAATTTGTTGCCAGAATGAGCTTTCCTAAATCGTGCAATAACCCGGCCATTAATGAATTATTGATAACATCTTGATCGAAGTTTTCATGCGTGGCAATAGTTTTGGTATACGTGCTGACCGACATGCAGTGATTGAAAAGGGAATCAATATTGAACCAGGAAAAATTTTTTTGACTGAATTCAGAAAAAATTTTGACTGAAAGCACGAGAGCCTTTATGGTTTCCATTCCAAGCAGTATGACAGCCTCCTGTGGACTGCCAATTTTACGGGAGAGTCCGAAAAATACAGAATTTACTACCTGCAAAATCTTGGCCGTCATGCTTATGTCTTTTGAAATAATCTCTCCCACTTTTTGGATTGAAGGATCGGGCGAATGCATCTCTTCAATAATTTCCGTGTATATGGAGGGCATGCTGGGAAGTGATTCAATTTGAGAGACAATTTTTTTAATAGACTCATCGGACAAAAAATTTCGCAGAGCAAACAGCTTTTCAAGGGTGTGTTTTAGTACCTCCGCCTCACACGGTTTTGAAAGACTTTGATGGGCTATCTGGACGGATTTGAGGGTTACCTCGTGTTCCAGGTGCCCGGAAAGGATAATACGCACGACGTGGGGATGTTGATTTTTTACTTTGGTCAGCAACTGATTTCCATCCATTACCGGCATTTTCAAATCGGAAATAATGACATCTATTCCGGTTATATTTAGAATATCCAACGCCTCTCGTGCACTCGAGGTAAACATCATTTCCCATTCATTGCGCATTTTTCTCAGAGTCCGCTGCAGACCCTTTAACACCATCGGTTCGTCATCAACGAACAGGATCCGTTTTTTCGCGTTTTCATCCATGCTTAAAAGGATCCTCTGTCATAGGTAATTCAATAATAAATGTCGTACCTTTGCCCTCCTGGGTTTTTAAATCAAGCCTGCCGTTATGCTTATCAACAATGACGGAATGGGATATAGCCAGACCCTGTCCGGAGCCTTTACCGGCTTCTTTAGTGGTAAAGAAAAGGTCAAAGATTTTGTGGCGAATTTCGTCCGGAATGCCGACGCCGGTATCGCTGATATAAATTTTCGCCAAGTTCCCTTTATGGCAAGTTCTGATGCAAATCGTTCCCTTCTTAGATGGATCGACTTTGCTTACTTCTGCGACGGCATGGGCGGCATTGACGATCATATTCAAGATTACCTGATTGAACTCCGCCCGAAAACAGGGGACTAAAGGCAAGGCTGTATCAAAATCTGTTATCAACTCAGCAACATACTTCCATTCATTGCGGGTAATGGTGATGGTCTTTTCAATTTCTTTATTGATGTCGGTAGGTTCCTTTTTAATCATACCTGGGTGGGCGAAAATTTTCATTGCTTGAACGATGTTGGAGATGCGATCCAATCCTTTCAAGGTATGCTCTACAGCGATCGGAATTTCCTCTTCTAGATAGGGTAAATCGATTTCTTCGACGCGTTCTTCAACCTGCTGAATGATATCATTTGTTATCGAGTTGGATTTCGCTGCCTCAAGTAACCGCTCGTACCCTTTGATAACGTGGAGTAAATCATCAAATGCATCCCGAAAGAAGCGGGTATTGTCTCCGACAAATTGCGTCGGTGTATTAATTTCGTGGGCTATTCCCGCGGCTAGTTGTCCAATAGCCTCCATTTTTTGTGAATGCTGCAGCTGGGTTTCCAGTTTTTTGCGATCCGTAATGTCTGCCGCTATGATAGTCAGTCCTAAGCTACTGTCATCATTGCCATTTGAAGTTTGGATGGTTAGCCCTAAATAACGTTCCTCATTATTCGCTCTGCGGAAGGCGACATCATCCACCCGTGTTGGACAACCCTCCATCCGGCTTTGAGAGATTCCGGCAGCGATTTTATCCCAATCCCATTCAATGCCGCATTGACTGAGGGATAAACCGATTACATCTGCGGCGGCTTTGTTAAATACGTTTTCAGCTTTCGCATTCCAATGAACAATTTCGTTATCCTTTGACAGACCGATTATAATCGTAGGTAAAGAAGAAATCAGTTGATTTATTTCTGCAGGTGATTCTTTAATAGGCTTTGCAGTTCGTGGTTGCGCATTAATTTCTGGTGTGAAGGCGTCATCGTGATTCTGCAATGCGGCGATTTGTGCTCTATTTACGTTATCGATTGGTTCCATAAAATTAATAGATACTCTCCAGCAGCTTAACATGTAAAAAACATTATCGATTTTACATAAGATGGTTATCGGCAATAAAAAGGGAATCTTTAGCTCCATAAGCCGGCTCTTTTTCGTTAATATCTATATTTAAACCAACTTATTATATAATTCCCTGCGCGGGCTGGGAGTGAATCCGAAAATTTTTATCTACTACTGCTTGACTTATGGGGCCAATTTTTCTACTGAATCACATACACTAATTTAAAATCGATTTTGGTGTGTTGAATGTATCTAAAAACTTGCAATCTGGAGATTTTTAAATGATTGATTTTGATGAAGATTTCACCAGTGACTATAAGGTAAGGGACATCAACGCGGCGCGGGAGGAGGCCCAACACATGGTCGACATCATCCTCACCCAGCCCCAAGAGACACCGCTTGAAGCCCGCAAAGAAATTGCCCGCAAAACCGTTCGTAACTTCCGAGATCACATTAACAGAGGATTCTTGGACTATCGCAAGTCGGTCACCGAGGCGAGCAATTTTGCAATGACCGAATGGACCGGGCAGGGATCGATTTTGGTTGATGCCCTGGATCGCGAATTTCTTGATGTCCTGGGTGGATTCGGGCTTTACTCTTACGGCATTCGCCATCCTAAAATTGTAGCTGCAGTCAAGGCCCAGCTGGATCGTTCGCCTCAATACAGCCAGGAATTGCTCGATCCGCTGCGAGCCCAGTTGGCAAGGGTTTTAGCTCTACTCACACCGGGGAAGATTCAATACGGTTTTTTTGCCAACTCCGGCACCGAGGCAGTGGAAGGCGGCATGAAACTGGCCAAATTATACACCCGGCGCAAAGGATTCATTGCGATGCTCAAGGCCTTTCATGGCAAGACTCTCGGCTCTCTCTCACTTATGGGCAAAAAAACGTATCGTGCACCGTTGTTGCCCCTTTTGGATGGTGTCAGGCATGTGCCTTTCGGTGATGCCGATGCGGTGGAGCAAGCCCTGGCAACAGCTAAAGCGGTGGGTGACGACATTGCCGCCGTAGTTGCCGAGCCGATACAGGGGGAAGCCGGTGCGGTAGTGCCGCCGGATGATTTTTGGCCACGCCTGCGTGAGCTTTGTAATCATTATGGTGTATTGCTAATTGCTGATGAAGTTCAGACTGGTATGGGCCGCACGGGTAAGCTGTTCGGTGTGGATCACTGGAACGTGGCACCGGATATCATGTGTCTGGGCAAAGCGCTGGGAGGGGGGGTCGTACCCATGTCGGCCTTTATGTCTACCGCTAAAATCTGGGAGTGCATGGAGCCCAACCCCTTTATGCACACCACCACAACTGGAGGCAATCCTCTGGCGTGCGCAGCCGCTTTGGCCGCCATCACAGTGTTACTTGAAGAAGATCTGGCCGGTCAGGCGAGAACCAAGGGTGAGTATGTCCTCGAGCAATTACGGATACTCCAGGAACGCTATCCCGGCGTATTGGCTGAAGCCCGTGGAAAGGGTCTGTTAATCGGCATGGAATTTCCTACAGACGGTATTGGTTACAAGGTGGCTGCAGGGCTCTTTACCAGGGGCGTATTGACCGCCGGTACGTTGACCAATGCCAAAACCATTCGCATTGAACCGGCCCTCAATGTGCCTCGGGAAATTTTGGACGAGGTGTTAAATCGTATTGAGGATGTATTCAAAACCATTGAAATACCAAGGAGGCCTGAACCCATGAATCTCTATGCCGGACAAATACTCCATGTGGATCTGACCTCGGAAGAGGTTCAGAGCAGATCTATAAATAGGGAGTGGTTAAAAGACTATATCGGCGGTTGGGGATTGGCTAGCAAATACTTTTATGAACTTGTGGACGCGAAGGTAGACCCATTATCGGCCGCAAATGCCATAGTGATTATGACCGGCCCAATGTGCGGAACGTTAGCGCCCACCGGTTCACGTCTTTGCCTGGTATCCAAGTCGCCGCACACCGGGACCATATTTGAGTCGAATGTTGGTGGTGCATTCGGACCCGAACTGAAGTTTGCCGGCTACGATGGTATTGTTATCACCGGCCAGGCAAATCGCCCCCTTTTCTTGCGCATAGAAGATGACTGGGTGTGTCTTGAGGATGCCAGCGCGATCTGGGGCAAGGGAATTTTTGAAACCGAAGAATGGTTGGCAGAGACCATGGGGCACGGCGTCAAGAGCTTATCTATTGGACCGGCGGGAGAAAATTTAGTGACGTATTCCTGCATCGGTTCCGAGGCGTATCGCCAGCTGGGACGCGGTGGATCCGGGGCACTGTTGGGATCCAAAAAGCTGAAAGCTATCGCCTGCAAGGGTACCGGTGGCGTCCAGGTGGCGGACATGGGGGTTTTTTGGGAAAAAATCTCCGAACACAAAGAGTCCAATTTGTTCACCGATGAAAACATGTGGGCCAAAGCTCACGGTACGCCGATGCTCATAGATGTCATCAACGAAATGGGCATTCATCCCACGCGCAACTTTACCTCCGGGGTCAACCCCAAGCATCAAGCCCTGGATTCCGAAGCTATCCATTCGATTAAGATTGGTGACCGCGCCTGTGCTTCGTGCCCCTTGGGTTGTGGAAATTTTACCTCGGTCAATGGGGTCCAAATGGAAGGGCCGGAATATGAAACCCTGTGTCTTGGCGGATCGAATTGCGAAATTAACAATATGGAACACGTCATGCGTTTCAATCGACTATGCGACGATTTGGGGTTGGATACCATTTCTGCCGGTTCTACTATTGGTTTGGCCATGGGTCTGAGCGAATCCGGTGTTCATGATTTCGAATTGAAGTTCGGTGAAACCGATGCCTATCTAATGGTTGTCGAGGAAATTGCCTATTTGTCGACCGATCGCGGCAAGGATTTGGCGTTAGGTGCTGCCAAGCTGGCGGCCAAGTACGGCGTATCCCAGGAAGCTGCCCATTCCAAAGGCCTTGAGCTTCCTGCCTATGATCCGCGAGGTAGTTACGGCATGGGACTGGCCTATGCCACAAGCGAGCGTGGTGGCTGCCATTTAAGGGCCTTTCCCGTTTTTGCCGATGACCCATTTAAACTCAACGCCATGGCACGGGATGTCATCGACAAGCAAAACGCCAATGCGGCCAAGTGGTCTATGTGTTTCTGCGATTTCTGGGGATCGGTGGATACGGCTATCATGGCTGACATGCTTACTGCCGGTCTGGGGCAACAGATTTCTGCTGAAGACTTGAATAAGGTTGGTGAGCGGATCTGGAACTTAAATCGTTTGTTCAATCTTAAAGCCGGCCTAACCGGCGCCGATGACACGCTGCCGGAGAAAATAACGAAGCAGGCTCTCAAAGACGGGCCTCACGATGGTAGGGTCCTGAGTAAAGCGGATTTAGAAGAAATGAAAGCACTTTATTATAGTTTGCGAGGCTGGGATGAGGAAGGCAGACCAAGGCAGGAGAAATTGCGAGAACTGCGACTCGAAAACTTGTGAATGACCAACAAGATATACGCCGAAGCAAACGCTATTACTAGCTCTCTTAGCGGTTCGAAGAGTTCGAATCGTTTTCATGATTCATATTACGGTGGATTTTAAGATTCTGCGAATACAATCATTTTTGAAATTTTTCAAAACGGAGGAAATAGATGGAAAAGCATCTGCTAGCCATTCCCAATCGATGCACCGGATGTAATCGATGTGTGTATGCGTGTTCGGCAGTCAAAGAGGGCATGTTCATGCCCTCCAAAGCTCGCATCAAGATCAACAATTTCCCTTTGCAAGGCTATACGGTTCCGAGTGTCTGTTTTCAGTGCCCCAAGCCGGATTGTTTGGAGGCCTGTCCGGAGGATGCAATTTATAAAAACGAGCGGGGAGTTGTCGTTGTAAATGCTGCCAAATGTGACGGTTGCGGTGACTGCGTGACCGCCTGTCCTTACGGCATGATTGAGCAGTATTCTTCCGGTAAAGCCTTTAAATGCGATTTATGTGGCGGCTCTCCGGCCTGTGTCACAGAATGCAATTTCGGCGCATTGCTCTTCAAAGAGCCGGATAAAATTTCCCGCAAGCTACGAGGGGCGCAAATGAAGCAGCGCATCGAAGAAGGTTCGCCGGATAAAAAGCGGCATCAACTGGCCGCAAACATTTTGCATGATGCGGTGCGAATTCCACGAACGGCTGGTTACATGGGCTGATGGCCTGTGAAATCACGCATTGATTTGGAAATACGCGAATGAAATCGGCAAATGAAAAGGGCCTCTCCGTTATAGACATTGACAAAAGTTTTGGTGATGTTAAGGCGTTGATTGATGTATGCCTGGATGTCCGCGAAGGCGAGTTTTTTACCCTATTGGGACCATCAGGATGCGGAAAAACAACCCTACTTCGAATTATTGCCGGACTTGAGTTGCCGGACACCGGTCAGATCTTGTTGAGGGGGCAGGATATCACATCCTTGCCTGCAACCAAACGTCAGGTTAACACCGTTTTTCAAAGCTATGCACTGTTTCCGCACCTAAGCATTTTCGAGAATGTAGCCTTCGGACTTCGTTCTCGCAAGTTTTCCCAAGATGATGTAGAATCACGTGTAAACCGGCGCCTGGAGATGCTGGGCCTGGAAGAAATGGCCGAACGCTATCCCCATCAGCTTTCCGGCGGCCAGCAGCAACGGGTGGCCCTAGCCCGGGCTTTGGTCAATGAACCTGAAGTTCTGTTGCTGGATGAACCCATGTCCGCTCTGGATGCACGCCTGAGGGCTCAAGTTCAGGTCGAGTTGAGGCGCTTGCAGCGCAAGCTGGGACAAACGTTCATTCTGGTGACCCATGATCAGGCCGAAGCACTGGTTGTTTCCGACCGTATTGCTGTTATGAGCCAGGGTCGAATTATTCAGCATGGAACCCCCAAGGAAGTGTACGAACAGCCGAAGACGCGTTTTGTGGCCGAATTTTTAGGGGCCGCCAACCTGATCCAGGGGCGGGAGAAAAATGGCGGTGTTGAAACCGAACTTGGTTTCTTGCATCTGAACACTCCTCCCAATTGGAAATCCGGCACAGTGGCCATTCGTCCCGAGCGAATTCGAATCACCGCCAAGGCGTCTGAAATAAACGGCGTTAAAGTGCAAGTCCGGGAAGCCATTTATCGGGGAACCAACATTGATCTGTGGTGCGACCCAGGACCTTTGCGTGTACGGACTCCGGCCCAACGCAACTATGATACAGGAGACGAGGTATGGCTGGAACTGCCTCCGGAGGGATTGGTGATCTTGGATGAATAAGTTACTCGTCTGGTATGGTGAATTGACCACCCAGCAAAACCTCACAAAACGGGGTTTGGTCTTTCTGGGGGGCGGTATGCTCTGGCTCATGGTATTTTTGGTGCTTCCGGGATTGGTGTTGGTCGTGGTTAGTTTTGCCACTCGGGGTGCTTACGGCCAACTTGAGTGGGATTTCACCATCGAAAACTATAAACGACTGATGGGTTTCAGTTTGTTCGGATGGACCGCAGATTATATTGTCATCGTATTGCGATCCGTGTGGGTGGCCTTTGTTACCACGGCATTATCCGTGATCTTGTCCTATCCCTTGGCGTTTTTTATCTGTGCCCGACCCGAACGTTCCCGCTATCTATGGCTCACTCTGGTAATTATTCCGTTTTGGACGAATATGGTTATCCGAACCTATGCCTGGTTTTTGATCCTGGCTCCGGAGCTACCACTTGCCAAGCTGGCGTCATATTTCGGTGTGATTCCTTCGGGCAACCCGCTCTATCCCAACGCCTTTGCCGTGTATCTGGGTATGGTTTCCATGTTTCTGCCGTTTGTAGCCCTTCCTCTTTATTCCAGCGTAGAGAGACTGGACTGGGCCTTGGTGGAGGCGGCGCAGGATTTGTATGCCTCCAAAGTGAGGGTCTTTATGCAGGCCATTTTACCTCAAACGCTGCCGGGACTTTCGGTGGGCATCATCTTGACCTTTGTTCCCGCTATGGGAATGTTTGTCGTGCCCGATCTTCTCGGCGGAGCGAAGTACATGCTGGTGGGAAATCTCATTCAGCAGCAGTTCGGTGCCAGCCGCGATTGGCCCTTCGGCGCAGCTATCAGCATCGGTTTAATGATTCTGACGATGGTCAGTCTGCAGCTTTACCGGCGCAGAAGCAAGGAGATTGAGTTCGTATGAAACGGTCTCATCCCGTGATAACCGCTTTGGCTATGTTTACCATGGGATTTCTGTATCTTCCCCTGTTGGCCGTGGCCGTCTTTTCAGTTAACGCCACACGCTACGGTTTGGTGTGGCGCGGTTTTACTTTTGACTGGTACGTCAAACTCGTCCATAATGAATTTATTCTGGAGGCCGCCTGGAACACGTTGGTTCTGGCGGTGGTTTCAACTATTGTAGCCACCATCCTGGGAACGGTGCTGGCTATCGGCATGGACCGTTTTCCGTGGGGTCGGAAAACCAATACCTTCCTGGATCTGGTTTTACACATACCGGTGGTGATTCCCGACATTATCTTGGCAGCAGCCCTGGTGGTTGCCTTTGGACTGTTGCGGGTGACCTCATCTTTATTTGAACCGGGTCTGTTTAATATGATTATCGGGCACATCACGTTTCAAATATCCTTTGTGGCTCTGGTGGTGCGCAGCCGATTGGTAAGCATAGGCCGGGATGTCGAAGAGGCTGCCCGGGATCTTTTTGCCAGCACGCCATATCTGCTGCGCCGGGTGACCATCCCCTTGTTATTGCCGGGGATCGTGGCCGGTGCCATGCTGGCATTTACCCTGTCTCTGGACGACTTTGTGATCAGTTTTTTCACCGCTGGTCCCGAATCGATTACGTTGCCGCTGTTTATTTTCGCAGCGGTTCGGCGAGGGGTCACGCCTCAGATTCATGCCTTATCCACCCTGGTGGTGTTGATTACGGTGATCATGATTGTTGGTATGGAGCGGTTTACTCGAAAATAACTAAACAAAAGGAGGTAGAGGATGAAAAAATTTGTTTTATTACTGATGGCGTCATTGATAGTTTTCGGCGGAACGGTGTTTGCCGCCGCCGATGAGCTGAAAATCTTCATCTGGTCTGAATATATGGATGAAGAGAACATGCCCAAAGATTTTGAAAAAGCCACGGGAACCAAAGTGCGGCTGGATCTTTACGAATCGAATGAGGAAATGATGGCCAAACTGCAGGCAGGAGGAGTGGCCCAGTATGATATTATTGTGCCATCGGACTACATCATGCCCAGCTTGATCAACCTCAAGCTGATCCAGCCTCTGGATCATTCCAAGCTGCCCAATTTGAAGAACCTGGGTGACAAATTCAAGCAGACTACTTTTGATCCGGGAAACAAATATTCAGCCGGTTGGCAATGGGGCACCGTGGGTCTCATGTATCGTCGGGATCGAATTAAAGATGCCGATGCCCAAAGCTGGGCTATTATTTTTGATCCTAAAAAAGATCCGGGACCGTTTGCGCTTATCGATTCGGTGCGGGAGATGATGGGCATTGCGCTGCTTTATCTCGGATACGATTTCAACAGCGTGCAGCCCAAAGAACTCAAAGCCGCCGCAGATTTGCTGATTCAAACCAAAAAGAGGAGCTCCTGTTTAGGCTTTAAAGGCGGTGTCGGGGGTAAGAACGATGTTGTTGCCAATGCGGCCGCTGCCGCAATTGTGTACAACGGGGACGCTATCCAGGCCATAGCCGAAGACCCCAAAAATCTTGGTTTTGTAGTTCCCAAGGAAGGCAGTGAAATATGGATTGATTCCATGTGTATTCCGGCCAAAGCCCCCAACCCGGATGCCGCGCACAAATGGATCAACTGGATTCTTGATCCTAAGGTCAATGCCTCGCTATCCAACTACAACCATTTTGCGACCCCGAATGACGCGGCCAGGCCGTACCTGAATAAAGAAGACTTGGAGAATCCGGGCGTATGGCCTCCCCCTGAAGTTATGAAAACGCTGTATTTCACAAAAGATTTAGGAAAGGATAACCGCATAATGGACGAAGCCTGGACCAGGGCGAAGTCACATTAGGTGTCACCATAAACGCGTTTCTATAAATAGGGGAGACCGGTTAAACCAGTCTCCCCCCAATTTTTGAGTCCGACTAAATTCAATCCAACCACCAAGAGGTTCGTTATCAACAAATTCTTGTTTGCGACACTTTTTACGATCTTATCGCTTTCAGCTCATTCAGCTTTGGGTGACGAACTTCCATCTCACTGCACGGAAGATCCTAATTTAGCCCAAGAGTTATCCCAGATGGGACCTGTTTTAGGTTTGGGCTCCTCTGTTTCCCATGGTCTTATGGCCCGCTCGGTTTCTGAGGTTGTGGCCGATCAGTTATGCCTTGGCAAGCGAAAAAATGGACATGCGTTTCCCTTATTTCTACCTGCGTCCTACTCGAGAGTAATCAAATTATACTATAAGCGCATGAAACCAAAACTGGTATTAGCCTTGGATATCACCTATCATAAAATGAAAATCCTGGAAGATATAAACGAAAAAAAAAAGGAACTTGAGGGCTTGGTGGCCGCGCTGGCGCTCGATTGTGATAGTGATCTTTATGATTGCTCTAAAAACGGAAATGCGTCCTATGCAATAACAGATGACTACAAACCGACAGTACTTTTAGGAGATATATTTTATGAAAAGTTAATTGACTGCAATCAACGTGAACCCCAAAAATATTACACGTTAGAGAATGGTACGACGAATAGGCTAAGAGAGCGTTGTTTCGAGGAATACGTGCAACTTAACCGCTATTTAAGGGAGCTCGCCGCTAAATATTCCAACGTTCATATACTTCCCGCAAATCGCCTGTTTACAGCACTTCAAAAATATCCGAATAGTGTGTTGTATGATGAAGGTATGCGTCAAACGTTTTTTAGTAAAGGGGACCTCACATGGGACGGCTGGCATCCATGGACTGATCCAGGAAGTTATGTCTTTGCCAACTTGACCATTATGCAGATCAACCGTTGGATCGAAGAAGGTAAAATCAAAGGTAGGACTATTCCTTTAGTAAAGATTTCCGATAAATATTTTAGTCCTCCTACCGGTCTTATCATTTTAGTTCCAGAAGGATTCACACCGGTTGCAAAACCCCAGATTGTTGGACCAAATGGCGAAAAAGTGCCACTGCGATTTTCCATATCGAAAGATTGGGCAAAGCGCCATGGCGTTTTTGGCTTTGGAACGTCATACTTTAAGGCCAGAGCATTGTCATGGGGCTATTTGGGTCCAAAACCGTTATTAGTTCGGGCCCAATCGTTTTCGGGTACGACGCTGGTCCTTTCAAAAAGAGATCGGGATATTTTGTCCTCCCATTACCAACACGGAATATCTCTAAAAGGTGCCCTCATAATTGCAGGCACAGATCTCTATGGCGAAATGGTCTCCCGAGAGGATACGGTTTTTCTCAATCAAATTGAAGAGGACAAAAGTATCCTGGATAAACTCTCCCCGCCTCCAATGTCGAGCGATGCTTCGGCATGGACGTACTAGTGGATCATATAACGGGGGTGCGTCAGATACGGTGAGTTCCTGCAATAAATGGGGATCGGGTACCCGCTCGTGTGAAACTAGATTTGTAAAAAAGCGAATCACGCTGAAGACGTGATCAATCGACAGCAGAACCGTAGAATACCCGCCTGCCATGCATAGTGAATTGGGATAACGCAATGACTGAGTTATCATTCAGAGACAGTAATTTGTCCCGGACAATGGTCAAGGCATTGCGGGCAGGTCGAATAACGAATGTCGAAGGATGGAATCGCTTCGTTCAAATCAATTTTTGATATATTTTCCAAGCAAGCGTTTTTGGATTTCAGCTTCCGCCCACTTCAAATCATCCTTACGAACACCTTGTAGGTAGAGATCAGTGATCAGC
>Ga0209536_100005734_pt1 | contig 19205 bp, 36 predicted proteins | sample DeeMarSeWOR28_12_FD_187461 | JGI IMG/M metagenome (GOLD analysis project Ga0209536, IMG submission 187461) | Marine sediment microbial communities from White Oak River estuary, North Carolina - WOR-2-8_12 (SPAdes) (version 2) | ecosystem: Environmental > Aquatic > Marine > Intertidal zone >... | reverse complement strand
CTGCTGCTGGTACTGTCATAGGAGACGCATTCAAGTACAATCTCCTCCCTCCAGAGAAGCATGACCGCTCTGGGAAGCTTTATCCCTCCTCCGCTACGAAATGTGAGCTCCAGAACCTTTACAAGTACCTTGGAATCCCTACAGAACCCCTAGACCCAAGAGTGAAATTAGGCTTCTTCTACGGTCGTCTCATTGAGACTGGTCTTGTGTTTTGTTGCGTAGCGGCGAATGTTGACATACGAGATGTCAATACTCTCATGGAGATGAAGATAGGGGGGCTTGATTGTAGGGGGAGATCTGACGGGATTGTAGCCGTGGATGGGGTACGTAGAAACGTCGAGTTTAAATCCATGGCTGGTTACTCGTTCAAGCGGTTCCAGAGTGAAGGCCTGGATGACTCCTGGGGATATCTCGGCCAGATCAATGTTTATATGCGTCATCAGCTTGAGCATGATTTGATAGACCCTCCCGGCGAAACCATTTATGTGGCGGCTAATAAAGATACTCTTCATCTCGCTGAGAGGGTCATATCCTACAATCCGGATTACGCTCACAGAGCGGATGAGAACTTCGCTCGTATTGCGAGATGTGCTGAGAAGAAGAAGCAGATGAAGAGACCAATCTACGTTAATGACAAGGGGGAAGTCTTCCGAGGTAAGACAGATGGGAGGGGAAACCTACCGATTGGCTGCGCTTATTGCGGAGCAAAGTGGACGTGTTGGACGGAACCGAAGCAGGTTGTTTCTTTTAATCCGGAGACTGGAGATCCGGTGTTTAAAAAGAGACCAACGACGACTCTCAAGGTCGAGATGAAATCTGATAGGTGGGGTTCCATGCGTCCGAAATTCAGAGTTGTGGATATGTAAGTGGGGCAATGGGGATGAACCGTGAAAGAGGAACACGTCAACCAATTGAAGCAGTCTGCAATCTCGGACAGAGTTATCGAACAGTTAACAGTCATGGAAGCTGTGAAGAGTATAAACGACAAGGAGGCAAGAGAGTTAGGACTCTATAACTCGGATGGTGATTGTTCCGGGTTGTTGTTCACTTACTTCGAACTAGATGGGAGAACCAATGGATTCAATCGCATACGGTTCGATGATAGTAATGCTTCTAGGAAGTATATGCAGCCTGCTAAGTCTGGTAGCCATCTATATATTCCTCCTTCCCCCCATGTTGATAACCCTGAAACTCCCATCCTGGTTGTCGAGGGGGAGAAGAAGACGCTCTCAGCCTACTCTCGCCTTCGTGACGTACTATGTGTCGGAGTCGGGGGAGTGTGGAACTGGATTGGAAAGAAGAAGTCCAGAGAGCTCATCTCAACCTTCAAAGAGTTGGGGCTCTTCGGACGGAAGATCTACCTTTGCTTTGATTCCGATACGGGAAGTAACAGGCAGTGTGCTAACGCTGAAGCGGCTCTTGCGCGCGCCCTCCGCAAGGAAGGTGCTACAGTCAGGATCATTCAACTTCCAGTACAGCAAAAAGGATTAGACGATTGGTTCTTGGAGTGGGGAAGCAATTGGAAAGAGGAGTTGAGAGTACTTTGGAGAGATGCACTTTCCGAACGTTCTGCTACCGATATGTCGGAGATCTACTCTCAGATATATACGGTGGAGGAAATGTTAACCAAAGACTTCCCCACACCGACATTCTTCGTCGGTGACTCCAAGTTTGGGATAGTGGCAGAAGGGATGGTGACTTTTGTACACGGGAGCGCAAATCTCGGCAAGACTTATCTATCTACGCAGATGGCTTTCTCTATTGCTGCTGGCATTGATTTTCTGGGGTTTGAGTGCGGTCCTGAAGGGGCTCATATTCTTATTCTCCAAGGCGAAATGCCCCCTGGATTATTTAGTAAGGGAAGGATCGCGCCTATATGCGATATGTTTAGAGAAGAGGGAATTGATTTTCCTGAGACACTTAAGTTTCTTAACTGGGGTTTCAACTTTGCGGAAAGTAGTCAGTACAAAGAGGCGTTCAGACGGGATAGCTGGTTGGGAATAGAGAAGCTGGAGAACATTCTTGATGAGCACCGGCCTGCTGTCTTGTTTATAGACCCGTTGCAGAGTTATCACAATTTGGTGGAGGGTTCTAACGACCAGAATAGAGAGCTCATGAAGAAGCTCAAGGGGATAGCTATACGGAGGAATATGGGGATTGTCATGGTTGACCACGACGTCAAGAGTCCGTATAAACTTTCTAACATGTCTAATCTAAGAGGAGCGTCGAATAAGGCAGATCTAGCAGATACGATTCTAGGGTTGAGAGCGCATGGTACATCAAATGAAATACGTCTCTTCTTTGACAAGGTGAGGTATATCAACTGTGCAAAGCCAAAGCCGTATCGTCTGAGAAGGCAACATGGTAATGGCAAAGATTATCCATTTTTCGAGGTGGTAGAAAATGAATAAGAAGCTGATTTTGCTGTTTGCGTTGGTGCTGTTGTGTTTGATGATGGCTCATAATTGGATGACAAGAAAGGAAATGAAGGAGTTCTACTCTCCTACAGTGATTTACTCCGAGGAACAGGATACTTGGTACGAGTGGAACGAGGAGACATTGAGTTGGGATAAGCAATGAAATATAGAGAATGGGAGAAAGAGTTTAAAAAGCTTGGGGCTCGACACCGGATGACCGGCTTCGAGATTGGTGATGCAATCCTCAAGGCTGAGAAGGAGCTTGGGGGGGATGCTTACCAAGCAATGCTGAAGTCCGGGTTAGCTGAGAGTACCTTACTGGATATGTCCAGAATTGCTGAGAGATGGCCGGTAAAAGAGAGAGACTCTGAACTTGGATATATCTACTACCGAGATGCTGGAGGGGATAAGGTGATTGCTCAGAAGCTCCTCGCATCCGTGAAGAAGAATAGCTGGTCTAGGGAGGAGATGCGTAGGGCTAAACGTATTCTCGAAAAGACGAAGAATGTCAAAGAGAGGGAAGGAGGAAAGAAATGAAGATCACATGTAGGCTTCTAAGTAAAAATGAGTGGGAAGATGAGATACCGGATGATTTCTTTGATTTCGAGAAGGCAGTCCAGATTCGCATCGAGGGAGCCGGAATGTTTATACAGCAAGGAGATCATGCTGTAATCGGTCGAGTAAACTCCGATCTTCGTGCGATAGAGGTGCTTGATGAGCAAACCTACAGAGAAGAATGGGAGCTTTGAGTACCACGTTTGGGAATTGGTTGGCACGAAGCCTTCTTCTCATCTGAAGGGGAGAAAGCTAGACAAGAAGCGGAAGATCATTAAGTTACTCAGGTGTAAGGGATGTGGTCAGTATGTGACGGAGGAACCTTTGTCTTATACATCTGTCCTCCGCGCGCCTTCAGGGAGGTGTCCTGGTGGTAGAGAAAGTGTATGCGATGAAGGGGTTGTACCCGAGGCTGTACAGGTTAGCCCTAGTGATGATGAAGTTTGAGGGGTGGAAGCACGATCCACCTACAATGTCGTTTAGACACAACAATCCAGGAAATCTCCGGAAGTCTAAGTACCAAGCAGGGGTGAAGAACGGGTACGCCTTCTTCGCGGATTACTGGACGGGTTTATACGCTTTGCTCTTTGATCTGGCGTGTAAGTGCATGGGGAAAACAACAACAGGGCTTGGCCCGGATTCCACCTTGGCGGATCTGATAGAGGTGTGGGCTCCGGCGTCAGATGGGAACAATCCAGCGGCTTATGCTCTGTTCGTGGCCGGTGAAACCTGTCATAGTGTCAGCACAAGACTCTCTTGGTTTCTGGAGTCGTCGGATGCCTGAGTTCAAGCTTGACACACGGTTGATGAAGCGATGGGAGAAGAATCCCATGGAGATGTTTGCCTGGAGAACGGATGAGTTTAAAAAGCTACTCCTCCTTCTCCAACATAAAGCTCATCATCCCGAGGGTTCCGCGCGGTCCAAAGATGCTCTTCAACTGAAAGCCATAGACATGTTTCAGAAGCTTCTTGTAGCCATGGAGGATGTTAGGTCAGAGGTTCCGGTTGCTTGTCCTAAGTGTGGAGAACAGTTTACGATAGATTGATGTTTGATGGTTTAAGGAGGGAGCTCATGACTTCATTGGAGGTTCTATACGGTCTTATTGCTATTCTTCTTGTTCTTTCGGTGGTAATTGCCGGGTTACTCATTTATGATCATTTCAAGTATAGGAGACAGGACAAAGTATAGAAAGGAGGTGCTACATGCGGCCCGGTTAAAAGGGGCCTGTTGTTGGGGGTGTGCGCTTTCTCCTTTAGGAGGAGGGAGAGGGGGTTGACCCGATTTGAACTTGACTGCCTTCACCCCCCTCTCCTTTAAAAAGGAAGTCACATGTTAGTCTCAGAACGTAAGTCAACTGGTAGAATCCTCTTCGGTATAAACAAGCAGCATCAAACTGATCTCGATGCTGAGAAGATGAAATTACTCCGTCACTGGGGGAAACACCCGTGGCATTTCATCTCGGCCAAGGATCCGATTACTGGGAACCCTGTTATAAACACCAAGGATGAGATCGAAGGAAAGGTACGTCCGTATCCTGCTGAAAAAGAATATCTTAAAGAGCTTGTCAATGACTTACGTCAGGATGACATCAGGTATCGTGTAGAGGAGACAGGGAAGAAGATCAAGATCGCCAATGTCTTTTTAATCCATAAATCCAGGCAGATGATTGTGACGACGACATGTATGCTGGTATGTTTATGGGAGATATTGTTTAGAGAGGCGCAGCGGGTGATCCTGAGCAAGGTCACTGAGGACGATGCAAAAGAAATTCTGAGGGATAAGCTTCGTTCTCCCTGGGCAAATATGCCTCACTGGATTAAGAAAGCTCTTCCCCTCACTCAAAAACCTGAAGGGAGAGCCACGGCTGAGAAGACTGGAAGTTATGTCCTTGCGGCGGCTGAGAACGCCGCAGAGCGAGAGTGTAGAGGTGGTACTGCTAGCCGACTCGTCATTGACGAAGCAGCTTTCCAAGACAGAACGAAAGATATTTTTGATGCGGGTGTTCCAATGGCTAGGAGAATTACTATAATCACGACGCCATTGCCTGGCAGTCCGGGGGGTAAGTTTGTCCGTTCTTGCATATTTGACGAGGATGTGTCATGAAAAAAGATGAGAAAAGAGATAAGCTTGAGGCCGAGGTGAAGCGGTTACGAGGCCTGCTCAAGCAGGCGCTCAGCTACCTGGAGCGGTACGACGACGAAGGCCCTCACCTGGAGAGTTGGAAGTCCGATCCTCTTCTGGATCTGATTGACGATATCAAGGGAGTGAAGGATGAGGAGGTTTCGTGACGATGACTGATGATGAGTTGAAGGCTATCAAAGATAGATGTGAGAAGGCAACGCCGGGGCCGTGGTATCCAGTGGCCACCGACGACGAGTGTAGTATGAATGCACGCTACGTAGGTACGAATAGCCGCGGGTGGCCTCGACATGATCAACAGGTGGGTATGAACGGGGAGCGCGCCGAAGAGACGATCGCGATCACGCTTTTGCAGTATCCGCGCGTTGCCGATGTCGCCGACGAGAGATGGGACGAGAACGCCGACTTCATCGCCCACGCCCGCGAGGACATTCCCAAGCTGATCGCTGAAGTGGAAAGGCTGAAGCAGGCTGAGGATGACGCTTACTGGAGGGGAAAGCAATCCGTTCTCTATGCAATGGGAGAAGTATAAACAATGGCTAAGGGATCTTCGGACATAGTTCGAGGATACGACACTCACGTCACTCAGCGCGGTTACAAAGTAGCCAGGATTCACTACACGGCTGACCCTGAGAAACGCTCCGACGAGTTTAAAGCTGCGATTGAGGAGATTTATCCGGACATCTCTGCGAGGCGGAGAGAGTTCGAGATTGACTGGTCAGCTTCCAGCGGGTTGCCATTTTATACGACTTTCGTGCATCACCACAGTGAGAATCAAAGCTTTTATGTTAGAGATATTGCCCTTTTAAACCCTCCGAATCCGGTGTACCGATGTTGGGACTTCGGATTCAGGATGCCAGCTTGTGTCTTCTTTCAAGTCACCAATACCAATCGTGTTCTCGTGTTCAAAGAGCTCTGTCCAAAGAATATAGACATCCATTCCTTTAGAGATTTAGTTATGTACCTCTCAGGACAGATAACCATGGACGATAAAAGTTTAGGCAGGAGGCCTAGAGCTCTGGAGTACATCGAGCAACATAATCTAGACCCATGGTTTAAAAAGAGAGACTTTCTTGACTTCGCTGGTCAGGAGGGGACCAGTGTCCGATCTATTGAGGGTGAAAAAGGAGAACACAACGATATCCAGGTTCTCGCTGAGAGGGAGATCTATGTGTCAGCCTTGCCACAGAGGGTGACAGCGGGAGAGTACATCATTCGCAGGTTGCTACATCCTCAGCCAGATGGAGATCCTGGGATTATGTTTACGAAGGATTGTCCGATTTTGATCGAAGGGTTCAACGGTGGTCTCACGTTTAAAAGGAAGACATCCTCAAACCCTCTTGATGACAAGTGCGCCAAGGACGGCTATTTTGAGCATTGTCACGACGCCTTGCGTTACGGAGTAAATGGAACCATTGCCCTTGAAGAAACATACCCAGAGCCCAAAGAGCAAGAATACGTCCGAATGGAGTATGAGCGACTGGAGCCGCTACCGGAGGGCGTTGAATCTTGGGTTACGACGGACTGGTAAGTGTCCGGAATGTGACCATTCGTGGGAGATGCACGGGTTACACGGTTGCCGCGCGGCGATCTACAAACAAGATTGGAATTCAATACATATGGAGACATGTAGTTGTAAGCTGAGCAAGAGGCCTACTCATTGGTCTGCGCCTAACTGCGCCCATTGCAAGTACTTACGGATACAAAAAACCTATGGACCTATTGTGGATATTATTCGTTCTTCAGGTATCATCGAGACGCTTGATCTTAATGGGACCGTGCTTGTCACATGTTTAAAGGGCTATTGGCCGGGGTTGGCTCGTCTCAGCGATATAAACAAAGCTCTTCACAACAAACAGTGCTATTGGAGAGCAGTGGCGGCAGGGTGCTCGGATTACCTAGATCTACGTCCCTCTTCAGATGAGATTGTCTGTGAGACGGATGGATGCTCGGAATACACGAATTTAAAGTATACGTATGGCGGAAAGCTTTTATGCGTAGAATGTTACAATAAGTTAGTGGGGCAGCAGAAATGATGAAACGGTGGAAGAAAGTTTCGTTCCAAAGACAAAGAGACTGGAAAGCGGATACTACTTCGAGGGTGCTGGAGCTCCAATAGAAGAGGATGCGAGGGCTAAAGCTGCGAAGGAAGTCGAGGAATACTACAACCATTATCTAGGAGCATTGCAGGACGTCTTTTCCCGAACTACTCGACATTGGAAGATTTATATGTCGAGTATGAAGGACAATCGTTCTGCGCATGAGAAGTGGAGGAGCACGGTTCACGTTCCCTACGCTTACTCAGGTGTAGAGACGGCTGTATCCACAATGCTTGACCTCTTCTTCTCTCAGAATCCTCCATTTAAACCGGAGGCTCAGGGAGAAGGCTTCGAGGAAGTCGCCTACAAGATTGAGCGATGGTTGGATTTCGTGTTCCGTCAGATACGCTTTAAACGTGAGATTGATCTGGCTACAAGGGAGATGCTGGTTCAGGGTTTGGCAATCAGGAAGAATATCTTTATTCGTAAGGAGAGAGAGATATTCGTCCAGCCGAGTATTGAACAGGCGGAGCAATTCGACGGTGAGTTGAGGAAGGCGGTGATAGAGTTCGGTTTAGACCCACCTCGCCCAGAGCAATTCGAGGAGATCGAAGACTTCTATGAAGCTTTCGAGAAGTTTAGACAGGCTGCTAACAGCGGAGGCTCACGGATACCCGAGCTCCCGAGAGTTGGACCACGGCGAATCATAAACTACAAGGGGCCAGGTTGGAAGAGGATTAGCTACTACTCCTTCTTTTACGATCCATTGGTAGCGGTACACGACCAGGAGGTTGTCATTCAACGCTCAATCGTGCCGCTTAAATGGATTAAGAGCAGAGCAGGAAAGGGGGATGAGTTTCCCTTTGATCCAGAAGCAGTGGAGGAGTGTAGCATAGGTGATAAAGGTGATGGGCAGCGTTTAAATCAGTGGCAGGAGGAGCTCGCTCAGATCTGTGGAGTGAGCTCCGGTCAAAATCTGGATAGTCCTCAGTTCAAACAATCAGCGGAGATCTTGGAGTCTTATCACATAGGCGACAAGCTACCCTACCGCATAACGATGAACAGGACTAAGTGTATAAACAAACGAAAGGACATTCCTTGGGAGCATGGTAGCCATCCGTTTACAATCCTTCAAAATGTAGAGCTCCCTTTCTCAGCTTCGAGCTTTGGGGATATTTATCAGAGTGAAGGTTTATACAAGGAGATGAATACTCTGCGTGGGTTGCGAGTGGATGCCGTCAAGATCTCGACGCTCCCTATCTTTGCCAAGATGAAAGAGACAGGGATGACGGAGATGGCGAAGAGGATAGCACCGGGGATCATCTTCGACACGCCAAGGGGACCAGCGAGTATTGGTCAGGTGTCCAATGTTCAGGTTCCTTCAGAGGCGTTTAAAGAGTTGTATGAGATCAAGGACGACATCGACACCACGAATGCTACTCAGCCATTGGTGAGGGGGCAAGTAGGTCCGTCTAAAATCACAGCAACTCATGCTGAGAGGGCTAGAGAGGGAGCTGCGCTTCGAACCAAACAGCGCATGTTTAGATTCGAAGATGATATGGGTACTACTCTTGAGCAGTTTCTATCTTTAGGGCATCAATTCTACGACCAGGAAGAGATGAATGAGATGGGTGGAAGAATTGGTATAAACCCAATTCACGAGAAGTTCAAGAAGGAGGATTTTCTTCAGGCGTTGCTCATGGAGTACGCCTTTCGCGCGGCTACAACAAGTATAAACAGAGAGCTCGACCTACAACAGAAGAAGGATCTCTTCATCACTTTCGTCAATGCCCAGGTAGAGAGATTTAAACCTCATGTCATGGCTAGGCGGCTACTCGCTTCTGTGGATCAGACGATGGATGATGTCTGGATGACGGAGGAGGAGTTCCAACAGTTTCAACAGGCTCAAGCTGAGGCACAGGCTCAGGCCCAAGGCCAGGAGCCGGAGAAGGGTCCAGCCCCAGGAACGTTTACACCGTAAAGGAGGAAAGACTTGGACAGCAAGACAGCAATGGAAGAGGTGTTTATCCAGAACAAGAGGTACACCGAGCTAGTCGCAAAAAGACTGAAAGAGTTCCACACAGCCGACGCCGGGAATGCGTTCCGTGAGCTTGCGATTGCTTGTATGCAAGTGTTTAAAGAGCGGTTGGTAGATTGCGAAGAAAGTAACGTGAAGTTGTGGAGGGGAGGAATCCTAGCTTTCGAAGTCCTACTCCACGAGCTTGAAGAGGCATCCGCCTTTGCTGAGATAATAATCGAGGAGGAGGAAGTGGACGACGCTTCCTTTGGATACGATACGAGGGGACTATAAGGAGGTGATGCGCTCTGACGGTAGAACCCTGGTTGAATCCAGATCCATACCGCCAGTAACTAGGCTTTGAAAGGAGGTGATGCTTGACCCAGTATAAAAGAGGCGCTAACTTCGAGCGCGCGGCCAAAAAGAAGCTGGAGGAGCTTGGTTTCTTCGTAGTCCGCGCGGCTGGATCCCACGGAGTTGCTGATCTTATAGCCTTCCATCCAGAACCATCCTCTTCTTTGAGACCCATGCTCATCCAGTGTAAACTCACGGGTAAACTAGGACCAAAAGAGAAAGAAAGGCTTATAAGTATATGTAAACGCTATAGGTTACACGGAAGCATGTGCTACAAAGAAAAGCAAGAGATTCAGTTTAAAGACATTATGCTATAATTTAGTTGGTTGGTGTTCATTTGGTTTCCTCCTAGTGGGTGAGGCTCTTGGCTTGGGAGCCTCACCCATTTTCAGGGGGAAAGGGGGCGGTTTAGTCAATCACACCATCATAGGATCTTGCACAGGTTGGCTGAGTTTATACCCTAGCGTATATCGGAAATCAGATTACGGATTTCCTTTTTCAGGCGGTGGAATTCTTCGGTTGTTTGTTTTTGTCGTGATACAGCTAACCAAACCGCCACGTCTACCATATATAGGTCGTTTAGGAAGCTGTCGGTAGGTTCTCTGCCAGGAAGATAGAGATTGGAGAGAGAGTCAATTCCCTCTCGGATACTTTCTAGTCTAGTGTTAATTTCATTTTCCATCGTGAATCCTTTCATGCTACAAGATCCCATGATGCTGCAATTGATTTTCTACAATCACGTCGCTTCGCTGGAGCTGGAGCTGCCCCGCTGACAATTTTTGTCAGGTGACAAAAAGTGTCATGCCAGGAATTGTCATGACAAAAAGTGTCATGACAAAAAGTGTCACCTAACAAAAAGTGTCTAACCCCAATATATGCGGGATCTGTGATCTGTCAACCGCAAGATGTAGTGGTATTTTTTGAGAATGCTCTGAGAGAGCTTTTCTAGAGCTCTGAATGGTCGGATAAGGGGGAAGAGGAAAACGTTGCTTACAGAGCCGATATGAGCCCCAAGAAGACAAAAAAAAGAGAGGGAGTTTGACTCCCTCTCCCGTTTCTTTCCTAGTTGCTGTACTTTCTTTGATACTCTAACCAACGATAAAACTGAGCGTAGAATCGTCGGCTTGCTCGCCTTTGCTTACGTCTAAGCTTTTCACTCTCTCTAAACGTCCAGTTTGTCAGATTCTCCGTTTTGAGGCGCTGAGCATGCTCTTTACAGATCGGGAACCACTCGGAGTTTGTTTCTCCTGGAAGAAGACATTGCACCTCTCCGATTGCTAGATTCTTGTCGGGAGTCCGTTTTCCGTTCTTGTCAATCCACCTAATCTTACAGAACATTGTTTCTCTCCTCTTAATCTTTCAATTCAAAGGCGGTATTGCAAAGATCGCACGTTGCGTGAAACTCTGAACGCCCTACCCTTGCTTTCACTCCGCACGTGCACTCCCAGAGCCGGAGCCGGCCCTTTTGTCTTGGCTTAGCTTTAAGCTTTAGGACATCAGGATACTCAGGGAGCATGTCTAGAATGTCCTGGAGCTTACTTGCGAGCTCGTCGTTAGGAGTATCAAAGAGATTACCCTCTAGTCCAATCCTCTGGGCTATCCTCTTATACCGCGCGCCATGAGACTTATTATCCTGTCCTCCTATCGCTGAGTGAATTGTCTCATGAGTTAGAACAGTTAGCATGGTAATCGGTTTTTTCCATTCTGGGGGAGCGATAAAGATCGCGATCTTCTCCTCTCCGTCTATTTCCCAGTATTCTCCCCTGGCATTAGGGGAGCGAGGGAATCCGTAGGAGATGCAGGCACTCTCTCTCGCTTCTGGGATTAACTCCTCTTTGATGAGAGAGTAAGCCATACTTGCCCAAACTTGCTCGTATCTTTCTTCACCATTTTCCATTTTAAACTCCTCTCAGATTTACATTGTGCTTTTTCAGTGTATCTAGGATCCACTGCTTAGCCGTTTGCTCGTTTGTCCACTGTGCTGATTCACTGTGAGCATGATCAAAGATGATGACTCTCCGACGATCTTTGTACGCTCGCACATTGCAAGGTGAACCATAATTACCGCCGCAATCTGCTATTCCAATTGCTTGTCTAACATCCCGTGGATAATGCTCAGCTACGGAGAAACTAAACCGACGGAGCATATCAATATCAGCAATTGCCCAGCATAAATGGGGAAGATCGCTCGGTTGGGAGAAACGTTTAACTGGGGTGACAGTATCATACTGAGCCTTAGAATTATTCCCCCATCGTGATCCTCTGGTACCCTCTGCTAGTATTATCTCTGTGGGTCTGCCTGCTAACTCTAGAATATGAGCAAGCGTTACTGCCACCTTTCCGCGCGCGGTGTATAAACTCTTGTCCACGCCGGCACTCGTGGAATAGTTGACTAGTATCGTCACGGACTCAGGAGAAGGAGCGTTGATTAGGCTCTCATATGGAGACAGATAACACTCCGGATTGCCGCTACAGTATTCCCCCATTTCAAGTAAATCCGTCGCAGCAATTGAAGGATCATACTCAATAGTAGGGAGTGAGGATCCTATCGTTTTGATGGTAGCCCGCGCGAAGCTTGATATCTCGCGCGCCATGGTTTGATCACCCTTGCGATAGGATTTGAGAGCGGAGTCGAAAGAATTATGAGCGTAGAATCCGGTTCCCTCTCTCTGGCTTGCTCTACTCTCAAAGGGCGGAGGATCCTCTTCGCAGGGGGAGCAAGCTCTATCAATAAACTCGGAGAGATTCTCATATCTGTCGATCCAATACAAAGGCTCCTCGTGATGTCTCATTAGATTCTCTCCTCAATTGCAAGCTTCGTTTCCTTGTCCAGTCCTTTGTAGATTAACGACTCGGCAAGTAAACCTAGAGGGAGCTCTGGATTATGAAGGAGAATCTTTGCTCCTTCATAGCTTGCTCTGGGAGATGCTACCCTGTCATTGAGCTCTGTATCCGAGTCCAGAGCTTTGCGAATAGCTTGGACTTTCCGAAGCCATGGCTCTGCGTCTGGATTAATCGAGAGAGTGATTCTTGCTTCCAACTGCTCGTCATATGGCCAGTGAACAAAGGCCAGTCGATTGAGAAGAGCCGTATCTAGGATACTCCTGTCCGTATACTGATAATCGCTCCCTCTCCCACATGTGTTTCCGGTGCAAATACACCGAAAGTCGTTGTGCACTGGGACATTTATCCCGCACAGATTGGCTATTTTGTTGGACAGAATCCCGTTCAAGGCGGTCATGAAATTGCCAGAAGCATTATCTGCTTCATCTAGGATGAGAGTTCCTCCCTCTTTCAAGCAATCCCAGAGCTTTGTTTTAACAGTCTCTCCGTTAGCCGTTTGATATCCGACTAACTTAATGTCTGAGACTGTCCGATTGAGAGCAAGATAGAACCATGGTCTCTCTCTTTTCTGAGCGTAGTCCAATGCAAAGTGCGTTTTTCCCGATCCTGTTGGCCCATGCAAATAAACATGCTCCAATCCCAGCCATGTGAGAGTCTCCCGCGCGGAGTCGTGCGGATTGTCAATTGTTACTGACTCTGTAGCATCTGGAAAGGTGATCTCGATAGGTTTGGAGGATTCGACTTTCTTGGCGACTTCTTCAAGGTCGTGTTTAACTTTCCCTATGCTGAGAGCAACTGCCTCTTCAAGAGAGTCTACTTTAGCTCTGGCTTCGTTTGCTTCTCCTCTTGTAGAAACAAGAGAGACCTCAAGGTCGGCTACTTTGTTTTCAAGGTCAGTAAGTCCCGTGTATCCAGAGTAATCAGGAGTCGGAGCCGGAGAGGGAGTCGGAGCCGGAGCCGGAGGAGCCGGAGAGTCGGAGCGATAGCACGACTCGTGAGCCATGTAGAACCCGGTTCCCTTAGGCTTCACCCCGTCCCAGATAAACATGTCTCCTCTTACAATGCTGTTCCCGCAACGGGAACATGGTTCAGGCAATGCTCGTTTGTAGGGTTTGGCTTGTTTTTTCCTCATTGTTTCTCTCCTCCCTTGGTTTGTATAAACACTCTACAAGGGAGAGCTCCGGAGAGCTCTCCTAAGTGCAATGTTTTATACGCACTCCGGATGTGCGAGGCGGAAACCGTTCTCGCCTAGGCCATCCCACACAAAGAGATTTCCTTTGTTTATTGACTGACCACACCGAGAGCACGGCCTGGACTCAGCCTTGAGATAGATCTTGCTTTTCTTCTTCTTCTTGAGAAAGTCTGTGTGAGCCTTGACTTCGGACTTGCTCAAATGAGGGAACCGGTGTGCGTAGCATTGGTCTGTCCAGTTCCAGACTTTTTCCTTACATCCGTGTTCTTTACATCTGTCGTTCATTAGTTCCTCCCTTGTTTCGCTGCGTGAGTGAAAAGACACCACTATCAATTTAATATCCACACGTTATCCTGTCAATAACTATTTATAGTGGTATCAATGAGATAGCTACTATATGTTGTGGTAGGGTCTGTTTAAGTTTCTTTAAACCACTATATCTTGTGTCCGCGCGGCCTAAAACACTACATCTTGTATGACCTAGTAAGAAGAGAGAATCCCAGAGAGAGAGGAGAGTCTTATCATTAATAAGGGAGTATAAACACTGAGGAGGAGGAGGGATACTGAGAGGGAGGAGAGCTCAGGGAGAGGAGAGGAGATAGGATGTGGGGAGTGAGGAGATATTTGGAGACGTCGCTAACTGCCTCTCTAAGCAACGATTTCACTCCTCTCCTCTCCTGGACCTCTCCCATCATTAAGTAATGCGTTACAGGGCCAATAAGCAGCCTCTCAGGGCATTCTGAAGAACGTCCGATAAGGAGCATTATGTAAAGTAGAGCTCCGATCCCTCCGAACCCTCTGTTTTTTGGGGGTGGATCGGGATGTGTTTATACAAGAAAAAAGGAACGCGCGCTAACGCATACGCGCGTCACGCTCCCGCGCGTGACTAATGTCTCCTCAGCAGATTCACCTATTTTCCTCCCCTTCTGCGCGGTGAGCGAGATCTCCTCAGCAAATATGTCAATTTTCTCCCTCTTTCGCGCGGTAAGCGTGTGTCCGAACGTAGTGAGGACATGGAAATCTCCTCAGCATGTCCGAGAGCAACGAGGACAGCAGATATATCCATTTTCCTCCCTTCCCCGTTATCCGCGCGGAAAGTTGTTGACATATTCCCTACTCGTACTTATATTGAAATCATGTTCATCCGTGAAAAAGACCGGATTGTCTTCAAAAACAATGGAGAGATCGTAAAAGAGCTTAGATTTAGCCTAGTTTTAGGTCTAAGTCAGTCCGAGCTCTGTGATCTGGTGTCTGTATTTATGAAGTCTTGTGCTTATGAGCGTCTCTTTAGAGGGAAGGGGAAGGAACCCGCGCGGAAACCTTATTGGTGGGAAAGATATCACCCAAAGAAGGATCCTTATTGGGAGGTTGTTAGAGAGGATCCTGAGTATCCGAGCACAGCGAGGATACGCAAGTATAAACACGGAATCTTCGATGACAATTTCTCTCCTGTGAAGCAAGCGGCCCATGCTGCAAGGAGAGAGCATGCTCGTCAAGCAAGGGACAGAGAACGTGATTATCATGCTCGAATCTGTGCTCAAATCTTAGGAATCGAGCCATGAGGAGGGAAAAATGAGTTTGATGAAGGCAATTATCGTGACTTGGGAATGTAGGTTTTGTAAACAAACGGTGGAAAAGGGAATCCCTATCCCTAGTCTTGCCTCAGATAAGATTTGGTCAATGTTACATGAGATACCGGAAGGATGGGTGTATATAGGGGATAGAGATCTCTGGTGTTCAGAGTGTGATCCAAGGAAAGAAAGAAAATGGATCAAACCAGTTCTCCCTCCAGTAGTAACATCTGAAGAACATGTATAAACAACGAAAAAACCTCCAGTGTCCATACTGCGGGAGAGTGTTTACGCCTTGTGGTTGTTTATACAAGCATTTCACCCACGAGGAGACGTACACTACTCCCCGAGGAGATATTTGCTGTATCAGATACAAAACTAATACAGAAAAACCGCGCTTCGCGCTTGACAAACCACGATTCTCTCCTTATATTGAGCGTAGCGAGATACGGAAGTATTGAACGTAAGGAGGAAAGAGATGAAGAGAAGCATCAAGATTGATGGGAAATGCGGTTTTCCTATCTATGCTGCTAAGAATGCTCGTCGTAGAGAGTGGGAAATCTACGATTCGGAACAATGCATTCGGCTTCCCTATTATGAAATCGACACGGCAATAAAACTCCTCAAACTCATAAAAGCCAACTCTCCAAAGGGAAAGAGATGAGCATCACACTCAGTGACATAGAAATCCGACTCGCATCCATAGACGAAGCTCTCAGAATCCTTGATGAATATGATGACACTGAGGAGCTCTTGAACTGTCTCTCCATCGCTGATTTCGCTCTCTGGTACATCATCCATCAAAACGAAGGGAGCAAACGGAATAAAAAGGGTTGCCTCACGAGTATGATGAAATGTATAAACAAGTTGGAGGCACAGACTGAGGAAAGAAATGAGACGTGATTTAGAGAAACAGCTCAAGTGTGGAGAGACTATTTTTGCTTGCAGAGAACCTGGTAGTTTTGCATGGGAGCTAGAGTATCACAAGACTAATGGACGCATCTTTGATTTTCTTATTTTTAATGACTCTATTCCAGAGATTATTAAGTTTCTCCAAACCCTGGAGAAGAATACTCCAAAGACGTTCATGGGGAGAGTGGGGAGGAGAAGTTGAATAATTGGGAGTTTGTGGCTTGCGCAGGCATCTTCGTGGTTGGGTGTCTTTTTGGTCTTTCTCAAGGAAAGAAAGATTGTCCTAATGCTCCCGTGGTTTATATTGATGATAAGGGGATGATGGTTGGGATAGGTTGTCCTCCAGAAGATGCAGATGTCGCAGCAACGCATATCTTCATTGATGATGATGGAGAAACACACTTCTGGTGGTACGAGCGTCAGGAGAATAAGTGGAGGGAGTGTCCATAATGTGTAATTGCTCCTGGGAAGATGGGGAGTACTGTGATAAGTGTGAGAATGAGTTTTTTGACTATTTGGACTCTTTGGATGACCAGGACGACCTAGAGGAAGATGAGTACGAGTGATGTGGCTATTCTTTCCCTCTGTTCCGGGATTGGAGGAATCGAGCTCGGACTCCGATTTGTTCTCAAGGCTCGAACAGTCTGTTACGTGGAGAGGGAAGTGTATGCCGCTGCGGTACTGGCAGCGCGCATGGAAGACGGCACCCTGGATGAGGCTCCTATCTGGTCTGACCTACGAACCTTCGACGGCAAGCCATGGCGTGGAGTTGTGGATATCGTCACTGCGGGATTTCCGTGTCAGCCATTCAGCTCAGCAGGAAAACGCCGTCGAGAGAGAGATTCTCGACATCTCTGGCCGGATATCGCCAGAATTGTTGAAGAGTGCAACCCAAGCCTTGTCTTCCTTGAGAACGTGCGTATCTGCGCCTTCCGAGAGCCATTCAGAGACCTTCGAGCAATGGGCTTTAGAATGTCGCCGCCCTATGCAATCACAGCCGCCGAGTTGGGTGCTTCTCACATTCGGCGTCGAGTTTTTGCCCTCGCCTTCCGCCCAGGAGTACGGATCGAATCGAGGGGGAGCAGCGGGGAGAGTTGGACCAATCAGACGCTCACTTTCTGGCCTAGGGGTAAAAAGCCCTGTATACAGAGAGTGGATGATGGGGTTTCCAACCGGGTGGACCGCAATCGGTGTCTCGGCAATGCTGTCGTTCCAGCAATGGCAGCGAGAGCATTTGTTGCGCTCACGGGAGTAAGATTTGAAAAAACAACTCACTGAAGACGAGATTTGGGGGGTTGAGTCAAAACTCAAGCCTAGTGACGTAAAAATGAAACCGGGAAAGGTTGAATTCTTCGGCTTTGATATCTGTGGGGAATGTAAGCACGAAATTCCGAGGAGAGAGGGGTTAAAAACCAAATGTCCGAAATGCAAGGCGATTCTGAGAAATCCGCCGATGTGAAATTCATCAAGAGCTTCGAAGAAGCTAGAGACGATGTTGTGAATGCTTTAGAAGGGATGAAAGCTTGTCTCTTTCAGGACGAACCTTTCACCCACTTGGACCAGATGCAATACAATGCCACTGTTTTACTCTTACTTTTTTATATTCTCTCTCATTGGACTCATATTCATGGAGATCAATGTAAATCGTGCGTGGAACTATTTTGTTGTCCTGACGACAAGGTTCTAAAAACCAAGGTTGACTTCGAATTCTGTGAAAGATGTGGAGGAAACGATGACGGAGATCTTACTCACTGAGGCTCTTGCCGAGCTCAAGACGATCCCTAAGCGGATTGAGTCGAAGCGGGATACGATCCGGACTCACATGATTCGCCAGGATCACCTGAAGGATCCGCTAGAGAAGGATGGAAGCTCCCAGGCGCAAGCTGTGAGAACAGCCTTCCAATCCATCGACGATCTGACGAAGCGGATGATCAAGCTCCGCACGGCGATCAACGAGAAGAATCTTGATGTTGATCTTACGATTGAGGGGATGACCTATTCCATCGCCGAATGGATCACCTGGAAACGTGAGATTGTCCCTATTTTAGCCCCTATCTTTCGAGGAACTATCCAGCGTCTCAGCGAGTTGCATACGTCCCCCTACGGCAAAGACGAAGGCAACTACATCATCAACGTGAATGAGGAACAACTCAGAAAGGTTGCTGAGAAGTTGGATTCGGTTATTGGGCAACTGGATGGGAAGCTATCTGTTCTAAATGCGACGACAACGATTATATTGGAGGATTAAGATGTTATTTGGGAGTATACCTACGCAACCGGGCTCAACACAAATTCAGCAAAATCTAGAAGATCATCTTCGAAATAGAAGAGTATTCCTAACAAAGGAACTTGAGAATATAAACAAAGCTCTCGAACTGCTTGAAGAGAATCCTAAGTTCAAAGAGCTTATGAATACTCTTACTAACATCAAACTTTACTGATGGGGGTAAAAAATGATTTCTCGTGGGGCATACAATGAGTACCCGACTATGTGTTGCGGCCACCTCGGGGAAAGTTGTTCGGCCTTGTCTGACCGCAACAGGGCAAGGTCGGAAGGGCCGCGAGAAGCCCTGCGCTGTCATGGAGAGTGGCATGAAGCCTGAAGTAGGTTGGAGTCATGACCAACCGAAAGCAGAGGGTAGCGAATCCGAATGGGTGAGTCCTCTGCACTCTCCGGCAGCGCGGGCAGCTTTTAGGAGGTGAGCATGGCTACTGATTTCTACATTCTGACGATCACGCCAGCAGACGACTGGTTCGCTGTTTTTGATTTGGATGGGGAGGAGATACGAGCCTCCGTCGCCTTCTGGGAGATTGAGGGGGAGTATTCGAAGGATGGTCCGAATACTTACTACCGTCGAGCGATGGTTTATAGGGTGGGATCGGGAACCTTGGCAAACGCCTTCGACGATCCTAACTTTTTGAGGTTGGAGTACGAGCCTGAGCTCGATGTCACCAGAGTCGTCCAGATCGAAGAGTTGGAGAAATGGTTGACGGACCATGGAGCTACTGACAAGGATATTAAAACCTGGCGACTCAATCATGTGAGCCAGATGGTTGCCAAGAGACTTGCTGAGGATGAATTCGAGGAGTTGACAGATAGGACTGAAGTTTGAGCCGGGGAGCTGAGTGGGATCGGATTGGCGGGCTTGGTTCATGGGCCTCCA
>Ga0209536_100005733_pt1 | contig 19205 bp, 15 predicted proteins | sample DeeMarSeWOR28_12_FD_187461 | JGI IMG/M metagenome (GOLD analysis project Ga0209536, IMG submission 187461) | Marine sediment microbial communities from White Oak River estuary, North Carolina - WOR-2-8_12 (SPAdes) (version 2) | ecosystem: Environmental > Aquatic > Marine > Intertidal zone >... | reverse complement strand
CTACGGTAAGTGTCCAGGAATCCATTGACATTGCCGTTAGCGGCATCAGTGTACCAGGAGGATTTAAATCCATGTCGGCTACCATTATATCCGGGGCAGGCGATGCTACGATTACCGCTCAACCTTCTGCCGGGGCCACCAGCGGTGATGCTACAGTCCAGTTCACTGCAGGAGGAGTTGCCGGTGTGACCGTAATGGAAATCACCATTTCGGATAACCAGAATCCTTCCCTTTCCACAACAAAATCAGTTACGGTTACCACGACTTCATTATCGCTTGAAGACATCACAGGAATTGTTCCAGATCCCGATGATGAATTCGATGTGGAGTTTGGTTTAAAGAACACCGCCGATGTTATTGTATTGAAAGGTAACATCAACCGGGATATTACCATTAAAAAACTGGATGGGTATGAGTGGTTGTTCCGGGGCAGTATTTTTGTGATTGGGGCTGAAATAACAATTGATCCGGGCGTAACCATTTATTTTGATGCCGAATCTGCAGCTGCCTCTTTCCTGGCTATCCAACGCGATGCTTCCATTATAGCCGATGGTGGAGATGCTGCCGGGCTAATCACCATGACCTCCAGCAACGATGGATTAGGAAACGGATCCGGTGCTGACGGGGGTGACTGGGGCGGTCTGGTACTTAATGGCAATGCGGTGATCAATGTAGGAGACGAAGCAGAAGGGGAAGGCGGAACCGGACCTTACGGCGGTGATGATGATACCGATGGAAGTGGGACATTGAATTTTGTTTTACTTAAATATGCAGGACGTATAATTGGTGTGGATAATGAATTGAATGGATTCTCCTTCAACGGATGTGGATCTGCTACCCAGCTTTCAAATCTCCAGAGCTATTTTGGTGAGGATGATGGATTTGAATGGTTTGGTGGTACGGCCAGTATTAAAAGAGCAGTATCCACCGGTTCGAAAGACGATTCTTTCGACTGGACCCATGGTTGGAGGGGGAATGCCCAATTCCTCGTGGTTGAGCAATTATCCGACAGAGGTGACCGTGGATTTGAAGGGGATAACCTCGAAGCTGATTTTACAGCCGAACCCTATTCCTACCCGATCATTTCAAATGTAACGATGGTAGGAACAGCCGGGAACGGGGAAGGTACCATCGGGATGCGATTGCGGCATGGTACCAAGGGAGCCATTCATAATGCTCTCGTGACCGGCTTTAAATCCTATGGAATACGGGGCGACGATGACGCCACCACCCAGGCCAATATCGATAATGACGAGCTGGTAGTTACCAACTCCATCTCATGGAAAACCAACCAGGATGACGCAGCTGACGGTGAGTTCGGCAGAGGCGGAGAGGTCTGGATTACCGATGCCTCTTATGCCAACTCGACCGATGGATCCGGCGTGACGCTAGACGGAGGTGTCGGTGTGGTTAATCAGGGTGCTGTGGATCCCTCCTCAGTATACGGAGCCAATTTCTTTGAATCCGTTGAATTTATCGGGGCTGTTCCTGCCGATAATAACTGGATGGCAGGATGGGCGTTAAAAACCGACGGATCCACCTATTGATATGTTTAATAAATAAACTTAAAAGCCGCGTATCTTACGCGGCTTTTTTAATTTTGTCCTTTGAATGATTGTAAATACTCTCATATTCTGAAAAGCAAGTACACATAATGAGAAAATTTTCGTCCTTTTTTTATTCCATTATTTTTCTTTTTCTGGCACTGGCAGCGTGTGAGTCTGAGGAAGACGAATCAAAACGCCTGAATGACGAAGCTGTCCGGATTCGAATAACCAGTTATATGAAAGATCCCGATAATATGCTCGATGTATCGGATTATACACCTATCTATTACTCCGAGCTGGATACGCTTACCGACTACTGGCTGGATTCGGTAACTGAAGCACGTTATCATCTTATACATAAATATAAAGGCAGGAATGTAGCCAGCAGGTGGGTGAAACGTTCCGCTTCCGTTTTTTTTAATGAAGGCCTGGAAGTATTGGATGTAAAAACCATTCTTTATCATAATCCCATGCATAAGGATACCCTGAAAGCCCGTTTTCGGGGAAAGGATTAACAAGAATGGACTTTTTGATAATTGCCGGTGTTCCAATAGGTTCCCATTATTGAGTATTTTTAAATAATTGACATTCAGGAATATATGATAATTATTTCAGAATGATACGGAAAATCTTCAAGAAAATCTCTTGAGTGTAAAATTTTTTGCAAAATTTTATGTTAACTTAATATTAAGTTAATGTTAATTACGCTATATTTGGCGTAACAATTACGTAATGTACTTTTTTGATATAGAAAATTCAAGATCATGAGAAAATTGGCTATCGTAATTTTTACATTCCTGATCCTCCCTCTAATTTCCTATTCTCAGAATTTTAAAGAAATAAATGGCATTTCCTATGATGAAGAGGGGAATCTTCTGAATGGAAAATACTTAAATTATAACACAAAAGGTGAAGTCGAGAAGATAATCTACTTTAAGAACGGTGTAAAACATGGTGATTATGTTGAATATTACGCCGATGGAAAAATTAAAGAACACGGCCATTACGCAGATAATGTAAAGCATGGTAAATGGGTCTCCTGGAGCGAAGATGGACAAAAATTGGGAGAAATAAGATACAATCAGGGGCTAAGAGACGGAAAATGGCAGGTATGGAATAAAGAAGGGATTCTGAAGTATGTGATGTATTACGATAACGGAAAAAAGGTAGGCACCTGGGAAATGTTTGATGATGAAGGGATTCTGGTACAGCAGGAAAATTTCGGCGAAAACTTCTAAATGAATTTATAAAAAGAATTGGTGCGCCGGAAAAAATTTTCCTGCCCTTTTTTATTATATTTTCCTCCGCTACTGATATATTCGGAAAAACCAGGTTATCCACAAAAAATTCCCGATTAACAATTCCTTAACAATTAATTTCATATTTGATAATTGGTTTCTGGTATCGGTCAACGGTTTTTCTCCGTAAAATTGCGGTATGAAGTTAATCGCTTGGCTGGCCCTCTTATTACTGACCAATCCGGATGTCGAAAACATCAAAAAGGATAATATCAAAATACAGTTCTACGGCACGGTCATAGAGGAAATGACCGGAGAGCCCATTCCGGGTGCCACCATCCACATCAAGGAATTCAATCAAAAGATCTACACGGATTTTGACGGAAATTTTACGATTGAAGATCTGATCCCTGGAACCTACAACCTGGAAGTGCAGTTTGTTTCGTTCGAAAAGAAGGAACTGAAAGATCTGGAAATTACCTCCGAATCTAATTCAATGCTTATCCGTTTAAACTGATCATCCGCCTCGGAACAGCCTCCCGACTCATTTTATCCTTCACTCTTCCACTGCTAAACGGATATTTAATACGCGCTCTATCATCCATTCAAAAAATTAATATAATTTTAAGGATTACTTTGTTTTACTAATCGGAACAGCAGCATGTCCAGAAAAGTCTGTATAACCGGAGGGACCGGCATGATCGGATCCGCCCTGAGGGAATTGCTTACTCGTCAGGGATACGATTTGTCGGTTTATTCCCGGTCGAAAAAATCACTTGAGAATGCAAAGGTTTATACGTGGGATATTCAGAAAAGGGAATTGGAGAAGGAAGCACTTGAAGCAGCGGATGTTATCGTTCACCTGGCCGGCGCCAACATTGGCAGTGGAAGCTGGACGGATCAGCGGAAAAAGGAAATCCGGGATTCAAGGATAGAATCTACCCGGTTATTGATCGAACACCTTTCTACCATGAACAAAAAACCCGCTGCATTTATCTCGATTTCAGCCATCGGGATATACGGTCACCAGACGGGAGGGATCCTGGTGGATGAAGAGCGGATAAAACCCGGGGATGATTTTATGGCAACCACTTCCAAGGAGTGGGAAGCCGAGGCATTAAAAATTGGCGATTTAGGAATTCGACTGGTAATATTGCGTTCGGGAGTGGTTTTGAGCATGGAGGGGGGTGCCCTGCCACGTCTGGTGACCCCTGTAAAGCTGGGGGTAGGTGCCCCTGTTGGAACAGGAGATCAGTACATCAGCTGGATCCATATTCAAGATCTCTGCAGGATTATTTTGTTTGCGATCGAGGAAGATCAATTGAATGGAATATATAATGCCGTGGCACCCGAGCCGGAAACCAACAAGGAATTTACAAGGATAATTGCCCAAACATTGAATAAACCTTTTTTTATGCCTAACATTCCTCCCTTTGTTTTACGTATATTATTTGGTGAAATGGCATCTACTGTACTGGGTGGCAACCGGGTGTCCTCGAAAAAAATTGAAAATGCAGGATTTAAATTTAAATTTCCCACGTTACGCCCTGCACTGGAAGATCTATTAAAAAAAGAACGATGAACAGATCCAGAAAGATTGATAAAAAAGCGAATGTAAGATATCCGATCATTGAAAAACGCAAGAAAAAACAACTGAAAGTTTTCAGGGAAGAAGATAAATTCATCCATAGGGCCTTCGAAGATAAGGATTGGCATCAGATTAAGAGTTCCGATTCCTGGGCGATTTTCAAGATCATGTCCGAATTTGTGGATGGCTTCGAAAAACTGGCAAAAATTGGTCCATGTATTTCCATTTTCGGATCGGCCCGGACCAAGGAAGATAACAAATACTACCAGATTGCCCGTAAGATTGCAGCCCTCCTGGTCAAGAGCGGGTATGGCGTGATTACCGGAGGAGGACCGGGTATCATGGAAGCGGGCAACCGGGGTGCGAGTGAAGCGAGGGGAAAATCGGTTGGATTGAACATCCAGCTTCCTTTCGAACAGGAAAATAATATTTACATCGATTCGGATAAGCTGATCTCTTTCGATTACTTTTTCGTAAGAAAAGTGATGTTTGTCCGTTATTCCCAGGGATTTGTTGGCATGCCCGGGGGATTCGGCACACTCGATGAATTGTTCGAAGCCCTTACCCTGATACAGACAAAAAAGATCGGCAGGTTTCCCATCGTACTGGTGGGAACGGATTACTGGAATGGCCTGAAAGAATGGTTATATGAAACGGTATTCAGCCTTGAGGCCAATGTGAGCGAAGGAGATTTTGATATCTTTCATATTGTAGATACACCGGAGGAAACGGTCAGGATCATCAACGACTTTTATGCCAAATACATGCTGGCTCCCAATTTCTAACCAATGGATAGGTGAAGAAAGATAATATTTACATAATTGCGGTTATCCTCCTTATCGCAGGATATATCATCTCTGCACAATTCCGGTTCAACAACAGTGAAAAAGCGGATCGACCGGAATTCCCGGAAGACCAGCGATCCTATGCCCACGTGATCCTTAAGGAATTTCCGGAATCCATCGATTTTGCCGGGGAGTCAATTGAACTCGATGAATCGGATCTGATCGAAAGGTACGACCGTGAGATCATATTGAACACCCATTTTCATTCCAATACGCTTCTGCTCCTGAAAAAAAGCCGCCGGTGGTTTCCCTTGATAGAGCCTATCCTGGTAAGGTATGGTGTCCCCGATGATTTCAAATACCTGACCCTGGTTGAGGGCTCTCTTAATAATGATGTATCCCCTCGCGGTGCCGTGGGATTCTGGCAATTGTTGCCTTCCACCGCAAGGGAACTGGGACTCGAAGTGAATAACGAAGTGGATGAAAGATACAGTCCAATCAAATCGACGGAAGCAGCCTGTAAATACATTTTAAGGGCAAAACAAAAATTTGGCACCTGGACCAATGCCGCAGCTTCCTACAACATCGGAATGCGTGGCCTGGCCAGAAATATGGAAAAACAAAAAGTTCAATCGTATTATGATCTCCTGCTCAATGAAGAGACATCAAGATATATATTCCGCATTATTTCCCTGAAAGAAATTTTTGAAAACCCCGGGAATTATGGATTCCGGATTGACAACGATCAGTTCTATCAGGTCGAACCGGTGGATTCTGTAATCATATCGTCGACAATCAGTGATTTGACCAATTTTGCTTTTTCCCAGGGGATCAATTATAAAATTCTGAAACGGCATAATCCCTGGTTACGGAAAAATACACTCACCATAAAACGGAAACTTAAGCCCTATGTGGTGGTAATTCCCAGATCGCACCCAAGAGCTATCCGGGAAGAAATCACTATCTCTGATTCGATGATGATCGGGGAAGACAGGATCACGGACCAGGATGGGAATTAATATGGGCGATGAAATGAAAATAGACGAAAAAGAAAGGGGAATACAACTCGAAGATCCCAGCATGCATGAAAATATCAGTGTTTATGGTGCAAGGGAGCATAACCTGAAAAACATTGATGCCACCATACCCAGGAACCGGCTTGTAGTGATCACCGGTATCAGCGGGAGCGGTAAATCATCCCTGGCTTTTGATACCATATATGCGGAAGGCCAGCGAAGGTATATGGAAAGTTTTTCGGCTTATGCCCGTTCTTTTATTGGTAATCTGGAGCGACCGGATGTGGATAAAATCAATGGATTGAGCCCTGTGATTTCCATCGAACAGAAGACAACCTCCCGCAATCCCCGTTCTACGGTAGGAACCGTAACGGAAGTGTATGATTTTCTGCGGTTGTTGTTTGCCAGGGCTGGCGAGGCCTATTCGTACCTGACCGGTAAAAAAATGGTAAAACAAACGGAAGACCAGATTGTCGAACAGCTTGTCCGGCATTTTTCCGGGAGGAAGATCCTCATCCTCGCACCGGTTGTAAAGGGACGTAAGGGTCACTACAGGGAACTATTCGTCCAGATAAGGAAATCGGGCTATGCAAAGGTGCGGATTGATGGAGAAATCCAGGAGATTGTACCAAAAATGCAGGTGGATCGGTATAAAGTGCATGATATAGAAATTGTGATCGACCGGTTGACGGTGTCCGAAGATGCCCGTTACCGGGTAACGGAGACCGTCAAAACGGCTATGAAAGAAGGTAAAGGGATCATTATGGTCATGGAATACGATACGGGGAAGCTTTATCACTTTTCAAAATACCTTATGGATCCGGAGACCGGATTGTCTTATGACGAACCTGCACCGAATTTATTTTCGTTCAACAGCCCGTATGGAGCCTGTCCCGTATGCAGTGGGCTTGGAGAAGTAGAAGAAATTACCAGGGAATCAATTATTCCTGACGAAGAGTTATCGATCAGCGGGGGGGGGATTGCTCCCCTGGGAGAATACCGGGATATCTGGATCTTTAAAAAAATTGAATCCATTCTCAGGCGATATCAGGTTTCCCTAGCCACTCGGATAAAAGACCTGCCGGATGAGGTGGTAGAGATCCTGCTTTACGGACAGGATCAACCGGTTTCCGTAAAATCAATAAAATATCCGGGTACCGAATGGCATACCAAATTCGAAGGGATCATTCATTTTCTTCAGAAACAGAAGGATACTGGTTCGGAGAAAATTCAGAATTGGATCAGGGACTTTACTATTGTGAATACCTGTCCAGCCTGCGCAGGTGCACGTTTGAAAAAAGAATCGCTTCATTTTATGATCGCGGATAAAAACATTGCGGAACTGGCCAGGATGGATATCGGTAAGTTGAATGGATGGTTTGATAATATCGAGAGCCGTTTATCGGAAAAACAGAATATCATTGGGGCAGAGATCCTGAAGGAAATTCGTAAACGGTTATACTTTCTGATGAATGTCGGGTTGGATTACCTGGATCTGAACCGACCCTTAAAAACATTGTCCGGTGGAGAGGCTCAACGTATTCGACTGGCAACGCAAATTGGAACGCAACTTGTAGGTGTCCTTTATATCCTGGATGAACCCAGCATTGGATTGCACCAGCGGGACAACATCCGGCTTATAAATTCTTTGAAGCAATTGAGAGACCTTGGGAACACAGTCATGGTAGTAGAGCATGATAAGGAGATGATGCTTGAATCTGATTATATCATTGATATCGGACCAGGCCCGGGTTTACATGGAGGTCATATTGTAGCAGAGGGAACCCCCGAAGAATTCCTCCGTAACGATTCGCTTACGGCAGCCTATTTAAATGGCACCCTGGAGATTCCGGTTCCGGGAACGCGAAGAATGGGAAATGGAAAAACCATACAACTGATAGGAGCCCGGGGAAACAATCTTAAAAATATCGATGTTGTTTTTCCGATGGGTAAATTCATCTGCGTAACAGGGGTGTCCGGTTCAGGGAAATCGACACTTATCCACGATACCTTATATCCCCTGATCAGCCAGAAATTATACCGCTCGAGAAAAGAGCCTCTGGCTTATGAATCCATCGATGGATTGGAACACATTGACAAAGTAATCGAAATCGACCAGTCGCCAATAGGCCGTACGCCACGGTCAAATCCGGCAACCTATACCGGGGTATTTTCGGGTATAAGAAGCCTTTATGCCGATTTACCTGAATCCAAGATCAGGGGTTATAAACCCGGCAGATTCTCATTTAATGTAAAAGGCGGCCGGTGTGAAACCTGCGAGGGAGCCGGTATGCGCCTGATCGAAATGGATTTTCTTCCTGACGTATACGTTCATTGTGAATCATGCAAAGGGAAAAGGTATAACAGGGAAACGCTTGAGGTCCGGTTCAAAGGCAAATCCATTGCTGATGTACTCGCGATGACCGTGGAGAATGCGGTCGAATTCTTTGAAAACCAGCCCCGGATCCTGAAGATCCTGAAGACTTTAAATGATGTAGGCCTGGGCTATATTACACTCGGTCAACACGCGACAACCCTATCCGGTGGAGAAGCCCAGCGAGTCAAGCTCTCTTCCGAACTATCAAAAAAAGATACCGGAAAAACTTTTTATATTCTCGATGAACCCACCACCGGATTGCATTTTCAGGATATTCAGCACCTCATTGATGTGCTTCAGAAGCTGGTGAAAAAGGGTAATACCGTACTGGTAATTGAACATAATCTGGATATAATCAAGGTGGCGGACTTCATTATCGACCTGGGTCCAGAAGGTGGAGAAAAAGGGGGTGAAATAGTCTATGCCGGGACTCCTGAGAAGCTGATAAGGATACCGGATAGCTATACTGCTCAATACCTCAAGAGTGAACTTATCTCGAAAAAATCATAACTTTTTCCTGCTTTTGTAACATTGCATCTAAAAATCGTAGTTATGGTCGATTCTTTCAACTCTCGCCTGATTTAAATATCTGAATATACGACCATCCTGAAAGATTTTCGGGAGTAGACTCGCAGAGCAAGCCTGCTTGTCGAATACAGATCCTGCTGACCCGTTGGAACCGGCAGGTACCCGCAGGGCCATCCCTGTACATCTGGACCTTGATGTTTACGAATGAATATATCTATTACGCGTTGAATTAGAATAATATTTGAACCGGTTACAAATCGGAATTCAAAAAAAAGCCCTGCAGCGGTGTGTGCTACAGGGCAACCAAAACATTAAAACTAAAACCTATCAACCATGAATTATCTAATAACAGTAATCAATAATTGATGTAAAAAGTTCCCCTTTATGAATTTTTTTTCGTTTCAACTGAATTTTTCTGGTACAGGTAGTAATAAATACCATGGATTTCAGTTAGAAAATGGGCCTTATCGATTATCGGCCACAGGATTTTTGGGGTGTTAAACTCTATTCCCTCCTCCATTTCAAATTGTCTTATTACATTACCATCAAAATCGATTAGGATCACCTGAATCAAATCACCCAGAACATCATCCGTATATTGACTTTCTTCGGCCAGGTATTGATTTATCAGGATCTCGTGATCCGCTAAGGTGTACAGATCGTGATCGTTACCCTGGGTATTTGCCGGGAACAGGTAGATTGCGATCGAAAAAATAAATATTAAAGTTTTCATAATCCAAATAAAATATTTTCTATGCAAAGATACACTATGTATTTCAAAATTATATTCATTTTATATAATAAATACAAAATATAATATCGCATATTGATTTTAAAATTTTGGGAAATAAAGCAGGTGGTCAGAATTCACCGGGGATTTGCATCCATTTGTTTCCTGGTTCTTATCAGGCCAATGTGTAAGTTTGTCAGTCAGGGGGTTGGAAGAATAATTAATGAAAATTTCTTTGCTGGAATCCGGGAGGGATCCCCTTATTTTAACCGGCAATACATAACAACATATACCCTGGAAAGGTAATGTAACTTTTTTTTTACCTGCTTTTTGGCCAGAGGTTCCCTATGGATCCAGATTTTGTTACGCAAAAAAATACCACCAGTCCAGATCTGGGACTTGATAAATATTCACTTTTGCAGTATTATCACCTCAATAAGGCAGTTTTCCTGGTTGATTCCCTACTCTAAAATAATTCAAGCTCTACTATGGGATAAGGATATTTATTCGAATGCACCTGGAAAATCTGGTGGTTGCCGGTAAATGATCCAGAAGGATGGATTATTTATATCCTGGAGCCTTTCTGTCAGATCCGGTGTTTCTGAATAATCCTGTATTCCCGGTGTTCGCCGGGATGTTTGATTAAATTTTTTAAATGCTTAACTTGAATGGAAGGATTTCGATTTCTTTTTCATTTTCATAGGGGTAATTCAGGCATGACTTAATCCGTTCAAAAGTATGGGAACCTTCCTAAGAAATGGGATCTTTTTCTTTTTATTGCTTAATCCATTAAGCTCTTACGAAATGCAGCCACCAGACCGTAAATCAGATACAGAACTGTACCTTATGGATACCAGTCAGACCATTGAAAACAGGATTGAGATCCATTTATCAAAAGCGGTATATCAAAAGATTAAGCACAACGACGGGATGAATGTATTCCTGGGGAAACCCCTGACATTAATTAATGGCGAAACCGTAGAGGTAAAAAAATTACATACCCGGGGAAAATCAACCCTTTATCTGAGAAGAAAGAGCTACAGTTTCAGTCTTAAAAACAAAGCTTCTTTGAACTATTCGGGGAAGGCAGATGAATTCAAGAAATTTTATTCCATCAGTCTTAATAGTGATAAGAATTATATCAGAAACCGGCTGGCATTTGGCTTGATGAAGGAAATCCAGTTATTTGAATTATTTTACTCTTTTTGTGAAATCCGAATTAACGAAACTAGTGAAGGCATTTATTTATTGATCGAGAGGCCTCAGGACTGGGCCTTGAAAAAGAAAAATTCTCCGATGGTGTTGAGAAGAGGATATGGTCATAAAATCGAAAAAATCAGAACAGCTAAGAACATGGACAAAACGGGAATAAACAAGTATAAAAATACTTACCAGCAGATCTACAAAACCTTAAATAAATACGAAGGTAAATTATTATATGACAAACTATCAGAATGGATCGATCTTGAGTTATATATGAAGTGGCTGTCATTCAATTTTTTAATCCGGAATGGGGATTATACGGATGAAGTATATTTTTATATTGATCCTGTGGCCGGCATATTTAAAATAATACCCTGGGATTATGATGATATTTTTGCAACTCAGCCTCATGAGGGGAGGGAAGGCATGAGGATTGATCTGGAGGCGAAATTTATCTTTTCAGGGGAAGACCTGCTGGACAGGAAAATCGCGCTCGATCCATTCCTCTATCAAAAGTATCTTTTTCAATTAAAGGAGTTGTTAGATCAACTGACGCCTTTCAGAATCAAACTTGTATTCGAACAGACCTATGCGGAACTGTATCCCTTTTATATTGATGAAGAAATTATAGGTATGTCCAGATACGATGCGCATCAGAATGTTTCCATCAATAGTTTAAGCTCAGATTTAAAGCGGTTATTCAGTGGATTGCTAGCTACCAGAGCCAATTGTATCGTTTATTTAAAAAATAACATAAAGTAAAATAAGTTGAAAGAGCCTACGGACGAAAAACTTATATTTAAAAATTTAAATATCCATATACCTCCGTCTCCCTATCCGAGAGTTGTGATCATTGGAGGCGGTTTTGGGGGTATACAAATCGCTAAAAAACTGGTGAATTACAAATTACAGCTAGTGTTGCTGGACCGGCATAATTATCATACTTTCCAGCCTTTGTTGTATCAGGTGGCCACGGCAGGCCTAGAGCCTGATTCTATCGCGGGGCCTTTAAGAAAACTGATGGAAAACAAAAAAAATTTTTTTTTCCGGATGTCCAGGGTGACCCGAATTAATCCTGACAGAAATTCCATTTCAACGGTAATAGGAGAACTGACCTTTGATTACCTGATCATCGCCAATGGGGCGCAAACCAACTTTTTCGGCAATAAAAATATTGAACGGAATGCGTTCCCCCTAAAGCAGATCCCACAGGCCCTGGATCTCAGGAGTCATATATTACAAAATTTTGAGCAGGCAGTTTTAACAGAAGATGAAGAGGAATTAGGGGCCCTGCTCACGATCGTAATTGTAGGAGGAGGACCCACAGGCGTAGAAGTAGCCGGTGCCTTGTCTGAATTAAAACGTCACGTGCTCCCCCGTGATTACCATGAGCTTGATTTTAACAAAATGGAAATATACCTGGTCGAGGGGGTAGATCGGGTATTGGCCGGCATGTCTGCGAAATCGGGGATTAACGCATTAAAATATCTGAATCAATTCGGTGTAAAGGTTTATCTGAATACAATGGTTAAGGATTATCTCGAGGATACGGTAATCCTGGATAATGGGCAAAAGATTAGATCCAGGACCCTGATATGGGCTGCTGGTGTAAAAGGAAATCTGATCGGAGGTATCCAGGAGGAAAAAATAAAAAGGGGACGGATATTAGTCGATGGATATCATCGGGTAGTGGGTTACGATCGTATTTTCGCCATTGGTGACATTGCGATCATGCCGACCGGAGAGAACCCGGAGGGGCACCCGATGCTGGCCCCGATAGCGATGCAACAGGGGGATAATCTGGTACGTAATTTATTAGTGCAGGCAGGAATAAAGAAAGGATCATTAAAGGCTTTTGATTACAGGAATAAGGGAGTGATGGCTACCGTTGGAAGAAATAAAGCGGTAGTCGATTTACCGGGAGGAGTTCATTTTGCAGGGCGCGCGGCCTGGTTTATATGGATGTTTGTGCATTTGATATCCATCATCGGATTTAGGAATAAGATCGTGATCGTAAGCAATTGGATTTGGAATTATTTCACCTATGACCGGGGCACCCGACTCATCATCCGGTTGTTTATACCCGGGAATAAATCGGATAAAAATCCCATTAAAAAATGAAAATCACCTTTGACATAATAAGGTCTTGATAAAAAATTCCGTGTGCTTACATTTGTATTCTATTTAATTGATAATAAATTCCTTAAATATTGAATATTAAGATATCAAAAAGGCAGGCGTATTGGATTCTCCAGGTCACAGGATGGTCAGTTTACGGGATCATCTACCTTGTATTTCTTTTCATTGCGGATGAGGAGTCCTGGCTGAAGGCGATCAATATCATTTTATCTGCCGCTTATTTTTTCTTCTCGACTCATATTTTCAGGAATATCATTATAAGAAACGGATGGCTGACCATTTCACCTATCCGTTTATTGCCCCGTGTTATCCTTGCCACATTGGTCCTTGCGGCAAGTAATTACGTTTTTATGATCCTTGTAGGATATTTAATGAATACGATCGATTACGAAAATGATTTCAAACCCTTCTATATTGTCGCATTCATATTTTCCACCATGGTATTTTACCTGATTTGGGGGTTGATCTACTTTATATACCATTATTTTGAAAAATACAATTCCACATTAAAATATGAAGCAGCGATTTATGAATTTGAGTTAAATAAGCTCAAATCGCAACTCAATCCGCACTTCATATTCAATGCGTTGAACAGCATCCGGGCGTTGGTCGATGAAAATCCGGTAAAATCCAAAAAAGCCATTACCCAGTTATCCAATATCCTCCGTAATTCGCTGATTATGAACAAACGGAAACTGATTGATTTCAGGGATGAGATCTTCACCGTAAAAGATTACCTTGAACTGGAATCCATTCGCCTGGAAGAACGGTTGGAAATTCGGTTGGAAATTGACCCTGCCGCTGAAATGTACCAGGTTCCTCCATTGATGCTGCAGACCTTAGTTGAAAATGGGATCAAACACGGTGTAGCCACCTTGCCTGAAGGAGGAAAGATTTCGGTAAAAGCCTGGGTGGATAAATCCAACCTTTTCATTCAGATCCGAAACAGCGGTCAATATATGAACGGAGCCGAAGTGAATACATCCGGTCACGGACTGGAAAACACACGGCAGCGTTTGAATCTTATTTTTGGACAAAGAGCATCATTTAGTATCCAAAATGAAGATTCTGCAACCGTACTAACTGAAATTACCATTCCACAGTATATCTGATATGAGAGCCATAATAGTAGATGACGAGCGACTTGCACGGAAAGAATTAACAAGCCTTTTAAAGGATTACAATGAGATTGAGATCATAGCGGAAGCCATCAATGCAGACGATGCTTACGAAAAAATAATCAAACTGAATCCCGATCTTTTATTTCTCGATATCCAGATGCCTGGAAAATCCGGATTTGATCTGCTTGAAATGCTGGACAGGGTGCCAAATGTAATCTTTACAACGGCTTATGATGAATATGCGTTGAAAGCATTTGAAGTGAACGCCCTGGATTATTTACTGAAACCTATACAACCGGAAAGGCTGGGTGAGAGTATTGGGAAGTTATTGAAAAAACAATATGCACAATCCCCTGTTCAACCGGATGAACGGACCCGGAAACTCAGAGGGGAAGACCAGGTATTTGTGAAAGATGGAGATAAATGCTGGTTTGTAAAACTGGCCGATGTGCGGTTATTCGAATCGGATGGTAACTACATCAAAGTCTATTTCGATCATTTTAAACCCATGATCCACAAATCATTGAACGCCCTTGATGAACGGCTCGACGATCGTACTTTTTTCAGGGCAAGCCGCAAACACATCATAAACCTGCGATGGGTGGAAAAGATCGAACCATGGTTTAATGGAGGATTGCTTGTTCAGCTGAAGGGAGGTGATAAAATCGAGGTGAGCCGGAGGCAGTCTTCCAAGTTCAAGGAAATGATGAGTCTGTAACGATCGTATTGATGGGGTAAATAATATAAGCCTTCTTTTTGATTTGGCGGTACCGGAAAATTTGAATTAAACGGGGCGGATCGGCTACCAGCACTAATTATCCCAAAAAAAATCACATCCGGACAGGATGCCGGACGTCGGTTAATAATACGGCTCCGGTACGGAATTGGATACGTACTTCAGGAGGTAAGGCAATACGAAGTATTAGTTCCCTGATATTTGATTAATTTGGCATGTATCCTTTATAAGTTTATCAGGGAAAGTTATATACATACATGAAATATTTTCTGATATTTTTTATCATATTGGGTGATCTGGCTTCTTCAAACGCTCAAAATACAGCCCATTTCATTGTAAAAGAAAGAACGGCCGAACCTTTGACCGGTGTTAGTATTCTTGTTTCGGGCACCCTGGAAGGAACCATAACCGATTCAACAGGACATGCCACCCTGAAGGATCTTTCTTCCGGAGAGGTGAAAGTCGAAATTTCCTATGTCGGATTTGAATCGCAGACTTTGATCCTGAGCTTTCCTGCGGATTACCAGAAAACTTTTATGATCGTACTGGAAGAATCGGAAGAGCTTCTGGAGGAAATTATTATTTCAACCGATCGTTCCTCGCGCACCATCGAGGACATCCCAACCAGAATTGAGGTCATTACCTCCGAAGAACTTGGAGAGAAAGCGGCAATGAATTCGGCAAATATAGGAATGCTTTTGAGTGAGACCACCGGTGTGCGAGTGCAACAGACATCTCTGAGTTCCGGGAATCTGAGCATTCGCATCCAGGGCCTCGATGGAAGATACACCCAGATCCTGAAAGATGGCTTTCCACTGTACGGGGCATTCGCAGGGGGATTATCCATCATGCAGATTCCCCCACTGGACTTACAACAGGTAGAATTGATAAAAGGGAGTAACTCTACGTTATATGGGGGCGGGGCCATTGCCGGTCTGGTCAATCTCATTACCATCCGACCCGGCAAGGATCCTGAACTGAGCCTGATGATCGATCAGACCAGTGCCCTTGGGACAACGGGCAACCTGTTTTATGCGCAGAAATATGGTAAATCAGGGATCACTGTGTATGCGGCCGGAGATCGGCAACCCGCATTTGATCCTGATGGCGATGGATTTTCGAACATGCCAAAATCTCATACGATCAATATTAATCCTAAATTTTTCTGGTACATTAACCCGGCTATGGAATTGAACGCAGGGATCAATACTTCCTTTGATCAAAGGACTGGTGGTGACATGGAGGTAATTAACGGAGAAAGGGATGCATCCCATGTTTTTTTTGAGAATAATATATCAAACCGTTATGCTACGCTTCTGGATCTTACTTCACATACCGATAAATATGATTTTTCATTTAAAAACAGTTTTAATTTATTCGAACGGAAACTTGAAATTGCCGATTACCTATTCTCCGGGAACCAATTTTCGAGTTTTAATGAATTCCTGTTTCACATTAACCGGAAAAATTCAGATTGGCAGCTTGGGCTCAACTACTATTCCGAGGTTTTCAGGGAACAGAATGTGGATACTTTACCGGGCAGGGATTATGGTCATCATACGATAGGTGGATTTATCCAGAATACAACCGCTTTTTCGAAAATAATAACACTCGAAAGTGGATTACGTACCGATTATAATTGGGATTACGGATCCTTTATCCTTCCCAGGTTCTCCGTCTTGATAAAACCCACCCGGAAGCTCACCTCAAGAATAGGTGGGGCCTTCGGATATAAATTGCCTACTATTTTCACGGAAGATGCGGAAAAATTGTATTTCAGGGGAATTGCTCCATTAAATCCAGCTGAGATCGATCCCGAAAAATCAATTGGCGGTAGTGCAGATCTCAATTATGTAACCTCCTTTCGAGGAGATTTCATATTTTCTATAAACCAGATGTTTTTTTTAACAGGGCTAAAAAATAATCTTGTGTTGAGGCCCGGGGAACAGAATAACGGTTATTTCTATGAAAATGCCGATGGGGATATCCTGAGCACCGGTTTTGAAACGAATTTAAAATTAACTTATCTTGACTTCAGGTTGTATATCAATTATGCCTATATCCATACAGAATTAAAATATGATAATATAAATAATCAAAAACCTCTGACACCAAAACACAACGCCGGCTTTGTGCTGATGTATGAAGTAGAAGAAAAATGGAATGTGGGTTATGAGCTTTATTTCACAGGGAATCAGTATGATGAGTTGTATGACCTGAAACCGGATTACTGGGTGATGGGATTCATGGCCATGCGAAAGGCAGGGAAATTCTCTTTTTATGTTAATTTTGAAAATTTCAACAATACCATTCAATCCGATTTCGAGCCATTGGTATTGCCTCCCTATAATGATCCTGCCTTCCCGGATATCTGGGCTCCTGTTGACGGTTTTGTATTTAATGCCGGTCTCAAATATGAAATACTTTAATTCAGGGATCCCGGTGCGGTGTCAGGTTGGCGCGAACAGAAGGGAGTCAAGTTGTGTCCAGGCAGACATGCAGGTATTATTCAGCTACTTCATAATAGAACAGATCCGTATCAAAGAGGATCTGATCATCATGGTCAGCTGGCAGTAGAATTTTCTGACTTTTGGTGGTTGGATACAAGGTTACCTGATGGGTTTCGTTTATTTCTAATTTCACCGGCATATTGAAATCTTCTATTACATTGGACCATTTATAGGATATTGTGACTCCTTTCTTCCTTTTGCTCCTTTTTACCAGTAAGGTGGGCACTTCGACGGTCGTGAGGAATTGCTCAAAAATGGGCAGGAGATCAACGGGAGCCAACTCGTCCATAAAATGAACCACCTCGCTGGTCGTAATGTTTTGATACTTGAATTCCTGGTAGGTGGCTTTGAGCATCTTGAACCAGAGGCTGTCGTCATTCAGGGTATTCCGGATGGAGTGCAGCATCCAGCTTCCCTTATAATACATATCCGCATCATTCCACTCATCATAATTCACATCCAGTGGTCCCAGGATGGGTTTATTATTATTAATCATCTCCCTTTGATCATTCAGATATTGCTGAGCCCTGTCTCTGCCCTGGTAGTATTCCACATAAAGGGACTCCATATAGGTGGCAAAACTTTCATGGATCCACAACTCCGCATGGTCCCTCACAGTCACCGCATTTCCCCAGTACTCATGGGCGCTTTCATGCACGATGATAAAATCAAATCCAAACTCATTGTTTTCATATTCATTCCCATAGGCAATGCAGCTCTGATGCTCCATGCCCCAGTACGGGGTTTCCACCAGGGTATAGCCGTCATTCCAGAAAGGGAATTTTCCAAGGTAATGTTCAAAACAGGCTAACATTCCTTTTACCTGTTCAAAATGGGTTTTCGCTTTATCGAGGTTATAGTCGAGCACATAATAATCAAGCGGTAACAGATCTGATTCAGGATTTCTATAGATATCCTGAAAATACCCATAACGGGCCAGGTTTAATGTCACATTATAATTGTTGATAGGATAAGTCACTTCCCAGGTCCAGGCCTTTCTTTTATCCGTTAATGCGGTTACCTTTTTTAATAATCCATTGGAAACAGCCATCAGGGAATCCGGGGCGATGATCGATATCCGCATACTTTCCGGTTCATCGGAAAGATGATCCTTATTGGGCCACCAGAGGCTGGCCCCGGTACCTTCACAGGCCACACCGATCCAATTTCGCTTCAGCGAATCGTTGCACCAGATGAATCCTCCGTCCCAGGGAGGATTACCAGAGACCATAGGCTGGCCATGGTAATAGACTCGGAGGGACAGGGTATCACCCAAAAGAACAATTTCCGGAAATTCAACGAAAAATGCATTGGCTTCGCGTTTGAAATCCAACGCCATACCCCGGAAATTCACAGAATCGATCTCCATGTTGTTAAAAAGATCGAGTTGAATTTTATGAAAGGCATTGAGGGCCTTTAAGTGAATTATGTTATGGCCGTTAATGGAACGGGAGGGAATATCGACGCAGATATGCAGATCATAATGTTTTACATCGTAACAGGATCTGAATTCATTCAGATAACCCCTCAGGGAATCCCCCCGTGAAAAAGAAGTTAATCGCGGAGACTGGCCAAAAGAAACGGACAGGATCAAAAAAAAGAAAAAACCGGGAATGATTTTTCTGAGATAAGATTTTAGGCGGGTCAAACGTGAAATACTATTTTTTTACCATTTCTATAAGCTCGT
>Ga0209536_100005732_pt1 | contig 19208 bp, 11 predicted proteins | sample DeeMarSeWOR28_12_FD_187461 | JGI IMG/M metagenome (GOLD analysis project Ga0209536, IMG submission 187461) | Marine sediment microbial communities from White Oak River estuary, North Carolina - WOR-2-8_12 (SPAdes) (version 2) | ecosystem: Environmental > Aquatic > Marine > Intertidal zone >... | reverse complement strand
AGATCTGCGATCTGTCGAGCGAAGAGCGATGGATTGGCCGTGCTCACGTTGCACAGGCAGATGACGCTGAAGCGCTCTTCCGGAAACCGCATTATCTGAGCGCGGAAGCCGACGAAGCCGCCGCTGTGGCTCACCACCTCGAGCCCGCGGTACTCGCCGTGCCCCAACCCCAGCGCGTAGTCCAGCGTATCGCCATTGTTGAGTATCCCTCGCGTGAGCATGGCGCGCCAGAATTCGGTGGGTCGCTCGCTCGGCGACCGCACAGACGGATGCGATTGGAAGAATCGTTCCCATTGGAGCAAATCATCGACTGAAGTGAAAACTCCGCCGTCGCCCACCATTCCCAGGGTGGTCATGCTGATGCGGTAGTCACCCTCCTCGGTGACTGCGTATCCGCTGGCCCGTTGCGGTACGATGTGGGTGTGGTCGTCATGGAAATGTGTGTGCGACATGCTGAGCGGGCGGAAGATCCGCTCGTCGGCAAATTCGCGCAGCGACACGCCGCTGGCTGCCTCGACTATCTGGGATAGCAAGAAGTATCCAGTGTTGCTATAGAGATGTTGCTCGCCGGGAGGGAAGTTCAGCTCCGCCTGACGGGCTACGATTTCAACCACATCCTCGTCGGTGTAGAAGTCGTCGTCCCGCTTCCCCGCCAGGTACATCAGTCCCAGGTAGTCCCGGAGACCGCTGGTGTGATTGAGTAGGTGCCGCACGGTGACGGGCGAGCCATAGGAAGGTATGACAGGCAGGTGGTCTCGTATGTCGTCTTCGAATGAGAGCTTCCCGTCTTGCACGAGCAGCACGACGGCCGCGGCGGTGAACTGCTTCGACACAGATCCGATCCTAAAGACGCTGGACTCGGAGTTGGCGATACCATATTCGAGATTCGCCATGCCGTAGCCGCGCTTGAATATGAACTCTCCATTCCGCACCACGCCAACCGCGCAGCCCGGTGTGTGCGTGTGGTCGTAGCGCGCGAAGATGCTGTCAACGCTCGCAGAGACGTCCTTGTTCTGAGCGGCCGCTGATCCGGGAATCGCCAGCAGCAGCACGGCCGCACGGAGCAAGACTCTTACACCAGGTGAACTGTGGGTCCCGTTGATACGCGTCACATCAGGCAAACGGAGGGTGCTTCGCACGGCTGCCTCCCAAGTGCTAATCGACAGCCTGCAGGCTGCCGGTTGGTCTGCAATGTGCGACCCGCAGGCCTCGCGAGCAAACGGCTTGACCAACTCTCATCCTGCCTCTATCTCTGAGGGCAACCCCTGCCGTCCTTGGCTCTAGTCTCTTGACATAAGAGGTCTCTTCATGTTCGAACTGCGATCAGCTCTTCGAAGTTCTGCACCGGCGGTCCTTCGCACTGTCACCCGCAGCGGACTCGCCATCCTCACGATGCTGGCCGGCGCGTGCAACATCATCGGCACGGACCGGCTGGCTCAGATGGCGCAGGCCTCTGTGGCGCAGTTGCAGGGCGAGATCAGGCTGGAGGGTCTGCAGCAGGACGTGGAGATACTGCGTGACCGTTGGGGCATCGCCCACATCTACGCTACCACCGTGGAGGATCTCTTCTTTGCCCAGGGATACGTAGCAGCCCAAGACCGTTTGTGGCAACTCGAGATCTGGAGGAGAGTGGGAGAGGGACGGCTGGCCGAGATCGCAGGGCCCGTGGCCTTCGAGCGCGATCGCCTGGCTCGCCTGCTCAAGTACCGCGGCGATATGGACGCTGAATGGAGCAGCTACCATCCCGATGGTAGGCGCATAATAACTGCGTTCGTCAATGGCGTGAACGCATTCATCGAGCACAACACCGACAACCTGCCCGTCGAGTTCAAGCTCACTGGTGTAACGCCCGATCCGTGGAGTCCCGAGGTACCCCTGCTGCGTATGGCCGGTCTGCCCATGACGCAGAACGGCATCGACGAGATCGACCTGGCCTTGATGGTGAACGAGGTGGGACTGGAGGAAGCCAACCGGCGTGACAATCCCGACCCGTGGCAGCGACTGCAGGTACCGCGGGGATTGGATGTCGCCGCGGTACCTCGTGAAGTACTCCGAGTGCTGCAAGCGGGTTACGAGCCAATCCCTCGGATTTCGATCTTGGAGGAGCACGAGTCGCTGGTCGCCGAGCCGCTCGAAGATCGGTCAGCGGCGGGAAGCAACAACTGGGTCGTGTCGGGGGAAATGACCGCCACAGGCATGCCGCTACTTGCCAACGATCCGCACCGCCGGATCACGCTGCCGTCCCTGCGCTACCTGGTGCACCTCAATGGCCCCGGCTGGAACGTCATCGGAGCTGGTGAGCCGGCCTTGCCGGGAGTCGCCATCGGCCACAATGAACGGATAGCATGGGGTCTCACCATAGTCGGGATCGATCAGCAGGACATCTTCGTCGAGCGAGTGAATCCGGAGAACCGGAATCAGGTTTGGCGGGAGAACGGTTGGGAGACACTCGCTATCGAGGTCGACACGATAGCGGTCAAGGGTGAGGAGCCCCGTGTAGTCGAGCTCAAGTTCAGTAGCAGCGGCCCGATCCTGTTCGAGGATACGGTCAGCAGCCGTGCCTACGCATTCAAGTCGGTGCTGGCAGAGCCCGGCACTGCCGGGTATCTAGCATCCTTGCGGGTCGACCAGGCTGGTAACTGGCAGGAATACGTCGCAGCGATGGACCACTGGCTGGTGCCATCAGAGAACATGATCTATGCCGATGTGGACGGGAACATCGGATGGCAGGCTGCCGGCCTGACGCCAATCCGTTGTTGTGGCTGGGTCGGCCGATTACCGGCGCCCAACAACGGCCAGCACGAGTGGCGCGGCTTCAGACCGATGAGCGACCTGCCGCGCGAGTTCAATCCCGACCGCGGTTACATTGCCACCGCTAACCACAACATCATGCCACAGGGATACACTCCGGCCCTCGGTTACAACTGGTCGTCACCGGTGCGATACTATCGCATAGATGACGTACTCAGCGACAGCGGTGGATTCACCGTGGATCATTTCAAGCGGCTGCAGCACGACGTCTATTCGTCCGTCGCAGCCGGTGCCCTGTCCGTCCTGAGTGGATGGTCGGGGAGTAGCGAGAGAACAGAGCGAGCGCGCCGGTTGCTGGCCGAATGGAATGCGGAGTTGCACAGCGACGCGCCGGAGGCGGCCCTGTTCAAGATGTGGCACTCCCTGGTCGATCGCGCGGCGCTTCGCTCCGATTCACTTGTAGCACAGCGTGACTCTATGGTGGAATCGGCCCTCGCAGCGGCGGTGGACAGCCTGGAGCGGCTGCAAGGAAGTGACTGGTCGCGGTGGACCTGGGGATCGATGAACCGGGCACGCTTCCGACATCCCGTCACCGCCGCGTTTGACCTACCTGCAGTGGAGCGGAGCGGAGACAGGACCACCGTCAATCTCACGGCCCAGAGCGGTGCATCATTCCGCGAGATCATCGACCTTTCGAACTGGGACAACTCGGTGGCGACCAGCGTTCCGGGACAGTCGGGGCAGCCCGAAAGCCCGCATTACGATGACCTCTTGGATCTATGGGCCGACGGCGAGTACTTTCCGCTACTGTTCACGCGCGAGGCAGTTGAGGCCAACACGCAGCACCGGCTGGTGCTCAGAGCTCCAGGCCGGTAAGCCGCCTGGAGCTGTAACGGTTCGTCAAGCGCTGCTGCGGGGGCGTGACACCACGATAGCCGTAAACCGCGATGCCGGAATTCCGCCTCTTTGACCAATCTCGGCGAGCCTAGTTAGAATCAGACGACTCCTTTCAGAGATTCAGGACATGCAGACATTCCATTCCCATCCGGTCTATCACCGTGATGACCGGCGACTTGTGGACCGCACCATCCACGCGATCCTGGTGGCGCTACTGGTCTCGCTGCCGCTCCAAGCTCAGGATCCAATCACGACTCCTGCGGGGCATTTCGGGTTCAGTATCGGAGACGATTACCACCTGGCCACTTACACACAGTTCGAGGCCTATTGGCGCAAATTGGCCGAAGAATCGCCCCGGATGGTTCTGGAGGAAATAGGTCCCACGGCAGAGGGCCGCACTCAGTTGATGGCAATCATCACGTCACCGGAGAATCACCGGGATCTGGCTCGCTTCAAGGAAATCTCCCGGCGTCTAGCCTTGGCGGAAGATTTGGACGAGGAGCAAGCACGGGCTTTGGCAAGTGAAGGTCGGGCGATTATCTGGATCGACGGTGGGTTGCACGCGACTGAAGTGCTAGGAGCACATCAGCTGATCGAGACTGTCTACCAGCTGGTGAGCCTCACCGATGCGGAGACGCTTCGCTTCCTGGACGACGTGATCATACTCGCGGTGCACGCCAACCCCGATGGGATGGAACTAGTGTCGAGCTGGTACATGAGGGAGGCCGATCCCGAACAGCGGTCGACCTCGGGCATTCCGCGACTGTACCATAAGTACATCGGTCACGACAACAACCGTGACTTCTTCATGGTAAGCCAGGTGGAGACCGAGAACATGACGCGGGTCATGTTCCGCGAGTGGTTCCCCCAAATCGTATACAATCACCACCAGACCGGTCCGGCGGGCACAGTCCTGTTCGCCCCGCCGTTTCGCGACCCGTTCAACTACCACTTGGATCCGCTGATTCCTCTCGGCATAGAGATGGTCGGTGCGGCGATGCACAGCCGCTTCGTTGCAGAGGGGAAACCGGGCGCCACTATGCGGTCTGGGGCCAGCTACTCGACGTGGTGGAATGGTGGCCTCAGGACAACGGTCTATTTCCACAACATGATCGGCCTGTTGACGGAGACTATCGGGAATCCCACTCCAATGGAGATCCCGCTCATCCCCACCCGCCAGCTTCCCAGCAACGACCTGCCCTACCCCATCAAGCCACAGGTATGGCACTTCCGGCAATCGATCGACTACTCGGTGACGGCAAACCGGGCCGTGCTGGACTACGCCTCCCGCTATCGAGAGGCGCTGTTGTACAACGTCTACCTGATGGGAAGAAACTCGATCGAGCGCGGCAATCGCGACAGCTGGACGATGCATCCAGAACGCATTGAAGCTCTGAATGCCGCTATCAGCGAAAGCCGTGCATCCGAGCAGCAATCGGCTACAGCCAGACGGTTCCGTGGGGCCCCCCCCGAACTGTACGAACAAGTACTGAACGATCCCGCGCAGCGCGATCCGCGGGGATACGTCCTATCCGCCGACCAGGCCGACTTCCCCACTGCGACCAAGTTCGTTAACACGCTCATTAAGGGCGGGGTCACCGTACACCGGGCCACTGGTGATTTCGCAATAGGAGGCAAGACCTACCCGACTGGCTCGTTCGTTGTGAAGACAGCCCAGGCGTTCCGTCCGCATGTCTTGGACATGTTCGAGCCGCAGGACCATCCCAACGACTTCGCCTATCCCGGCGGTCCGCCAATTCCGCCGTACGACAATGCTGGGTGGACCCTTGCCTTTCAGATGGGTGTCGAGTTTGATCGCATTCTGGATGCATTCGATGGTCCGTTCGAGGAGGTCGAAGGCTTCGCAGCGCCGCTACCGGGAACTGTCACCGGTGCCGCCGCTTCCGCTGGTTACTTGTTGAGTCACACCGTGAACGACGGCTTCCTTGCGGCCAACCGGCTGCTAAGGGACGGTGCGGACGTGTATTGGCTGCAACAGCCCCTCGGGGCCAATGGTAAGACGTACCCAGCAGGAACGATTTTCGTGAAATCTCAGGCTGCCACCAGAGCCACGCTGGAGGAGATGGCGGCTCAACTCGGTATCACTTTCGAGGGCGTCTCCTCCGTCCCGTCTGAAACGGCCCTGAGGATGAGTGAAGCACGAATCGGGTTGTGGGACCGTTACGGTGGCTCGATGCAGTCAGGGTGGACCCGCTGGGTGCTCGAGCAGTTCGAATTCCCTTACAAAATCACCTACGCCACAGACCTGAACGAGAGAGATCTGGCCGACAATTTTGACGTGCTCATCTTCGTCTCCGGAGCGATACCCGGGGCTTCTCCAGGCGGAGGCCAGTTCAGGGGTTTTGGCGGGGGGCCTGATCTAGCCTCCATCCCGGAGGAGTATCACAGGATGCTGGGCGGCGTAACGGCCGACACGACAGTGCCCCAGTTGCGACGTTTCTTGGAGGATGGCGGAACGATCGTCACAATCGGAAGCTCGGTCGCATTGGCAGAGCACCTCGGGCTGTCGCTCTCCGACCACATCGTGGACGAGTCGGGAAGGCCGCTGCCCAATGATGCTTACTACGTTCCGGGATCTATCCTCGAGGTCGCGGTGGATAACACGTTGCCAATCGCGTACGGAATGGACCAGCGAGTAGATGTGCCATTCAGCCGCAGCCCCGTGCTCAGAATCGACACCCAAGAGACGACCAGTGACGTGCGCCCAGTGGCCTGGTTCGATACTGCCCAGCCGCTGCGTAGTGGTTGGGCGTGGGGGCAACACCACTTGAAGGACGGAATCGCTGTTGCCGAGGCTGACATCGGCAGGGGCAAGTTGTACCTGTTCGGTCCCGAGATCTTGAATCGCAGCCAACCGCACGGAACATACAAGTTCTTATTCAATGCGATCTATCTGGCCGCAGCGGAGGAGGCCAGGATCAGGTAGGCACGTACGGGGCGGTAACGTGGGGCGGCGGCGGACCTCGGCACGGCAGGATTCCCTGCCCCCGCCCCCTCGGACCCCCGCTTCACTTTTGCCGCAGTACCTGAGACACCACGTCCAGGGGAAGGTCCTCGACGTAGGCCGGGTAACCGGCCTGTGCTTGCTCCACGAATTTGACGTCTATTGTCGCAGTCACGACTGGTTGCTGTGCCGACGTCTCGGCCCGGACCTCTCCGGTGGGGTCTATTATCCAACCGCAGCCACCGAACCCCTGACCGGACTCATCCGTGCCAACACGATTCGAGCTGGCTACGTAGCAACCGGACACTATCGCTGCCGCTGACATCACGGTCTGCCAACGCTGTAAGGAGGGAAGCGGAGTCGCCCTCGGCACCGCAATCACATGCACGCCCCGCCGGCCGTAGTACCGCGCCCATTCCGCGAACATGACGTCGGTGCAGGTGAGGAAGCCCACCTTGATTTCGCCGGCTTGGGCAATACCGAACCGCAAGTCTCCTCGCTCGAACCAGCGTGCCTCGTAGTATCCCGGTTCATCGGGAAAGAACTGTTTGGTGTGCACCGCCTCGAGACCTTCGGCCGATGTCCAAATGAAGGCTTGGTTGACGCTTCGTTCATTCTCCAGGGTTGGCCTGCTGCCGAGCACAACCGCTGCCCCAAGCTCCCCAAGATGATCCAGCCCGTGATCGTGCACATTGTGCGAGGCTAGTAGCCGTTCCCGGTCAGGTTTTGCGCCGGACGAGACCCAGCGGCCGAACGGCATCTCGTTCAACAAGAAGACGTCGGGCCGCTGCTTCTTGCTGAGCTCGGCCAGCCGTTGCCATTGGTCATCGCCGTGTAGCATCTGTGGTGCGGCTTCACAGACGGCCATTCTCATCGGTACCTCGTCATCGTCACAGTTTCAATATCCGCATGACATGGTCTACGGTAGCTGCCGCAGCCAAAGGAGGTGGAGATTCGTTCGTTGCGGTTGTCGGATCCTTTAGGCCGTGTCCGGTTAGGGTGCAGACTACGGTGGCGGAGTCGGCGATCAAACCGGCTCGGCAAGCATGCTGCAATCCCGCTACGGAGGCTGCAGACGCCGGCTCGGCAAACACCCCTTCGGTGGCGGCGAGTAGCCGGTAGGCTTCGAGAATCTGAACGTCCGTCAGAGACTCGATTGAGCCACCGGACTCGTCTCGCGCAGCAAGCGCTCCGCGCCAACTGGCTGGATCGCCGATGCGGATTGCGGTGGCCACCGTCTCCGGATTGTCCACTACTGCACCGCGCACGATCGGGTCGGCCCCAGCGGCCTGGAAGCCCATCATATGCGGTTTTTGGTCGACGATTCCCGCGTCGGCATACTCACGGTAACCCAGCCAATAGGCTGTGATGTTTCCGGCATTGCCAACCGGGAGGAAGTGATAGTCGGGCGCCCTGCCCAGCGCGTCGCATATCTCGAAAGCAGCGGTCTTCTGTCCCTGAATCCTGTCGGGGTTGATCGAATTGACCACCACGATCTTGCATCTACTGGCTAGCTCTCGGACGATTGTGAGCGCTGCGTCGAAGCCGCCGGCGATTGACACGACGGTGGCACCGTGTATCACGCTCTGACCGAGCTTCCCCAAGGCGATCTTCCCTTCTGGGATGATCACGAAGGCCTTCATGCCGGCCCTGGCAGCGTAAGCTGCGGCCGAAGCCGACGTGTTTCCTGTGGAAGCACAAATGACGGCCTCTGATCCGGCCGCGACTGCGGCTGATATCGCCACCGTCATGCCACGATCCTTGAACGAGGCCGTGGGATTGAGACCTTCGTGCTTGAGCAGCAGCCGCCCGCCGAAACCCAGAGTGTCGGCTAGTCTGGGGGCTTCGATGAGCGGTGTATTGCCCTCCTTCAGTGTCACCGCGCGCACTTCCTGGTCAATCGGCAGCCGTTCTCGATACTCCTCGATGACACCTCGCCACATCTTCCGGCGCTCCAAGATATCAAGGTTTGGACTGCGGAACGCCTCAAACTAACTAGCGCCACGCGCGACCGGCAGGTCGCGTTGGGATCGGTTAGATTGTTTGCTTCTGACCGATCGGTTCGACGACATCGCACTACCTAGGGGGCAGCGGTCCATGGCTGGCAATAGCGAACACCTCGAGACCAAGCTGATTCACGCCGGTGAACCCGATCCTCGGATCGGTGGAGCCGTGAGCATGCCGATCTTCCAATCGGCGATGTTCGAGTACGGCGGTGAGGCGAGCTACCACGAGATCAAGTACATCCGACTCAACAATACTCCCAATCATACAGCCATACACAGTAAGCTCGCGGCATTGGAGAACGCGGAAGCCGCCCTTGTAACCTCGAGCGGCATGGCAGCCATCTCCACCGCACTACTCGCACTGCTGCGATCCGGTGACCACTTCCTGGCCCAGAGCTGCCTATACGGCGGCACTTACGATCTGGTCACGCGTGATCTCGGACGCTACGGGATCTCATTCGATTTCATCGACGGATCCGATCCCGCATCTTGGCTTGCGCTCCTCAAGCCGAACACCAAGGCCATATATGTAGAGACGATGGCCAATCCTCTGATGGATGTGCCCGATCTCAAAGGGGTTGTAGAGTTCGCCAAGCAGCATGGTCTGGTGACGCTCATTGACAATACGTTCGCGAGCCCCGTGAACTTCCGTCCGGCCGAGTGGGGTTTCGATCTGTCGCTGCACAGCTGTACGAAGTACTTGAACGGCCATTCGGACATCGTCGCCGGCGCCGTGATCGGCACGGCCGACCTGATCGAGCAAATAACGCATAAGCTCAATTTGCTTGGAGGTACCCTCGATCCTCACGCGTGCTTCCTACTGCATCGGGGCATAAAGACGCTAGCCGTACGGGTGCGTCATCAGAACGACTGTGCACAGGCACTGGCCACCTTCCTGGCTCAGCATCCCGGCGTGAAACAGGTAAACTATCCCGGACTGGAGAGCCATCCGGCACACGCTCTTGCCCAGGCGATGTTCGACGGTTACAGCGGAATGCTGAGTTTCGAGTTGCACGGGGGTGTTGCGGCTGCGGAGCGATTCATGTCGAAGGTGCAGCTACCGATCGTAGCGCCGAGCCTAGGCGGGATCGAAACGCTGGTTACGAGACCCGCGACTACGTCACATTCCGGCTTGACCCCGGAAGAGCGCCAACGGGTAGGGATCTCGGAAGAGCTGATCAGGGTATCTGTCGGGATCGAGCATCCCCAAGATCTCATAGCGGACTTCGAGCAGGCGCTGGCATAACGGGAAATCGTCAGTCGAGGGACCACACGGTGATCGACGGCGCAACGCGCCAATTAGCGCGTTGGCCGCCCACCCCCGGCGGGATCCCCCCAGCCAACGGGACCATATGCGAATAAAGAGACCACATCTACTCTCAGTAGCTGCGCTCGCAGTATTGCCGGCCTTGACTGCCTGCGTCGACAGTCATGTTGCAGGGCAAGGCACCGCCTCGCGGCGAAACGTCCCGGACCGTCTCACGAGCGCCGAGTTCGCGCGGATGATCGAGAGCTTCTCCGAGCCGAGCGGCTACTTCGATACCGACAACCTCATTTCCAATGAGACCTCATACCTCCATGTAGTAGATGGCCTACGAGAACTCAGCGTGACCGGGGGAGTCTACCTGGGCGTAGGACCCGGCCAGAACTTCTCTTACATCGCTCGGATACGGCCGCGCATCGCCTTCATAATCGACATACGCCGCGACAACCTATTGCAACATCTACTATACAAGGCTCTGTTCGCAGTGAGTAGTACCCGAGTCGAGTATCTGTGCCTGCTCACAGGCAGGCCTGCTCCCGATGACCCGGAGCAGTGGCAAGAGCGCTCGATAGATGACTTGGTGTCATATGTAGACGAGCAATCCGCAGACGAAGACTATGTTGCCCGGGCTCGAAGTGCTATAACCGAACGAATCATGACGTTCGGTCTGACAATGACTGAAACTGATGTAGCTACGATAGCCGGCTTCCACCAGGCATTCGTGGATGCCGGTTTGAGTCTGCGTTTTCGGAGTTACAACAGACCGCCACGACCTGAATATCCCACAATGCGCCAGCTTCTGTTGGAGACGGACAGGGCCGGTAACCAGGCCAACTATCTGGCCGACGAGGGCGATTTTCGGTTCGTGCAATCACTCGAGAGCCGCAACCTAATCGTACCATTGGTCGGCGATTTGGCAGGACCCCATGCACTCAATGCCGTGGGCCGCTACATCGCGCGCGCCGGTGAATCAGTCTCGGCATTCTACACTTCGAACGTCGAGTTCTATCTGATGCGACAGGGCAGCTTCGTGCGGTTTGCGGACAACGTAAAGGGTCTTCCGACAGACAATCGTGGCGTCATCATCCGCAGCTACTTCAATCGAGGCTTCTCACGTACTCTGCCCCAGCACGTACCTGGCTACAACAGTACGCAACTGATCCAGGGTATCGCTGAGTTCGTGAGCGCATATGAGAGCGGCTCCTTTCGCACGTATTGGGATCTAGTGAGCAATGGCGGTGATCGGTGAACGAATGCAAGGGATTTACGGTTGACCGCTCAACAGCTCAGTCATCAGCCCGGCGGCGGCCCGACCCAGGTTGGTTGCGCCACCGTTGTAGTTCCTGAGCAATACGACGCCCACCGCTGACTCCGGTTCGAAGAGCATGTATGCGTTGTAACCCGCAACCGAGCCTCCATGTCCCACAAAGCGGCTGGAACCGACCCCGGTTTGAACCGACAGCCCAAGGCCGTATCCCTGCGTCGAATCTTCCGGGGTCTGTATCGTCAGCATCTCCTGCCTACTGTTGACAGAGAGTAGCTGCACCGCCGCAGCACCGGTCAGACCAGCGATGAAAAGACTCAAGTCCTCCACGGTGGAATAGACACCACCATTGGGCACCTTATAGCCTCTCCCGCTGTGCTCGCGCGCCGGTAGCTCTGTATCGATCGTACCGTCCCGAAGATTGACGTAGCCTACGGACAACCGATCCCGAAGTGCACCCGTGATCACGAACGTGCTGCTCCGCATACCGAGCGGCTCGAAGATGAGTTCCTCGACCAACTGCATGAAGGGTTTGCCGACGGCGCGGGACAGTGTCAGGCCGAGTATCCCGAATCCTATGTTAGAATAGGAGTATTCGGTGCCGGGCGTCGATTGCAGCGCTGTGGTGGGTATCGATGCTAGAACCTTGGAATCCCAAGCCTCTATCGGACCGGCGGCCGCGTCCGCAAGCCGTGGCTCCCTGACGAGCCCTGCAGTGTGGCTTGCGAGTTGCCTCAGTGTTATCGAACTGACTTGCTCGGGCGGCCCATCGAGGCCGGCGAATTCGGGCAGATACATTGCGACGGCATCATCGAGTTGTACTACGCCTCGATCCACCAACCGCAGCAAGATTACGGCAGTGAATGTTTTCGAGATGGACCCGGTTCGGTATATCGTTGCTGCGCTCGCGGGGACGCCTGCTCCGCGGTCCGCAAGGCCGAATCCCTTGACCCACAGGACTTCATTTCCCCGCACGACGGCCGCGGTGATTCCCCCAATGCTATCTCGTTCAACCTCGGCACCAATCTCTGCTTCGAACCGTGCGATCGCTGCTGAAGTGATCGTGTCGGCAGCGACCGCCGCGACCTGCGGAGCGGCATTGAGCGGTGCGAGCAGTTGAGTGATAAGACAACAACAGATTTGCGGCATTCGTAAACTGGACGGCATGTACGCCTCACCTCTTGGGTTGGGACTCAATCCGGGACCATGTATGCTCGTTCGAATGAAGACTCTATAACCTCATGTCTGGAAATCCTGCTAGGGATTGACTCGGCAACCGCTCCGGCAAGTCACAACACGATCAGGCGATAAGGACTGGTCGCTTGAGTCTACCTACGGAATGAGCCTCTTAGTTAACTTTAACAGTGCCCACGAACCCAGCGACTTCCGGAACCACAGCTCCCCAGACTACCCTATCATCGGCGGTGGACCGATCGATTCCCATGCTATGTCTCAGTCGGCCGCGTCCCGGCAACAGGGATCTGGGCGGTAACCGAACGTTAGATATAAGGTTGGCTCCCTTAACTGGTTGATAATCATAATTTTAGACAGAAGGGAGCAGCGGGAAACCGAATAAAACCCAAATGCCGCTGACCCAAAAAAGTGTGACCCGTGTCATCGTTGTCGGTTCCGATAATCGGCACCGTTGCACAACAGCAGAGCGACTCGTACCTGCCGCGGACGGCCCTCCCGCCGTTCCGGCGTTTGTCTTATAACCGATCTCTGTAAGGAGGAGTGGCACATGATTCACTCCATCCAAGCCCTCGTGCCAACCGAGTGGCAAGGAGCGGTCGAAGTACTCTCCGCGCCGGTATCTTGGATTCCGGCCTGGCATGCGTTGATGGTCAATCTGGTCTGGTATGGTGACAGCACACTGGCAGTCCTGTTCAAGCGGATCGTATTGATGCTGCCCGTGATGCTGTTGCTGAGCGGAATCTGGATCACGATGCTATCACTATACACGATTCCATTCCGCTCCAACCGCATTAGGTTCGTCGTTGCGATGCTCACATCCTGGTGGGACGCGGGCCGTAGCGCCTGGTTCTATTGGGCAGGAATGATCCGACTGTTGGTGCTTCTGGCGGGCTGGACCTGGGGTTTGCTGCGACTGGCAATCGGTATGGCCGGTGCCCTCATCAAGGGGACGTTCCAGTCGCCGCTGCGGCTGCTGGATTGGACATCGCGCAACTACTTCAAACCAGGGGTGCCTTGGTTGGCGTTCCTGGCTCTGATCATTTGGTCGGCCGTAGAGGCTCTGATATTCATGTACACTCTCCGACCGACCCTGACGGAGGTGCTTGCCGGCATCACCGGATATGAACCGAACGTGATGTTTCTGGGACCGATTCTCTGGCTGTTCTTGTTCTTCTTGGTCCTGGGTAGCTTCGCCTGTGTGTTTGCGCTGGCAGAGGCCCTGCGCAAAAAGGACATAATACAGATATTGCAGATGACATTCGTGGAACTATTCGTGATGTTCTTCGAAGTAATCTTCCTGTACCGCGAGCTGATCGACGCGATCACGCCGTGGATAGCCCAGCAAACCAACGAAGGACTGCAATTGGGCCTGATTTCGACCCTGTTGCTTGCCTCGTTTGGCTGGGTCGGTGTACGCGGTATGACATGGTTCCTGTTCGGTCGGTACGGAACGCCAGCCCTGGTGGCTGTGCTGGCGCGGGACACGATTCGGCAGGAGGTGGCGGCACCGGCGACGGAAATGGTGGCACAGCCGGATCTGCTACGCACGCCGATCTTGAAGCTCAAGCAGGAGGCGGAGTGGTTCAAGAAGGAAGCCCAGCTCGCCTTCGAGCTGTTGTCCTTGCCGGTCCTACAGCTCTTCGCTGCTGCCGTGAACTTCGCGGTGGTGGTGATTGGATCGCGACCTATGTTCTCATTGCCGTTCAGGTCGATCGAGGATGTGTTGGTCGCAACGCATAAGTTGGGTGGGAACAAGGTCGTTCCGCCGCAACCGCATCGTGCTCGACAGACGACACCCGTGCAGGATGGAGGTGCCGCATGATGAAGCTCGGCCGAGTCTGGGCGATCGCTGTGACGGTGAGCCTGGCGTGTACACCAACTGGTGACGCGGCTCGGCAGGCTCGCTCGACGCTCGTCCTCGGAATCGATGTCAGCGGTTCGTTCCGATCGACTGGCAATTACGATGACGCGATCGATTTTGCCGCCCACTACCTGTACGGACATCTTAACGGTATGGGTGAGCTGCGCGTGCCTTCGGCGGTCTTCGTAGGATCGGTGGGCGGCGACCGACCGGGTGAACCCAAGTCATTTCAACCGATACACGCGTTCCAGGGGAAAACGGTGGACGAGATCGCCACGGCATTGCATGAGTTCTATCCACCGGAAGATTCGTTCACGGACTTCAACGCGTTCTTTGACCGCGTGGCCACCCTGGTAAAGCGTCAAGGCCTGATCTTGGCGCCGCTGAACGTCGTGGTGTTGAGCGACGGCGTGCCCGATGCTACTGGTAGTGCCGCGCGTGAGAGCGGCGGTGCCTACTCTCAGATCGACGTGAGTCCGCTGGAGTATTTGTCCCGCAGTGTAACCGTACGGCTGTTGTACGGCTCGCCTACATCGTCCGTTGCGTGGGAGCGGGAGATAAAATCCCGTAGGGTCCGGATGTGGACGGTCGATGCCGAGGTCATGAGCGGGTGGCGGGAGCAACTGGACCCGTCCCTAACGACCGAGGTGCAAGACGGACTGTGGAGCTGGATCGAGGACAACGTCGACTTCCGGGTGAGGAGCCGAATGCTCTGAGCGCCGCGGACCCGAGACGCTGGGGACAGGTCCTCGGTGTCTCGGGTCATCCCTCCTCCGGATCTCACAGAGCAGATTAGTGAGCACGAACGCTACCGGTCAGCGGCCAAGTTGAGGCGCTGGCCGATTTGCGTATGGATACATCGGCTACGTCGCTGCGACCATTTGTTGTTATCTTGGGCAGTCCGTCAGACTGCAGAGAAATTCCCAACATCGCTCCGGAGAATCGATGAACTCTGAGCCTCTGTTCAACGACCTGATAGGTGTGCTAGCGGTCATCACGATGATACCGGTCTTCTTCCTCTGGCTTGAGAAGAAGACGAAATGGAAGATCTTCAACGTATTGCCCGCCATCATATGGATCTTTCTCACCCCGATATTCCTCAGCAACCTCAACGTCATTCCCATGAATAGCGAGATATACGGAACATTCCGCTCATTCGCCGTTCCGCTATTCATCGTGCTCATGCTACTGGACATCAACATAAGGCAGGTCATCAGAGTGGCTTGGCGCGGTGCCGGTGTATTGGTGATCGGGACTCTTGGGATCGTAGTAGGTGCGGTGATTTCGTTCTATCTGTTCCGAAGCGGGCTTCCCGAAGATACATGGCGAGGCTACGGTGCTTTGGCGGGAAGCTGGATCGGCGGTACCGGCAACCTGGCCGCCGTGGCTGAGAGCCTCGACACGCCCGGCGAGATGGTGGGGATGGTAGTCTTGGTCGACAATTTCGTGTACGTACTGTACTTCCCCGTGATACTCACGTGCAAGCGCTGGGCCAAGTGGTTCAATCGGTTCACCAGGGTCTCACAGGAACAAATCGATCATATTGGTGAAGTGTCTCAGGAGATCGAACAGAAGAGCCAGGAAGTTCGTTTCACAGACATCATAGTTCTGGTGGGTTTTGGGTTCACGACGATCTATGCTGCAAACTATCTAGCTACACTGTTGCCGGATATCGGCCGCGTGATCACGGAGCGAACATGGGCGATACTATTGGTGACGACTTTCGGTATTGCGCTATCTGCGTCACCCTTGAAGAACGTCCCGGGATCCGGAGCTCTGGCGATGGCGTTCGTCTACATCTACATGACCACGATGGGGGCTCAAGCCGACCTCCGGAACATCGGCGGAGCACAGTGGTTCTTGGTCGCTGGAATAGTCTGTATCATGGTCCACTTCGTGTTCATCATTATCGGTGCCCGGCTCTTTCGCGTCGATGTCAGCATGGCTGCGGTCTCGAGTGTTGCGGCGGTCGGAGGCGCAGCTTCCGCGCCGGTAGCGGCCGGATACCACCGTGAGGAGTTGGTGCCGATATCCATTATGCTGGCCCTGCTCGGCTACGGTCTGGGGAACTACTTGGGTGTCCTAACCGGGATTCTATGCAACCTGTTTGTATAGAATCACTGGACCGTCTGGTCTAACGGGGTGGCACTCAAGTACTTTTAATGCGGTCACTTGATGGGGAACACTCCTGACTCGCCCCGGTAATACCGGGGCGAGACTTTTCATGGGGCGCTAGCTTGGAGAAGAACGTTAGAAGATGACGCACAGCCATGCACAAGCCGGACAGGGTTTGCGGGGCAAGCTCCCGCGTGAAGTGCGGGACGCCGTGGTTATCCGATTCGCCGGCGACTCGGGCGACGGGATGCAGTTCACCGGATCGCAGTTCACCCAGGAAACCGCGATGGTCGGGAATGACCTGGCCACGTTTCCGGATTACCCTGCTGAGATACGGGCCCCTGCGGGGACCACCTTCGGAGTCTCCGCCTTCCAGATTCACTTCGGTGTGACTGACATCTCAACGGTGGGGGACGATCTGGACGTGCTAGTGGCGATGAATCCAGCAGCACTCAAGGTGAATCTGGGCGATCTGCGGGTCGGCGGTACCATCATCGTCGATTCCGGCTCCTTCACCAAGCGCAACCTTCAAAAAGCTGGATTCAGCGATAACCCGCTGGAGGATGGTTCAATGGCGCCATACCAGGTCATCCCGCTGGATATTGGGAAGATGACTCTGGAGGCAGTCAAAGATTTTGGCCTGAGCTCTAAGGAAGCCTTGCGCAGCCGCAACATGTGGACACTGGGACTGGCTCTTTGGATGTACGACCGCGACCGACAAGTGACGATCAATTGGCTGAGAAATAAGTTCAAGCAACGGCCGGAGATAGCAGAGGCCAACATTGCGGCACTCAATGCAGGTCACGCCTTCGGCGAAACGGCGGAGATGCCCAACTATGCTGTTGGCTACAGCATCGTAGAGTCGGACATCACGCCCGGGGAGTACCGTACCGCCACGGGTACCCAGACGCTTGCTTGGGGACTGTTGGCCGGAGCGCAAGCGGCCGGCCTCAGAATCATGTTCGGTTCGTACCCCATCACACCTGCATCTCCGCTGCTGCACACGCTGGCAGGTCTGAAGGAGTTTGGGGTGATCACGTTCCAGGCCGAGGACGAGATCGCGGCCGTGTGCTCGGCGATCGGCGCTTCGTTCGCGGGCTCGCTTGGAGTGACGTCTAGTTCCGGGCCGGGAATCGCCCTGAAGACAGAGGCACTGGGACTGGCCGTGGCGACGGAACTCCCGCTCGTGGTGATAAACTCGCAGCGGGCTGGCCCCTCTACCGGCATGCCCACCAAGACCGAACAATCAGATCTGTTCCAAGCCGTATATGGGCGGAACGGGGACACTCCCATGCCGGTGATTGCGGCCGGCACGTCGACCGACTGCTTCGAGGTGGCGGTCGAGGCCGTCCGGATCGCAACCAAGTACATGACGCCAGTAATGGTTCTGACCGACGCCTATCTGGCTAACGCCGCGGAACCCTGGCACATACCGGATCTCACACACCTCACCGAGTTCCCGGTTCGGTTTCGCTCCGATCCCGAGCACTTTCAGCCGTTCCTGCGCGATACAGACACATTGGCTCGGCCCTGGGCAATCCCGGGTACGCCGGGGTTGGAACACCGAATCGGTGGCATTGAGAGAGACAGTCAAACCGGTCACATCTCGTACGATCCCGAGAATCACGAGTACATGACCAAACTGCGAGCGGACAAGGTTCAAGGGATCGCCGCCGACATTCCGCTCCAGGAAGTGATGGTGGGAGGGGACCAAGGAGATCTCGTCGTGGTCGGCTGGGGGTCGACGCTGGGGCCGATCCGCCAGGCGGTGAAACAAGCGAGGGAAGATGGCAGAGAGGTCTCCCACGTTCACATACGATACTTGAAACCGTTGCCACGGAACCTGGGTGATTTGCTGGGCTCGTTCGCCAAAGTACTGGTCCCCGAAATGAACAACGGCCAGCTCGCCACCATTCTACGCAGTAGCTTTCTTCTGCCCGCAGTGTCGTTGCCCAAGATTTCTGGGAAGCCGTTTAAAGTGCGCGAAGTGGCCGAGGGGATCCGGTCAACGCTGGAGAACTGAAATGACTGCAACCATTACTGTCGAGAATCTCAAGCCCAAGGACTTCGCGTCGGATCAGGAAGTCCGCTGGTGCCCTGGCTGCGGTGACTACGCGGTACTCAAAGCCGTTCAGCGCACGCTGGCCGAACTCGGCGTGAAGAAGGAGAACACAGTGTTCGTTTCGGGCATCGGTTGTTCGTCCCGGTTCCCATACTACATGTCCACTTACGGATTCCATACGATCCACGGCCGGGCGCCAGCGGTCGCGACAGGGGTGAAGCTCGCAAATCCGGAACTCGATGTCTGGGTGGTAACCGGAGACGGTGACGGTCTGAGCATCGGAGGAAATCACACCCTGCACGCGCTGCGTCGCAATGTGGATCTGCAGATTCTACTTTTCAACAACGAGATCTACGGGCTGACGAAGGGACAGTATTCTCCCACCTCGCGTCGCGGTACGCGCTCGCCCTCTACACCGCACGGGTCGATTGAGCTGCCCGTGACTCCAGCTTCATTCGCGCTTGGGGCCGGCGCACGGTTCGTGGCGCGCTCGGTCGATACCCTCCAATCCCACCTCTGCGACACCATGCGGCGTGCCCACGAACACAAGGGTGCTTCCTTCGTCGAGATCTACCAGAACTGCGTCGTCTTCAACGACCGCACCTTCAGCCGATTCACAGACAAGGACGTCGCTGCCGACAGCCAACTGCTGGTGACTACCTCGGCTTTGTCCGAGGATATCTATCATCAATTGCTGAATAAGAAAGCCGGCCAGAGGCAATTGGTACGAATTTCCCGAATTATCACTCTGACGGTAGGTATCGCTGCATTTCTGATCGCGTTGGGCGCCAAACAACTAGTCTTCGAGATGGTCGCCTTTGCCTGGTCG
>Ga0209536_100005731_pt1 | contig 19208 bp, 20 predicted proteins | sample DeeMarSeWOR28_12_FD_187461 | JGI IMG/M metagenome (GOLD analysis project Ga0209536, IMG submission 187461) | Marine sediment microbial communities from White Oak River estuary, North Carolina - WOR-2-8_12 (SPAdes) (version 2) | ecosystem: Environmental > Aquatic > Marine > Intertidal zone >... | reverse complement strand
GGCCAGTGTCATAATCCGTACTAGACTACGGGCCCAAATGGATAGACTATGACCCTAAATACGAGTTTTAAATTTGCGGAACAGACTCACGTCCCCACACTTTGATGACGTATTTAAACCCAGCCTCTATTAGGTCTATAGCTTCTTCAACTGTTTTGGCTACCTTGCAGATATATTCTTCGTTTTGTGTTAGTGCTAACAGTTGTGTGTAGCGTGGTGTTGGTTTTTTGTGTCAGTGTCCAAGCAACTTTTGTACGTATAGTAGGTCCTTTGTTTTTGCGTATTCATTGTTTGCAAACTAGTGACCCGCAATTTGTTGATCTACTTTTTTCGAGGGGCTCCACATTTTGGACAGAATGATGCCGTCTGTGCGATAAGAGATTCGCAATACATGCATGGAATCATCGGCAATTCTTTTTCTTGGGTCTTTGATACTGCACTAGCCCTAGTTACTTGAAGTTCAATTGTTTGACTTGTAATGTCAGGACGATTGTCAACTGCTACAACTCCTTTTACAAACCAAGTGACGTTAGCGTCCATTCCGTCAAATGATTCGCGACCCGCGATAGGAATGCTCAAGACTATTGGAAAATCTTTTTTGAACCCTGGAACAATATGCATTTGACCAGAGGCTATAGGATCGGACGAATGCAAAGTGGCTTGATCCCAATACACTTGTCGAATATTGCGTTTCAACCGCTCGTTATATACCCATCTTTCTTTCCTTTGCTTTTCTATGCATCTGAGTTCAGCCCTTATCTGGGTTGCATCAAATTCTTCTTTCGCCACAACACTAATAACTCCTTCAAGATTTCCTCCCAATTCAGCATGATCACTTTGAGTTTTTAGTGTAACAGTTGCTTTCGGTGTTTTAAATCTTGAAAGAAATCCCAAGAATGTTGAATCTCCTTAGTATTTTAGATATTGCAAGTAGTTAGAATTCTTATATATACTTTGCAACCTTAGAATATTTAGGATTGATTCAGAAATGAGTGAAAGAGAAACCATTGATAAAGTAAAAGACAAACAGGGTATCCTTGATAGAATTCAAAATTTCTTCACTTTGGGTTATGGAACAAAAGAAGATCTAAGAGAATTAGATAAGAAACTAAGAGACTTGATGTACGAAGATTTCCGCGAATTGCGTCACAAATGGGAAGACATCTATATGGAGGCTTTAAATCAAAATATTTCAACGCCTAGCCCCAAGTTCAAAAAAATTATTCAAGTTTTAGATCGTGTTATGGAAAAAGTCCGACATGCAGACTATGGATACGCAGGTCTGATGGATAGAAAAGGGCATATAAGAGAAGAAGAACTTGCAAGAGTGCTCAATTTTGATCAAACGCTAAATAAGAATGTTGCCGACCTCAAACAAGTCGTGACCCAAACTTATAATAATATGGAAGATGAAAACTGGACAACCATATCTGCTGAAATTAAAAAGGTACAGGGTTTATTAATGGACTTTGAGGACAAGTTGCAGCAACGTAAAGAAAGTTTCAGGCCAATGGAAATTTAGGAGGAAAATGAATGCCAATTATTGAAAAAGTTGCTTGGGATTTCGCAAGTGATCAGGACATTGCCTATAGATTTCCCAAGCTATCTCTGAAATATGGAAGCCAAGTTATTGTTAAAGAAAACCAATGGGGAGTTTTTTTCCGCGACGGAAAAGCTTATGATGTTTTTGGACCTGGCAGACATACCATCACAAGCAAAAATATTCCTTTTCTCACAGCAGCTCTTCGGAAACTGGGTATAATAGGCGACATATTTGAATGCGAAGTTGTATTTGTGAGTAATAGTCAATTCAGAGGTAACTTTGGCGGGCAAGCCTACTCCGCACCAAGTGGACAAATACAATATCAAGCAGAAATAGGCTTCTTTGGCTACCTGCTTTACAAGGTTGAAGACGCTAAACTGTTTGTTATCGAGTTCTTCGGAAATAGGGGTGCTAGCACATCAAAAGATGTTGAAAGCTATATTAGAGGTTTCATTAACGAGCGGGTAATAGACGAGTTTGCCAACTTTGACACATTCAATTTGGTTAAAAACGTTGACGAAACTACCGACAAAGTTTCCCTCATAATTAGAGATGAAGCCGCACGAATAGGTCTAAAAATCATAGATTGCGTATTCGAAGGAGTAAAGATTCCCGAAGAAGCTAGAAGATTTGCTTCAGGAATGGGACAACAAGCTATGGCAATGCAATACATGAAGGAAACGACTGCAGAGATTCCTCCCGGAGGAGGAGCTGCAGCAGCCGGAGTTGGAGCTGGAATTGGTTTAGCTATGGGAACAACAATGGCAAAAGGAATGGAATCAAAAAGTCCAGAACAAATAGTAATCTGTCAAAACTGTAATGCTCAAAATCCCTTGGGAACAAAATTCTGTGGAAACTGCGGAAACAAACTTGGAGCACCGAACAAAGTAAAATGCTCAAAATGCGGAGCCGAAATGCCTTCCAACATGAAATTCTGTGGCAATTGTGGTAACGCGCTTGAACTTGCAGAAAAAGAGTGCCCAAAATGTAAAACAAAAAATCCTCCTAACACCAAATTCTGTGGAAACTGTGGAGAAAAACTGTAGTAATTTGCCTAAACTTCCTTAATATTGCCAACAATACATTATTCGAAACTTCCATTATCTATACATTGTTAGTGAACAATCTAATATTGGATTTAAACCGAATAAAATACAAGGAATGAATGGTATAAAATTTCAAAATAGAATAACACAAAAATTGCTACAATAACCGATTTAAGAATAATAACAGTTATGGGATAATTTCTAATTTGTTGGTATTTCTGGGAAGAGGATTTTCTTAGTGTTTGCTTTACAATTTGGACATTCGCTTCTATTTGCAGTATAAATTGTTCTGCAATAGGGGCACTCAATTCTAAGCAATTCGTTGAAATGTTTGTCTATTATGTTCATCTTTTTTTCCTCTAATTCTTTTTTATGTTTTAGTTTTGAGGCGGAAAATGTAAACCATAAAGCAGCAATCGTCACAGCTATAAACATTGTTGAAAAAATTAAAATAATTTCCGCAGCAATTGATGTTGCCATTTCTTTCCCTCTTGCAGATTCTGCTTATTTCAGCAACTACGAGTGTTATGGATCTATAGAAAGGTTAGCGTACTATCGAAACTTAACGTTTATGAATCAGGAATAAAGACAAAGAAGAAGAGAATTTGCAAAACTGAAAATTGGATTCCAAAAATGGAGAGGCTACATCGCATATTGAAAAACCTGAAAAGGGTCGCAATTATCTCACTTCGGCTACTGTTGCTAACTAACCAAAGAAAAACGGAAGTTTGCGGGAGATGTCTATAGAAATGTAAGTGACCGCACTATACTACGGACCTCTAGTGCGAGATTATTTAACTCGCATAATATAAATGCTGAGCAAATAGTCAAATGAATATGCATATGTTTTATAACCTTTCTTATGTTAAGACTAACAGACGAAAATGCCTGTGAAAAGAAAAATCCTTGCTTATGGTAAATTGTTGCGATTTGATAGTTGGCAAGTTTGGCTGTTCAATTTCTTGCTTGGCTGTATTTTGTTTGAACTCCCACCGATAGGGCGATTCATAGTGGTTTTGGTCTCTTTTTCACTTGCTACCAGTGCAATATTCATTTTGAACCAGTACTTCGACCGCAAAAACGATAGAACAAATAACCTGAAAAAAGATTTGCCGATTGCATCTGGAGAGGTATCGCCAAAAACAGGGATCGCGCTGTTTTTCCTATTTATTTCGATCAGTCTGACCAGCGCATTTTTCACTGATATCAGTATTTTCTTGTTACTTGTCGCTTTCATGCTACTGGGGATGGGCTATTCTATTCCGCCTTTCTGTTTCAAAAACAGACCAGGTTGGGATGTTATTGTTTGCGGCGTTGGGGCAGGAATACTGCCTTTTTTCATCGGAGTACAAACTGTGCCTCTGTTGACTTTGCAGTTTGAATTTCAATGGATTGTCCGACGATATCAAGACGCCCTTTTTGTGGCATTGCCGATTTTTCTTATCCAGTGTGCTGGTCAGATTTACCAAGTGGTTGGAGACTACGAAGCAGATGTATTTGCGAAAATTAACACATTTGCGGTTAAGTATGGCAGAAAAACTGCCCTGAGATTCTCAACCATCTTGCTTTTGGCCACAATGAGCCTTCCAATAATATACGAGGTTTTTAGTCTGTCGTTAACTCCCTTTCTCGGGTGGTATCTAATTGCCTTCGCTTGTTTAGTTCCTTGTCTACTGTATTTCATAAAGCGGACACAAGACCCATCTGAAAAAACCTTTAAAAAGCTGAGGGACCTTGCGCGACGAGCTGGCCCGGGAATCTTGCTTATTCTCATCCTTTACGTGTTTGTCATAAAGTTAATCTTGCAGGGAATATGAGAGGCATCAACGCTATTTCTTGCTTAACACTCTCCTCAAGGCTGCAATCACATTTTGCTTTCCCATTGCAACTATGTACGGACCCAGTCTTGGTCCTTGGGGGGCACCCATAAGAACTAAGTAAAGAGTCCTAAAGAAGGCACTAGGCTTCAAGCCGTTGATTTTAGCAGCGTTGAAAATAGCGTTCTGTATAGTGTCTGACTCGTCTTGGGTTTCTAAGACTTTAATTAGAGTTGTGATTGCGTTTTTCTCTTCGTTTATGAGTTTTATGGTTGTCTCTTTTATCTCTTCGAAGTCGCGAATCCAGTTAAAGGCGTATTCAATTCGCCTTCTCAGATCTCCATCGGCGTGTTGGTTTTTCTGCAGGTAACCGTAGTCACGGAGCTTATTCTCGATGAACTCCTCTGCGCGGTCTTTCGGCACCATCTTAACCAAAAACACTAGCAAATTATACGGTACATGGACACTGGGGTTAGCAGGAGGTTTCATGACCCAGCAGTACTCGTACAAGCCTCGGAGCTTTGCAAGCTCTTTGGCTTCATTCACTGTTTTTCTACCGAAGTATACATCCTCAAGATTGTCTAGTTCATTCATGTAAGATGGAATATCCGAGACATCAAGGGTGCGGGTTCCAACGAACCGTTTCAGCATTAGCAAAAGCAACGACTGCGGCGAACCGTAGCGGAGCCAAACCTGCGGTGTGAAAACGTTGCCCGCGGACTTTGAAATCTTCCGTCCACCCTTGTCCAGAAACATCTCGTACCTCGCGTGAGACGGGGGCTCGAAACATAATATTTCACGACATATACGGTCGTTTATACGAACGGAATCGGCGATGTCCTTACCGTAGGCTTCAAACCGTATGTCCAACGCCTTCCATCGTGCAGCAAACTCGCCCTTCCAGCTCAGTTTTCCCTCGTCTCGGCTTATGTCCGCCTCGCCTTTGTGCCCGCAACCTTCAATTTGCTTGCCTCTGATCTCCAATCCCTCGCAGGAGTAGAGAACCTTGTCTATTTCAGGTGCAAACTCTAAAGCTTTTGTGGTGTAGATGCGCCCACATTCCTCGCAAACTGGAAAGTAGGGCAAAACTTCAGTGTAGCGCTCTTGTCCCACTTCTTCCTTGACTATCTCACCGACCTTCTCGGCGTTCAAAAGTATAGTCCTGATCTCCTCAAGCAGCAAGCCTTTCTCGTAAACCTCTTTCGCAGATAAGTAATTGTATTGGATGCCGCATCTGTCTAAAGCGTCAAGCAGAAGCGAGCTCATGTGTCTGCCATAGCTTTCGTGGCAACCAAACGGATCGGGAATACTGGAAACGGAAAAACCCAAGTACTTTTCTAAAGATTTTGGCAGTCCAGCAGGAACCTTCCGTAAACCATCCTTGTCATCACAGAAGGCGACCAGTTCAGAGTTGAAACCCATTTCCTTCAAAGCAAGTGTAACCGCGTACGACCGTGCCGCATCGCCGACGCTGCCTATATGAGGAAAACCAGAAGCGCCGAGACCCATCTCAGTCCTGACCTTCTCCAAGCTTCTGCCCAGCTTCCGCTCTCGGTTGACCACCTTCTTAGCCATCTTATCATACCACGTTCCATGACCGATAATCTCTTCGCGCATAACTGATTGGCCTCTGCAACAATGTCTGCACGCTGAAATAAAAAAACGTTTAGAAAAAATGCGTCTTTTAAAGTTTCGTAAACACCTTAAAACTTGTACGAGGGTATGTCGCCCTTAAGAGCAATTCCAGCTGCACCATCAAGTATCAGCTGATAAGTTTTGCCTTTATACTCGTACTTCACAAACCACACAGGTGCGTGCAAGTAAACCGCTTGTTTCACGTTGATTTCAGTGTAAATTTCTATGATTTTGTCCACATCTTGCTTGAGCAGGTAACGGTGATGCGCCTCGATTTGCTGTTTGGCAAGGACTATCGCTTCATCTCTCTCGATTTCACTGTTTAAAACCTTAGCAAATCCCTCAATTTGCCTAAAATCAAAGGGAATCTTACCGTCCAAAGGTACATCGTAGTCTCTTGTCGAGAACCCTGTTGCCTCCCTTGCCAGCACGACCCAATTGTACTCCTTCTGAATTTTCCCGTTCTTTGTGATAGGCGGTGATATGCGCTCGAAGATTCCTTTGTAGCTGGTGTTCGCTTCGACAGAAACAACCCAGAAAGGTAGATAAAGCAGATTTTTCTCGGTAACTTTCGATTTTTTAGCAAGATCATTTGGTTTCATGAAGCCAGACTGCATCCAATTCTTTATCAACTCATCTGCTTGAGTTAAATCATATTTGTTCAGCAATAGCGAATGCTCAAAATTGAAGGGGGCTCCAGTTTCGATTACAGTAGTGAAGCCGCAGTACTTGCAGGTGGCTATTAGCTCGCCAGGTTTGAAATCAACTGGCGCGCTGCAGTGCGAGCACCTGATGTTTTGAGCCACAGCCATCTTTCTATTCCTTCACTTTTTCCCTCTTGAGAATTTCCCTAGCTACTATAACTCCTGAAGCTGAAGCTTGAACTAAACCTCTGGTTACGCCGGCGCCGTCACCTATTGTAAACATGTTCTGGATTTTGCTTTCCAAAACGTTGTTCAGTTGCAAGTGTGAAGAATAAAACTTCACTTCTATGCCATAAAGGAGTGTATCCCTTGAGTGTATTCCAGGCGCGATGACATCTAATGCTTGAAGCATTTCCCTTATGTCGGATAAATAGCGGTAGGGCAAAACGAAGCTCAGGTCTCCGGGCGTGGCGTTCTTCAACGTTGGCTCCACTACGCTTCGAGCGAGGCGTTCAGGTGTTGACCGCCGTCCAGAAACTAAGTCGCCGAGACGCTGCACCATCACACCGCCGCTGAGCAGGTTGGAAAGCCTAGCAACGTATTTTCCGTATGCTATGGGCTCCTTGAAAGGTTCCGTGAACGAAGTGCTGACGAGAATAGCGAAGTTCGTATTTTCCGTTTTTCTTTCAGCATAACTCTGCCCGTTAACAGTTAAGACGCCGTCGTAGGATTCTGTGGTGACTTCGCCGTAAGGTGAAACGCAGAAAGTGCGAACTTGATCATCAAAAAGCCGCGAGTAATAAACAAGCTTCGGCTCGTAAAGCGCCTTAGTCAACTCCTCCATAACAGACGCTAAAACCTCAACTCTTACGCCCACGTCAACGGGGTTGTTCACGGTTTTCAAGCCACGGATTTGAGCTTCTGTTTGCAACCACTCTGCGCCGCTTCTTCCCGGCGCGATTATCACATATTTGCCGAGGAATTTCTCGCCATTTACAGTTTCAACGCCTTTAATTGTTTGGTTTTCGGCGATGAGACCTTTAACATCTGTTTTAGGTCTAAAAGTGATTTTGCTATTTAATTCTCGGCGCATCTGCCGCAAAGTCTCGGCACATTTCTCAGTGCCCATGTGGCGGACTTCCTGTCTAATCAGTTTGAGTCCAGCTAGAGAAGCATTGCGGTCGATTTCGTCTACTTTCTCTTGGTCTCCCCCATAAACTTGCTCACTTGCGCCAAATTTCAGGTATACACTGTCAACATAATCTACGAGCGATTTGAGTTCTTGTGGAGAAACGTACTGGTTTAGCCAACCGCCTACTTCGGTGGACAAAGTGAGTTTTCCGTCGCTGTAGGCGCCTGCGCCACCCCAGCCTGAGAGAACCGAGCAGGGTTCGCAGTGGTGGCATTCAAACCCTCGGCTCGATGGACACTTGCGCTGTTCTATTTCTGGACCTCTATCAAGTATCAGGACATTGAGATTGTTCTTTGCCGTCAGCTCTAGCGCTGAGAATATTCCTGCCGGACCTGCACCGACTATTATTACGTCGTACTTCAAAGGGCACTTTCCCCCTAGAACCCAAAGTTAGATGTAATAACTGGAATATATTTGTTAGTGAGGGGTTCTTCTAGAAAGAGCAGGGTTGATTGATAGTTACATGTCTTCGCCGCTGTTTCCAACATGATGAATGTCTTTTGAAGATATATCTCGAGAATATTTATATTTCCGCGGAGCCATCCAGTAATCTAAAGGATATCGCAATGACAACTGAAACAAAAGATGAAAACATGGACGACCTTATTTCAGACTTCTCACGTTTTTACATACTAACCATCCTCTACGAGGGACCCGCCCATGGTTATAGCATAATCCGCCGCTTCAAAAAAAGAGTGCAAAAAACAGTAAGCCCAAGCTTAGTCTATCCATTTCTCCAGAAACTAGAAGAAAAAAACTTGGTGAAGCATACAGTTAGACCTGTAGGCGAGAAGAAAAGAAAAGTTTTCGAACTAACCCAAGAAGGCAGAGAACTGTGTACTGGACTTTTCATTCGCTTCGCCGAACTCGTCGCAATTGCAATCGAGCCAAGCCTCTATGTTTGCGCCCACTGTGGCTGCAAGGTATACAAAGGAGGGTACAGAGAAATAATCGATGAAAGAGAGACAGTGTTTTGTTGCATATACTGCGCTCGGTCCTACAGAGAAACTAAGAAACACATCAAGAAACCAGTGGAAGAGTGAAATGCGCAAATAAAAGAAACTGGTGGCTAGTGTTACTGTCTAGTCTTTTATTGCTTCTATGAGGCTCATGACGTTCCACAGTTTTACCCGCGTGTAAGGCGGCATGTTCGGGTCCTGCAATATTTCGTCCAAAAGTGAGATGGCGTTTGAAGCCCGCACTGCAGGCGTAAACTCTGGGTTTTGCAGAGCACTCATAGCATCTTTAGCCGAGCGTCTAATGTTCCTCGGAGTTGTGCTGTCTTCCGAGACTGCCCCAAGCACCATTAATGCTTGCTTTATTTTCTCTTCATACTCTTGAGCTTTTTTCTTCCGCACCATAGAGGTCCACCTACCAATCTCCCAGTAATTAAGTTATATAAGCTTTAACCAGTATTTATCTTAGGGTTCTGAGATGCAAGGAAAAACTGAGGACAAATCCATTAAACGCATGGCTGACCTGCTACGCCAAGGCGCCACCTTAACCGATTTGTCCTGCCCTGCCTGTGCTTCGCCACTCTTCAGATTGAAAGACGGGTTATTGTGGTGCGCCAAATGTGAGAAGAAGGTAGTCGTAATTAAAGAAGGGGAAGAACCAGAAAAGCCAAACAACACTGCTTACAGCAAGCTTGAGGCGACGCTCTTAGCAAAAGTAGAAGATATTCAAGACAAGATCCAAAATACTGAAAACGTGGAAGAACTGCAAAAACTAAGCACTGCACTATCCGAAATACTAACCAGTCTTGAAAAGATCCAAAAAATAAAAAAGAGCTAGCGCAGGAACATGGACGATGCTAGGGTTTTACGAGAATTTCCCTTTAAATATTCACAGAATAGAAGCCTTTGATACTTCTCTTTCAACAAAGAGGCTTCAGCGACGGCTGATACAAGTTCTCCACGACTTAAATAGCAGAACGTTCAGTTTTGAAGAAGTTGCCTGTCCAACAGTGCCCAAGTGCACCATAATTTTCGAAGCGGGCTTAGCTGAGGCTAAAACCTTCAACTACATAGACGAAGAAGAAACACAAAAAGTTCTTAGTGCCTTGAGAAAGGCGCCCTTTAAGATAATGGATTTTTTCTGCGCCATCCGCTACTACAAAGGCACTGCAGAAAACAAAGCACCGCTGAAATTTGACTATTACCTAATACGCCTTGTTTTTGGCAAAAACTCCGTGAAAATTCAGGTCTTTCACGAGCGCGGTCCCAGATACATTTCCCCAGAGGACATAATCATTTTCTTGGTGAATGAAACGAACAAAATCTCTTCGCGAAGAACATTGAAAAGAGTTGAAGCTGAACCTTAGTTATCTTTCAAAAACTTTGCTACAACCGCGTAAAGTTCTTTTGCAACTTCTTTTTTGGATTTGTCACCGTTGATTCTGGCAAGAAAGCCTTTTTCCACGAATTTCAGGTATATCTCTCGCACTTTCTGCTGCGTCTCAAGATTTTCCATAACTGACTTCTTGGACTTCAGTCGGTGAATCACAGTTTTCGGGTCTACATCTATGAAAACCGCGAAGTCTGGCTGAAGAGCATGCTCGTTTATTTTTTCTATCCATTCTAAACTGAGACCAGCGGCGCCCTGATAAGCCAGAGATGAGTAGACATAGCGGTCAGAAATCACTAGCCGCCCTTCTTTTAAAGCGGGAAGAACTTCGGTTTCTAAGTGTTCAATACGGTCTGCAGCGAAGAGCAAGGCTTCAAGGACGCTCGAAAGCCGTTTTTCGCGATAGAGGTAGCTTCTTCTAATGTAAGTGCCGATTTTGCCGCGACTAGGCTCTGCGGTATAGATGGCGCCGTGGCTTTTCCCCAATTTTTTTGCCAACATTTTTGCCTGTGTGGTTTTTCCGCAACCGTCTAGACCTTCAATGCATATGAAAGCGCCTTTCTTACTCAATATCTAATCACCCTGCGCGAGCTTAGCGTTACACATTATAGGGAGACTCATAAATATAACTTGCAAACTACGGAGGCGTTCAGAGTGCCGAAGTCGTATTGGGGCGAAATTAAAGATCCAGTTCATGGCTACGTCTACATCAATCAAGCGGAGAAGGATATTATTGATTCTTATCCGATGCAACGGCTACGAAGGCTGCGGCAACTAGCGGGGTCGGAGTACGTTTATCCCGGCGCTAACCACACCAGATTTGAGCACTGCGTTGGCGTCATGTACTTAGCGGGCAAGGCGGTTGAAAATCCAAAAATTTCCCGAATTGTTAGCGATGAAGAGTGTGATATGGCTAGAATTGCGGCTTTGCTTCACGACGTTGGACATGGCCCGTTTTCGCACGTTTTCGAGCAACTGTTGATCAGGGATCTTGAAAAGACTCACGAGGATATCACATCATGGATAATTGAGAAAAGCGAGTTGGGCGATAAGATAGCTAGGATGGGGTACAAGCCTGAAGAAGTGGGGAAACTAGCAGTTGGAAAGCTTCACAAACCAGGCAAAGCCTTTCTCGACCAGATCATAAGCAGCGCTGTTGACGTAGACAAGCAAGACTTCATAGTAAGGGACACGTTTCACACAGGCGCAGATTACGGTTTCATCGACGTGTTCAGACTAATCCACGCCTTAGACGTCTTAGGCGAGAACTTAGCGGTGGAGTTGGGCGCACTTTCAGCGCTGGAAGCCTTCATGATAGCCAGGATTGAATCGTTCAAGAGCATATATTTTCACCGTGTTGGCAGGGCGGCGCAGATAATGCTGGCTATGGCGATGGAGAAAGCTGGCAAAGAGCTTGGATTGACTACATTCAAGATGCCTGAGGAGTACTTAGAGATGGATGACTATACTGTTTGGGCAGCGCTGAAGAAGTGCGAGGAGTCAAAGCCTATAATTGACGATTTGGAGCATCGGAGAATGCTGAAGTGCGCGTACGAGCGTACTTTCTACGAGAAGGATACAATGGTTTCTAACATTTTTGGGCGCGAGACATATCGACAGCAGATGCAGAGTGAAATCGCAAAGGAAGCTGGAGTGGAGACTGAGACTGTGATTATTGATGTGCCGACCGTGCCTTCTGTGCCTTATCATCATGCGGTGTTTGTGGATACCATGGAGATACCGGTGTTCAGTAGAAACCAAACAGGCAAGAAAACGCCGTATCACCTGAGCGATATCTCGAAGATAATCGAGAACTTGAAAGGGTTCATCAACATACTTCGCGTTTACACTAACACTGCGAACCGCGAGAAAGTAGAGCGGGCAACGGCAAGGATTTTAGGCACAATCCCAACAACCGCAAAAATATCCTATTAAATGAAGGTTAAGCATGTCTTTTTGCGAGTGGTCTTCAAGTTTTTGAACCATGCTGTTAAAAAGTTATTTATTTAATGCGAGAACGTCGTTCTTTTAGTCCAACAAAAAAGGGGAAGGTTTATTCGAGTGGAATAACATTTGCATGGTGCTTCTACAAAAAGCGCTCCGGTAGTATAGTCCGGTCAAGTATTCCGGCCTTTCGAGCCGAAGACCCGGGTCCGAATCCCGGCCGGAGCACCACAGAAAATCGCCAATTTTTGATGAACTATTTTGTAAACTTGTCGTTATCGCGTGGTTAAGGTCATGCTTTGAGAGCAAATGTGACTGTAATTTTTGAAACAGAAGTTCAAGGTATTTATAAGGGAAGGATTACCTCCGAAAGCATAATAGTCCAAAGAATAGTGAATAAACATCAGTCACATCAAGAAACAACGAAGGCGAATCATAATGAAAAACAATATTCTCTCAGATTACAAGAAACTTTTAATCCGTAGCAAAGACCCTGTCATATTGTCATCTGCTCAAAGCGTTATCCAGTGGGACATGGAGACTATGATGCCCCCAAAGGCAGTTGAGCAACGCAGCCAGCAACTCGCACTGTTAAGCCGGATCAGCCACAAAATGAGCACGAGATCAGAAATCGGAAAGCTTCTGAACGCAATCCTCACAAGCCCCGAACTTGACTCGCTCAATGAAGTGGAAAGACGCAACATCCACCTTATCAAGAAGAACTACGATGAGCAAACCGCGCTTCCAGAAAAACTTGTCGCAGAAATCGCTAAACAACGAGTCATAACTGTAAACACTTGGAAAAAAGCCAAAAAGGCAAAAAAATTCGCGGTACTGCAGTCTGAACTTGAAAAACTGATAGCTTTAAGCAATCAGGCAGCCCAAATTCTAACGCAGGTAAAAAAAACAACTACGCCTTATGATGCGCTTTTAGACATTTATGAGCCTAAAATGACCTCCGATATGATCACGGCAACTTTCAACCAACTACAAAGAGGACTCGCAACGCTACTTGACAAAATCGAGAACAGCCCAAATCAACCCGAAATTAGCACGCTCCGGATCCACTTATCAGTAGAAAAACAACGCAAAATCGCGCAGGCATTAGCACAAACACTCGGCTACGACACCACCTCGTCGACAGCAGGTGGAAGAATCGATGAAACGGAGCATCCGTTCACCAGCGGATACTACGATGACGTGCGTGTGACCACACACTACTACCCTGACAACTATGCTAGCTCAATTTTTTCCGTACTCCACGAAACAGGTCACGCAATATACGAGCAAAATATGAACCGAGACTGGAAATACCAGCCAATAGGCTCGTCGTGTTCATATGGCATCCACGAATCTCAATCACGCCTATACGAAAACATCATCGGGCGCTCCAAAGAATTTTGGGTGAAAATGCTGCCCAAACTGAAACAAATTGCTGCGCCCACACTCTCCAACGTAAGCTTGAGCCAGTTCGTCCACGCCATGAACAAGGTCAAACCCTCAAAAATCCGCATTGAAGCAGATGAAGTAACCTACAACCTGCATGTGATAGTACGTTTCCAAATCGAAAAAGACATATTCACCAACAAAATACGCATTAGTGAACTGCCCGAAATTTGGAATGAAAAATACAGAGATACACTAGGCATTAACATAGAAAACGACTCTGAAGGAGTAATGCAGGACACCCACTGGGCAAGCGGTTTTTATGGTTATTTCCCAACCTACGCTTTGGGCAACATTTACAGCGGACAACTTCTCGTCGCACTTAAAAATGACATTCGGAACTGGCGCACCCAACTCGCCCAAGGCAACTTGGAATACATAAGGGCATGGCTGACCAAAAATGTACACAGATATGGAGCCCTTTACGATCCGGGCGACCTATTAATGAGAATAACAGGAAAGAAACTAGATGCTGAACCTTATTTAGAGTATCTTGGGGAAAAATACAGTAAACTCTACGGGTTCTGAGTTTCCGATTTCTTCTTCAACTCGCTGTAAATGTAAAGAACGAGAAAAAGGAGAATTCCACCAAAGAAAAACGAAACACCAAGCCACCCAGTAAAAGTATTATAGAAGTTGGCGCCGTGAAGAAAAAGGATAAAACCGAATATGACTATGCTTAAACATACCCAATCAGTCCAAGACATTTTATCACCCTTACATATTAAACGCTAACATTCAGTACATGCCTAAATATAAAGAATTGCCGAAATAAATGCGACAATAAAAAACGATGCAACCGCTTCAAGTAAGTAATTGTCCCTAAGAAAAACAATTTCTGAACAAAGACCGACAAAATACCTATAGGCTAATCATAAAAGAGCTATTTGGTCCGACATTTTTATATACAAGATGCTACACAAAGAGCGCAGAGGCAATATCAAATGTCGGGTATAGACACCAAAAAACCTGAAACACGAGAAGAATTTGTGAGAGTTGTAGCGGAAGCCGCCACGAGAGAGTTTAGGGATAAAGCTTCGCGAAGGCGCAAGCCGATAAAACCGACAATATCCGGGACGGCAAAAGCTCTTAACATACACAGAGACACACTTTACACATGGTTGAAAGAGTTTAATGTCGGCTTCAAAGAGATTTTGGACCATGTACCGACAAATATCTCAAATGAAAGTGTCGAAGTACTAGAAAAAGCGTACCTAATTGGGGAAGCTCTTGTCGGAGAAGGAAACGAAGTTGCACATGTGGACCTTTTAATGGGCGACAAAAATGGACCTGTCGGAAAAGCTTTTGCTAATGGATTATCAAATCTTTCAGCTGGACACACGCCTTTGTTGGCTGTGATTCGCCCTAATCTTCCGCCAAAACCACATACGTTGCTTGTGCCGAAGGTTACCGTGAAGAACATGGAGGACACTGGTAAAATCTTTGGCCCTGCACAAGCCGCGGTTGCAAAGGCTGTCGCGGATTCTGTTGAAGAAGGAATTATCCCCGCTGAATGTGTGGATGATTGGGTAATCGTATGCAGTGTATTCATCCACCCACAGGCAAGCGATTACCGCCGGATATATCAGTACAACTACGGCGCAACAAAGATGGCTTTGCAGAGGGCTTTAAAGAAGTATCCTTCCTTAGAGAAAATTAATTATGACAAGGACAGAGCGAAACATCCGATAATGGGCTTCAAGGTTCCACGCTTGTGGAGACCACCCTACCTGCAAATCTCGCTTGATGCACCATCACTTGAAGGCGCCAAGAAAGTCATATCGCAGCTTCCAGGTAGCGATAGACTAATAATTGAAGTTGGAACGCCACTAATCAAACGCTACGGAACAAGAGTGATAAGCGACCTGCGACAAGTAGCTAGAGATGCTTTCATGGTAGCAGACCTCAAGACGCTAGACGTGGGAAAAGTGGAAGCAGACATAGCCTACGAAGACACCGCAGACGCAGTCGTAGCCGCAGGACTAGCACCCCCTGAAACGCTAAACGCTTTTGTACATGAAGCAAAACGACTTGGCATCTACGCGGTCGTAGATATGCTAAACGTCGAAGACGTCCTAGAAAAACTAAAAGCGCTCAAAGATTTCCCAGACATAGTCATATTACACCGAGGAATAGACCAAGAAAGCGGAAGAACATGTGGACTAGAGCGTATCCAAATTATACGCAAAGCCTTCCCAAACAAAAAGTTCCTGATAGCAGTTGCAGGCGGAATAATTCCAGAAACAGCCAAAGAAGCCTTAGAACAAGGTGCCGACATACTAGTCGTCGGAAGATACATAACTCAGTCTAGAGACATCGAACGCTCAGCTAGAGAATTCCTAGAATTGACGCCCAAAATGCGTGAAGACATCGACCTGTTCAGAGTACACACAGAATAAACATTTGAAAAAACCTTTCTTTTCTTTTTCACTTTTACTCAGGCGAATATTAAAAGCACCAAGAAAGCAAGAAAAGAAAATGAAGCTTGCCATAAAAACTGAGTAAGAAAAACCAAGATTTCTGCAAGAAGAGGACCAATAAAGGCGCCGAATTTTCATAAATCCTTAATAGAGAGATGCCCGACTTCATACTCCGCTGGAGAGTTAATCATCAAATGACCAGGTTTAAGGTGATAGTGTCAGACCCAGAGGTCGGGACTTCAAAAATAGTTGAGCTTGAAGAAGCGCGCGCTACACCCTTTATCGGAAGGAAAATAGGAGAAGCAGTAGATGGAGCTGTGGTGGATTTGCCAGCGCACAAACTGCAAATAACGGGCGGTTCAGACAGAGACGGCGTTCCCATGAGGGCAAACGTTCATGGTGGAGTACGCCGAAATGTTGTGCTGAGCGGCGGAGTTGGTTTTAATCCTCATGACAAAGGGGAACGACGACGAAAGACAGTTCGCGGAAATGTAATAACAGATGAGATTGTTCAAATCAACACTAAAATAATTGAGAAACCCAAAAAGCCCGCTGAAAACAAAACACGTCAACCTACCAAAGAAGCATGAGTTTTCGCGTGCTTAAACTTTATTAACTCAATTAATTTAATCCTTCACTAATTCATCGAGATTTATGGATAAGAAGAGAATGAGCAGCAAAAGTAAAGCCCTCCCTAAACAGCCAGAAGTCAATATCGGGACCATAGGACATGTTGATCATGGAAAAACAACTTTAGTGCAAGCGTTGAGTGGTGTTTGGGCGTCGCGGCATAGTGAGGAACTGAAAAGAGGCATAACTATAAGATTGGGCTACGCGGATATGGCAATTTACAAGTGTCCTAAATGTGAAACACCGAGAAACTATTCGGTTAAACCTCTTTGCTCCAAATGCGGCACAAAAGCGGTTTTTGCTCGTGCCATAAGCTTCGTTGATGCTCCAGGGCATGAAGCTTTGATGGCGACAATGCTTTCAGGAGCAGCTGTAATGGATGGAGCCATACTCGTGATAGCTGCTGATGAACCGTGCCCTCAACCGCAGACGCGGGAGCATCTGGCTGCGGCAGAGGTTATTGGTATAAAGAATATTATTATTGTTCAGAACAAGATTGACATTGTAGAGGAGAAAAGAGCCCGAAAAAGTTATGAGGAAATAAAAAATTTTGTTAAGGGAACAATTGCGGAAAACGCGCCAATAATTCCTGTTTCGGCACAGCATGAAGTGAATATTGATGTCCTGCTCAATGCGATAGAGGAAATTATACCTACACCAGAAAGGGATGAAACGAAGCCACCACTTATGCATATTATTCGTTCTTTCGATGTTAATAAGCCTGGAACGGTCATTGAGGAGCTGGAGGGAGGCATCATTGGAGGAACTATAGCGCAGGGCAAGTTTACGGTTGGAGACGAAATAGAGATACGTCCTGGCATAAGCGTTGAGAGAGAAGGCAAAACCGTTTATAACCCGCTGATTAGCAAAGTAGTAAGTTTACACGCAGGCGAAAAAAGCATAAAAGAGGCGACCTGCGGAGGATTAGTCGGCGTTGGAACTCTTTTAGATCCATCTTATTCGAAGGCAGACGGTTTAAATGGAAATATAGCTGGAAAAGCAGGTTTGCTTCCGCCGATATTATCGGAACTAACGTTAGAAACATACGTTTTGGAGAGAGCTGTAGGAACAAAAGAGCTTTTGAAAGTTGAAAGAATTAACCCTGGTGAACTATTGCTCCTTCATGTTGGTGCCGCTGTGAATCTTGGTAAAGTTGCTTCGATAAAGAAGAACGTGGTAAAGATAACTTTGAGCAGGCCAATCTGTGCATCGCCATCCTCAAGAGTTGCCATAAGCAGAAAAATCACTGCGCGCTGGAGACTAATAGGATACGGAATGATTTTAGATAAGCCCGCATGACCAAAGTTTACTCAGAAGAACCTATTAGCCCCTGATCGTTCAATAATTTGTGGGCTTTTTGTAGAACGTCTTTGGCGTTTTTGAAAGTGAGTTTTTCCATGGCTTTTTGATAATCGAGCCAGATGTGCCCAATATGTTCGTAGGATAATTCGACTTTTTCAGTGTGAGTTTCGATTAGAAAGAAAATTACCTCCTTATGTATCGTTGATCCTTGTCTTCTGTAGAAATATTCGATTTTTTCTCGGAAGTTATCTATAAATCGAGCGTCGACTATGCATGTTTCCTCTTTGAGTTCTCTAATAACCGTGTCTTTCTCGCTTTCGTTCGGTTCAACATTGCCTTTTACAAAGTCCCAGTGACCAGCACCATAGCGAAGGAGAAGATATTTTGTCTCACTGTTTCTAAGAAATACTACGGCGCCACAGGATTTCTCGCTCAACAACAGCCCTTCACCCAACCCAATTTTTTGTTTTGTTCATTCTACACGGGAGTAATTTAAAAGTGATACGGAAGTCTGCGAATACTCAGTTGAACATGTTTTGTTTTTGTTAGGAAGTTGCCGAGTGGAAGTTGAATGGCGAAAACAAATAGTTTTAAGTTTTACGCGCAGAGAACCTATGCAATAAGTGCATAAGGTTGAAGGGGTTGTCACAAGTGGAAAGAGAAAGTGTTAAGGTAATTCTGGATTCCAATGCTTTTTTTGTTCCACTTCAATTCAAAATTGACATTTTCGATTGTTTGGAACAGCTGTTAAAAAGGAAGCATGAATTGATTTTGCTGTCTCCAATTAAACGGGAACTAGAAGCATTTGCGAAAAAGGGTTCACCTAAAATGCGTAAAAACGCGTTGTACGCGTTGAAACTTGCAGAGAAATGCAAGTATTTTAAAGTTGAATCCCTAGCCTCAGAGCTTGCAGATGATGTTATAGTGAGAATAGCCAAAGAGTGGAAAGCTCTCGTGTTTACCAATGACAGACAGCTAAAGAAGAGGCTAAGAGATATAAGTATGCCAGTGATTTATGTGAGACAAAAATCGCGTCTAGAGATTGACGGAATGATGTAACTGTATGTTCAAACTTGTAACGCTGCAAGACACTATTCGCATTCCGCCTGAAACCTTTGGCTCCCCTCTTAAACAAGTAGGTCGAGACCAAGTCAAGACTAAATACGAGGGAATAGTAGACGAGGAATTGGGCTACGTCATAGCAGTGACTAGCGTTGAAGTAAGTCCTATAGGTAAGATAATT
>Ga0209536_100005730_pt1 | contig 19209 bp, 11 predicted proteins | sample DeeMarSeWOR28_12_FD_187461 | JGI IMG/M metagenome (GOLD analysis project Ga0209536, IMG submission 187461) | Marine sediment microbial communities from White Oak River estuary, North Carolina - WOR-2-8_12 (SPAdes) (version 2) | ecosystem: Environmental > Aquatic > Marine > Intertidal zone >... | reverse complement strand
AAATCCTGTCGGCACAGTTTCTCGATCAATGCTGATGGGCAAGGCTGGTGTGGCAAATGTGATGCCTGGAAAGGGCATCTAGGCCAGGAAGTTACACCACACTCCTATGTCCACCACCTGGTGGAGGTGTTCCAGGAGGTGCGCAGAGTCCTTAGCCCTGACGGCATTGTTTGGGTGCATCTCCGGGATGCCTACGCCACCCACAACAGAGCCCGGGGGCTGAAGCCCAAGGACCTGGTGGGGATCCCTTGGAGGGTGGCCCTGGCGTTCCAGGAAGATGGCTGGTGGGTGCGACAAGACATCATCTGGGTCCCAGAACATCCCAGGGGAGAGGCAGCATCTGATCGTCCCCAGTCCTCCCACGAGCATGTTTTCCTGATCACCAAGAACCCCCAGTACCATTACGACCAGCAAGAGCATGAAGCAGGCCAGTGCTCGGTGTGGTCCACTAGCCCCGAGCAGCGAGTCGAGTTGATGATACTGGCTGGTACCCAAGGAAAAGGGGGCTCCGTACTGGACCCCTTTTCGAGGGACGGGTTGACGGGGGTGGTGGCCCAGAGATGCGGGTGCGACTTTGTTGGTGTTGACCTGGACCAGAAGCTACTGAAAGTTGTGGAAGCCCGTTTGTTGGGGAGACGACCGCCTAAGGAACCGGGCCCTCCGGAGGACCTCATCTCCGAACTTTTTGGGTGAGTCTTTCAAGGTTTTTCTGGGGATGGAGTAGAGAGGGTCAGAGGCTGCTCTAGCCTTTCTTTTCCAACCAACAGGAGGTCCCATGGATCTTTCCCCCAGCATCACGAAGATCATGGTTGCTGGCGGCGCCAAGTCCTTCGTCGAAGGGACGCTGCAAGACAATTTCTCTCGGCATGGTGTGACCATCGTGGCCCATGTCGGGGATCGAGACCGCAAGTCCAAGGTTCCTGTGGCGATTCCCAAAGAAGTGGAGGGGGTGGTCATCTTGACAGACACCTGCTCACATGCCCTGTTTAACGGGGTGAAGGAGTTGTCTGCCAAGGCGGGGGTACCAGTGGCCTGTGTCAGCCGTCATTTCGCCAAGGCCGAGCCCTCTCTTCGGGCCCTCGGGTTTCTCCCCCCGGCACCGAAGGGGTCCCAGAGCCCTCCGGTCGAGGACATGGAGGAACTCGCCATGGCCTATATCACCGAGGAGCTTGGGAAGGGGCGGCTGCCCAAGCGGGCGGAGGTGGAGAGCCTCCTGAGACGGGCCTTTGGCTCTGAGGCGGCCTTGTCCGCGGAGTCATGGGGGCAAGTCTACGACAAGGCGAAGGCCTCTCCGGACTGGCAGCCCCAGAAACAGGTCCACGACTGGGCCGTCACAGTCCTGGAGAACCACCCCGAGAAGATCCTGGACCTCAAAAGCCTGGCTGATCACGTGGTCCAGATCAGCGAGACCTCCTTGGACCCCTCGGAGGTCGCGAAGGTTATCAGTGACACGGTGGAGGAGGTCAAGGAACGGTTTGATTCCAAGAAGAAGGAAGACCGGGAGTGGCGTACCAAGATCCAAGACGAATGGATCCGGGAACAGTTCCGAAGGGCCCCCGAAGGCACCAGCCCCTCCCAGGGGGAACTCAACGAGGCTAGCCGGAAGATTTTCACCGTCGTCACCTACTGGACCACGAGGGTCCGCCCTCTTCGGGCTGAGGTGATGGGTGAGTGGACCCGGGATCTCATCAAGTCAGGCAAGGCCTACGACCACTACTGTAGTGTGGTAGGGGATGGGGACCGGCTCAGCTACCAGGAGTTCAAGAAGCTCGTGGACACTGGGGTGATCAAGAGCCTCCGAAGCGGGACCGACCCCAAAAAGGGCAAGGCGGTGGTGTACACTTCGACCTTGGCCGTGGATGAGTACCTGGAGTCCCTGAGAGCAACCCCTTCTGAGCCGGAGACCAAGGTGGAACCAGATCCGGAACCCGAGGTGGAGACTTCGATCGAGGCCGCAGGCGGCTCCGTCGAGGTGGAGGTCAAGCCGAAGGGCTCAGACAAGACCCCCATTGTGGTGGAGGTAGCCCTGGAGGTAGCTTCTATCGTCGAGGGCGTGGTCACCACCAAGATCAACGAGGTCTTGGAGCCACTCCTCGCGGAGATCCAGCAGGTCCGGACTGAGGTTCAGAATGCCCTGGCCTTCCAGATCCAGCAGACCAACCAGGTGGTGAAGCCGCTCCTCTCGGAAGTACAGCTGATTCGGGCCGAGACGGACGGTCTCCGCGCAAGCATGCAAGAGGTCCTGGAGGTCAAGCCGGTTCTGACCACGGTGAGCCGCAAGATGGAAGTTCTGGCCTCCTTGGCGGCACAGATTTCCGCCAGCTCGGACCGGCTGACCGAGCTGGGCCAGGTCATCGAAGACCTGGGAGCAGAGATGGCAATGGAGTCCAATCGGGCGTTCCAGATGAGGAACCAGGTGACAGAGCTGGGGAACCAGGTGACGGAGCTGGTCCAGGCTGTGAAGGACCTGGACCAGGGAGCCCCCTCCAGTGACGCGATGGACCTCCAGAAGCTGGTCGCACTGGCCAACAGTGCGGGTATGCGGCTCACGATCGAGGCGGGTCCACGAAAGGATAGTTGAACCCCCCTTTGATTTGGAGGCCAAAGGCCACCCAGGAACCTTGCCTGGGTGGCCTTTGCTTATTAGGAGTGAAATAGGAGTTTTTGGAAAACAGCCGAATGTCCCCGTACTTCGGGGGCTCTTGGCTGTTTTTCCCAAATAGGAGTGGTCGAAAGCTCTAACTTGCAGACGAAGTTTGGCCTAAGTTAGCCCTCTGGGGTTTCTACCCACCAAAAAGGCCCTTAGTTGGGAAACTTCAAACTTTGTAACTGCATCACCCTAGTGTTTTCAGGGGGTTACATAGTTTCACCGTTTAACCCCTGAAACTTAGAGGGTTGGTCGCCTACAAAGTTCTACGATGCCGATCGAGAAAGAGATCAGGTGGCTCGATACTTTTGATTCTGGCAGCTAGGCTGTCCACAGCGGTCTTACGGGACTCTGGGGAGTCCCTGTCAACATCCCAAGGGACATCCAGTATGGACACTCCCTGGGAGCGCAGGACCGACACCATGTGGTCAATTTCTAGCTCCAGGGCTCTCAGGTAGTCCAGGTCTATCGCCTGCTCACAGACCCTTCCTGTCTCTTCTTTCATCCTGCGAGCGATGCGTTCATTGCAGACCTCGGGGCTCACCAAGACCCGGATGCAGACGTTGGGGAGTAGGACCCCAGCCGTCATCGCATGGTAGATGCTGCTGTAGGTGTCAAACTCCCGCTGAGACACCCACCCCAGCTTGAGTTGTAAGCGAGCGAAAGCTGTATCCCCGAAGTAGCTTCGGTCCAGGACTGCGTGCCCGTGACCTTGCATCACGTGCCATTGGGCATGTAGGTGCATCCGGTAACGAGCTTGCAGCTGGTGGACTTGCAAGACAAAGGCCCAACGGGCTGGGTCTTCATAGTAGTCTGCCAGGTAGGGGTTGGCGTTCTTCTTTTCGTCTGGCTCGAACAAGACCAGAGTGCTATCCCCCAGCGCTTGCCCCAGCTCCCTGGAGAGAGAGGTCTTACCACCCCCTATGAGGCCTTCGACGATGATCACTTTGGGCGACTCAGCCACGTAGCCCCTCCTGTGGGAATACCAATACGTTCAGAAGAGATGACACCACCGAGTAGGGATCGAAACTCGAAGGCAGGCCCCTGCACTTGATGCACCCGAGGTCCTCCCTGACGAGGATGTCCATCCATCCTGTTGGTTTGGCTTCCCTTATCCTCTGGGCTGCCCTGTGGAGGGCCTGGCTGTCTTCCCTGGTCTCCGCTGTGGACACGTATACCGCCCCTTTTCGGCCTTGAGTTGCTTCCTGGTCAACATCTTCATTATCCAGGCACCGGCTCAAGAAGTACCTGGCGATCATCAGGTGGTCACAGACGAGGATTGGGTAGTCCTGACCCTGCTTGGGGTCTTCAATGCCCCGACGTCCGATCTTGAAGTCCCAGATACGCCGATGGGGATCCAGGTGTGCGCTGTGAAGCATCAGACCCGCATCCACGCTGGCGAAGAGGAGGCTTTCTGCAACCTTCATCTCTTTAGCTATCGAGGAGGGGGAGAAAGGGGAGAAGGGCTGCTTGAACCCCCAGTCGGACAGCAAACGCCCCTTGACAGTCTCTTTGACAAGGTGGCGGAGGGAGGCTCTAGTGCTGATTGCGCGGTCTTGGCTGTCCCGCACCTCACACAGGACAACATAACTAGGGACTGGTCGGAGGGGGTCAGGCAGAAAAAAGGCTGGACTGAGGGTGGCCAGCTCGTTGGACTCATGGGTGGTCCAGTTGTCCAAGACAGGGACAGGGTAGCCCTGGCCATCTTGGAACACCTTTATAACCCTGGTCTTGCTGTGGAATCCGTTACCGTCAACCCACACGTACTCAGCAACACCGAGCTGGGGTGGGGCGTTGGAGATAGATCGGAGCATGCTTCCTCCCTACGACTTCCTACTCTACCCTTCTTTCCATCTTTTTTTCAGGCCGGAGTAGAGGGGGTAGGAGAAGCCTATGCCCAAGCCTGTGCCCAAGCCAACCGTCCATTACGACTACATGATGGGGAGTATGCCCCGGTGGCGAGAGGCTATCTTGTCGGCTCTGAAAGGCCACCCGGATCTCCTCCGGATGGAGTACCTTGCCATGGCGGGGTGGGCCGCATCAGCTTGCCACCTGCTGAGATCCTGCTACGACTACGCCAAGAGTGGGCAGCAGGTGTTCTGTGTGGGTCCCAGGCTCCAAGAGATGCTCCATCTCACGGACCTGTCAGTTGTCCCCGAGGTGTTCTTGGAGGTTCCTTTCCAGTGCTTCTACGTGGCTCTACCAGAGTGTGGATGGTCCATCTGGGGGGGAGAGGTGACCCAGTGGCATCCGGTGACCGGGGCCTATGTCAGCCGTGTGGGGCCTGTGTTTACGTTTGTCCTCTGGGGGAAAGAGAACTCACGGTCTACCTGCGTGGGCGACGACGCAACCTATTGGATCCAGGTAAACCTAGAAGAAGCTCAGGGGGAGAAGGGTTCCTTGGATCTCAAGAGTCTTCTTCGGAGGCAGTTGAACGACATCAGGCGGGACCATTCAGACCTCTTGGCCCCCAAAGCCAAAACCGGACCAGTGCATGAGAGGCACACAGGCAGCGTCCTCAGTGTGCTTCGAGTGTTGTTCAACCTGGTGCTCTATCTGAATAGCTCGGACCCAGAGAAGACTGCTGCCCCCCGCAACAACAAGAGCCAGAGAGAGGAGCTGAAGAAGAAGCTCAAGAGGGCCAAGTCGGCTTCCAAGCGACGCAAGTACCAGAACCGGCTCAGCGAGCTGTCCGAAGCCCAGGTGGTCTGGATTGGGAGGTCCATCGAGGAAGGTAAGATCCCAAACAGGACGACGAAGACAGGCCAGAGCCACAAGGGACGCCCCGTCAAGCCCCACTGGCGCAAAGGACATTTCCATTCCTACTGGGTCGGCCCCCGTAAAGACGCAGAAGGGAACCGACAGAAGGGGGACCGTCAGGTGCTCCGATGGGTAGCCCCAGTATTTGTAGGGGACATGGCGAGCTTGGTGGCTGCCAGGGGTAGGATCTTCATGTTTGCCGAGGACCACAAGGAAAGCTAGGAGACTGCATGTCAGGGCCTCTTGAGACGATGGCGATCTTTGACGCCTTTGGAGCTGGTTTCGAGTACACCCCACCGGAGTTCGTGAAGAAGAATCTCAGGCGGAAGAAGCTGGTGTACTTGCAGCACCCGAAGTGGAAGGAAATCTCCCCGGGGTATTACACGGATGACACCCAGATGGCCATTGCCCTGGCCGAGCTTCTGCTGGGATCCAAGCCTTGCTCGGAGTGGACCCATTTCGACCTGGCCTCGGCTTTCGTTGAGGCCTTCCACCGAGACCCACGGGCAGGCTATGCCGGAGGATTCTATGAGGTCCTCCGCTCTATTTGCTCGGGTAAGACCTCGGCTGCCATCCGGGGTACCCAGTTTCTTCGGACGGTGCGCCCTCACAGCAACAAGAATGGGGGGGCCATGCGTGCTGGGGTCTTGGGTCTCCTCCCAAAGACCACGGAGGCCATCGATCAGGCCATGTTCCAGGCCTCTCTGACCCATGCAACAGTTGTGGGCATGGGGTCAGCTGCGGGTTCTGCCCTGATGACCCACTATTTCCACTACGATCTCGGCAGTAAGGAGGACCTGCCAGAGTTCTTGGAGGATATGCTCCTCGGTTGGGAGCATGGCAAACCCTGGAAGGGGAGAGTGCTGGCTCCAGGATGGCAAGCTGTTAGAGCTGCTCTGACGGCCATCTTGGAGGGAGGCACACTCACTGATGTCTTGCGCCTGTGCGTTGGGTTCGGGGGGGACACCGACACGGTGGCGGCCATTGCAGGATGTGCGGCTTCCGGGTGTGGGGAAATCGACCAGGACCTGCCAGAGGGGTTGGTCGAAGGGTTGGAGGATGGCCCCTTCGGCAGGGGTTTTTTGGTGTCTCTGGACCAAGACCTCCTGAGAAAGTTCCCTGGGGGCCAAGAAGAGGAGCCTGCGGACCAAGATGATCTGATTGGGGAGCTGGCGGCCGACTGGGATTCCTAGGCACTAGCCCTCCTATAGGAACCCTCTAGTTGAACTAACGTTGTTCAACTGGAGGGCAGGGTGGCCAAAGACAAGAGAATAGTCATTGAGAGTGGTGTCCCCACACTCCAGACCACCAGCGACAACATCGAAGATTTCACCAACGACGCTTCTGCTGTGGCAGTTGGTGACGCCGTTTACGTTTCGGCAGCTGACAAGGTGGCGAAAGCGGCGAACTCTTCCGCTGCCCAAGAGTGTGTTGGGCTCGTCTTTGAAATTGTCGACACGACGAACTGCCGAGTCCTCACCCAGGGGAGAATCATCAGCTGGTCCACGGGGATGACCCCCGGTGACCGTTACTACCTCGACTCCACGGCTGGTGCTCTGACCACGTCCAAGCCTTCGGCAGCAGTCCAGCAGGTCGTGGGGATAGCCCTTTCCGCTACGGACCTGTACATCTGTCCTCTTCTGGGGACAGCGGATACTGGGTCAGACCCTTCCATTAGCCTGGATGACGCCTACACTGAAGGCAGGTCCATAACCATCGACCTCGGGACCACCACCTGGACACATAGCACAGCAGCCCAGGCTGGGGCGGCCCACAAGGTCGCATACAGCGGCACGACGTTCACAGCCACCCCCCACGGCTTCGAAGTTGACATGTCGGGGGCTACGGCCATTGACAGTGCGTCTGACGTTTTTGGCGTCAACCTGATCGGGAAGGCCAACGACCATGTGACTGGCGTTTCCGTAGGCTTGTCCATCGACGGGGGCTTCGACTCGGCGATGTTCGTTGCGGATGACACCGCAATCACGCTGGGGAATACAGCCTCAACACCAGACGCCGAGATGTCTTGGGTAGGGGGCTCTGATCTATTGTCGCTCACAACGGGGTCCTCCGGGGCCAGAAAGCTGACGAAGTTCTACAGCTACATGGAGATCACGGACTCCACTGACCCCTTAGAGCTAGGCGGGACGGAGCCCTATGATGATGCCCTGACTGTATCAGGCGAGTCCGCCCATGCTACGGACTACATCAGTGTCGTCAAAGCTGTAGCGGACAACAGCAGCGGGACTGCTCGTGTCTCGGCTACGGACCCAGTGGCTGCCTTTGCGGCTTCTGTCATCACACATGCCTCTGACACAGCCTCTTCTCCCTACTCGGCCTTTTATGCGGGTCCTGCTACAGACAGTGGTGGTACATCACTGATTCACGGATTTCACGTTGGGACCGGATACGATGTGGGTGTGAGGGTTGATTCTGGTGGGATCTGGGTCCCGGCCAATGGTGGCAGTTTCACCTTTGCGGGAAGTGCCATCAATCTGGACCCCACTGGCGATGTTGACCTGGACATGGATAGTGGTCAGAAAATCACTATCAACATTGCCGATACGTCAAGCGCTTTCAAAATCCTACAAGGAAGTAACAATTACATAGCCTGCAACGCCAACTCGGGCAGTGAAGGCATTTTGTTTGGGCAGGGCGGTGGTTTTGAGCAGGACTACTCCTTTCTGGGCCCTGGTTTCCTGAAAGGATTGAATCTGAATACCGTCGAGTTCCTCCAAACTGACGCTCAATTCATATGTGGAAACTCCACTGGTAGGTTCAACATTGAGTCTCAGGGGCTCCATTTCAATGGCAACTACCTAGACCTGAACTTTGGCCACTACACGGGTGGGGCTGAAAGTGTCGGTATTGTGGCGGTATACACCTACACCGCCACAACAGATACGGTCAATGGTGCTTACGTAGCTGGCGTTAATGGTGTGTCGGACCCCTATGTGACCACAACAGGTTCTGGTACATTCAGTACCGGGGACCTGGTCCAGTTCCGCTGGTCGGACTACAACTGTGGGATCTACGAGGTGGCATCTCACTCGGGGACTACACTCACTATTCGTTCAACGAATAATGGTGTCACAAATCAGGTAGAAGACTTCACCTTCGACCAATTCGAGGCCGGAGCTAGTGATAGTGCCTCTCTAAGCAAGATCACAGTATCCGTGATAAGATCAGGGACGGACGGGACGTGGGAGACCGGGTCAGGATCCACTACTGGGATTAGCTATACAGACATTGGTGGCAGTGTCTCCTTGGACTCCGCCTACAATGGCGGCAGCTCTGTCACGGTGGATTCGGGGTCGGTCCAATTCACCCAGACCACCACTACGGCCACTACCCCAGTTGTGCTGGTGGACTACGCTGCCTCTGCGTTCACGGGCACGCCGCACGGCATAGAGGTGGATTTCTCCACGGCCACCAGCTTCACCAACAGCAGCGACATAGCTGGGATTCTGCTGGATGGGGCCACCAACGCAGGCTCTGGTACCTCTTACGCAATCGCCATCGACGGCAACTGGGACACAGGCATCAGCAACGCCTCTTCGTACACACAGACTGGAGGGAGTTTCTACCTGGGGGCCAGCGTTACGTCGTTGAATTTCGACGGGGTGGACATCGACCTGGATCCAACGGGCGACTTCTGGCTGGACATGGATGCCGCCAAAAAATGCACGATCACAATCGCTGACAACGTGGCTCTGAATAATGATGCTTTCCTGATTCAAGATAGCGGAGGGCAGCATTTCATCGAGATTGACACCAACACCATCTTTGTCCAATTCTTCACCAACTGTAGGTGGGGAAATGACGATACACTATACCTGGGAACTAGTCAACCTTCCGCAATATCCTGGGATACCGGCCTTATCGTCGATGCGCTGCACTTGGAAGCAGGCTCAACCGGATCGCGTACACCGATTGCCCTCAGTGGCTACATCTTTGTCGGAGATGCTGAGTCCTTCTTGGACCTGGGGGCTACACCCTATGCGTTGTATGTAATGGGAACCTCCGAAGACGCCACAACTTCCATTCAAGGCATCATGGGGTATATAAACACCACTGCCGGCGCCGGTGGTACGGCTAGAAGTGGCGGAGATGTTGCCTGTTTCAGTGCTTCTTTGATTGGCAATGGGAGCGACACGTCAGGTGCGGATTACCACGCTTTCTATGCAGGTACCGCAACTGACAATGGTGGCTCGGCTGTCTACAAGGGTCTGTATGTCGCGACAGGATATGACCAAGCCGTTGAGGTGAATTCCGGTGATGTTTGGCTAGCTGACTCCTGCGAGTTGCAGTTTGGTAACACCATAGCTGCCCCAGACATCAAAATGCGGTGGGATGGCACCGATTTCGATGTACTCCCCTCGACCGACGACTATGTCTGGAAATGGGGCAATGGCACCCAGTCATTCGATATGTGGTGGTATGGCAATACCGTTTCGAACGCCATGATCTTTGATGCTGGCTTGAACCAACTCCAGCTGAGCCAGGTGGACCTGACACTAGGTGATGATGACGCCATTCTTTTGGGAAACTCTGGGGCTAGCGATGCTTCCATTTCTTGGAATGGGTCAAGCAGTTACCTGCACATCAATGCGGTTAATCAGCCAATCCTGATCGATGGGCTGATTAACATCAGCGACGGAGGCGCCGCTGCCCTCTACACGGATGCCACTAACACCGCCGGTTTGAGCTTGCTTATTGACGCCAACCACGGTTCAGCAGACCTATACGGCCTGGTTTCTCGTTTTGACAACAGCAGTGGTGCCAGCCGTTCAAGCGGCACAGCGTCAGCTGTGTATGCCAGGTGTGTGGGCAAAAGTGGTGAAAGTGGCGGAACCTACGTCTCTGTCTATGCCTCCTGCAACAAGAACAGCTCGGGAGGCACCATGAAGGGTGTGTACATCGATTCGGGCTTTGACGTGGGGCTCGACGTCCAGTCCGGTAACATTGGCCTCTTTGGGGCTACTCCGGTGGCGCAGCAGTCCACTACAGGTACAACAACAGGGTTTACCACTGGATCTGGGACCAACATGAACAACGACAGCACCTCGACGGGAGGTACTGGTTCCACAGCCTACACTTTCGGTGATGTTGTGCTCGCCCTGAAAAACATTGGCATCATGGCAGTATAGGTCCTGGGGTAGGAAATGGCCAAGGACAAGAGAGTTATCCTGGAGAGTGGCGTACCCACAATCCAGACTACCAGCGACAACATCGAAGACTTCACCAACGATGCCTCGGCCGTCGCTGTTGGGGATGCCGTCTACATCTCAGCTGCTGGAAAGGTGTCGAAAGCGGCCAACACCTCTGCGGCCCAGGAATGCGTCGGCATTGTCTTTGAGATTGTAGACACAACCAACTGTCGGGTGCTCACCCAGGGAAGGATCATCGATTGGTCTACCGGCATGACTCCTGGGGACCGGTACTACCTGGGCGCCACTGCCGGCCAGCTGACCACCACCAAACCTGTGGGGGCTAACGTCCAGCAGGTCGTGGCGATCGCATTTTCCGCCACTGATCTCTACATCTGCCCCCTCCTTGGGATGGCGGATACCATAGCAGATGGAGGTGCGGCTTCCTCCAGCCTGGACGATGCCTACACCACCGGCCGGGCTATCGACATCGACCTGGGCTCGGTGACATGGACTCACAACACGGCAGCCCAAGCGGGGGCTGCCCACGTCGTTGACTACTCTGCTGTGGCTTTCACGGGAACTCCCCATGGGTTCTCTGTGGACATGTCTGGAGCTACCAGCATCACGAATGCGGGGTCCATCTACGGCATCAGCCTGGCCGGCAAGACAAATGCGGGGGCCGGAGTCTCTGTGGGCTTGGCCATCGACACAGGGTTCGATGTCGGTCTCCACATCGAGGATGACACAGCATTGGTGTTTGGGAACACTCCTTCAGCACCGGATGCTGGGCTCAGCTGGGACACAAGGCTAGGGACTGATGGGCTTCACCTGACCACAGGAGCGGCCGATATCCGTGGCCGTACCGTGCTTAGCAGCTTTGTGCAGGTTAGGGAAGGAGATGCTGGCTTCCTGGAGATTGGTGGGTCTCTGCCAACAGAGGGACTAGCAGTCCAGGTAGAGGATGGGGGTGGAGGACTAGACGACCTTGCTGCGATTGAGGCCCGCATTGATAACACGAACGGCACAGCAAGAGGCGGAAACACGTTCTCAGCTTTCTATGCCCATGTCGAGGGCAAAGACGTTACTGAGACTGCGGGTGCCTACACGGCCTTCAAGGCTTTCACCGCAATCAAGAACAGCAGCACCAGCACGTTCACAGGGCTCCACATCGGCAGTGTCTATGACGTTGGCATCCAGGTGGATGGGGGCACCCTGGATTTCAATGGGTCCGACGTTGATCTGGACCCGACAGGGGATTTCACCCTGGACATGGCCTCCACCAAGACGTGCGTGCTGACCATCTCCCCTAACCTGGGTACGGATGCCTTCACCATCAAGGATGGCACATACACCTACATTGACATGGATACGAATGTCACCGGTGTAATCCCCCACACTGATTTTGGGGTGAGAACCATTCACCTGGATGGCATCAAAGCCCAGTTCGGGTCTGCCGATACGGATGCGGGGATCTACTGGGACACAGCACTGACCCCCGACGGTCTACACATCTACTCTGGGTCGATTGCGGGGTCCCGTACCCTTACGTTGGTAAGCAGCTATGTACAGGTCCGGGATGGTGAGTCAGGATTCCTAGAGCTGGGAGGCACAGAACCCTACGACCAGGCCCTGACGGTTCAGGGTGAGTCCGCCCACGTCAGCGATGACATTGATGCCTTTCGGGGGACCATAGACAACACTGCTGGCACGGCCCGTTCTGGTGGTGTGGCTTCTGCGGTAGCAGCCTGGGTGGAGGGTAGGTCCACCGACAGCGCTGGTGACTACTCAGCTTTCCGGGCCTATGCAGCAGTACCAAATGGTGGTAGTTCCACGTACACGGGGCTGTACGTAGCGGAGAACTACACTTTCTGCATTGACAGCTACTCCGGTGATCTCCGGATGCAAGGGGGGGATCTCGACTTCAACGGGGTCAATATCGACCTCGACCCCACGGGGACGTTCAACCTGGCGATGGATGCCAGCCAGACCATCACCATCACGATTGCAAACAATGTGACTGATTCTTTCCTGGTCAAGGACGGCTCTTACCCGTACATCGACGTCACTACGACGACCAGTTCCGAAGCCATGAACTTCGGCAACACCAACTACAACCCAGATTTCAATTTTCTCGGGTCTGGGATTTTGACTTTGCCTTCGTCCGTCTTCCTGGCTGATGACGCGACAGTTGCGTTAGGAAATGTGGCAGTGACGCCCGACGCGACATTGGAGTGGGACACTAGCTTGGCGACAGATGCCTTGCACGTCCAGTCTGGCTCTTCTGGTAGCCGTACAGGAGTGAACATCAGTGGTCATGTGATCGTTGCTGATGCCGACAACATGCTGGGTGTTGGTACGGCTCCAGATTACTGGGCGTTGAATGTTAAAGCCGAATCGAATGCTGTTAACTCATCGGGGGCGATCCTCGGTACCTACGATAACACCGCAGGCACAGCAAGGTCTGCCAACACGGGCATCGGGGTGGGTGCCTGGGTCGAGGGTCGTGCAACAGATTCTGGCGGTTCTTACGCGGCTTTCTATGCCTACCCAGCGGTAGACAACGGAGGGTCGTCCACTTTCATAGGTCTTTTTATTGGCACGGGCTTCGATGTCGGGTTGGATGTTGATTCAGGTTCGATTGACCTCGACCCAACCGGCAACTTCACCCTGGACATGGATGCAGCGAAGACCGCCATCATCACGATCGCAGACAGCTTGGCAACTGATGCATTCACCATCAAAGATGGGGGTGGCCAGTCTTACATCGACATCGACACGAATGCCGAGAGGACGCAGTTCCTGGCATCTACGTGGATGGGAGATGATGTTTCCCTCACGTTCGGCAACGTTGTAGGTACTCCGGATGCTTTCATAGAGTGGGACACCCTTTCTACCCCTTACGATGCCTTGCACCTGTTTGCCGGCAGCTACCCTAACAACCCCTCATACATATACCTGACAGGCCATGTTTCCATTGGAAACAAGGCTGTTGGGGGGGCTCCAAGTGACCTGAAGCTAGATGCCACGTACACCCACGGCCTGGTGGTAGAGACCTATGCAAACTCTGGTACTGCCGAGATACAGGGGATCCACAGTGACGCAAACAACGCCAGTGGGTCACATCGAAGCACTAGTGTCTACGCAGCCTTTGCGGCGTCATTGGCGGGCGATTCAGGGGACACTGGGGGTGACTATGTAGGATACTGGGCGAAGGATGCCTCGGACGGTGGAGGGGCTTCGACGTTCGTAGGTGCCAGGATCGGGGGCAGCTACGACGTCGGCATCGAGATTCAGAGTGGTGGGCTCCTGATGACCGAGATGACGAAGCCCACCGGTGTGGCCGACAAGGGATGGCTTTACACTAAGGATTCTGGGGGCACAACCGAGCTTTTCTACACAGACAGTGCTGACTCAGAGACCCAGTTGACAGGGACCACCCCGACTGTCACCCTCGATGATGCCTACACGGCAGGCCGGGCCATCAACATCGACCTGGATTCGGCCGTGTGGACGCACAATACGGCGGCTCAGGTCGGCGCGGCCCATGAAATCACGTATGATGCGGTGGCATTCACGGGGCAGCCTCATGGGCTTTCGATTGAGCTGAATGGGGCCACGAGCTTTAGTAATGCCAGCAGCATCTATGGAATCTGGTTAGGTGGGGCCACTAATGCAGGAGCTGGTGACTCCAAGGGCATCTACGTAGATGGTGGTTGGGACTACGGGATCCAGCTAGCCAACGATACCTATCTGGTATTTGGCGCCGAGGAAGAGAACGACGCGGGATTCTATTGGGACAATACGAACACCCAGCTAGTTTTGACGACAGGGTTTGCTCTCGGGCAGTGGAGAGAATTTGTAACGAAGTGTCACCAGAAATTCTGGGTAGACTCTACGACACCGATGCAATTCGGTGCGTCTGGTAGTCAGCTGGATGTTGCTGTTGAGGTTCTTGTTGAGAGTGCGTCCTCCACAGCCGGCGGGACCTGTTTCTACAGCTTCATAGATAATAATGCAGGGACTGCTATTAGTAGTGCCAGTTTTACCGGTTATGGGGTTCAGGTAAGAGGTAATGCGTCAGACAGCGGTGGAACCTATACATGCTTCTCAGGCTTCAGCTACGGTACAGGTTCTGCTTCCTATGTAGGTCTAGATCTTGGCTCCGGCTTTGACTACGGGGTTAACGTCGCCAGTGGAGGCGTGTGGAGTAGTGCTGGGTTTAGTCTTGCTGGGGCCTCTGAAGCTGCACCTACCTACAAGATTACCGGTCAGAGTGGTTCGCCTGCCCACCTGTACGTTGAAACTGGTTCTGCTGATGATCGCGCCCCGATTGTTCTGAATGGGTATTTGAGGGTCGCGGAGGACGAGTATGGGTTCTTGCAGCTCGGCGGGACGCAAGACGAGGACCATGGTATAGAGGTACGTGTTGAGTCCGCTCATGCGTCTGATGAGATTGACGGTGCTTACGTCTGGATGACTAACACTGTTGGGACCACTAGGACCGGTGGTGTGGTTTCTGGGTTTAGGGCGGAGATGACGGCTAAGTCGGCTGATGATGCCGCGGCTGACTATATAGCCTTTAAGGCCGAGGGATCGGACAGTGGCGGTAGTGCGACTCTGACAGGGCTTCAGGTTGGTTCCGACTTTGAGATCGGCGTTGAGCTTGAGTCAGGTGGTATCCTGATGACAGAACAGTCGGCGCCGACTGGGGTAGCCAACAAGGGCTGGCTCTACACTAAGGACGTCAGTGGTACGACTGAGCTTTGCTACAAGGACAGCTCTGATTCAGAGACGCAGATCACAGGAGTTTCCGCATCAGTAAGTTTCGATGATGCCTACAACGGAGGCCAAACCGCTACAGTCGACAATGGTCAGATTCAGTTCACCCAAAGCACAGCTGCTGAAACCCAACCTGTGCTGCTGATCGACTATGCCGCCTCGGCCTTTACGGGTACCCCACACGGCCTCTCGGTGGACATGTCCGGGGCGACAAGTGTCACCAATGCCGGTGATGTTTACGGGCTGGAACTTGTCGGTAAAACAAACGCTGGGGCGGGTGATACTGTAGGGGTCAGTCTAGATGCCAACTGGGACCAGGGGATCGAGAACGCCTCCAGTCTGGTACAGAGCGGGGCGGCAGCGTTCTCCGGTACGTTGTCCTTCACTGGCACCAACATCGATCTGGATCCCACTGGCACTTTTGCTCTGGACATGAATGCCAGTCAAACTTGCATCATTACCATTGCGGACACCCTTTCCACGAACGCTTTCGTGGTGAAGGATGGTGGGGGTCAGAGCTACATTGACATCGATACTGGGTCGGGCCTAGAAAAGATCCGATTCGCTGCCAATACGCGGTATGAGGATGGTGTGGAAGCTCGGTTTGGGTCCAGTGACGATGCAGTCATTTACTGGAACACCTCTGCGACTCCAGATTGCTTGAACATGCGTGGGGGTGCTGTTGGAAGTCGGGAAAACTTCATCATCAACATGCACACCTTTATCCGGGACGGCACTTCGATCTCCCAACATCTGGAGCTAAGCTCCAGTTCCCCCACGGGGCTAAGTGTAAACGCTGAGGCCAGCGACGCTTCTGCCAACCTGGATGCGATCAACGTACAGTTTGACAACACGAACGGTGACCTTGCGAGATCAGGGGGTACCGCTACCGGTGTAAGAAGTCACGTTGAGGGCAAAAGCACCGATTCGGGTGGTACATACATCGCTTTCTACGCCGATGATGCTGTTGACAACGGGGGTTCCGGTAGTTTCGTAGGCTTGACGGTTGGGGCTTCCTTTGACATGGGGATTGATGTCCAGTCTGGTGGTATTCAGCTGGCGGAACAATCCGTTCCCTCGACCCCGACCAATGCCGGAATCGTGTACGTCAAAGACGACTCAAGCGATTCAGAACTGTTTTACTTGGACGATTCGGGTAACGAAGTCCAGCTGACAGCCGATGGGACCGTCTACAGGGAGTATCAAAGCGCAACCAGGACAACAGCATCCAGCACCCAGACAGGCCTGTTCAACGTCATGGCAACGAACAACGGTGGCGCCGCCTCCAGCAATGCCTCCAAAGGGGGGATTTCGTTCACGGCCGCTACGGGCCTGTTCACGGTCACCGATGCTGGTGATTACGAGATCAACGCTGTTGTGTACTTAGAGCACAGTACGACAACCGCTTTAGACAGTTTCATTATCCGGAAGGGCGGTTCGACAACGGTTTGGACAGGTACGACCAATGTCCATAGTTCGGTAGACCCTGTTGAGAGGTCTATTTCAGTCATCCTGACGCTGGCAGCTAGCGATTATCTTGAGGTGATGGCTGACAGCAATTCAACCAGTACACTGACAGCACATCCCGGGTGTACAGTGAATGTGAAGAGGGTCGGATGATGAACCAGGCTGAACGACTAGCTCGTAGGTGGCTTCGGAAGCAAGCAGCCCGGGAAGAGATCACCAAGAGGTACACGATCACTGCACACCCCGAGACCCTCCAGAAGTTCGAGCAGTTCATGGCCTTCCTCCACTACAACGGAGGGCACACGGGTACCTTCGGGATGTCTTTCGATGGGGACGGACACGAGCACTTCCAAGTGTCCCCAGCGCCGCCCGAAGAGTACAGCCACGGGGTAGGGGAAGCTTCCCAAGTGGGCGGAGACTTCGAGACCGCCATCACGGATGACTCTGGTGAGGTCTGTGTCATCGTCGACTTCCAGGACCGTAGTCACTGGTACAAGATCGAGCCCGGTGAGAAGGCCAGGAAGGTCACCTACGAAGAGGTGTATGGGGATTAGTAGAGCCCATCCACTTCTCCCCTGAGGTACTGTTTCGCAGGCATCCTAGCTCTCAGGACATGGTCGACTACCTGGTTGGCCTGAAGCCTGATGGTGCGACGCTTATCACCTCTCATGCCGGACCCAACCTGGCGCTTCCGCGTGGCTCTTCGCTTGTCCTTCTGTTTGGACTGGGCCCTCTCCAGTAGCTTGGACCGGAGAAGTTCCATAGCCAAGCGCTTGTTTTGGTGTTGGCTCCTCTCATTTTCACAGCGGACCATGATGCCCGTTGGCTTGTGCTTGAGTTGCACAGCGGAGTCTGTCGTATTTCGGTGCTGACCACCCGCCCCTGTGCCCCTACAGGCCTTCCACTCGATGTCTCCGGGGGAGACCCTTACTTGAGCTTCGGAGGCCACAGGGAGGCAGGAAACGGTGATGGTGGAGGTGTGCACCCGGCCCCTTTTTTCAGTGGGGGGAATTCTTTGCCAGCGGTGGCCTCCAGCCTCATGCTGGAATGCCTCAGCGGCTCCCTCTCCCTTGACTTTCAGGACAGTCTGTCCAGGGACCTTGTAGAGGATGGAGAGGCTAAAGCCCCCTCCGTGTCGCATACCGAGAGTAGATGCTCACCTGCTCCTCTACCAGGAGCTTGGCGTCATCTCCTCCCTCTGCGGCTCTGATTTCAACGATGATGCTTGACATGGTTAGGCCCTCCAAAGGCCAGTGTTGGAAACGCTCTTGGGACTGGAAAGGATGACAACGGGGTCATCCTCTGGGTCATAGCCCCGAGACAGTTTCCGGTTCAACTCTCTGACTTGGGCTCTCCAGAGGTAGATCCGGTCTCTTCTCCCGGCATCGCACATGCCCGAGTTGCACTTGGGAGATCCGGCCTTTCTCTTGGAGCACCCACAAGATCGAGGGCGGTTCCGGTCCCAGTATCCGGCTCCCAGCTCTGAGTCTCGATAGGCCCAAGCCTGCCGATCGACGATCGACGAGGGTGAGAACCCTTTCCGGTACTCAGTCAGGCGCCTTCTGATGACTCTCTGGGTGAGCTTGCGTCTCTTGCTCCTCTCCGAGGAGGGAGTCAATGAGGATGTCGATCCCATCCTGTTCTCCTCCCGCGGGCGCCACCCGCCCGCGTGTTTGGAGAACTCGGAGGAAACGACTCCGGGCATGAGCAAGCTCCAGGGCACCAAAGTCTTCCACCAGGAAAGTCTTACGCCCCACCGACGTGTAGTCTAGTCGGTTGCGCAAGGGTGGTGCCCCCAGAAGGTGGGGGAGGCAACGACGACGCCCCAGCTGGAATTGCCCGAACATGGTGTCATGTATAGCATCCGGAAGGGCTAACTACAACCCGACCAGCTCCATTAACTCGTGCTTCTTCATCTTCGAGTACCCTTTGAAGCCCCGCGTCTTGGCTTCCTGCCTCAGTTCTGGGACGGTCATGTCGGAGATGAGCTTCCGACGAACCGGGTGTGGGAGTTGCTCAGGGGACACTTGCATCCGCCTTTGAGCACGAAGAATCTGCTGCCGGCTGTAGCCAGCATCTGGGTCTTCCGCAATCCGCTTGACGATCTTTTTGGCGATGCGACGCTTCATCTTGCCCCTTTGGGGCTCCTTGTGCTGTCTGACCTACCCTACCCGGCAGTTTGTCCCACAGAAGTGGGGTCACAGACAAGCCCTTTGGGGTAGGTAAGATGTGTTCCGAGGAGGATGAACAACATGGCAAAGACAAACGCTTTGGATAGCGATCTAGCACAAGCTCTGTCAGAAATTGGAGACCTCGACCAGGGGACTCTGGCTTTCCTGGTGGTCCGAAAGAAGGGGCAGGAGAGAGGCTCCAAGGGCGCCAAGATGGTCTATGACGACGACA
>Ga0209536_100005729_pt1 | contig 19212 bp, 21 predicted proteins | sample DeeMarSeWOR28_12_FD_187461 | JGI IMG/M metagenome (GOLD analysis project Ga0209536, IMG submission 187461) | Marine sediment microbial communities from White Oak River estuary, North Carolina - WOR-2-8_12 (SPAdes) (version 2) | ecosystem: Environmental > Aquatic > Marine > Intertidal zone >... | reverse complement strand
TGGCCTCTTTAAGGCCAAGACTGGTCATCGTTCTTACCTCTTTGATCACTGCAATCTTGTTCGAGCCTGCGGAGGCTAACACCACGTTAAAGGTGCTCTTTTCCTCTTCTGCCTGCGCTCCGCCTGCCTGCGCCGGGCCCGCAGCTGCCGCTACCGGCATTACTGCCGATACGCCGAATTTTTCCTGAAGCATCTTTACCCACTCCCCGAGTTCCAAGACGCTTAGCTGCTCTACTTCCTCGGTCAGCTTTTGTAGTTTTTCACCTGCCATAATTATCCCCCTTTTTTATTTTGCAGATTTCTTATTTTTTAAATCTTCTAGTGTATAAACCAATTTATTTAAATTACCTTTTAAGGTGTAGACTAAACCGCTCAACATCGAATATAGAATACCTACCACCTGCTGACGCAACACATCTCGGGAAGGCAATTTTGCCATGGCCTCGATATCGTTTTTATTCAGCAGCTTGTCTTCTAAAAAGCCACCTTCTAATTGCAATCCCTCGTGCTCTTTATGAAAATTATAGAGCACCTTGGAAACACTTGCCGGTTCCTCGCTTGCAACCACCACCCCGCAAGGCCCATTAACCAGCTCGACCATACTTTCAAGTCCTGCCTTTTTAAAGGCGCGTCTGGCTACGCTATTTTTGACTACAAATAGTCTTGCCTGCGAATCTCTCAGGGATTGCCTTAAGCTGGTTAAGTCCGGACTGGACAAATTGGAATACCTGAGCACAAAAAAGGCGCTGGCATCCTTTAGGTTATCCTGAATGACCTTTTCCGCGGTCTCTTTAAATATTAAGCCGATCTTTTTCATGCCTAGATTAGCACTCCCTATAAAGCTATCTGTAAACCCGGGTTCATAGAAGAAGAAATAAAAAGACTCTTTATAAATTTCCCCTTAACCGACTGAGGTCTGGCCTCATTTACTGCTTCCAGGATACGGTTTGCGTTTTCAAATATATTTCCCTCTGAAAAAGATATCTTACCGACAAGCACGTGCATGCCGCTTTGTTTATCTACGCGAAACTCAATCTTGCCTTTCTTTACCTCTGTGATGGCTTTAGCGATATCGTTAGTCACAGTGCCGGTTTTTGGAGAAGGCATCAGGCCCCGCGGACCTAAAATCTTACCCAACTTGCTTAAATCCCTCATCATATCTGGCGTTGCAATCACGCAATCGAAATCCATAAAGCCGCCTGCGACTTTATCAATCATCTCATTGGCTCCGACATAGTCGGCTTGGGCCTCGCGCGCCTGTTTCTCGTGTTCGCCTTTACAAAAAACCGCAACCCGCACCTTCTTTCCGGTGCCATGTGGAAGCACTACCGTACCCCGCACCATCTGATCGGACTTTTTCGGGTCGATATTTAACTGAAAATGCAGATCTACGGAGCTATCAAATTTAGGCTGTTTAAAATTCTTCAAGAGAGAAATTGCCTCCCTAAGCGAGTAAGTCTTGCTGCTATCTAAATTTTGACTTGATTCCTTGTATCTTTTGCTACGTTTATGCATTTATCAACCCTCAACCGCGATACCCATGCTTCTGGCTGTGCCTTCGATGATTCTTATTGCCTGCTTGGGGTCATTGGTGTTTAAATCCTTCATCTTCTGTTTGGCAATCTCTTCTACCTGCTTTTTGGTTACCGTGCCGATTGTCTCTTTGCCGCTGGTTGCTGAAGCCTTGGCCAGGTTAGCTGCGCGTTTCAAGAGAATTGACGAAGGCGGACTCTTTATAATAAAGGTAAAGGTCCTGTCTTCATAGACGCTGATGATTACCGGCAAAATCAATCCATCTCGGCCTTTGGTCTGATCGTTAAATTGCTTGCAAAACTGCATGATATTAACGCCATGCTGTCCCAAAGCCGGTCCTACCGGAGGCGCTGGATTTGCCTGCGCTGCCGGAACATGCAATTTTATCTGTGCGGTTACTTTTTTAGGCATTATATCTTCTCCACCTGCCAGTATTCCAATTCCACCGGAGTGGCTCTGCCAAAAATGGATACGCTAACCTTGAGCTTTCCCTTTTCCGGATGCAACTCTTCGATAGTGCCGTTAAAATTCACAAAGGGTCCGTCAGTCACCCTGACTTGCTCGTTTTTCTCAAACATAACTTTCGGCGTAGGCTTGGCCTGGGTCTCCCGCGTACGTTTTAAAATATTCTCTACTTCCCCTTCCGGAAGAGGCATGGGCTTCTTACCTAAGCCGATAAAGCCGGTAACCCCGGGTGTAGCCTTTACCACCACGTAAGTCTTCTCGTTAAGCTCCATCTCGATTAAAAGATAACCGGGAAAGAACTTTCTCTGCGATACCCTCTTTTTTCCTGCGCGTATTTCGGAAACCTGCTCCGTAGGTATCACTACCTGGCCGATAAATTCCTGTAAAGCCTCGGAGGTAATCTTGTTTTCCAGCGATGTCTTTACTTTTTCTTCTGAGCCAGTCTGTGTATGTATGATGTACCAGTTCTTCATGCCGGTTACCTAAAGAGCATGCTAAGCGCCTTAGAAAGAAACAAATCGATAGCGCCGATAAATGCCGCCATAATCCCCGTAATCACGATGACCACAAAAGTTGAGCCGATCAGTTCCTGGCGGGTAGACCAAGAAACCTTGCTTAACTCTACTTTAACCTCTTTTAAAAAATTTAAGCTTTTTTTAAAAATTTTCATCTCTGTGGCCCAAGTTCTGCTTTTAAACTGCAGGAGCGGCAGGGCTCGAACCTGCAGTCACGGTTTTGGAGACCGTTGGTTTGCCATTAACCGACGCTCCTAAATGAGCACATAACTTATGGAGCGACCTATCTACAAAGTAGCTGCGACATAAGTTATAAGTGCGAATTTACACAGCCGCTTATATTCCAAATATCCGGCTGTGTTTCCATCTTACTTCGTCTCCTTATGCGGCGTATGCTTATGGCAATATTTGCAAAACTTACTTCTTTGTAATCTATCCTGCTGCTTCCTTTTATTCTTGGTGGTGGTGTAATTTCTATTTTTGCAAACCGTGCATTCTAAGGTAATTATCTCGCGCATTGTTTTTAAGTTTCTTAATCCGTATATAGCCCGAACTTCGTTATGGCCGGGCTACGGATAAATTCGCCCATACAACAGTTGAGGACGAATTCAGCTGGAGACGGGAATCGAACCCGTGACCCCGTCCTTACCAAGGACGTGCTCTACCGACTGAGCTACTCCAGCAAGTCAAGGGTTCACAGGTAACCGAAAAAGACAAAAATACTCTCCCATCAAGAATTTTGCGTAAAATTCTTTTTACTCTTTCCCTTTCGAAAGGTAGCAGAAATCAGATAATGTTTATTTTGGGATTTCCTCTTGGAGAGGTTTTATGTAAATACTTAAGTATAAACACAATTTGTGTCTTTGTCAATAGTTTTTTTTATTTTAATTAAGATTTTTGGGTGGCTTTTTAGGGCAGGAAAATTAACCCTTTGTTTTACAAGGGTTAAGAGTCTAGAATTATCTTTTACCCGCTTTTCAGCGGGGTCCCAAGGCCGGCTCTAGAGCCTTATCCAAGGATTTCCTTAATTTTGCAATCTCCGCTAATTCTCTATCAATCTGGCTCTTTAATTCTTTAAAAGAGCGCTCAAGTTTTACCATGTTAATCCTGATCATGGGCTCTATGGGTACCTTTATCCCGCTTAGGCCTTTGATATTCAACTCGCTGGTCTCTTTGGCCTGGGTAAGCCAGCGACTTAAGAAATCTATTGCCGGTGCGGTAACATTTTCTTTTTTTATGGTATTAAAAAGTCCCAGGATGTAAAAATAGGCATCCAGCTGCGTAATCGCCACAAAACAGGTATCCCACATGCTGCTTACTAAAACCAAGTATTGCCCGGCGTTTTCCCGATTCACCAACTTTTTTATTTCCTGGGCCTGCGTAAATAACTTCTGCCGGATATCATAAAGCCTGGTATCAAGGCAGTAGGCACTTTGGACAAAAAGAAGCAAAAAAATCAGCATGAGAAAAAATTTCTTTTTCATTGCTATCCTCCCTGCGCTTTATTATATACCTAAAAGCTTGCCTTTTCCACTATTCTTCTAAAGGAAAATGATCTTTGAAATCATCAGGGTTAAGCTTGCGATGCTGGATTCCTTTGATTTTGGTATCATTTCGCACCGCTCGACCCTTAACAGCTGCGGCGAACTCTCTATGTTATAAATAAAGCTAAAGACGTTTTCCATCTGGCCCTCGCAGGTAATAGTTACCGCGTATTTTCTCATTTCGCCTGCGTCCCTAAATCCTATTGGTTTTAAATCAACGATATACATCGAATTATCATTGGCTATGGTTTCGATTTCCTTTAGGATAGTGGTTGCCTCTTCTTCGGTGATTTTGGCCTTGGTCAGGAATTTAATGTATTTAGCGCTTTCGGCCACAATCCTGTCCTTCTGTGACAATATAAAGGACATCCTTTTTATGCCGGCTTCTTTACTTTCAATCTCTGCCTCCTGGGTCTCTAATTTTTGAGCTACCGGAGCAAACAGCAGACGATCTCCCAGGGTAAGCGAAACCGCAGCCGCCGCAACGTAAAAAATAAGCTTTTCCCTGTGCGATAGGCGAGATAAAAAATCAAGGATAAACTTTAATTTCATCATATTTTATTCTGCTTTCTTGACCAGGTTGCCGCTGATTTCAAAATCAGAAAAATCTTTTAACCCTTCCCGTATAGTGGTAGCATACTTGGTCTTTACATCCTGGAAATATCTAGCCTTCTCCAGGCGCTCGACAAAGGCATAAATCGCAGACCTGGACTCTGCCCTCCCGCGCATGCTCAACCTGTCCTGTTCGTCAAATTTGATATAGCTGAGCTCTACTTCTATGGGGATCTGTTCGTGTATCTGGGCGATTATCTCTAAAGAGTAACCCGCATTAGAAAGAAAATCCTTGATTAACGATATCTTGTTAAAATCCTTTTCCAATTCGCTCACTTCTTTACTCAGGGCAGCATGCTGTGTATTTAATTTTTCTAAATATGCGCCCTGAAAATAGATCTTACTGGCGAATATGCCGATGATTACGATAAAAAGCAAAAGCACGGTTATTCCGGTGCGGATAAGTTCGGAGGTCCTTTTTTCCAGGGACTTACGCAAACGCACTTTTTCCGGAACAAGGTCTACCTCGGTATCTTTTGCGCAGATCAGAGAAGCCATCAGGCCAAGGAAAGAAACATCCCGGGCCTCCAAAAGCTTACGCTGTGCCTGACTAGACAACTCCAGATGATTAAAATAGGGCATGATCTTAACGGGTACCTGCAGGGAATCGCTCAAGGGTTTCTCCAGCTGCTTTAAGTCCTGGATGACGCCGGTTAAAACTGCCGTATACGGCATTTTTTCAATATCTTCGCTCTGATAGGCCTCCAGGGATTTCTTCACCTCGTCGACGAATCTCTCCTGGTACCTATCGTCGGCTCCGGCCAGCTGCTGGACGCCTAAAGGTATAGACCGGATAAACACCATCTTGCCCTTAAAGGTAATTATAAAGTCGCTGCTTACCTGATCTACGTGTAGAAAAACGGCCGGCAAACTATCATCAGCTACCTTAAAGATCCTGTTTAGCCCCCGGCCAAGACTCTCGGATGAAAGTACAATCTTTTCTAGTTTGAATCCTGCCTTATCCAATATTGCGTAATGCCGCTCCATAATATTGCGGGCAGCAATAATCAAAAGGATTTTACTGTAGTTTTGCCTATAGGTACCTATATGTATGTGGCCGACCGCCACCTCTTCGCGCGAATAAGGAGTATGTCTGGAGGCCTGCAGGTCGATAATCTCTTTTATTTCGTTGGGGTCAACCGAGGGAATCTCGATATTCTTGGTGATGATTGAATCAGAAGTTATTATGCTGATAATCTGGCTGGGTTTTGTCTTTAGCGTAGCCAGGGAAGAAGAAACCAGCTTGACTATCTCGCTGTCGCTTAAGCCCGCAGTTTCGTGTAAAAAAAGATGGCTTATTTCTTTTTTAGTGGCGCCTGTATTTAAACAGGCGATCTTTAGCAGGTTACTGCTAAAATCTAGCCCCACGACCCCGCCCTGGCTTAGGCGCGCAAAGGGATTGGATATTCTAATTTTTTTAAAAATTGGTTTTAAAAATGGAATCAAAATTCCTCCCAATACAGGATTTTACCCGAAGTATCTACAACACAAGTTGCCTGGTAGGGGTTCTGGCGCTGGCGAAACTCTACGGCACTTCTAATCATAAAATAATTACTCTCTACAGTCAAGTCTCTTGCTGCCAGGCTTTCCAACTGTATTTTTTGCGCCTCATTAAGCACGCAAAAGTTTGCCAATAAGATAACTATATCGGAAGTAGAACTAAAATAATTATCATCTTTGCTGCCGCATTTTTTATCTTGGCCGCAGCGAAAAGCAACTATTTTACCTGCCAGATAATCGCTAAGCCCCAACGCCAAAAGCACTTCCCTGGGCGCGGTATTAATATTAACCCGGCCGCTTCCGTATACAGTAACAAAATCTTTGACCCTTTCAAAAATCTCTGGACTCATGCCTTTAACTAAACACAGTTCTCTTAAACAATCAAAATCAGCATCTTTACATTCGTAAGGATGGCGTAAACCTGTATAATGGAAATCCTCGGCACTCCCCAATGGTATAGATAACATGCTATCCTTATCCCGCCAATCAACAATAGCGGCAGCCAGCTCCTGGGTCTCAATATCGCCGTAACCTAAAAGAACTCTAAAAAGCCGCTTCAAAACAGGCATGCTGGCCCGATTAATATTAATCTTGGCCTCCTCATCAAATATATCATATTTATTGTTTATGCCGTCTAAGTCTTCACTTTGAGGACTCACAAAATCACTTTCTTTTTTATTCTTTATCTCGTTTATCGCTAACTTTATGTTTGCCTGAGAAATAAACCTCGCCTCGTCCCTTTGCGTAAGCTGCGTGGCCAAACTTAGCTTTTGTCTGACATTATAGCCCAAGATCACGGCAAAGCTCGCCAGCGTAAAAAGCACCCACAAGGTAATAATCAATACACTTGCCCTGCTGTTAATTGCTGACCGGAATACTGACCGTCCTGCTAAATTTCCTGATTTTTTCTTCATCCTTAATCTCTAACTCTACCTTCGCTGCCCGAGGCAAATCTTCTTTATCCCAATCCTCTAGCCAGAGAAAATCTTTAGTCTGGTTATCAATAATGGCATAGGAAAATTCAAGCGATTGAACATTTTTTAATACCGGTAAAATCATACCTTCGTCGTCATTATAGAGCTGCGAATAGTCCTTTAGTTTTCTACTTAACGTCTTGGTCTGCCTATTATAAACATAGACAATCTTACCGGGTAACCTAGCCGGAAAGTTCAAGCTGGTTACCAAGGCAGGTAATTCCAGCTCCTGGGCCTGACCAACCAATTTCTGATCAGCGTATATTAAGCAATTATGCAAGTCAGCGCTAAATTTATCAAAAAATATATTCAAGTCTTCCTGCGGCAATTCCTGATTAATCTTGCGCCATACCCTCACGCCGCTGTTTAAGGCAGCATTTATGGCCAAAGATACAACTCCTAAAATCACGCTCACAATCAGCATCTCCACGAGGGTGAGGCCGCATATTTTAAAAAAAGTCGCTTTTTTTGCGCAAGCGAATAATTTATTTAAGCGCTGCGTGATAGGCATAGGCATAGCGTTTCATGGTCATGGCCTTTCTGGCCCGCTGCCAGGATATAGTCAAATCCAGGCGGCATAATATTTCTTTTTTATCCACTAAACGGCTCGATAAGTGCCAGAAAAAGGCTTTCCCTTCATAACTGAACTCTCCTTCTTTATCATAAGATCCCGGTGCTATACCGCGGTTTATTTCATTCTGCGCTAACCAAAGCTGTTCGTTTGCCCAGGGCATAATGTTGTAATAAGTCAGGTAGCGGTCATAGGCATCCAGGCAAGTAAAAAATGACTGGAATATAAAAATAATCCCGGAGGATAAAATAACCACGCAAACCAGGACTTCAATTAAAGTAAAACTTCGCCTACCAGTTGGTGATATCATCGGCACTTTCCACTCCGTCCCTGCCCAGAGAGAACAAATCATAATCTATCCGGTGCTGGCCGGGGCTGCGGTATTTATATTCCCTGCGCCAGGGATCAAGCGGTTTTTTTTCTAGATACGGCCCATTCCAATTAGAGGCAGAGGCAGGTTTACTCATCAGGGCATTTAACCCCTCGTCAGTTTTGGGAAAACCACCGTTATCCACCTCGTACATCTTCAGCGCAGTAGCTATGTTAGATTGCACATCAGCCTGAGCTGCAGTAACCTTGGCCTGCTCGCCCCTGCCGGTAAAACGCGGCATTACCATCGCTGCCAGCGCCCCAATAATAATTACTACCAGCAACAGTTCAATTAGGGTAAAACCATCTTTTTTAAATTTTAACATCCTGCCTCCTTCAATGAGCAGATGATTTATGGAGCCCCATACCTGCCGTTAGGCAGGTATGGGAGTGCGACATAAATCATAGGCGCTAAAAGCGCCGTCTGCGAATTGACGCAGCTGCATAAAAAACAAGTATCCAGCTGCGCGCGACCTTCCACTTTAGCGCGCCTAATCCGCCTCTAAATACTCTCTCCACCTGTCCTCAAATTCCCTGAGGCTGCGTATATGCGTAGGATAAGCCGACCTTAAAGCCTCTTGGACATTTTTCCCATCGCGCAACTCTCTGCAGAAATCCGCAAACGCATTAGAGCCGTATTTCTCGATCAAAAAACCTACCAGCGACACTGACTGTATATAATAAGTATTAATTAAAAGCTCGGCGCTTAAAAACAAAATGCCCTCTTTGCCGTCTTTGGTCCGGATGGGACGGATATACACCGCCTGCTCGTATTTTAAGTTACGGATATCCAATTGCATCATATCATCGATTGAAAGAAGGGCGTTCTCCTGGAAGTATTTTTTGGCTACCCTTTTTATATGCGGCCTTTTTAGCTCCTCCATCCACTGCGCCACTCCTTCATCCAGCCATAATGGAATATCGCCCTTAAAGCGGACAAAATCCCTAAAGATAAGGTGGGCCATCTCATGCGGGAGCAGGCTCTCGGTAAAACCCTTGCTCCAGACATAGCTTATAATTTTTTTATCGTTATAGCTGGCCATGCCTTCTGACCAGGTGGGTTGGCCGGTGGCTTTCTGGAAAGATTTACGGTCCGGATAGAGATAAATCCTTACTCGGTTATCCCAGGTCCAGAATTCGGAATAACGCGGATACCCCAACTCCAGGGCGATGTTCCTGTAATAAATCTCTGCTTTATCCAGGATCTCCTTGGCGAAATCCTTATTTTCCAAAAAATATATGATGAAATGCTCACCGGATAATTCCTGCCACTGGTAAGCCCGGGATTCAAAAGAGAGACACAACAGCAAAAAAATACACAGAAACCATGCTAAAGAGATTTTCAAGGCTCTCATTTCTCACGTATCGGCAAAAATTAACGCACCATTACATTAATTTCAAAAATCGGCAAAAGCATGGCCATTACTATAAAACCGACCAGTAAACCCAGCACCAGAATCATTGCCGGCTCAAGAAGGCTGCTCATCACCCGGATTTTTTCCTCGGTATCCCGCTCGTAAGCAGAAGCAATCTCAGAAAGGGCATCATCCAGCCTTCCTGATTCCTCTCCTACGATAATCAAGTTGCTCATAAAGACAGGAAAAAGTTTTACGTTCTTAAGGCTCCTGCCAAAAGAATTCCCCTGCTCTAATTCCTTATAGCCTTTTTTGAGCTCATTCTTGATGGCCTCGTTTCCCAATACCGGAATAGCTATATCGATAGCCTTTAATATTGGGATGCCGTTTTTTATTAATAACTCTAAGGTCCTGGCAAAGCGCGAAAGTTCCGATTTTAAAATAAAATTACCGAAGACAGGCAGGTGTAACTTCACTATGCTTAAAGATAATCTGCCCAGCGCAGTCTGAGACTGGCGCTTAAATAGAACAATTACCATCGCTAAAACCACCGCTATCCAATACCACCACCGGGTAAGCCCCTTACTGACGGCAATTAAAATTTGGGTCAACACGGGTAATTCCTGGCCCATGTCCAGAAATATTTGCGTAATCCGCGGCATCACGAAGGTCAACATAAAAATTATCGTACTCATACCGACTACAGCCATCAGTACCGGATAGGCCATAGCCATGCGAAAACGCGAAACCAGCTCCTCTTGCTTGCGTCTGTAATCGGCTAGCCTAAAAAGAACCTCGGATAAACCTCCGCTATCTTCACCTGCGCGGATCATCGCCACATAAAGCGGAGAAAAAACAGTCTGACTAGCAAGGACAGCAGATAAAGAAGCGCCGTCCTTTATACCGTTATGGATTTTTTCCAGAAGTCCTTTAAGCTTTGGGCTTTCAGATTGCTCGGAAATAATACTTAAGGCCTTTAAGATAGGCACTCCGGCCTTTAGGAGGCTGGCCAACTGCCGGCTAAAAATAGTGATCTCTTGTGATTTTATCCTGCCGAAGAAAAGATTACCCAATGAAGACTGGCCCCTAACAGCCGCTGCTTCCACTTCTATAGATACAGGCAGATACCCCATCTGCCCCATCTTCTCAATGGCCTCTTTTTCAGAGCGCGCCTCTATCGTACCTTGCACTATTTCTCCCGGTCCTTTTTTTGCCCGATATTTATATAACATAATTTAGCTGCCTTTGTTTAAAATGGTTAACTTACCGCCTGCTCCGATTCTATAAATTTATTTAGTCGTGCCCGCTCAGCACCCGTTATATCCAGAAAACAAATCCCGATGTTATAAAGATGCTCCTGGCCTGCCTCCTCTACCCTGACTACCCGCCCCAAACAACTGATGGCCTCTTCACCGTCGGGTAAATCCATTTTTAACTCAATGATCGATGACACCGGCAGGGGCTCGTTGGAGAAAAAAAGCACTCCTCCGGCAGAGATATTTTTTGTGACGCTAAACTGCTCGGGTTTAAAACCCGCCTTTACCAGTGATTCTTCCGAATCAAAAAGCGTATAGTGTAAATTGACTTTTGCATCCAGGCGCGTGTAGATCCTTTTATCCAAAACTAACGGCCGGTGCACATCATCGCTGAATTTATATTCGCGGGGCAGGCCCTCTGGCCTGCTTACAGGCTGCTCCTGGGCCGAGGTAACACGCATGACCTCTTCGGGGGTAGTCAGCCCGGCAATCGTCTTATTCCAACCGTCCTGACGCAAGGTGCGCATCCCCCTGGCAATAGCTAGCTTATTTATGGTGCCGGTTGGTGCCTTTTTTACGATCAAATCCTTGATTGACTCGTCTACTAGAAGGATTTCATAGATAGCAGTCCGGCCGAAAAACCCGGTAAAATTACAGTTGGGGCACCCCTTTCCCCGGTAGGTTTTTACATCGCGCGATGATTTTAATCCCAGTTCCTTGGCAATAATTTCTTTTAATTCCGGGGGTGCTTTTTCATCTTCGTATTTACAATCCGGACAGATCAGTCTGATTAAGCGCTGGGCAATAAATGCCTGGACGCTGGAAGAAACCAGATAAGGCTCCACCCCTATGTCTATCAACCTGGTAATGCCGCTTGCGGCATCATTAGTGTGTAGGGTGGAGAAGACCAGGTGGCCGGTTAACGCCACCCTTATGGCAATCTCAGCAGTCTCTAAATCCCTGACCTCGCCCACCATAATTACATCGGGATCATGCCTTAAGATGCTGCGCAGGCCCCTGGCAAAATCTAAACCGATCTCCGGCATTACCTGTATCTGGGTTATGCCGGTCATTTCGTATTCGATAGGATCTTCGATAGTAATAATCTTTCTATCTTTGGTGTTAATCCTATTCAGGCAGGCATATAGGGTAGTGGTCTTACCGCTACCCGTAGGCCCGGTGACAAAAATGATACCGTGTGGCTTCTGGATTATCGCCTCAAATGCCTGCAAATCTATTTTGGAGAGGCCTAATTTCTCCAGACTAAAAAGCATCTGGGTGGGTAAAATCCTTACCACTACGCTTTCCCCAAACGGCGTAGGCATGGTAGAAATACGCAGATCCAGAACATAATCTTTGACCTTGACTACCGCCCTGCCGTCTTGCGGCAGGCGGCGTTCTACTATATTAAGATTGGACATAATTTTTATGCGCGAGATTATGGCATTTAAAAGATTCTTCATCTGCGGCGGCACATTGGCATCGTATAAGATGCCGTCTATACGATAGCGTAAAACTACGCTTTCTCGGTAAGGCTCAATATGTATATCGGTAGCGCGCTTTCTGAAACCCTCCAGAATAATCTGGTTGACTAACTTGATTACCGAGGCATCATCGGCTAATTTCTCGATATCCTCGATGCGTCCGCTTTCATCCTCCGGGGCAAGCGGTTCCTCCTTGCGGACCTGCGCCACAATCTCCTCCAGGGTCTCTGCAGCCAACCCATAATATTTCTTTAAGCCGTCTAATATATCGTTTTCCGGAGAAAGGACCATTTCTATATCCAGACCAAGCTGCATTCTAATTTCATCCTGCACTTTTATCTCTAACGGCCAGGAAACAGCTAAAGTCAACACTTTGTCTTTAATCTCGACGGGTAAGAAACGATAATATGAAGCAATCTTAACCGGGACCTTGCTAATCACGGATTTATTTATGGCGAAGTCCTTGGTGTCGGCGTAGACCAAACCCAACTTTTCGCTCAAGAGCATAAGAACATCTTTTTCCGTAAGTAAGCCTTTTTTAATAATGACCTGGGCCAGGCTTGCCTCGCTCTTACCTGCCTCCTGAAGCAAAAAATCCAGGTCGCTTTTTTTCACCAGGTTCTTGGCAATCAAGGCCTCTGAGAGAAGTAAATCCAGTTTCTTTAGCATATGTTATCCTAGACGTAATGTTTGATTACTTTAAGGAGTTTATCGAAATCCATCGGCTTTATTACATAATCGATGCTGCCCAATTTCATAGATTTAAAAATCGAATCAGTTTCTTTTCTCACGCTGTGCATCAATATCGGAATATCTCTGGCCTTGGGGTCCTGCTTTAATTTCCTGGCTACTTCGTAGCCGTCCATATAAGGCATCACGATATCTAAAAGGACGAGGTCAGGATTAAATTCGCCGATTCTATCCAGACACTCGACGCCCGTGGCTGCGGTAGCGACCTTAAAATTATGCCTCTCCAGGCGCTTTTTTAAAAATACCCGCACGTCTTCTTCGTCATCAACGATTAATATCCTACTCTTAGGCATAGCCTGGCGCTACTTAAACAAATTGGAGATATTACCCCGGATATACTGCTGATACCTCTGAATCAGTTCCTGCATTTCTACCTGGGAAACCAAGACCCACTTCACCTTTAACCCCCGGCTTTCCTCTTCGCTTTTCTTCAACGCCCAGACATCCAGGGGGTTAACGATGGCTATGGTCATGGTGTTCTCGTCTTTTGCCACGGGAAAACACTTGTGGTCCAGAATCAAGGAAGAGCTGAAATTTTTCACAAAATTCCAGTCGATGTATTTATTCTGCAGGCTGATCACTTCGATACCAAACTGTTCGGATAATACGGCCAACAGGTCTTCTTCCTCGATCAGGTAGTCCTCGATCAAGATCTCTCCCAGGAATTTTTTGTTCTTGCGCTGCTGGGATAATGCCTCCTGCAGCTGCGTCTCGTTAATCAAGCCCCTGGCAATCAAAATCTCGCCGATTCTTTTCTGCGTTCTTCTGATCATTACGGCAGGCCTCCGATTAAATAAAATTCATGCTCCGCGATGCTATCCATTCTTCCGGAAATTATCCGCTCGCATCCTTCCAGCGTCTGGTCAAGGCTGACGTACTCACCTTTTTTACCGGTATACGCCTCGGCAACAAAAAATGGCTGGGTGAGAAAATTCTGCAGTTTCCTGGCGCGCTCATAAATAATCCGGTCAGCTACGGACAACTCATCGATGCCGATGACCAGAACGATACGCCGGAGTTCCTCATAGCGCTGAAAAATTCTGATTACCTCCTGCGCAAGCTCAAAATGTCTCCTGCCTACAATATCTATATCAAGATTGGCGCAGGAAGAAAGCAGGGGATCTATAGCCGGATACAGGCCCAACTGTATGCGCTCGCGCGATAACACCATAATTGAATCCAAAAAGCTAAAAATCGCAACTACCGCCGGATCAGTAAGGTCATCGGCCGGAACATAAACTGCCTCTATGGAAGTTATGGAACCTCCTCCTTCCTGGGAAGTGCGGATTCTCTCGTGAAACTCACTGGCCTCCGAGATAAGCGTGGGCTGATAACCGGTCTCCGAAGGAACGCGGCCCAAGAGCGTCGAGATTTCGGCTCCTGCCTGCACAAAACGGAAAATATTATCCACAAACAATAGCACATCCTGATTTTTCTTCTGGATACTCTCGGCCATGGTAATGCCGGTCATCGCCACCCCGAAACGCGCGCCCGGCGGTTCGTTCATCTGACCAAAGACCATCATGGTCTTGGATAAAACATCGTGCTTTAAGAGCTCAAAATAAAGTTCATTCCCCTCGCGGATACGCTCTCCGACTCCGCTAAAAACGCAACTTCCCTGATAGCGCTTTACTATATGCTGGATAATCTCTAAGGTAAGTATACTTTTGCCCAGGGCTGCGCCCCCTAAAATCCCGTTTTTACTTCCTTTAATCAAGGGAAATAGCAAATCGATTATCTTTATGCCGGTCTCCATGAGTTCAAATTTCTTGCGGCCGGCCTTTTCCATATTTACGCTGCTGCCTTTCTGGGGCACTCTTATACGCATGGTCTCAGGAGCAACAATCTCGCCTTTATCATCAAGCGGCTCGCCTAATATATTTATAATTCTGCCGTAAAGGCCTTCGCCGGTAGGTATCTCAATGGTGCTACCCAAAACATAGGCCTCCTGATTGCGCTGCAGGTTTATCGTGGAGTTAATGGAAATACAACGGGCGATGTTTCCCGGTAAATGCTCGGCCACCTCCATGATAACCTTCTCTTTATCTACGGTCTGAGTAAGCAAGACGCTGAAGATATTCGGCACCTCATCCGAGGTAGCGAACTTCACATCCACTACCGGCCCCTGAACGGAAACGACCTTACCGGTAATCTTTTTTACTTCCTTAGCGTTTGTGGGCATACAACTGTCTGGCACTAAAAAGCTCGCGCATATTGCGATCGATTATCTCGTGGCGCACGCGAAAATACTCTAATTTGGTTTTCTTATCCAGGTCTTTGAGTTTCTGCGCACTTTCTTCAAGATGAACGTAGCGGGCGGCAAATTCTGCTAATCGGCTCAATCCGAAAATCTCAAAAAGTTTTTGCCCCATCCATAAATATACTAAATACTCTACGATGCGTGCCGGGTCGGATTCAAAAATTATATCCGAGAAAGAAAAATTAGCCTGCGCCCCCCCTGCCCCCGCGCCAAGCTTAAACGGCAGAAACTGCAATGTCTCAACCCGCTGAATAGTAAATGAGGCCGGAAAAGGAAATATTACTTTCAAGTAACCGAATTGTTCCTCGGCAATTTTTTGAATCAGGTAATCCCTGACCTGTATGGCCTGGGCAGAACGTTCTTCTTCTTTGACGCCGCCAAAGGCCGTATAGGTAACCGCGGCCTCGCGGGCATAAATTTTCCCCCGCTCACCCATAACTACTAACCGCCCGGGGATATCGCTTAACTCCTTGATCGCATGCGCTACCACCGAGGCATTAAGCCCGCCGAGCAAACCGCTGTCCGAGGTAATCGCCAGGACTATCTGTGAATTTTTTTGCGGGCTTAAAAACGGATGCTCTACGCTACTTATGTCAAAAAAACGGAAAAAACCCTCTATAGTCTTTAACAGTTCTTCGTAACCCTTGAGCCTGTGTTCCAATGCCCGGTATTGCGATACGGCAATGGTCTTTAAGACCTCGATTAAAGAAAACAGCCCGCCGTTAAACTCCAGATCTTTTTTTAATGCAGAGACTGTCTTCATGCCGCGATTCTACCCAAATAATCCTTAAGGCAATCCCCTAGCTTTTGTTTAAGGTCCGTGCTTAATTCGCGTGTCTTACGCACTTCGCTAGCATAATCCGGAAAACTCTTATTCACAAAACCCAGGATTTCTTCCTTAAATTGCCTGGTTTGGCTATCGGAAAGGTTATCCAGATAACCTAAGTTTAATGCCGATAAATAAACAATCTGTGCCTCTATGGGGATAGGTGAATTCTTATCCTGTACAATCAATTGATTTATTGCCTCGCCTCTTTTCAATCGCTGCTCCGCATCCCTGGAAAGACCGGTGGCGTGCAACTGCGTCATCTGAACCAGTTCTTTATACTGCAGATAATCCAGCCTTAAGGTCTTGCTTAAATCTTTCATTGCCGGCCACTGTGCCTTATTTCCTATACGCGAAACAGAAAGCCCGAAATCAATGGCCGGCTTCATGCCTTTATTGAATAAGGCCGTGGAAAAATACAACTGTCCGTCGGTCATGGAGATTAAATTCGTAGGAATATAGCCGGTGACGTCTCCCTGCAGAATTTCTACGATGGGAAAGAAGGTCATCGAGCCGCCGCCAAGCTCGGGCTTAAGATACCCGGCGCGCTCCATCAGCTGCGAATGGATATAAAAAATATCTCCCGGATAAGCTTCTCTGCCCGGGGCGCGCTCTAAGAGAAGGCATATCTGACGGTAGACCCAGGCGTGTTTAGTCATATCATCAAATACTACATAAACATCCCGTCCGTTATACATAAAATATTCGCCCAACATGCCTGCTACGTAAGGGGCTAAATATTGTTCTCCCGTGGATACAGAAGCAACCCCGGTAACCACAATCGTATAATCCAGGGCCTCGCCGGCTTTCAGGATATCCAAAACCTTTAATAACGCAGAATAAGGTTTGCCGATACTGCAATATATGCAGACTACGTCTTTTCCTTTTTGGTTAAGTATAACGTCCAGCGCTACCGAGGTCTTACCGGTGAGACGGTCTCCGATAATCAATTGGCGCTGGCCTTTTGCGATAGGAATAATGGCGTCAAGCATAAGCGTGCCGGTCTCCAAAGTTTCTTTCACCGGCACCCGCTCCATAACTCCGGGGGCAATCCGGAATACCGGATATTGTTCTTCTGCCTCTATGGGGCCCATGCCATCCTGAGGCTGGCAAAGGGCATTTACCATACGCCCCAGAAAGTTTTTTGATACCGGCAAGGTCAATGACTGGCCTTTATTGTATATCTCGTCTCCGGCGCGAATGCGGCTGGCATCGCCTAACACCAGAACCTGTACCTTGTTTTCGGTAAAACCCATGACCACGCCGAGGGTGCCGCTGGCAAATTCTACGATCTGGCCGTTCATGCAACTGGGCAGGCCCGTGGCAATCACGATAAACTTGCGCACGGATTCAACCCTTCCTACCTCGCGCACCTCAAAAGATGCGGCAGTCTGATTATTGTTAACCTTGGCGTTGAGCACTGACCGACTTCTCCTGAATCTTATTCTTTAAACTGCCGTCTAAAACCAAATCACCGAAGCTAATGATTATACCGGCTACGATTTTGGGATCTACTGTTTCTGAAAGCGTAATATCGCGCTTTAGCACATCTTTTAAATTTTTGAGCAAAGATTTTTTTTGCTCCGCGGTTAAAGAAAAGGCGCTGGTGATGCCTACCTCCCGGACATCCGGCGGAATTCTTAGGCGCTCAAGGCTAGTAAAGCCGGACTTAGCCAACTCATCAACCCAATGCGTATGCACATTCTGCTTAAACTCCTCCGGAAGGGTATCCTGGATGAGGCTACAAGCCTGCACAATCGCTTCCTTAGCCACCCTCTCGTGTATTTCGGCAAGAAGCATCTCTCTAGTCTTCTCTGCCTGCTGCACAATATCCTGGGCCTGCTGCCGCGCTACGGCTATAACCCGATCCTTCTCCTCCTGGACCTTGCTGACAATTTCTTCTTTCATCCTCTCGGCATCCTGCTGGGCCTGCTTAACAGTCTCGCGGGACTTCTCTCTTGCCTCAGCCAAATAGCGGTCGGCTTCTTCTTCTTTCTTTAAATAATCCTGATTTAATTCATCCAAGTGCCTGGTCTCTTGGATAAAGTTCTGTTTTAAAATTCTCACTAATACAAAGATTAGCGCCGCAAAAACCACGACTAAAAGTAAAACTAAAAAAATAATCAGCCCTATCTCCATCTTTAACTCCTTAAACCGCTGTTCGTTGTGTCTATCCGCCCTAATTGCCTAAACATATATTATAACACAATTCCAGATTTTTGGGTTATACCCTTGCCTTTGTGATTTTTTTCTATCATGATGGGGTAAGTAACTGAAACACTATCAGCATGGCAATAATGGCTAAGGCCTCGGCAAAAACCAAGGCGATAATCATCGCGGTAAAAACCTTAGGCGCGCTGGAAGGATTTCTGGCTAAAGCATCGATGCTGGCTAAACTGCTGGCGGCAAAAACCGCACAAGGCCCTAAGATACACAAAGCAAAAATAAGCACTAAAGAAACATTACGACTCATACCTTTTGTAATTAGTAGTTCTCTGCCTCTTCTACGACTGCAGAGACATTGTTCTGGTCAACCTGAACTACTCCTCTTTTTATGGATATAGCCTGCTCATCAACAAACAGCGTACCGGCAACCAGGCGGCTGATCAGGCGTTTATGAAAAGGCAAAACCTCAAAGACTCCCTGCTCGCCGGGAAAGGTCACACTTTTGGCCTGCCCCTCAAAAAGGACTTCCTGAGGGCTTAAGATCTTTACTTTTAAAAGCATAGTTTTTTAATCTGGTTTTATTTTTGATCTTCTTCAGTAGGGGTGCTGCCCCCGGGGTGTTCCGGAAAAGCAGAATCCTTAGCCTGGCTTAAGGATTCTTTGGTAATACTGGCCTGGTGCTGCCAGGTAAAGAAAAGTACCGCGGCCATTAGGCCGATAAAGATAATGATGATGAAAATAATGATCCAGGTCATCGCCTTGGTTGGGGCATCGCTTTTTATCTTGGATTTAGCCAGTATCTCCGGAGCCAGCGGACCTCCGGCAGTCGCTAGGGCCTTTTCCAATTTGGCGATATCTTCCTTTATCTTTTCAATAATCTCTATATTATCTCTGTATACGCCGATGTGCTGTTGCTGGCTGATTGTCTCATCTGACTGGGTCTTGCGGATCTCATCCAGTCGCTCATATACAGAATCAGCGACCTCTTTAGCGCGGGGATAATAATCTGTATTCTCCAGGCGCGCCAGGATA
>Ga0209536_100005728_pt1 | contig 19214 bp, 20 predicted proteins | sample DeeMarSeWOR28_12_FD_187461 | JGI IMG/M metagenome (GOLD analysis project Ga0209536, IMG submission 187461) | Marine sediment microbial communities from White Oak River estuary, North Carolina - WOR-2-8_12 (SPAdes) (version 2) | ecosystem: Environmental > Aquatic > Marine > Intertidal zone >... | reverse complement strand
CCTAGCAGGGCACAGGCAGCAGCCGTGGCCACGCCGTGCTGTCCCGCGCCGGTTTCAGCAATCACCCGCTTTTTACCCATACGTTTGGCCAGCAGGGCTTGCCCCACGGCGTTATTAATTTTGTGCGCCCCGGTGTGTGCTAGGTCTTCTCTTTTTAACAGGATAACGGCACCGCCAATCTGCTTGGAAAGCTGGCAGGCATGGTACAATGGGGTTGGGCGGCCGATGTACTCACGGCACAAGTGTTTGAACTCGCGGGTAAAACTTTCATCGGCGCAGGCCTTTCGATAAGCATGTTCAAGTTCGTCTAAGGCTGACATCAAGGTCTCCGGGACAAATCGGCCGCCGAAATCGCCGAAGTAACCGCGCACGTCGGGTTTATCTTCCGTGTTCATCAAACCTCCTTACAGCCTCGATAAAAGCTTTTATTCTGGCAACATGTTTCACCCCGGCCACCTCCACACCGGATGATACATCAACACCCCATGGGGCTGCCATTTTGAGCGCTCGGGGGACATTCTCCGGGGTCAGACCGCCGGCCAGGATAACCGGATATTCCCTGGCTATCTGCGCGGCCAGTTTCCAGTCGAGACTTGTTCCAGTTCCGCCGTACTTTCCCTTGACTTGCGAATCTAAGAGGAATAATAATTTATGGCTGGATATAATCTTACTGCCTTCGGCCAGGTAGGCACAGACTTCGGTCGCGCTCTGGCCCCGTTTCAGCCTGACAGCTTTTATCAGTGGCCTGTCAATCTCTTTACAATATTCCCATGATTCATCGCCGCTCAGCTGCACGCGGTCAAGGTTACAGGTATTGGCGACCATGTTTATCGTCGAAGCCGATAAATTGACAAATATCCCGACCACTTCGGTTGGGTAGCCACTCTGCTTTACCGCTGAGGCTATTTTCTGCGCTTTTTCCAGATTAATCCGCCGCGGGCTGGGGGCAAAGACCAGCCCGATAAAATCCGCACCGGCTCTGGCCGCCGCCAGCGCATGCCTTTCCTCCTTTATACCGCAAATCTTAATAAAGGTCATTTTAGCAGTTCCCTCATCTTGGCGGCGATATCATCGGCGGTGAGCAGCGCCTCGCCGACCAGTGCAGCATCTACATTCCATTTTTTCAGGTGTTCCATATTCTGGCGGCAGCTTATGCCGCTCTCGCTGACCACTGTTTTATCTTTCGGCACCAATGGTCGCAGCCGTTGTGTGGTGCCGATGTCGACGCCGAAAGTTTTAAGGTCGCGATTGTTGATGCCAATGATTTTGGCGCCGCTATGCAGTGCCATCTCAAGTTCGTTTTCATTGTGCACCTCAACCAGGCAGCTAAGGCCGATTGCGTGGCTCAATGATAACAGCTCATCCAATTGCTCCGGCTCCAGTATGGCCGTGATGAGGAGGAGCGCATCCGCGCCACAGGCGCGGGACTCATAGACCTGATAGGGGTCAAAGATAAAGTCCTTGCGCAGTAGTGGTATTTCAACTTCTTTCCTGATTTCAGACAGGTGATTGCAGTGGCCGCCGAAGTATTTTTCTTCCGTCAGCACCGAAATGGCGGCCGCGCCGTTATCCGCGTAAATCCTGGCCAGTGCCACAGGATCGAACTCAGGACAGATGATGCCCCTCGAAGGCGACACCTTTTTAACCTCGGCAATCAGGCGGACGCCGACGCCTTTCAGGGCGGAAGCAAAGTCCAGCGGACTCAGCATCCAGGCAATCCGTGCTTCCATTTCGGAAACGGGCACCGATTTCTTGCGCTGCTCCAATTCCTCTTTTTTATCGGCGACGATTCTCTCCAGCATGATAGCTTCTATCCCAGACTGTTGCTGAGTTTAATAAGGCTTTCCAGCTTTGCAAGGGCCTGGCCGCTGTCAATGGCGCTTTCGGCGAGGTGTAAGCCCTCTTTCATACCGGAAGCCAGGTCGCCGGCGTAAATAGCAGCAGCGGCGTTCAGCGCAATTACGTCGCGGACGGCTCCCTTTTCGCCGTTGAGGGCGCGGCGCATTATGCCGGCGTTTTCCTCCGGCGTTCCTCCCCTGATTTCCGATATGTCGGTATTTTTCAAGCCAAAATGGGCGGGTTCGACTTCAGACGGGGGCAGGACACCCTGCCTGTTGACCTCCCAGATAACGGACTTTCCGCTGATAGACAGCTCGTCCATGCCGTCAGAACTGTGGACAACTAGGGAATGCTTCGTGCCCAGGCGGTGCAGCACGGCAGCGATTTTCTCGCCCACCTCTCTGTTGGGCACACCGATAACCTGAGACTCGGCGCGGGCGGGGTTGGTCAGCGGCCCCAAAATATTGAACACCGTCCGGATACCTATCTCCCGACGCGGGCCGGCGGCGTGTTTCATCGCCGGGTGGAAGATGGGAGCGAATATGAAGCCGATGCCGACCTTTTCCAGGCATGTGGCGACGGCTTCAGCATCGAGGTCGATTTTCACGCCCAGCGCCTCGAGAACGTCGGCGCTGCCGCATTGACTGGTCATGGCGCGGTTGCCGTGCTTGGCGACCTTAAGGCCGGCCCCGGCGGCCACGAAGGCTGCGGCGGTGGAGATGTTGATGCTGGACAGGTTGTCCCCGCCGGTGCCGCAGGTATCAACCACGGGCGGGGCGGCCTTTACCGGAATGACTTTAGCCCGCATGACGCTGGCCAGCCCGGCGATTTCATCCACCGTTTCTCCCTTTATTCGCAGCGCGGTAACAAAGGCGGCAATCTGGGCCGGGGTAGCCTCCCCGCCCATTATCTCCTCCATCACCGCCGCAGATTGCTCAAAATTCAGGGCGTTGCCTGAAACCAGGGTATTTATCGCTTCTTTAATCATTTTTTCTTCCTTATCTCTTTTTCCCTTCCCCCCTTTGGCAAAGGGGGATAAAGGGGGATTTCATTTAAAAATCCCTCTCAATCTCCCTTTACAAAAGGGAGAAGATACTTACTTTCTCATCTCCAAGAAATTCCTCAGTAAATCCTTGCCGATTTCAGTCATAATAGATTCAGGGTGGAACTGCACGCCTTCAATCGGGTATTCACGGTGGCGCAGTCCCATTATGATGCCGTTTTCCGTCCAGGCGCTGACTTCGAGGCATTCTGGCAGGCCATCGCGCATTACCGCCAGAGAATGATAGCGGATGGCGGGGAACGGGTTGGGCAGCCCTTGATACAGACCCCGGCCGTCGTGGTGAATAAGGGATGATTTGCCGTGCTTGATTTCACCGGCACCGGCCACTGTGCCGCCGAAGCTGTAGCCAATGCACTGGTGACCCAGGCAAACGCCCAGCACCGGCAGGCGCTTTCCGAAGTGTTTGATGACTTCGTTGGAGATGCCCGCCTGCTGCGGGGTGCCCGGGCCGGGGGATATGGCAATGAGCTCCGGTGTCAGCTCTTCCATCCTGTCAAGGCTGATTTTATCGTTGCGGAATACCTGTACATCTTCCCCCAGCTCGCTCAGGTACTGGTACAGGTTGTAGGTAAAACTGTCATAGTTGTCAATCAACAGGAGCATGGCTGGCCTCCGCCTGCTTGATTGCGGTAAATAGTGCCTGGGCTTTGTTCAGGCTTTCCTGGTACTCATTCTCAGGAATACTATCGGCAACAATGCCGCCGCCTGCCTGCACGTGAGCAATGCCGTCCTTGATGACAATGGTGCGGATGGCGATGGCAGTATCAAGGTTGCCGGAAAAGTCAAAGTAGCCGACGGCTCCGGCGTAAGGGCCTCTTTTATCCGGTTCCAGCTCGGCAATTATCTCCATAGCCCGTATCTTTGGTGCCCCGGAGACGGTGCCGGCGGGGAAGCAGGCCCTCAGTGCGTCGTACTGGGTCATTCCCACTCTTAATTTGCCCTGAACATGGGATACAAGGTGCATCACATGCGAGTACCTCTCAATGTCCATGAACTGGGTAACGGAAACCGTGCCCGGCTGGCTGATACGGCCGATATCGTTGCGGCCGAGGTCGACCAGCATGATATGCTCGGCACGTTCCTTCTCGTCGTTGAGGAGCTCTCTGGCCAGCTCAAGGTCGCGGTCGGGATTACTGCTGCGGGGGCGGGTGCCGGCGATGGGGTGGTTGGAGACAATGCCGTTCTCCACCCGAACCAGCAGCTCCGGGGAAGCGCCCACAATGTGGCAGTCGCCGAGGTGCAGAAAATACATGTAGGGGGAGGGGTTAATCGAGCGCAAGGCGCGATAGATGGCAAAAGGGCTGGCAGCAGTAGGTTTGGACAGGCGCTGCGACAGGACGGCCTGAATTATATCTCCGGCAAAGATATATTCCTTGGCCCTGGTGACCAGGTTTTCATATTCCGCCCGGGAAAGGTTTGGCATGACTTTAGACTCCACGATGGCTGATGGCGGCGCATCGGTTTTAACCGGCTGCTTTAACCTTGCCACCATGCGGTCAATTTTAGCTGTGGCCTCGGAGTACGCCTGCTCAATATCGCCATCCAGGTGGGCGTGGGATACTATCTTTATCTTGTGGGTCAGGTGGTCAAAGACCAGCAGCGTATCCGCCAGCATCAACACTGATTCTGGAAGGCCGTGCGGGTCGTTATCCGGAGCGGGCAGTTTTTCAAAGTACCTGGCCACTTCGTAACTGAGATAGCCAACGATTCCGCCATGGAAACGGGGCAGACCGGATACCGGCACTGGCTGATAATGCTGGAACTCCTTTTCGATAAGCGTCAGCGGGTCGACGGGATTATCCTGACCGGTTTTTATGACTAGGGACGGCTCCGTGCCGATAAAGCTGTAGCGGGCCAGCCTTTCCCCGCCCTCCACGCTTTCCAGAAGAAACGAGTAGTCGCCCTGCGCTATCTTGAGGTAAGCTGAAACCGGTGTCTCCAGGTCTGCCACCATCTCATGGTATACCGGTATCAGGTTACCCTTTGTCTTTAGTTTTTTAACTTCTTCTAATTCCGGATAGTACATTTTATTTGCCTTTTCAGGGAATAAAAAACCTCCGCCCTGGAAGGGGCGGAGGCTGCTTCCGCGGTGCCACCCTTCTTGGTCAGTAAATAGAAGATAAGTAAGCGACCATCTCTCTCAGGTACGGCCCTTGCTTGGGGGCGATACCCTGGGATACTATAACGCTTCCCCTGCGTCAAAGCCTACTCGCCATACCGGCTTTCGGTTTGCAGCTCCCAGGCCCATTCTGCTCCGGCGCTGGCATCGGCTCTCACCTTACCCGACTCTCTGCGCCCCGCTGCGGAGCCTACTATTCCTGTTCGCAGCCTTTAACTATATGTTAATTAAGTATACAGGCAAAGGGGATGGTTTTGTCAAGAGGCATCTGTAAACGGTAAAAAAACAGGCTCATTCCGAAAAGGCCAATATCCCCATTATTATCAGGTTCACGATGGGGATAATCATCAGTATCCCGAACCATTCCGGCTGATTTCTGGCCCGGGCGATTCCCATCCAGATAATGACGCCGAGGATTAGATTGGCCAGTGGGATGAAAAACAGAATGGTCCACCAGCCAGAACGCCCGGCAACTTTGCACATCAGGTACAAATTGGCGATTGGTATCCAGGCAAGCCAGGAATTTCGTGTATCTGTTTTGTTGGCAATGACGTGGAGGGTGAGCGCCATCCAGACATACGGCGCCAGGCTCCAGAACGGGATTGGCCCATAGGATACTACCCAGTTCCACATATTTCACCCCACTCAAACTGTAATGACAATACCGGCGTACTGATTATCCGTGCTATTTAAAGCGGTCGGCGATGCTTTTGCCGAAATCCTGTGCTGCCTGGCCCACCTCTCTGAATTTGGCTTTTACGTCATCATCCTGAAAGCGGCTGCCGAAAGTTTTGGCCGCCTTGGCGGCACTATCCCCGAACTCCTTGGCCTTTTCTTTCAACTGGGGGTCGTTGAAGATTTCGCTCAGAGCTTCGCCAAAGGAGCGGAACATCTCGCCGAAGCTTTCGGCAGTGCCTTTTCTATCTGTCTTTTCCTCCGGTACCATTTTGACCTCCTTCGATAAGAAAAACCTATGCTATGATTGTTTAGTATAATTTACTCCTGTAGATGAGACAAGGCAACAGACTTAACAGCTTGGTGGCGATACAGTGGGGGAGGGGAACGCCTTCCCCTCCCGCTTGGTAGACGGTAAAAGAAGCCTGATTATTTATCGGCCATGGCTTTGAGCAGCTTGGCGGCTCTACTGGTATTGAATACACCGCAGGCACACTGAGGCGCCAGCAGCTTGGCCGCGTTTTCGGGGGTCTTTGTGCCGGCCTTTATCTCCTTTGCCATCTCTTTGACCAGATTTGGTGCAATCAGAGCATGGCCGCACATGGTGGTAATTTCAAGGACTTCCTCTTCGGGCAGTTTCTCCGTCTTGCCCCAGACGCCGAGTGAAAAATTGCCGGTATGGTGCTTCAGTCCGGCCTTTTCCAGACATTCGTCAACCTTCTCATAAATGCCGCTGACGACAACGGATAGGCCCAGGTCAGCCTCCTTGAGTTCTTTCAGCACGGCGGTTACGTCTTCCTGATTGCCGAATACAGCGTGGCCTATCTTATCGACATTGGCGATGACCTCTTCCGCTTTATCAATCATGCCGCCCATGGAGACGCTGCCGATGTTGATGGCGTTATGGCGCAGGGCGATGCGCAGGAATTGCTTTACTTTTTCCCTGTGGCCTTCTTCATTGTGGCCGATTGCCTGTATCATCAGTATCACATAGTCTTCGCTCAAGCTTTCGGCGTTGCCACGACGATGTAAAGTATGTGTCATTCATTTCCTCCTTATACGTCCGCCGCTGGCTTGCCCAGGCCGACATTCTGTTTCCCATTGATGCGATACGAAATGCCCAGCTTATCCATCAGCTTGCGCAATGGATAAGAGCCATCGGGGTCAGCTCGATTGATGACCTCACAGCTGAATACGGTATCGATTTCCTTGGACACCTCTTTCAGGGCGTTCATGATTTCCTCGAACTTCTCTATTGGGTAGATGCACTCGATGATGCCGGAGAGCACTTTCTCATTGAGCACGTCTTCTCTGATTTTCCCGGTCTTTGTATCCTCCATGAGGAAGGTAACCGGGTTCTTGGCCTCAAACTCCACGCCGTGTTTGGCCAGCACCTGGGCCACTTTATCCACGTCGCGGAAGCGGGTGCCGATGCCCGGGCGGCCGAACTCGCAGCCCATGCCGACCCAGCCGCGATGGAAGCGTCCGGTGACCTCGTTGGTCTTCATCTCCTCCGTGCCGCGGCCGGCGATTTTCGTCTCCTTGTGCTCGGTTCTGGGGTCGGAGAAGGTGGTGCGTAGGGAGCGCGGCCAGGGAGCCGGCTCGAAGACGAAGGCGTCCACGGGGCAGACGCCGGACTTGAGGCAGACGTTGCAGTCCACACACTCGTCCTCATCGATGGTGGCTATGTCATCCTTCATGCTGATGGCTGCCATGGGGCAGTAGGGCAGACAGGCCTCGCACGCGATGCACAGTTCCGGGTCAATTTTCATGAAATTCACCTCCTTTTGCTGAGAATTTGTCGGTCAGATAACAGGTTCTGTAAACACAACAATTATAGCCAATACGGTTATAATAAGTCCAACAGCATGAGTGAGCGTTACATTATGAGGGAAAGCTGATATAATGTAAATATTGTAAACCTGATATACGGTCGAAGGCACTGTCAGATAATATGAAGATACTGCTTGTCTATCCGCAATACCCGGACACTTTCTGGAGCTTCCGGTACGCCCTGAAGTTCATCTCCAAAAAGGCGTCCTTCCCTCCGCTGGGCCTTTTAACGGTGGCGGCAATGCTCCCTGAAAGCTGGGAGAAGAAACTTGTTGATATGAACGTGAGCCAGCTCACCGATGAGGACATAAGGTGGGCCGATTTTGTCTTTATCAGCGCCATGGTAGTGCAAGCTGATTCGGTGAAGCAGGTAGTCAAGCGATGTCAAAATCTGGGAACCAAGACGGTGGCCGGCGGTCCTCTTTTTACCACCGGGCATCGCAGGTTCCGTGGAGTGGACCACCTGGTGCTTGGCGAAGCTGAGGTAACCCTGCCGCTGTTTATTCAAGATTTGGCGGAAGGCAAACCACAGCGTGTTTATTCATCGAAAGCCCGACCGGAAATCTGGGAAACGCCTATCCCGCTCTGGTCGTTAATCAATAAAAAACAATATTCTTCAATGAGTCTCCAGTATTCCAGAGGCTGCCCGTTCAACTGTGAGTTCTGCGATATCATTATTTTGAACGGACACCGGCCAAGGACCAAAAGTGGAGAGCAGGTGATTGCCGAGCTGGAGGCGCTGTATAACAGCGGCTGGCGTTCCGGCGTGTTTTTCGTCGATGATAACTTCATCGGGAATAAGAAAAAGTTGAAAGAGGAGATTTTGCCAGTCGTAATTGAGTGGCAGAAAGATAGAAAATATCCCTTTGCTCTCTCCACGGAGGCCTCCATAAATCTGGCAGACGATGATGCGTTGATGCAGATGATGGTGGCAGCCGGTTTCGACCGGGTATTTGTCGGCATTGAGACGCCAAACGAGGAAAGCTTGGCGGAATGTGATAAAGCGCAGAATCGGAATCGAGACCTTGTGGCCTCAGTGAAAAAAATACAGAATTACGGTCTGGAAGTGCAGGGTGGCTTCATCGTTGGCTTTGATAGCGATCCACTTTCTATCTTTAAAAGACAGATAGATTTCATTCAGAAGAGCGGTATCGTCACAGCGATGGTAGGCCTGCTTAATGCTCCACCCGGTACCAGGCTGTACCAGCGACTCAAGAAGGAAAACCGCTTGCTAAGAGCGTTCACCGGTGATAACAATGATATTTCCCTTAACTTTATCCCCAAGATGAACTCGGCCATCCTCATAAACGGCTACAAGTACATCCTGGCTACAATTTATTCTCCCAAACAGTACTACGAGCGGGTCAAGGCATTCCTGAAAGAGTACCGGCCGTCTATCAAGAAGAACAAGCTCCGATCCTGGGAGGTTGCGGCATTCCTGAGATCCATCTGGGTCCTGGGCTTCAGGGAAAAGGGTAGGAAATACTACTGGAGACTGTTTTTGCTGACGTTAATGAAGTACCCGCGGAAATTGCCGATATCAATAACCATGAGTGTCTATGGATATCACTTCCGTAAAGTTATGGAGAAGTACGTCAAAGCGCCGATAGGAAACTCGCTGGGTAATGGGGTTATCAAGAAGGCGGACAACCGAAGAATAGCCTGAGCCAGTCGAATTTTGGAAAGATGTGGAAACTATGCTACCTCTGGTAATTTCGGTCAAGGGCAAACCTTTCGAGTGTGGCCAGCAATACGGCATTCAGGCACGGAAGCTGATCCAGCAGAACGTTGAAGTCTACTTTGATATGTGGCGCACCCTGTGGAGAGCCGACCGCAAGGCAATTCTGGAAAAGAGCCACGCGTTGGTAGAGGTTATCGGTGGTTATGATGCTGATATAATGGAGGAGCTGGAGGGGGTGGCTAAGGGCGCTGAACTGCCGCTCGGTGAAATAATCGCCATAAATGCCCGCTATGAAATCAACTTCGCTCTCGGCCTCGCTTCACTGTATCAGGGTGGTGGATGTACCTCAGTATCCTCGCTGCCTTCGGTGACGAGGGACGGACACACATTAATTGGTCAGACCTGGGACTGGCTGCCCAGGTTTCAGGAGTTTAATGTCATTCTGAAAGTTGACCAGCAGGGGAAACCGTCTGTGATAACCCAGCTAGAGGCAGGAGTGCTGGCCCACCGCGGCATGAATTCGGCTGGCATCGGTGTCTGTTTCAATGGCCTGGCGTCGAGCCGGGATGCGTTTGGCGCCACAATGCCGTGTCTCTTAACCGTGCGTCGGATACTGAACTCGGAGAGCTTCAGTCAGGCCCTGGGGGCAGTTTTTCAGGTGAAGCCCATGGTATCAGGCAATTTTTTCGTTGCCCACTGCGATGGTGAAGCTGTCAGCCTGGAGATGTCGCCGGTGGATGTGGGCTTTCTGTATCCCGAGGGCGGCATCCTTACCCACAGCAATCACTTTGTCGCTCTGAAAGGTCGGCAGGACTTTACCGATATGCTTAAATCAATATACCCAGATACGCTTCTCCGCGACCAGCGAGCCCGACATCTGCTGGAGCCAGAAAAGGGGCATATTGATGTCAACAGCTTTCAGCGGGTCTTCCGGGACCATTTCAGCCAGCCCAATTCAATCTGCCGTCATCTGGATGACCGCGTTGATGGCATCAAGCAGTGGGTTACCCTGTATTCCGCCATCATGGACTTGAATGAGCCGGCGATGTACGTCGCAAAGGGCTACCCATGTCAGAGCGAATACGAGAAAGTCGACTGTTCCGACCTGCTCAGTAAGTAATCTGCGCGGTCACCGCGTCGGCGCTCTTAAACAGGCGTTATCTGGCAAGCAGGTGTTCCGTTTCGTCCCAGCGGCGGTTGCGTTCTTTTTCGAGAGAAGTAATAACTATATCGGCATCGGTGCCAACGGTGCTGCAGATAGTCCTGATGATATCATCGTACATGGGCGGGCAGCCTCTGGAAAAGAGGCCAAGGCGGGATAAATGCCTAGCGCATTGACCCAGGATAACTGTCTTTTCAGTCTTGGGAACCTCATCCCTCCGCGCGTTGCCCAGGACGACGGTCAGCTCATCCAGGGCGCGGTGGTCGCCGTAACTATTTATCGCCGTCAGGGCGCCAATCAGTTCTCCGTTGTAGCCGCTGCAGGCCGATTTACCCTCGATTATGTGGACGCCCGGGTATCGCTCCCGGAATACTTCCCAGCCGGACCTGAAGCTCTGTCTGTGTGCCTCGAGGGGTTCGCCGACAACGTCAATATGCTCGAGATCGGCTTTTTGCTTTTGGCGGGCGGCAAAATACTGCAGGTGCATCACCCGGGAGGGGTTGAACCCCATCAGATACGTTCCCATCGTATCGACCGCATACGGCTCTCTGCCAGCCAGGATAAGCCCCGGCTCGACTTTGTCTTGAGGATATGCCCACAGCCCCTGCATTCCCACCAGGCCATCGACCACCACATAGCTTGGCTTCGCCACCGAATTCAGGTCGGCGATGGCCTTATCCAGACCAAGAGCGTGCGTCTTCCTCTTTTCGGCGCCGGGCAGGACTCCTTTTGTATTTTTCAGGCTCAGCGTAACCAGAGTCCTCTGGTGGGTTTTAATAACGGGAATGCTGATGATGACGTCGCTCTCCAGCACGGTGCGGGTTATTTTCACCCGGTCCATGATGTAAGGTTTTTTTACGGACACCTCTTCCCATTCATCGCGATTAAGATTGCGCAGCTCGACGCCAAGTCGGGCGGCGACATCAGCCGTACCGGAGACGCGGAAAGCTTCCTCGGTGCTGGTGCTGCCGCTGAAATCATAGCCGGCGCCGGCGCCCTCGCCGATTACCACTGACTTTGGCTTGAGCTCCAGCACCAACCTGGTAACCGCCTCGGTGACACAGCAATCGGTGGTAACTCCTCTGCCGGATTGTTCAGGGCGGCAGAGGTTGGGCTTTATCAGCACTCTGGAGCGGGGTGTGATTAGCTCCGTCAGGCCGCCGGCCAGTTCTACGGCCCGGCGTACGGCAGCTTCAACACCGATTCCCCTGGCACTGACAATGGATACTCTGTCTTTCATTTCTTTAATCGTAAATCATGGGATAAGCACAGTCCAATTACTTGTTGGGCGTGTCGTGTTATAATCTAACAGTGCGTGTGAGAAATGCAAATGGATGAGAAGAGCCTGGAAATACTGGAGTTTTCGCAGATAACGGCAATCCTGGCGGGTTATACCTCTTTTTCAGCCAGCCGTGACCTGGCACTGGGGTTGAAGCCGCTGGCTGATTACGAGCAGATAACACTGCGCCTCGGACAGTCCGCGGAGGCACGACAGCTCCTAGAATTGGAGCCGGGCTTTTCTATCGGTGGCGTTTCGGACATACGGGAAGCCGTAAAGATGGCGTCGCTGGAGGGAATCCTCGACCCCAGAATCCTGGTCGAGATTCAACAGACTCTCGCTGCCATGCGCCAGACGCGCAGCTACCTGCGCACGGTGTCCGAGGAAAGGCCCCTGCTCTGGGACATTGCCAGTGACGTGGTGGAACTGCGCTCAATCGAGAAGGAAATCGCCCGATGTATTTCCCCCAACGGCGACGTGCTCGACCGGGCATCACCAGACCTGGCCACAATCAGGAGGCAGCTAAGAGAGGAACGGGAGCATTTGTGGAGCCGTCTTGAGGCAATCATAAGGTCGCCGCGCGGAAACAAGATAATCCAGGAACCGATAATCACCGAGCGGGAAGGCCGGTACGTTATCCCGGTCAGGGTGGAGATGAGAAAAGAGATAAAAGGCATCACCCACGATGTGTCCAACACCGGGGCCACCGTGTTTGTGGAGCCCTGGTCAACCATGGAGCTGGGGAATACCGTCCGTGAGCTGGTGAATGAGGAAAAACGCGAGGTAGAAAGAATACTGCGCAAGCTCAGCGCCGGGGTGGGCGGATATGAGACAGAGCTTTCCCTGAGCGTCGAAAAGATGGCGGAGCTGGACCTGGCATTGGCCAAGGCGAGGTATGCCCGTGCGGTTAAGGCCTGTGAGCCGGCACTTACGGATAGCAACGGGGTGAAAAAAGAACACGGTGAAAAGGCCGTAGTAAGGTTGGTTGGGGCCAGACACCCTCTGCTCGGGGAGAAGGCAGTGCCGCTATCGGTGGAAATAGGCCGTGATTTCTCCATCCTGGTCATCACCGGCCCCAATACCGGCGGCAAAACGGTGGCGCTCAAAACCATTGGCTTGTTCAGCCTGATGGCACAGGCCGGCATACCGGTGCCCGCTTCGCCGGAGACATGTCTGCCCGTCTTCGATGGCGTCTTTGCCGACATTGGTGATGAGCAGAGCATCGAGCAGACACTGTCCACTTTCAGCTGGCATGTCGGCAATATCGTCCGCATTATACGCAACGCCACGCCGTGCAGTCTGGTGCTCCTTGACGAACTGGGAACGAGTACCGACCCGACCGAAGGTTCGGCCCTGGCCCGTGCCGTACTGCTTCACTTTCTGAACCGAAAAATCCTGACCGTTGCCACCACCCATTATGGCGACCTGAAAGCGTTTGCCCATACCACTTCCGGGGTACGGAACGCTTCCTTTGATTTTGACCCGGTGACGTTTGCGCCGACCTATCACCTCACCGTGGGCATACCCGGCGGCAGCAACGCTCTGGCTACCGCCACGCGGCTCGGCGTTCCGCCGCAAATAATTGACGGGGCCAAGAGTATGCTGTCCAAAGGGACTCTGGAACTGGAAGCACTGCTGGGCGACCTGATGGTGGAGAAACAGAAAACAGAGGAACTTCGTACTGCACTGGAAGGGGAGAAAAATGAGCTGGAGGCGCAGAACGCCGAGGTTAAAAGCCGGCTGGAGCGCTTGAAGGCAGAGGAACGGGCGGTGCTGCAGGAAGCCAGAGACGGTATTGTCAGAGAAGCCGCCGAGCTGCACCGGCAAATTCGTCAGGCAAGCTCGGAACTGCGCCGGGAGATGACCAGAGAGAGGCTCGAACAGGCAAAGAAAGCGCTGGCCGGGGCTCACGAGCAGTTGGGCAGCGAAGCGTGGGCGCCGAAGAGCGGCGGGCCGGAACCGGAGCCGCACATTTCAGCTGGCGACACCGTATATTTAAAGGATATAGGGTTGCAGGCCACGGTGCTGTCCGTTTTTGAAGATGCGCAGGAGGTTGAGGTTCAGGCAGGACAGCTCAAGCTCAAAATCGGGCTGGAAAGCCTTGAGAAGGTGGTGGAACCGAAACCGGCGCGCGCACGGGGGGCCGTGGTACGGACGGCGACAAAGGTTATATCTACCGAGCTTGACCTCCGTGGCAAACGGGCCGATGAGGTGGAGGTGGCGCTCGATATCTACCTGAATGATGCGGCCGTCGCCAACCTCAATGAGGTCCGGATAGTACACGGAGTCGGTGGTGGCACGGTGCGCCAGATTGTACGGGATTTCCTGGCTGCCCATCCGCTGGTCAAGTCCTTCCGCACTGGCAGGCACGACGAAGGCGGCGATGGCGCTACCATGGTCAGTCTGTAAGTCTGTATAACTCGTTATTCATACTATAGAAAGGACTGCTGCCATTGATATCGGACACATATTACCTGCGCCGCGTTAAAATGCTTGAGCTTCTGGACGAACTGGATGCTGCCAGCGATGTCGCGGCCAGCACCGTCTACCTGCCCGCGGGACTATCCACAGACGGGATTCAGGAGATGCTGCGGAATGCCGGTGGTGAATCGGGCTTTCCAGAAGAGCTGGCGGGTATGATTGCCGCTTCAAAAAATGGAGCGGTGCTGTTCTGGAACAGGGGCAAAAAGTGCCTGGTTTCACCTCCTTTCCCGCTGCGAGAACAAGCTACATTCGGCGGGTTTGTCACCGGGCCGCTGGCCAATCTGCTGAAGGCTGATTATACGATTGGCCTTATCCTGGTGCATCTCGGTGCCTATGGCGTTGGCCTGTGTCAGGGTGAAAAGCTCGTCACTAGCAAGGTGGGAACAGGGCTGGTGCACGGACGGCATAAGAAGGGCGGTTCTTCGCAGCAGCGGTTTCAGAGGCGTCGGGAAAACCAGGCCGCAGAATTTCTGGACAGAGTATGCCTTCATACACAGGAGCAGTTTGAATCGCAGGCCAAACTGATTGATTATGTGGTCTATGGAGGCCCCCGTCAGACCGTAATGCAGTTGCAGGGGCGCTGTCCCTTTCTGAGATTGTTTGCAGAGCGTGTTTTGCCGCCGCTCGATGTGCCGGACCCCCGCCGGGAAATACTGGAGAAGGCGGTAGGGCGTATCTGGTCATCGCGCATAACGGAATGGCGGGAAGAGAAATAGGTTCAGCAATCAATCAGTAGATTGTCTCTTGGATTAACGTCCCCGGGTTTCATAAATATCCGTCAAAAAATATTTGCCAGACCACTTGACAAGAAGGGATATAATCATTAAAATATATCAAGATATATCGTGATATGACTGGATATATCATATAGATAGGAGGGAATCATGTTCTTCAGACAACGGATTATACATGGAAGGCGAGAGCGATGGAGCCCCTTTCAAAAAGGCGACCTTAAATATGTAATACTGGACCTCTTGAAGGAAAAACCCTGTTATGGCTATGAGATTATCCGGGCGCTTGAGGAGCGCTCTTTTGGTTTCTATACTCCCAGCGCGGGAGCTGTCTACCCCACGCTACAGATGCTTGAGGAGATGGGTTACGCCAGCGCTACTGAGCAGGATGGGAAGAAGGTCTATACGATTACCGATGAAGGCCGCCAGTTTCTGGTGGAGAGGAAAGATTCTGCCGAGGAAGTGAGAAGCCAGATGAAGCATCACTGGAACGCAAAGAACATTGGTGATATGGGGCAGGTCCGACAGAAGTGGGACCGACTGGGAAAGCGGATGGGGCGCTTTCACCATGCCGACCCCGAAAACATGACGCGCGTCCGTGATATTGTATCTCGCGCCTGCAGTGAAATAGAGGCCGTAATGGAAGAAGAGTGAGGGAGCGCGGTGTCAGGCAAGCAGGATATTGAAATTGAATATGACCGGGAGACCAGGAGCCATTTTATCATCTGGGAGCCACTGGCCATAAGTCTGGGCAGGACGTCGGAGGAAGCGTTGCGGGACTTGAGAGAGGCGGCGCATCTGGGTGTGGATGCGTGGATAGACCTCAAGCTTGAGGAGATAAAAAAAGAAAAGGAGGAATAAATGGGCTACTTTACCATACTGGCGGCGATACCGGGATTTTTCCTCAGTTCCTTTTTCTTCATGCTTCTCTGGGGAGTTATCGCCCCGAAGATTGGGCTGGTCAGCATCAGCTATACGCTGTCCATGCTGATAACCATCACTCTCTGGCTGGCTGTGGCGCCACTGGCAGCCGCGGCGGCCCGCAAGGGAAAATAATCAGAGTCACTCGATTCACAGCTAGTATATTTAATAATTATTAGTGCCTATTCCTGTATTAGATGAGGGGCCGGAGGAGCAATGATATGAACTTTCTGCACGGGAAGAGGGAAGCAAGACAAAAGCGGGATGACCTTTCCGGCGAGCACAAATTCGGTGATGCCGGGCAGATATTGATCGCCTGCCTGTTTATGGCGGCGTGGTTGGCCGATACGTTCTTTTTTAGGTACTCAACTTTTCTTAACCAGTATGTGTCACTCGGCATCAGGATACCGATTGGAATAGTTCTATTTTTACTATCGGGCTACTTGGCACGGAAAGGCCTGTCTATCGTGTTTGGCGAAGAGAGACAGACACCCGGTGTGATAAGGAAGAGCGTATTCAATTTCATCCGCCATCCCATATACCTGAGTGAAATTCTGCTTTATCTTGGTTTTCTGATGATGAGTATATCGTTGGTGGCCGCTATGATATGGTTTATTGCAATCGGATTTTTACACTACATATCCCGCTACGAAGAGAAGTTGCTGCTTGAGCACTTCGGCGCAGAGTATGAGCAGTACATGAGGGAAGTGCCAATGTGGATCCCGCGCCTCTGGAGGAGGCAAACAAGCTTCTGATTGTTGCTGACTTTCCGGCCTTAATAATTATTTAGATGATGGCAGTAAATACAAAGCGAAACTAAACGCTGGATGAGCTGGTAAAGGGAACCCATCGTGCTCATCCAGCAGGACGATAAGTTTGTATCTTTTAAATAACTGCTAATTTTCCCGGCTTTATATTGCTGGGCTCTAGTTTATAAGGGATTTCAGCTCTTGGACTGCGGACTTCACTTTATTCACATTGCCCTCAGTTATAAAACCAGGAACGAATATCTGATAGCCTTCCTTTGCCCACACGGCCAGGTCCTTGGGCGCCATACCACCGATGCCAGCCGCTTTGCCGGCCTGTTTGCACGCCTGTACGACTTCTCTATATTTATCCTCCATGAAAGGAGTTGAGGCTTCTCCCGTTAGTGCTTTGGGGTCAATGCCACCGATGTCAAGCGCCAAATCTTTGGGGCCTACCATCACACCAGTTACCCCCTCGAGCCTTAAGATTTGGGGGAGGTTACTTATCGTGACCAGGGTTTCCGCCTGGGGGAATATCATCGTGTTGTCGTTAATATACTGAGTCAGAGCTAGGAAGGGGATTTCAGCTGTACTTTGCATATCAATCAGGTAGGGGCATAAGCCTATTCCGGAACCTCTATGGCCGATAGGGGGAAAATAGGCTTGTTTGATAATGTACGCCACCTGTTCCACATCTGTAATCGAAGGACACATCAAAGCATTAACGCCGGAATCGAGGTAGCACCTGAAGTTGGCGACTCCCTCCTCAGGCCTTAGCCAGATTGGTATGCCGAGCTTCCTTGCTTCCTTCATATATTCGTAAATAGTCTCTTTGTTGACCAGGCTGTGTTCATTGTCGACGATAATGAAATCGACTCCGGCTCCTTCGAGTGCCTGCATCGTTTCCTGCGGGTTATTTCCGGGGCCTATTTGAAGTCCGAATACTTTTTCGCCCGACTGCAATCTCTTTTTGAAGTTTTTGGTAACGTTTTTCTCCATAAAGAACCTCCTTTAGCATTTATCTAACTTCACAAAGAAAAATTTGCTTATACGCTACACCTCATAATTACACTTAACTAATCAGATACTGCCATGAGTAAACTAGAAAAGAGCGATTGCGGCTGACAGTGCTATCTGCAGCGGCAGTAGCATGTCTGCATAGAAGTATAAAAGGGAAGGCCAACCAAATGCAAATAAGACCGTCAGCACCATTCCCTTGACAAAAGCGGTCAAAATACATAATTTAATGGTAACTTTTAGAGAAGGATATCAGACTGGCCTATGTTGGAGATTCCTGCAGGTGCCTGCGTGGCGACCAAGAAGAAGGGAGTTACCGGCTGGTTTCTGGAGAAAATTTTCAGTCCCCGCACCGACCGTGTGCACCATGTTCTGATAAGAGGCTATGTGCCGGAAGTCGGTGATTATGAATTCATCGAAAGCATCCGTATCGGACTTTTTGGCAAGGGCATCAGGCACGGCTATCTCTTTGAGGAGTACGAAGGCATAGACGTGGAAATCTATACGGTCAATGCCATAGATCCGGCAACAGCGAAACTGGCACCACTGGAACTTATCCGCTTTGGTAAAAGTCCTTACGATTTTTTCCTGATAATATCCGTTATGGTCCAGATACCGTGGATTATCATGCGAAACCTGCTAAAGGAACGACGCTTACGCAAGTTGCGGGCGGAAGACTTCAGTTACAAGGCAGATACTTCGTTTCTCTGCACAGAAGTATACTGGCATGCCTATCACTTGGTTGGAGTGGACATTGTGCCGATGGGGGTTCTGCCCTTTCCCAGCGCCTACAAGGAAGCGCTCGATAAGGGTGTTATACGACTCTACTACAAAGGGATTCTAAGCCGGGACGCTACCCCCATTCCGGGAAAAGACTAACTCTGCGGCTCGTAATAAAGCTCCTTCAGCAAATGGATGAACCTCCGGTCACGCTCCTTTATGATTTCGGCGAGCGATTCCGGTGTGTATGAGAAAAAGCCCTTTCCGGTCTTGGCACCGTACTCGCCGCGGTCGACCATGCCCTTGAGCATTTTGTTCACCTGCGTCGAGGAGTTAAGCTCCTCGTACAGGACTTCATCCACCTTGCAGGTAACGTCCAGGCCGGCCAGGTCTCTCACCAGCAGCGGTCCCAGAAATGCCAGGCGGAAGCCAAGGCTGGTAACCACGGCTCGGTCGATATCCTCAGCACTGGCGGCGCCGATTTCCAGCAGGTGATATACCTCACGGTTCATCGCTTCTTGGATGCGGTTTATAAGGAAGCCGAGGATTTCCTTCTGCACTTTTACCGGCACCTTTTTTATTTTCACCAGGATATCGTGGGCTGTTTGATAGGTCTCTTCCGACGTCTTTTCTCCAGGCACTACTTCGACCAGTGGCACCAGGTAGGGCGGGTTCACCCAGTGCGTTACAATGGCCCTGTCCGGTTTTTCCATCTGTGATGATATCTGGGTCATCGGAAATGATGAAGTATTGCTGGCCAGAAGGCACTCCGGAGAACAAAACTTTTCCATTTCGCGAAATATGTCTGTTTTGGTGGGCAGGTCTTCAAAGATAGCCTCGGTGACGAGGTCGGCATCACGGACCGCGTTTTCCAGGCTGTCGACCACAGTTATCCTGCCTATAATGTTTCCCGATTCTTTTTCCGGTATCAGTCCTTCGCGTAC
>Ga0209536_100005727_pt1 | contig 19214 bp, 15 predicted proteins | sample DeeMarSeWOR28_12_FD_187461 | JGI IMG/M metagenome (GOLD analysis project Ga0209536, IMG submission 187461) | Marine sediment microbial communities from White Oak River estuary, North Carolina - WOR-2-8_12 (SPAdes) (version 2) | ecosystem: Environmental > Aquatic > Marine > Intertidal zone >... | reverse complement strand
CGTCGCTCACCAGGCGGTCGCCGAGGCTGCGGTTGTCGGTTATCCTCACGATATCAAGGGACAGGGCATTTACGTGTACGTCACGCTCATGGAAGGCTATGAGCCCAGCGACGAGCTCGCGACCGAACTGCGCAACTGGGTTCGCAAGGAGATCGGGCCCATCGCGAGCCCCGACCTGCTGCAGTGGGCGCCGGGGCTGCCGAAGACGCGGTCCGGCAAGATCATGCGGCGAATCCTCAGGAAGATCGCGGAGAACGACTACAGCAATCTCGGCGACACATCGACGCTCGCGGATCCGAGCGTTGTCGAGCACCTGATCGAGAACCGCAAGAATCGCGGGTAAGGACACGATACGGCTGTGACGCCATCCGACAACAGCAAGTTTATCGTTGCGGACGATCATCCCCTCTTTCGGGAGGCGCTGATTCACGCGATCCACAATTGCGTGCAGGGTGCCGAGATCCACGAGGCGGACAGCCTGGCCACCCTGTACGAGGTCGTGGAAGCGCATCCCGATGCGGATTTGCTGTTTCTCGATCTGCACATGCCCGGCGTAAGTGGCTTCTCGGCGCTGGCCTACATGCGCAACAACCACGAGTCGCTGCCAACGGTGATCGTGTCTGCGGTTGACGATCCGGCGGTTATCCGGCGCGCGATCCAGCACGGCGCCAGCGGCTTCATCCCGAAGTCGTCACCCATTCGCACGATCGAGGCGGCGATCGACGCTATCCTCCAGGGCGAGGTCTGGCTGCCCGACAACATCGATCTCGGCGCCGAAGAGCTCGACAACGAGGAGGCGCGGATCGCAACGGCGATGAGCGCCTTGACGCCGCACCAGTTCCGGGTGCTGATGATGCTGGGCGAGGGCCTGCTCAACAAGCAGATCGCCTACCAGCTGGGCGTGTCGGAAGCGACGATCAAGGCGCACGTGACCGCGATCCTGCGCAAGATGCAGGTAACGAATCGCACCCAGGCCGTGCTCGCGGTGCAGCGGCTCAACACCAGGGAACCCGGGCTGGTCGAATAGCCGCGGGGCAGCTACCGGCGGCTGAGCAAGCGCGACATCAATGCCCGCAATGCGGCGGGCTTGATCGGTTTGTGCAGCAGGGCATGGCCCGAGTCGCGAATCTCCTCGCGAACCACTTGCGTGTGATCGGCCGTGACAATGATCGCGGGAATATGCGTATTCGCGTGCGCCCGTAATTCCTCGATGACGTCGATCCCGGTGACGTCGTCATCGAGATGGTAGTCGACCAGCAGTATCGACGGACAGCCACCGCCATTGCCGTTGAGTCTTCGCAGGTGTTCGAGGGCGCTCTCGGAATTGTTGGCGATGAGCGGGCTGGCACCCCATTTACTCAACAGGCCCTGCATGCCTTCCAGGATGGAGTGCTCGTTGTCGATACACAGGATGATCGTGCCGTCCAGGGACGATACCGGTGCCTTATCGATCATGCTCCTGATTGTCGGCGCGGCCTCGGCACGATCGGCGAGGGGAACCAGGACCTCGAACGTGCTACCCCTGTCGATCTCGGATCGCATGCGAATCTCGTGATTCAGCAGCTTGGCGATGCGGTCGACGATCGCCAGCCCGAGCCCGAGGCCCCGTTTCGTGCCTTTGCCGCGCTTGCCGAGACGCTTGAATTCGTCGAAGACCACTTTCTGGTCTTCCGGTGCGATGCCCATGCCCGTATCGACCACCTGTATGGCCACGTGGTCGCCGCGGCGTCGGCATCCCACGAGCACGCCACCCGCCTGGGTGTAACGGCGGGCGTTGCTGACGAAATTTTGCACGATGCGCCGCAACATGGCGGGATCGGAACGCACATAGAGTGAGGATTTTGCGAAGCGCAGCTTCAAGCCGTCTTCCGCGAACGCGGCGGAAAACTGCGTCTCTATGGCCTTGAAGATGTCGGAGACCGGGAACACCTCCGGTTTGGGCACCGGGGCGGAGGTGTCCAGACGGGAGATGTCGAGCAGGGCGCCGAGCAGGTCCTCGACGGCGATGAGGCTGCTCTCGACGCGTTCGACGAGACCCTGCTGATCCGTCGGCATGTTCTCGCGGTGTTCATTCAGCAGCGCGGCAAACAACTTGGCGGCGTTCAGCGGCTGCAGCAGGTCATGTGCCGCGGCGGCAAGGAAGCGGGTTTTCGACGCGTTGGCGTCCTCGGCTTCGGCTTTGGCCTGCTGCAGCGCGTCCATGGTTTTCTGCAGTTCCGCGGTGCGATCCGCGACCCGCTGTTCGAGCGATGCCTTGGCTTCGACGAGTTCGCTCTCGACGATCTTGGAATCCGTGATGTCCGTGTAGGTCGTTACGTAGCCGCCGCCGGGCATGGGCTGCCCGCTGATCTCGATGACCTTGCCGTCGATGAAATTGCTCTGGTACTTGTACGGCGTGCCCGAGCGCAGGTGCTTGACGCGCTTGTTGATCTCCGCATCGACGTCGGTGTTGCCGAAACGGCCCTCTTCGCCGTTGTACCTGATCAGGTCGACGATCGATTCTCCCACGTGCACCATGCCGGGCGGATAGTTCATCAGCTGCTCGTAGCGGCTGTTCCAGCCGATCAGCCGCTGCGAGGAATCCACGACGCTGACGCCCTGGGTGATGTTCTCGAGTGTCGCGTCGAGCAGGCGCCGGTTGAAAGTGAGCGCCTGCGACGTCTCGTCGAGCAGCAGAACAACGTCGCCGATCTCCGTGCCCGTCTTGCGTAAGGCCGCCGTCATCACGACGCGAGCCGACGATGCTCCGATGGCGCCGGCGATCAGGCGCTCGGTATATAGCAGCAACCGCCTGTCTGCCGGGCCCGAGGAGTTCAGGTCGATGTTGGTCGATGCCGCGAAGTCCGCGAAGGACCGTTCCACGTTGTGCACGCCCAGGAAGCGTTCCGCGAGCGAGCGGAGGTCCGTGTTGGTGATATCGTGGCGTGCGACCGCCGCCCGCACCGGCCCGAAGCCGCTGGCCGGGCCGGCGAAGGTCCGGGCCTGGATCTTCTCGACCAGCGACTGCCGCGTCATCATCGAAACGATGACGCTGATCAGTATGTTTGCACCGAGCGACCAGGCGACGCCGTGTGTCAGCGAGTTGCTCTGCATATCCACCAGTAGCGCTTCGGGGCGCAACCATGCTTGCGAGAAAAGCCCTTCCGTGATGAAGGCGTCGCTGAACGCGCCCGCGCGCGCGAGGTTCGGCAGAAACAAGGTGTAGGACCACAACACGAAGCCGGTGCAAAGGCCGGCGATGGCGCCGGAGCGTGTCGCGCCGGGCCAGTAGAGCCCGAACACGATCAGCGGCGCGAACTGCGCGGCTGCGGCGAACGACAACAGCCCGATAGACGCGAGCGCCGCGGACTGATCCGTCGCCTCCAGGTAAAAATAGCCGAGTGCGGCGATGCCGACGATGGCGCCACGGCGGACGTGCATAAGAATGCGCGTGTAGTCCTTGCGCTCGGACAACCCCAGCATCTTGATGCTCATCAGCGCAGGGATGACGATCTCGTTACTGATCATCGTGGACAGCGCAACGCTGGCCACGATCACCATGCTCGTCGCTGCGGAGAATCCGCCGAGAAACGCCAGCATGGTCAGCAGGGTATGTTCGCCCTGCATGGGCAGCGCGAGTACGAAAGCGTCGCCATTGAACTCACCGGGAGGCAGTACCTTGAGCCCGGCGATCGTGATCGGAATGACGAACGCGGAAAATATCAGCAGGTAGAGCGGGAACGACCAGCGCGTCGGCCGTATGTTCGCATCTTCGTAGGCTTCAACGACGGCGACGTGAAACTGGCGTGGCAGGCAGAAGATCGCGGCGCTGGCCAGTATCAGCTGCGTGACGAACATGTCCGGCACATGATCGAGCCTGAATGCTGCCGATGCCCGGGCTGCTGCTTCGGGAGAAACGGCCGGCGTCTGGTTGCCCAGCAGGGACCAGGCGAACATACCTACAGCCACGAAAGCCAGCAGCTTGACGACGGACTCGAACGCGACCGCCAGCATGAGGCCGTCGTGGTGTTCCGTGACGTCGATCTTGCGGGTACCGAACAGTATGGCGAATACCGCCAAAGCCGCAGCGAATACGAAAGCCGTGTCGTTCTCGGCGGCGCCCGCAGAGGAGTAATTGGAAACGATATCGAAACCCGCAACGACGGCCTTGAGCTGCAAGGCGATGTAGGGGATCGAGCCGATCGTGGCCAGTATGGTGACGAGTACCGCCAGGCTGCGCGCCTTGCCGTATCGTGCCGCAATGAAGTCAGCGATCGACGTCAGGTTCTGGCGTTTGCTCACTGCAATGATGCGCTGAATCATCCCCCAGCCGAAAACGATGACCAGAATCGGGCCGAGATAGATCGGGAGGTAGCCCCAGCCGCTTTGTGCGGCGGTGCCGACGGCGCCGTAGAACGTCCAGGATGTGCAGTAGACCGCCAGCGTCAGGCCGTAGATCGTTGCACGCGCAGTACCGGAAAACCGGTTCGGGTCTGCCTTGTCACCCCAGTGCGCGATCGCGAACAGGAGCGAGACATAGCCCAGCGACAACAACAGCAGCGCCCACCAGTTGATCAACGCGACGATCTCCCCTCTTTGGTTTGCGGCACCTTTATGCGGGTGCTCTGTAGTTATCTTTAAAGTCTACTACTATCGTCGAACGCGGGCGACAGGAGACGCTGTCGACCAGCGGTGAGTGGGTCGTAAGGCACAGATTTTATTGATAAATTTCCATCAGGCCCCTCGCCGTTGTTGACGCCTTGCTTCGCTACCTACGACTAAAGTCTGTACTGGCGCGACAATCCCGTTTGATAGATTGCGCAGGTGACAAATCCAATAAAAGCATCATAAGGGGGACGTATGTCTCAGAAAGCCGACTACTGGAAGGCAAATTTGCGCCTCATAAGCCTTTGCCTCGCAATTTGGTTTGTCGTTTCCTTCGTTTTCGGAATCATTCTCGTCGAGCCGCTCAACAACATATCTCTGGGCGGATACAAGCTCGGTTTCTGGTTCGCGCAGCAAGGATCGATATACGTATTCGTGGCGTTGATTTTCTTCTACGCCAATCGCATGGGTAAGCTCGATCGCGAGCATGACGTGCACGAAGACAAAGACGTCTAGGGGGAATAATAATGTCACTACAAGCAATGACCTACCTGGTTGTCGGCATGACCTTCGCGCTCTACATAGGCATCGCGATCTGGTCACGAGCCGCATCAACCAAGGATTTCTACGTCGCAGGCAGTCATGTCCATCCCGTTGCAAACGGAATGGCAACGGCGGCCGACTGGATGTCCGCCGCATCGTTCATTTCGATGGCCGGCCTTATCGCGTTCATGGGCTATGGCGGTTCCGTGTTCCTCATGGGCTGGACCGGCGGTTACGTGCTCCTCGCCATGTTGCTCGCACCGTACCTGCGCAAGTTCGGCAAGTTCACGGTTCCCGAGTTTATCGGTGATCGCTACTACTCGAAGACCGCTCGTATCGTGGCCGTCATCTGCCTTATCGTCGCGTCGGTGACTTACGTTATCGGCCAGATGAAGGGCATCGGCGTCGCGTTCTCGCGCTTTCTCGAGGTTGACTACAACGTCGGCCTGGTGATCGGCATGGGTATCGTCTTCGTGTACGCGGTACTCGGCGGCATGAAGGGCATCACGTACACACAGATCGCACAGTATTGCGTGCTGATCTTTGCGTACACGATCCCGGCGATCTTCATTTCCATGCAGCTCACGGGCATGCCGATACCGCAGCTGGGTCTGGGTTCGACGATGGCGGGAAGCGAAGTCTACCTGCTCGATCGCCTCGACATGGTTCTGACGGACCTTGGATTCGCGGAATACACTACCCAGGCGCGATTAAGTTATCTCAACATGTTCGTGTACACGATGTCGCTGATGATCGGCACCGCGGGCTTGCCGCACGTCATCATTCGCTTCTTCACGGTACCGAAAGTGAAGGACGCTCGCAGCTCGGCCGGCTGGGCGCTGGTGTTCATCGCCATCCTCTACACGACCGCACCGGGCGTTGCCGCGATGGCTCGTCTGAACCTCATCGAGACGATCAACCAGCCTGACGGCACGCAGCTTGTATACGCAGAGCGGCCCACCTGGATCAAGAAGTGGGAAGAGACCGGCCTGCTGGCGTTCGAAGACAAGAACGGCGACGGCAGGATCACGTACGCAGCGGATCCGGAGGTCAACGAGGCGGTCAAGATCGACCGCGATATCATGGTACTGGCGAATCCGGAGATCGCAGGATTGCCGAACTGGGTTATCGCGCTCGTCGCGGCCGGCGGCCTTGCGGCGGCATTATCGACCGCGGCAGGATTGCTGCTCGCGATATCCTCGGCGATATCACATGACCTTCTCAAGGGCGTGTTTACACCGGATATCACCGAGCAGCAGGAACTGCTGGCCAGTCGCGTGGCGATGGCCTTTGCGATCCTGGTGGCCGGCTACCTCGGCTTCAACCCGCCGGACTTCGCCGCGGGTACCGTGGCCCTGGCATTCGGCCTGGCGGCATCCTCGATCTTCCCGGCACTGATGATGGGCATCTTCAACAAGAACATGAACAAGGAAGGTGCGATCGCAGGTATGGTTGCCGGCCTTGGCGTGACGCTCCTGTATGTATTCCAGCACAAGGGCATCATGTTCATCGCCAGCACTTCGTTCCTCGGCGATATGCCGGAGAACTGGTTCCTCGGTATCGAGCCGAACGCCTTCGGCGCAATTGGTGCCTTGATCAACTTCGCGGTTGCCTATGGCGTATCGAAGGTTACGGCGCCGCCGCCGGAGCACATCCAGCACATCGTGGAAGACATCCGCGTGCCGCATGGTGCCGGCGAAGCCATCAGTCACTGAGATTCAATCTCGGCCTGAGAAAAGGGGGCAGCAATGCCCCCTTTTTTTTGCGCTACTATAGGAACCATGTGGAAGAACATGCATGTAGCCATCGCCCTGATCGTAGCGCCGATTCTCGCGATCCTGGCCTGGTTCGCGGTCGGCCAGATCGCCGGTGAGAAAGCCCTTGTGGCGGAGCCGGGCTCTGCGTATCCCCTGGTGGCCCGGTCAAATTGCCGCTGGGAAAGCGGTGAGTGCGAACTGCACAACAACGACCTCGAGATGACCATCGTGCCGCTGGAACTCGGCACCCAGCACACGAAGCTCTCGCTGGATTCGGATTTCCCGCTGGAACGGGCGACGCTCGCGCTGCTCGTGAACGGCAATGAAGTCGTGGCGTCGGCCGAGCATGACGCATCGCCCGATGCTGCGGCGCAGATGACCGTGACGATACCGGCCTTTGCCGACCCGGAGGCCATGCTGCGGGTTGCAGTCACGGTTCAGGACTCGCTGTATTTCGCCGAGGTGCCGGTCGTATTCATGCGCCCGGAAGAACCACGGTTCACTCGCTAACGCGTAGTCAGGCCCGTCGTGATTCGCCAGTGACAAGCTACGACGAGACACTTTCTTCCGAGCACCTCCACATCGCGCTGGAGGCGGCACGTGCCGCGGCGAAGATCAGCCGCGAGTACTATGCCGGCAATTTCACGGTCGAAACCAAGGCGGACATGACGCCCGTCACGCAGGCGGACGTCGAGTGCGAAGCAGCGATACGGGATGTCATTCTCGGGCGGTTCCCCGATCACGGCATTTACGGCGAGGAGATGGGGCGGACGCATGCGGATGCCGAGTACCTCTGGCTCGTCGACCCCATCGACGGCACCAAGGGTTTCGTGCGGCAGTACCCCTTCTTCTCCACGCAGATTGCGCTGATGCATGACGGCGAGATCGTGCTGGGTGTCTCCAGCGGCACGATGATGCAGGAACTGGCCTGGGCGGAAAAAGGCGTAGGCGCTTACCTCAAGGGCAAACGGGTCGAGGTCAGCCGTATCGACGACCCGCGGCGAGCGGCCGTATCCACGGGCAACCTGAAGTCACTCGCGAAGAGTGATGGCTGGGACAAACTGGGCGAGATCGTCGCGGCGGCCGACCGCATCCGGGGTTACGGGGATTTCTATCACTACCACCTGCTCGCAGCTGGCAAGATCGAGGCGGTGATCGAGTCGGACGTCAACATACTCGATATTGCGGCGTTGTCGGTCCTCGTGACGGAAGCGGGCGGCGTTTTCACGGATCTCAACGGCAATCCCCCCGGGCTCGAGACGCGATCCGTGCTGGCTGCGAACCCCGCGCTGCATGCCCGGTACCTCGATCTCTTGCGCGGTTACGTCGCCTGACCGGCGAGTCAGGGCGGCCCGCCGCCTGCAACAAACAGCCGTCCGTCCCGCCAGCTGACGGCCTCCATCGGCGTTTCGAACAGTGCCTCCAGGCGCTGCTCGTCCAGCACTTCGCCGGTCGCCCCGAATTCCCAGCGACCATCGCCGAATAACAGCAGGCAGCGATCGGCGACACGCGCGGCGAGATTGACGTCGTGCAGGCTCGCGATCACGCCGGCACCACTATCCGCTGCCTGCCGGAAAATGCGCAACGTATCGACCTGGTGCTGTGGATCCAGGTGGTTGGTGGGTTCGTCGAGCAGGTAGACCGCGGGCGCCTGCGTCAGGATCTGTGCGACTGCGAGACGGCGGCGCTCGCCACCCGACAGCGACAACACGTCGCGATCCGCCAGTTCCGCGATACCGACCATTGCCAGCGCCTCGTGCGCGAGTTCGTAGTCCTGCGGCGATTCCCAGCGCAGGCGCCCGATATGCGGATGCCGACCGACGAGCGCGGTGTCCAGAACGGTGGCAGGAAAGATATCGTCGGTGTCCTGCGGCAGCAACGCCAGCCGCTTCGCGACCTGCTGCCTTGGCAGCGCGTCCATCCCGTCACCGCCCAGGCGGATGGCACCTGCATCGGGCGGCCGCAGTCCTGCGAGCGTGAGCAGGGACAGCGTCTTGCCGCTGCCGTTGCGGCCGAGAACGGCAATGAACTCGCCGCGAGCGAGGGTCATGTCGAGCGCTTCGACCAGCACGCGTCCGGGCACGCTGACGCGGAGCCCCGATACGTCGAGCAGAGTAGTGTCCTTGCCGGGCATCCCGAGAGCCTAGCCCAGTGGCCGCGGCAGAGGAAGCGCCGCTCTAGTCCAGCAGGCGAATTTCTCTTGCCGTCAACGGGCCGATGACGACATGGCCGAGATTTCGGGGTTCCATTACGTCGTCGGCCGCGATGGCAATGCGTCCCCCCATGATTTCTGCTCTCGACTGTGGATAGAGCGGTGAGCGGTCCGGGTCCGCGAGGCCGTGCGGTGCCAGCGGAATACCGGTCGCAAGATCGTACTTGTCCGTGGCGCCGAGCGTGTGCAGGAATTCGTGGGCGATGACCACGTTGTTCCTGCCGGCGTACTTACGGCTCGAATAGGCATTTACGACCCCGAACATACCTTTTTGCACGCCGACAGAATTCTCGAGCCGCAGGGTCTTCTGCGGGCTGTGATAGCGCACGAATATCCGCACGTCCGGATCGATGCGGTCCTGGTCGTCGGTTACGGCCGATACCCACCACCGCATCCTGAGGGACCAGAGCATGATGTCGAGCATGCTGCCGGCATCGCCGATCGCCGGCGGTTGCTCCCGAATCGGATCACCCAGTTCGATGCGAACCGGCCGGGCCAGGCCGCGGTCGTAGCGCTCCACTTCCCGGGCGAGGAATTCTTCAATGCCCGCGAATGTGTCGACGCTCAACAGGTCGATGTAGTTCTCGCTCGCGTCGCTGTTGTCGCCGTTGATCGGATAGATCTTCACCCACAGGCTGTTGTTCCAGTCCGTGCTGCGCCGCTCGCTGAGCCAGGTACCCACGGCGACCATGAACAGGACGAAAAGGAGGATCGTGATGCGAACGGCTTTAAACATGGATATCTGGCGGGAGACCGAATTCAGGCTGAATTAGGCCACAGCGGTTGCACAAACACCGCAAAACAGGTCGCAATTCGACGCGACCGAACCCCGGGCATCAGAGTTCGGGTGGCCGCCGCGCGAGGCTTGCCTGCTCGAAGGCATAGGCCATTTCGATGAGGTCCTTTTCCGCGAACGCGCGGCCGATGAACGACAGCCCTATCGGCAATCCGGCGACGAATCCGGCCGGCACGGTGATGTTCGGAAATCCGGACACGGCCGCGAACGACGAACTGCCTATCCGGTAGTTGTCGCCGTTGACATGGTCCGTCATCCAGGCGGGGCCGTTCGTCGGCGCAATCAGCGCATCCAGGCCGTGCTCGTCCATGACGGCCGTCAGCCGCTCCCGCATCGCTGCCCCGCTGGCCGCAAGCGCCGCTTCGTATTCCGGCTCCGTGAGCGGCCCCCGGGTCTGTGCCGTGAGCATGTGTTCCTGGCCGAAGATCGGCATGACCGTCTCCGCGTTGGCTTCGTTGAAGCGGATGACCGCCGCCAGCGATTCGACCGGAGCACCCGACTGTTCGAGGTATCGATTGAGATCGGCCTTGAATTCGTAATACAGCACTTCGAGTTCCGCGGCGTCGATACCGTTCGTGTCGATCTCCACGGGATCCGTGATGTCCGCACCCTGTTCACGCAACACCGCGATGCTGTCTTCGAAGAGGGCCTCGACCGGCGGGTTGCTGCCGGCACCGGTGTAGCTGCGAAGCACCCCGATGCGGCGGCCTTGAAGACCGTCGGCAGCGAGATTCGCGGTGTAATCGGGCACCGTCTCGGGCGCCGCCAGGGACGCCGGGTCGTTCGCGTCGACGCCGGTCATCGCGGTCAGCAGGATGGCGGCGTCGCGCACGGTGCGCGCCATGGGCCCGGCGGTATCCTGGCTATGCGCTATCGGGATGATGCCGCTGCGGCTCACCAGGCCGAGCGTCGGCTTGATGCCGACGATGCCGTTCACGCCCGATGGACAGACGACCGAGCCGTCGGTTTCCGTGCCGACGGCGACGCTTGCCAGGTTTGCGGCGACGGCCACCGCGGAACCGCTGGAGGACCCGCAGGGATTGCGGGCGGTGTCGTACGGGTTGCGGGTCTGCCCGCCAATGCTGCTCCAGCCACTGCTGGAGTGCGTGGAGCGGAAATTCGCCCACTCGCTGAGATTCGCCTTGCCGAGAATGACGGCCCCGGAGTCACGCAGGCGGCTGACGACGAAAGCGTCGCGGGGTGGCTGATGCGACGCCAGCGCCAGCGAACCCGCATGGGTATGCATCCGGTCGGCCGTATCGATGTTGGCCTTGAGTACCACAGGGATGCCATGCAGCGGTCCCCGCGGACCTGACAGGCGCCACTCCTCATCCAGCGAGCGGGCGATTGCGATCGCGTCCGGGTTCACCTCGATGATCGAGTTGAGGGTAACGCCGGCTGCGTCGATGGTCTCGATGCGCTCCAGGTACCAGGCGGTCAGTTGCTCGACGCGCAGTTCGCCACGCTGCATCTGGTCGTGCAGCTCGGCAATGCTCGCTTCCTCGAAATCCCGGGGTTCCTCGCTGCAGGCACCGAGAAGAAACAGCAGCAGGAGCGGCAGGAATCGTTGCATGCCTCGCAGTATGCCGCGAGTGTCAGGCAATAAAAAACCCCGCGGCGTAAGCGGCGGGGTCAAATTCTCTTTTTAGTAAAAGAGGTAACTGCAAATTCGGTGGACGGATACAGATATTTTATTGTTTTGGATCTGGATCTTGTTGTTGTTGTAATTATTGTTCTTCTGGCGTCTAAATCCTGTGTCTGTTCCTTGTGTGCCACCGAGCACAGTTACACTTCGCTTGGGCAGAGTTATAAAAGCAAGACCTGTGCCAACCCGGCAAAGGCGGTTGGGATTTCAATGCTTTAGCGCCTGGTACACAAAGGCGCGCGCGGCGCAAAAACCCCGTATGTAAAAAAATTCGACGCTATTGCTGCATCGCACATGATGCAGCCCCACCAGAACCGCACAGAACCCACTGAAAAATATAATTTTAGTCGCCCCGCCCGCGGACTTCGCCGGGCTGGACGTTGCCTGGCGTACCCGAAAATGCCGTTTTTCAAAGGGGCGCTCGTTGCCAGGAGTGTTTTCTGTGCGGTTTGTCAATTAATTCGACGGTCGTGGATTCGCTGATACGATCGATCAGTCCGATCGTGCTGAAGAACCGGCCGTTGCGCACCACGGCCACGACACGAAGAGCATCGTCGATATCGGCAAGCGGGTCACCGTCCACGATGACCAGGTCGGCAAAGCTGCCGACCGCAATGCGGCCCAGCTGCAGACCCAGCCCCAGGGATGCTGCCGCATTGACGCCGGCAGCGCGCAGCGCCTGCTCCGGTGTCAGCCCTGCAGCCGTAAGCGCGCGGAATTCCGCATGCAGGCCGAGGCCCGCCGGCAGGCCACTGGGCTTGCTGCCGAGCACCACGGTCATCGTTCCGGTGGCGAGGCGCGGCGGCGCGGTGAACCGCCGTACAGGCTCGAACTCGCGACCCAACAGGCCTGCCTGCCGGGATCGGAATAACGCGGTGAGGTTCGGTGTCTGTGCGTCCGCGAGTCCGGAGACGATGGTCACCGGCTCGCTGCTGCCGGCTGCGAGTCTCATGTCCCGGTACTGGTGGGCGCCGGGCGAACCGGGCAGCGCGGCGCCGCCCAGCAGCAGCGATGCGCCGGACCCGAGTGCGGCCTGCCAGGTTTCCGCGAGCACGGCGACGCCCTGTTGTTGCCAGCGCTCGACGGCAGCACGTTGCGCCATGCCGGCATTCATGTCACCGGCGACGGTGATGAGCCAGGGGGGCGGCTCCGTTGCCTCCGAGGCGGGTCTCGCCGCGAGCACCCGCGGTCCCGGAATGTCCTCGCCCGACCAGCGCCGGTTGAGGGTGTCGGCTTCGTCGTGCTCGGCAACCAGCGTGGTCACGCCGAAAGACAGCAGCGCCGGCCCCAGGCCGTCACCGGCCGCCGCCGGCAGTGCCGCGTAGCCGTCGATGAAACCCGGCAGCACCGTGAGATCGCCCATGTCCAGGAGCACCGAGCCGGCACGATCCTGTTGCGGCTCGATGGCAGTGATGCGTCCGCCTTCAACGAGTATGTCGAGGCCTTCCCGGTACCCGCCGCCGATGCCGTCGAACAACCTTGCGGCGCGTATCACCAGCTTGCTCGACGGTTCGTCGATCGGCTCGAGTTCGCGAACCGGCAGCGTCCTGGGTGCGTGTGCAACCGGCCGGCCAACCGTCGCGCGAAACGGCACGGTTTTCGATACCCAGGAATTGAACTGCCGTTTGCGAATCCGGCCGTTCGCTGCGTACAGCATCTGCTGCCGGTCGAGCCACGCGATGGGCGAAACGAAGAGGTCCTGATCATCGATCAGGATTCGTTCGAGCAGTGGGTCCGACAGGATCACCATATTCATCGTGACGCCGTCGGAGGATTCGCGCGCGAAGGTGACGAGGCTGCCGTCAGGCCGCCAGGACGGTGCGGACAGGCGTTCATCCGAGACGACGAGTTCCCGGTCGGGCTGCCCGAATCGCCGCAGCACCAGCGACCAGCGATCGTCGTGATACCTGATATAGACGAGATTGCGGCCGTCGGCGGACCAGGCCGGCTCGCTTTCGTCACCCGGGTGGCTGGTGATGCGCCAGGACAGGCCCGTGGAAACGTCGAGTTCCCACAGATCGAGCCCGCTGTCATGCCGTTGCGAGGCGAATACGATGCGCTTGCCGTCCGGGTGCCAGTCAGGCTGCCGGTCCGGGTAGTGGCCGTCGCCGAGCGCGCGCACCGCGTCGCTCGCGAACTCGTACAGGTACAGGCCGCTGCGTTGTTCGGCGCGAGCTTCGAAGACGATCGAAGATGCATCCGGTGACCATCGGGGACCTTGTGCCGGCAACAGGCCGGCATTCAGCGGCCGGGCGTTGCCGCCTTTCACGGGCAGGACCCAGATTCCGCCCAGCAGATCCATGGCGATGCGACCATCCGCGGAGACGTCGACGCTGATGTCGGCGCCCTCGGTCAGCGTGACCTGTGCGGCTGCCGTCTGGCAGCAGGCGACTGCCGCAAGCAGCATGGCAAGTGCCCTAGCTCGCACACGCCACCCTTACGGACTGGTGACCGTCACCGTCCACGCTGACGGAGACTTCCATAGGCTGGCAGCAGACCTGGCAGTCTTCGATGTAAACCTGCGAACCGGCCGAGAAATCGACCACGATCGATATTGGTTCGGCACAGAACGGGCAATGGCAACGTTCTTCAGAGATCAGTTCGCTCATCGCTTCTCGTGATCAGGGTTGCAGCCGGCTTCCTTCCCATTCGCCCGGGGCAAAGTCCTGCCCGGGATTTCCTTCGAGCGTGCGCTGCCAGCGTGCGCGGTCATGTATGCGATCGCGCCCTTCGATCCAGAGCTCGAGCGCGCTCGCCCACACGCGTACGCCACCCCAGTGTTGCGGGCGGGGAATCGCCGCGCTGGCCACACCTTCTATGGACTGCAGGTCGTCACTGACGTTCAGTCCCAGGTCCCGGGCGCGCTCCTGCAGCTGTCGCAGCAATGCCTCGCGCGAGGCGAGCGGGGCGCTCTGGTCGCTGCCCCATGCGCCGAGCTGGCTGCCGGGGTCGCGGGAAGCGAAATAGGCATCGCTTTCTGCTGCCGGCGAGAAGACCGCGGTCCCCTCGATCCGCACCTGGCGCCCGAGCGCGTCCCAGTGAAACGTGACGGCAACCTGCGGGTTGCTGCGGAGCTCCTCGGCCTTGCGCGATTGGTAGTTCGTGTAAAAGACGAGGTAGCCGGGGTCGGGGACGAAGTCCTTGCAGAGTACGACGCGGGCCGAGGGCTTGCGGTCGTTCCCGACCGTGGCGAGCGTCATCGAGTTCGGATTGCGCTGCACGCACTGTCGCGTGGCTTCGTCGAGCCATGCTGCCGCCCAGTGCATGGGATTCCCGGGCAGTGCCTCCGGCAGCCGATGCGCAAGATAAGGATTGGTCAAGCGGTTCTCCACTGCAGTGACGGTGGCGCGGTCACCAGCGGCGCAGACTACCAAACGTCGGTCACGGTATCACGCATCGGAGAGGAACACGCCACCTTCACGGCGCGCGTCCGCAGCCACTTCGAACCCCTTGTGGCGATCGAACGTGGCGACGCTCACGCCGCCGAAATACATGTTTATGTCCGGGAATGCCTGCAGCGGGAGATCGAGCGTCGGCATCTCGAGCCCGGGTTCGGCCCGGAGCTGGTCGGCGTCGCCCGTGGTGTCGACATGGATGCGAGGATGCGCAATCGCGTCGCCCAGCGGCATGCCGAACTGCAGCCTATTGACCAGTACCTGGTGAATGGCCGTCGTAATTCGGTCGGCGCCGGGCGATCCAATGGCCATCGTCGCGTCGCTGCTGCGTGCCACGGTCGGCGCCATGTTCGATGGCAGGCGTTCGCCGGGCTCGCGCGAATCCACGTCGCGCCGGTTGAGTTCGATTTCGCCGAGGCCGTTGTTAAGCCACAGCCCGGTGCCGTCCGGCATTTCGCCCGAGCCGTAGCCGGACGACGCGGTGACGGCGCAGCCGACGCCCGAATCATCGACCGCCGACGTATGGACCGTTGATGACGACGACCACTGCGACAGGAAGCGGCCCTGTTTTGCCGCGCGGATGAGTTCGGCGGCTGCCGCGTCGACGTCCTCGGCGATATCGAGCCGATCGCGGCGAAAGTCGAGGCACGCCCGCTGCACCCGGATCAGTTTGCCGAGCGACGTGCTGTCCCAGTCCTCCGCATGCAGGTCCCCGCAGGCAAGCAGCATCGCCGTGAGTACCGCGCCGCCGACGGCCGGCGGCGGGTTGGTGGCGATGTGCCAGTCGTCGATATCGGCGACCAGGGCCGGCCGCTCGATCGCCTCGTAACCGGCAAGGTCGTCTCTTGTCAGGGCACCCCCTCCCCTGCGCACGTGGGTGGCGATGGCCTCGGCCAGTTCACCGTCGTAGAACACAGCGGCGCCGCGATCCGCGATCGCGGCAAGGCTGTCCGCGAGGTGCGGTACATGAACGCGGCTGCCCCGGTCGTAAAGCCGGCCGTCTTCGTCGTGCAAGGCCGTATGACCGTCGCGACTGCGGCCGAAAATCAGTTCGCCACTGTAGCCCAGGTAGTAACGACACGCCGCTGGCAGCGGGAAACCGGCACGGACGACCTCGATCGTCGGCTGAAACAGCTCGCGCCACGGCAGGCTGCCGAAGCGCCGCCAGGCCTTCTCGACGGCGGCAAGCGCGCCGGGAACGGCGACCGAGCCGGGGCCGACGATCGTCGAGACGCCGCCGCCATAATCGAGGCGCACGGGCACCTTGCCCTGGCCGCGCTCCGCGTCCGGGAGGCCGTGCCCCGGCACCGCGTGGTTGCCGTCGAAGGTCACCGGATCGTGGCCCGGCGCCCACACCGTGACGTACGCGCCCCCCGCGAGCGCGCAGACGCCGGGTTCCGTGTTCATGCACATCAGTGCCGTAGCGAGCGCGCAATCGACGGCATTGCCGCCCAGCGCGGCGACGTCGCGGGCGGCGTCAGCGGCGATCGCGGAAGTGGTTGCGACGGCGACGCGGGTCACGGGAGGAGCGCCTCAGAAGTGGATCACGGATCGAATGCTCTTGCCCTCGTGCATGAGATCGAAGGCTTTGTTGATGTCCTCCAACGGCATCGTATAGGTAATGAATTCGTCGATCTTTATGTCCCCATGCATGTACTGCTCGACCATCCCGGGCAGCTGCGACCGGCCCTTGCAGCCACCGAAGGCGGTGCCGCGCCAGACGCGCCCGGTAACCAGCTGGAACGGGCGCGTGGAAATTTCCTGCCCGGCGCCCGCAACGCCGACAATGACCGACTCGCCCCAGCCCTTGTGGCAGCACTCGAGCGCGGAACGCATCAGGTCGACGTTGCCGACGCACTCGAACGAGTAGTCCACACCGCCATCGGTGAGTTCCACGATCACGTCCTGGATCGGCGCGTCGTAGTCGCGCGGATTGACCGTGTCGGTCGCACCGAGCTGCTGCGCGAGTTCGAATTTGTCCGGGTTGACGTCGATGGCGAGGATGCGTCCCGCTTTCGCCATCATTGCGCCCTGGATGGCGCTGAGGCCCACGCCGCCGAGCCCGAACACGGCGACGGAAGCGCCGGGCTCGACCCTGGCCGTGTTCAGCACTGCGCCGATACCGGTCGTGATGCCGCAGCCCAGCAGGCAGACTTTTTCCAGAGGCGCCTCCTTGCTGATCCTGGCGACGGCGATTTCCGGCAGCACCGTGTACTCGCTGAACGTCGACGTGCCCATGTAGTGATGGATAGGTTTGCCGTGCAGGGAGAATCGCGACGTCCCGTCCGGCATGAGACCCCGGCCCTGGGTTGCGCGGATCGCCTGGCAGAGGTTGGTCTTGCCGGACGTGCAGAAGTCGCACTCGCCGCACTCGGGCGTGTACAGGGGGATGACATGGTCACCCACGGCGACCGACGTCACGCCGGCGCCGATTTCCTCGACCACGGCACCACCTTCGTGGCCGAGCACGGCTGGAAACAGGCCCTCTGGATCCTCGCCGGACAGCGTGAATGCGTCCGTGTGGCACACACCGGTCGCGACGTTTCGCAAGAGCACTTCACCGGCCTTCGGTCCCTCGAGGTCGATCTCCTCTATTTCGAGTGGCTTGCCCGCCTCCCAGGCTACTGCTGCGCGTGATTTCATCGTTATTTCGCTCCGCCCAATGATTGCATTCGTGGTTCCAAACGAGCCGGGATATTCGCACGATTGCTCCGCAAGCGACAGTGGCGGCCGCGGCCGGGCGCATCGATGTCGTTCAGCACGTGTTCATAAAATTAATTAAAACAAAGGCTTGCATTAAGTGTCGGTTCATGCGGCGAAACCTACCATGGCCTCGAACTCGTCAATACCGGAGGTCATCATGTTCAGGACTGTCTGCACGCTAAGCGTCATTTTCGGCTTGTGCCTCGGCGCGTCCCCGACGGCCCAGGCACACGATCGCGCATACGATCACTACCCACCGCAGCGCTATCATCATGCGCGCGTCTACCGTGACGAGCACATGCCGCGTTGGCTCAGGTACGACAGGGGATTTCGTTATTGGTATCGGCGCTCGTCGCTGCGCCACTATCATCACATGAGCTGGCGGCAGCTCTTTGATATCTATCGCTGGGAGCGGAGCTACCGGCACCGGCACGATCGCCATCACTACGACAAGCCACGGCATGCGAAGCGGAAATGGCGTTATCGCCACGACGACTGAAGAGCGACGCCGGCTTGCCCGGGTTCGCAGGAGTCCTGTAAAACAGATCTCCTGATGTTGCAGCACGGGCTCCCGTAAACCAATGAACCTGGAAAACCTTCGCGATGCGCTGTCGGATATCGACAGGCAGATCATTGACCTGATCGCAGAGCGGCAGCGCATCGTCGGCGATATCGGCCAGAGCAAAGTCGCGCACGGCACCGCGACGCGAGATTTCGCGCGCGAGAAAGACGTCATCGACTCCGGCCGCGCCCGGGCCGAGGCGGTCGGCGTCGACGCGGAGCTGGCCGAGACGATTCTGACCGAACTCATTCGCTCGTCCCTGGCCAGCCAGGAGCGTGAGCGCGTGATTGCGGAAGGCAAGGGTAATGGCAGGCGAGTCCTCGTTATCGGCGGCGCAGGCAAGATGGGTGGCTGGTTCGTCAATTTCTTCGCAAGCCAGGGGTTCGAGACGACGGTCGCGGATACCCATGCAGAGGAGGGACCGGGCGTGTTCCGGAACTGGACCGACGCGGGCGTTGATTACGACGTGATCGTCGTTGCAACCCCGCTCGCCGTATCCGGCCGCATACTCGCGCAGCTTGCGGTTCTCAACCCCCCCGGCCTCGTCTTCGACATCGGTTCGCTCAAGACGCCCCTGATCGACGGACTGCGAGAACTGCAGCAGGCGGGTTGCAAGGTGACGTCGCTGCATCCGATGTTCGGGCCAGGGACCCGGCTGCTGTCGGGGCGCCACCTGATCGTTTGCGACGCCGGATCGGCCGAAGCGACGGCCGAGGCGAAGGCCTTGTTCTCCGCGACGATGGTCGAACAGCTCGACATGGGGCTGGATGATCACGACCGCCTCATCGCGTACGTGCTCGGCCTGTCGCATGCCCTCAATATCGCGTTCTTCACGGCGCTTGCGGAGAGCGGCGAAGCGGCGCCCAGGCTGGCGCGGATGTCTTCGACGACGTTCGACTCGCAGTTGCTGGTGTCGGGCGACGTGGCGCGCGACAACCCGCATCTCTATTTCGAAATTCAGCACCTGAACCGCTTCGGCCTCGGGCCGCTGGATGCGCTGGTCGATGCCGCTGGCCG
>Ga0209536_100005726_pt1 | contig 19214 bp, 12 predicted proteins | sample DeeMarSeWOR28_12_FD_187461 | JGI IMG/M metagenome (GOLD analysis project Ga0209536, IMG submission 187461) | Marine sediment microbial communities from White Oak River estuary, North Carolina - WOR-2-8_12 (SPAdes) (version 2) | ecosystem: Environmental > Aquatic > Marine > Intertidal zone >... | reverse complement strand
AATTATAATCCCGGAAGATCGCATACCCGGTACCGTTTTTAATTACCCCCTGCATCAGATTGCGCATGATCTGGGCAGTTTCACGGCTTAACACCTCACGTCCCAGTGAGCGAGCCTGATAGATTATGTTTCCGGTCTTATCTTCAATTTTAAGAATTGAGATGGGTTTTACATGTACACCATTATTGGCAAAAGTCCCGTAGGCAGAAACCAGCTCCTGCAGGTATACTTCTGATGAACCAAGCGCCAGGGATGGAACCGGACGGATTCTTGTCGTAATACCCATTCGTCTGGCATATTCCGCAACCAGCTCCGGACCGATTTCCTGTATTAATCGTATGGATACCAGGTTTTTGGAACCCTTGAGTGCATCTCTGAGAGACATCAATCCAGAAACCGTATTGTCATAATTATGAGGGGTCCATCGTGTACCATCAGGATTGATCAGTACAAACGGCTGATTTAAAAATTCATCTGAGGGATTATATCCATTATCAATGGCAGCCATATATACAAATGGCTTAAATGCAGATCCGGGTTGTCGTGGTGCCTGAATGGCACGGTTATATTGATATTTTTCAAAATCCCGCCCCCCAACCATTGCGAGCACATGACCGGTATGGGGATCAAGACATATGAATCCGATTTGAACTGTAGTCATTTCTTTAAAAAGCGAATCCGACATCTGAGGATTGGTTGTCTCCTTCAATCTCAAGATTGATGATTTATGCCGGACCCGGTATTGTAACTTGGGCATCAGTGAGTCAATGGACATGTCCATATATTTTTGGATGCGCGTGTCCAGAGTTGTATATACTCGCAGACCATCTTCATAGACATTTACATCAAGTGAGTCCTGCAGCTTATTCAGTTGCTGACGAATATACTCAGTAAAATATGGAGCCAGCTTACGCGCATCGGAAGATGGATTCACTTCCAGCGCCAGATTTGACAGACTGTCAAATCGGGCCTTCGACAGATAACCAAAATCGTACATAGACCAAAGAACGATGTTGCGGCGGGTTATCGCCCTTTCCGGATTGCTTATCGGATTGTATAAGGATTGACCTTTTAAAACACCTATCAATAAAGCGCTCTCTTCGATCGTCAGATCTTCTACATTTTTTGAGAAAAAAGTCTGCGCAGCCGATTGTATCCCGTAGGCATTGCTCCCAAAGAAATTTATATTAAGATACATCTCGATGATTTCTTGCTTGGAATAAGTCCTTTCGATCTGGATCGAAGTAAGAACTTCCTGTATCTTTCGCGTCCAGGTACGTTCCAGGCCAAACCCAACATTCAGATTCCGCGCCAGCTGCATTGTGAGCGTACTGGTTCCCCTTATACGTTCAAATTTAATGGCCGCAACGACTATTGATCTGAAAAGACCACGAACATCTACACCCCAGTGCTCAAAAAACCGGCGATCTTCCGTTGCCAGCAATGCCTGAACCAGGTGCTCAGGGAATTTATTATATGGTGCAATCGTTCGATTTTTCCGATGGAAGCTGTCTATGATTTCTCCGTCAGCGGAGTAGACATGCGTGGCGAGTGCCGGATCGATATTTTCCAAACGGGTTAATGAGGGCAAATCCTGACTGAGATACCAGATATACCAGCTACTGAGGATAACAAAAAGAAGGGCTGCACCCCAGAGAAAATATTTACGAATAGCAGCTTTTCCGGGCATTCGTTGGTCTTTGTTGACCGCACTTTGCTGCTGAATTGGGGTGATACGTGTTGAAGTACGACTGTTGCGTTTTCTGCGCTTCATATTACCGGGAACATTTTTCTTTATAATGAATTAATAAATTAAGCCGTGAAAATAAAGATATCAATACATGAAAGCAATCATTATATACCATATTAAACTTGTTATTGCTTTTTGTCACATTTAAATTATTCGGCTAATTATGAAAAAAATCGCGTTTTTATTACATATTTTTATATCTGTGGTCCTGATTCAGGGCTGTGCACAACAGCTTCGGGTACAGGAAACACCTTCTGATGACCTGGGTCAGAAGCTAAAAGCCCGTGACCACTTCACCGCCGGTATTTTTTATCAGCTGGACAATCAACATGAACGTGCGCTGATCGAGTTTTACGAAGCACTTTTATATGATTCCAGTTCTTACACAATTTATAATAGAATTGCTGATAACCATATGTCCTTGGGTCGATATGAAAGTGCCATGCGGTATTTACAGAAATCTCTTACCATACAGACCGAAGTTGCCGAAACCTACCGTCTTTTAGCTGACTGCTATCATCGTCTCCAGGATGATCAGAATGCCATCATTAATCTGAAAAAGGTTTTGTCCCTGGACCCCTACGATGATAATTCGCGGAGTTTGCTCATGCTCCTTTATCGCAAGACCAACGACCAGCTCGGATTGGCCGGTCAGTACCGGGATATGGTTAATTTATACGGCCAAACGGAAGAATGGATCCACACAGCAGGATTAATTTATCTGCGAAGTGGTAATGTGGAGGAGGCGAAAAACCTGTTTTTGGCCTACCTGAAATCTGATTCTACCAGTGTCTTGATCTTAACCGTTCTTGGTACAGCCTATGATATGCAGGATGATACACCAAATGCCATTAAAACATACCAAAAGGTGCTCCAATTATCGCCCGGTGCAGAGGAAATTGCCTCACGTGTTTATCGCCTCGCCCGAAATAACAATGACTGGTTTGTCATCAGTGATGTTTTCTATCCTCTGGTCCGGCAGGAGCCAAATGTGACATTTTACCGGCTGGCTCTTGCGGAAGCTTATCTTTATCAGGATAAAATGAATGAGGCCGAAGAAATCCTGATTCCCCTTTTAAGCAATGACCCGATACCGTGGCAGGCATTTGAATATCTTGGCCGGATTGAAATGGATCGTCAAAATTTTCCCCTTGCAACCACTTACTTTAAACGTATTGTCGAGAATGAACCCGACAACCGCGTGGGCTGGATATATCTCGGATTTGCCCTGACGGATTCAGACAGTCTGGAAAAAGCAGAAGAAACATACCGGAAAGCTTTAAAATATTTGCCGGAGGATCCTTTTATTTGGTCTTTCCATGGTATAAGTCTCAGCCGGCTGGGTAAGGATGATAAAGCGCTTGCTTCATTTGAAAAGGCAATTGAATATGATCCCCAAAATATGAACGCACTGCTCTCCTATGGCCTGACCCTGAACCGACTTAATCAAAAGCAACAAGCAATTGGATCATTTAAACGGGCTATGGCGATTGATTCAACTGATTTGACCGCAATCACCACCCTCGGTCTGATCTATGATGAATTAAAAATGTATCCACAACTGGATAGTCTTTATCACCAGGCTCTGCTCATTCATCCTGAAAACGACCTTTTGCTGAACAATTATGCATACAGTCTGGCAGAACGTGATATGATGCTTGAGTATGCACTTTCATTATCAAAGCGGGCTGTCGATAAACAACCTGATAACGGGGCTTATCTGGATACTAAAGGGTGGATCTATTACAAATTGGGTCAGTATGATCAGGCACTCATATGGATAAAAAAATCCCTGGAAAGCCGTGAGGAAAGTGCTGTTGTTATTGAGCATCTCGGAGATGTTTATCTTAAACTGGGGAAGATTGATGAGGCAAGAATTTACTGGCGCCGTGCCTTAATGCTCGATCAGGAGAATGAATTGTTAAAACAGAAAATCGAGCAAGAGAATAAATGAGAATCCTTTACGCATTATCACTGGCCTTGATATTCATTTCTTGTGGCGGACCAAGGTATGTGCTGAATACGGATCAGATAACCTTTACCCAGATACTTGATAATATTTCCGATAATCAGCGAAGGATCAATACGCTTGATGCCTCGAGCCGAATTACCGTAGATTCCGAAGAATTTAGCGGCACGTTCTTCGCTGACATTCTTTACAATTCAAATGACTCCCTTCTGATATCCGCAACGGGACCTTTCGGTATTCATGCCGGTACGCTTTTTATTGGCCAACACCGTTTTATATTCAATAATCAGCTCGCCAATAAATTTTACAACGGTGCTGTCGAACAATTTCGTCATCAGCAGTTCTTTCAGTTTCCGTTAAATTTATCCGAGTTGATCAACATCTTCGCGGCCAAAGAAGATCTTTCTGTTCTACGCATGATTACTTACGATACCGCTGATGATAATTTTTATCTGAAAACCCAGCGGGGACCAATAATTTACGAAATTCTGGTTGAGCCGGATAATGGTCAGATCGTCAGATTAGAAGCAAAGAACGGAGAAAAAACGCTGTTCGTAAGAGAGTATGGCGATTTTATAACTATGAACAAGATCATATTTCCCCGCAAGATAACCATGACCCGTCCGGATGAGAAACAGGCCATTGCAATCTATTATACAAATATTCGGTTGAATGAATCGATTGACCGGGATAAATTTGTAATTAAAATATCTGATCGCGCTGAACAAATAGATGGGACTTTATACAGTGAGCAATAAACTTGATCTGTCAATCGTAATTCCGCTTCTCAATGAAGAGGAGTCAATTATTGAACTGCACGATAAAATTCATAAGAATGTTGGTAAATTGGAATTGACATACGAAATCTGCTTTATCGATGACGGCAGCAGCGATGGATCGCTGTCTAAATTGAAAGAAGTGAAAAAGAAAAACCCCAATATTAAAATAATCAGTTTCCGGAAAAATTATGGTAAAAGCGCCGCATTGTCTGAGGGTTTTAAACTTGCCGCTGGTGATATCATTATTACCATGGATGCGGATCTGCAGGACGATCCGGACGAAATTCCCAATCTGATCAAAAAAATAGAAGACGGTTTTGATATGGTTTCGGGATGGAAGAAGAAAAGACATGATCCGATCAGCAAAACCATCCCTTCAAAGTTTTTTAATTGGACCACCTCGATCCTGACCGGCATCAAGATCCACGATTTCAATTGTGGTTTGAAAGCTTATCGGCATGATGTGGTAAAGGAAATTCCCGTTTACGGCGAGTTGCATCGCTATCTGCCGGTTCTGGCACACTGGATGGGCTATCGGGTCGGAGAGATTGTTGTTAAGCATCATGCCCGAAAATTTGGGAAAACAAAGTATGGTTTACGGCGTTTCTTTGATGGGTTTTTCGATTTGCTTACCGTTTTATTCCTAACCCGGTATCGTCAGAAACCTATGCATCTGTTCGGCCTTCTGGGTTTGGTAACTTTTTTTCTGGGATCGATCATACTTGCCTATCTAACCGTGCTATGGTTCATCGGACCGGGTATCGGCAACCGCCCGTTGCTGTTCCTTGGTATATTATTGGTTATCGTCGGCATGCAGAGTTTTTCAATCGGATTAATTGGCGAAATGATCACAAATACAAAAGACGAAATTCGGATATATTCTATCAAAGAGAAACTACTTTAAAAAATTCTTAAGGCACCTGGAATGAGCGATAAAAACTATTTCGTACATCAGTCAAGTTATGTGGATGAGCCCTGTGAAATAGGTGAAGGAACAAAAATCTGGCATTTTTCACACATCATGCACAACTGTAAAATCGGGGCGGGATGTAATATTGGACAAAACGTCGTGATATCACCGGATGTTTTACTTGGCAAAAATGTGAAAATTCAAAATAATGTCTCCGTTTATACAGGTGTAATCTGTGAAGACGATGTTTTTCTTGGTCCTTCGATGGTCTTTACCAATGTTACCAATCCACGCAGCCATATTATCCGCCGTGGAGAATATCAGCGCACTTTGGTGAAACAGGGGGCGTCAATCGGAGCCAATGCAGTAATCGTCTGTGGTCATGATATCGGCAGATTTGCATTTATCGGGGCCGGAACGGTCGTGACCAAAGAAGTCCCCGATTATGCCCTGGTTGTAGGCAATCCGGGAAGAATTATCGGCTGGATGTGCGCATGTGGTACCCGCCTGAACTTCCGTAATGATGGTGAAGCAATCTGCTCTGCCTGTGGAAAGGAATATATTATGTACAATGATTCAGAAATCAAAGAAAAACAAACCGCGCCTGTGTCGCAGGTACCCCTTCTTGACCTGAAGGCCCAATATGCATCGCTCAGACAGCGCATTGAACCAGTGATCAGGGAAGTGGTCGAATCTCAGTATTTCATTCTGGGTCCAAAAGTCGCAGAGCTTGAGAGTAAGATCGCCAATTACTCGCAGGTCAAATACGGCATCGGTGTTTCTTCGGGAACCGATGCCTTGCTGATTGCATTAATGGCGATTGATGTAACTTCTGCGGATGAAATCATAACAACACCCTATTCTTTTTTCGCAACCGCCGGTGTTATTTCGAGGCTTGGTGCAAAACCTGTATTTGTTGACATTGAACCGGACACTTATAATATCGATCCGGCGCGGATAGAATCCGCAATCACTCCCAGAACAAAGGCGATCATACCCGTTCATCTTTACGGGCAGATGGCAGACATGGATCCGATCATGAAGATTGCCCAAAAGCATAACCTGACCGTGATCGAAGATGCGGCACAGGCCATTGGCTCTGAATACAAGGATGGCCGTCGTGCCGGTTCTATAGGACACATGGGTTGTTTTTCGTTTTTCCCCAGTAAAAATCTGGGCGGCTTTGGCGATGCCGGAATGGTCGTTACAAATGATAAAGACCTGGCGGAAAAGCTGGTACAATTAAGGGTTCATGGTGCAGAACCGAAATATTATCATAAAATAATTGGCGGTAATTTCCGTATAGACGCTCTGCAAGCAGCAATCCTTACGATAAAGCTGGATTACCTTGATCAGTGGACCGAAGGACGCCAGAAAAACGCAGAAGATTACTACCGGCTGTTCGGACACCACCAGCTGGCGGATAAACTAAAATTACCGGCAAAACGAGAAGGATACCGGCATATCTTCAATCAATTCATTATTGCTGCACCAGAACGCGACAGCCTGATTGAGCATCTGCGTAATCACCGGATTGGGTGTGAGATATATTATCCGGTTGCCCTGCATAATCAGGAATGTTTTGCCTATCTTGGCTGTAAAACAGGTGACTTCCCAAAAGCTGAAGAAGCGGCACGAAGCACCTTTGCAATTCCGATATATCCGGAACTCACCGCGCAACAAAAGGAATATGTTGTACAAACAATTGCCTCTTATTATAAAAAATGATCTTCTGAAGATTATATCCGGTCTGCTTTTTACAATTTTGGTCTTTGAGCAAGATCTGTCTGCACAGGTTGTTCATGAATTCAAAGGTGACCGGTATACCCATTACAGGCCGGATGACTGGATTTCATATGCAAGTGCTTTGGAAATCTCTTCTGTAGACATTGATGAAGATTATGTTCATTTCGGCTCTCTGACCGGGGGAATACTCAGGTATGATAAATACCGCAATACCTGGGAGACACCCTTTACTACCAGCAATGGCCTCAGCAGTAACAGAATATATGAACTGGTTTATAGCCCGGACGACGGAAAATTATATGCCCGGACCAATCGTGGGATCGATGAATACTGGCGTTCGGATCGCTGGTGGCGCCCTTCTTCCAGAACAACCTTACCCCCGGGACGGCATCCCAAACCCGAGGAACTGAAGGGCATAGAAAAAGGAAAAGATTACTATTTCCCACCATATTTCAGACCCTCCAACAGCTATTTACCGGACTTTTTCACCGATATCAAGTTGATGTACACACCAGATGGCACTGTATATGATCAGGAAAACCGGCAATTTTCACTAACCGATCGTATTACCGATGACCGCCAGCGGATCTGGATCGGAACAAACGGGCTGGGTCCATTACTCGGTGAATTGTTTTCCCGCCGCTTAGAACGACTAAACCAATCCATTTCAAATATTTCACCCCGAGATATATATATAACAGAAACTGACATGTGGGTGGGAGGCATCCGTACCCGGGGTCAGATCGGTGGGATAACCCACTGGGATCGAAAATATGATCAATGGGCATACTTTGAAGCTCCTTTCATATCCTCCATGTATCATGACCAGGTACTGGCGATTTCCGGTGGTGACGGTTTTGTTGCTTTTGCCACCAGTTACGGCGTTTTGTTATATGATAATAAAAGGGCCACCTGGCGCACATTTACGGTAATGGATGGATTGGAAGGGGACAGGGTCTTTGACGTTCAAATATATGACAGCACGCTTTACTGTGCCTCAGAATATGGTTTAAACTGGATCGATCTCGGATCCATGCGTGTATATGAGCCCCGGGAAACGACACTTGATCATGTCCCGGTGTATCAGCTGGCCATAGAGGACAATATCATATGGGCTGCCTCCAGATTCGGCTTATACAGGATCGATCCGTTTGAAGATGAAATTACATTTATAGCCTCCCGTGCCGGAGTGGTTGACTATGATCTTCGTGCCGTGGAAATCATAGACAACGAGATATGGTCCGCCGGCACCGGGGGTATCAGCTATTGGAACCGTGAATCCGATGAATGGTACAGTTTTCCCAATCTTGATTTCAAGGGTGTTTACCGGGATATCCTTGCCACAAAGAATACGATCTGGTTCGCAACAGATCGTGGTCTTTTAAAATATGACCGTAAAAAGGAATACTGGCGGCTATTTACCGAAGCCGACGGGATAATCAGCTCCAATATCTACCATTTGGATATGGACCCCGAATCAAACAGGTTGTGGATGAGTACGGAAGATGGTATTACCTCTTTCCGCTGGAAACGCAAGGGAAGAATCGATTAAGTCTAAAAACATGGAGGGGGCCGAATCAGACCGGTCCGGAAAGATCTATCTTTTAATCGTACGCAAAAAAGACTCCACTTCAGGTATACCGCCCTGATAAATCAAATATCCGTTATACGGTTCTCTTTCGGTTATTTCGCCGGAAACAGGTGTGAGCATAATTTTTTTCACCTCAGACAGATCGTTTGTTTGTCCTAGCGCCCAGCATAGTTTTACATAGGCAACTTCCGGCAGCATATTGGCCGTTGGGATTACTCCTAACTGCATCATTTCCCTTCCGGTCTCATAAACGTACATCTGTACATATCCCCAGAGTGTCTGTACGGTCATGTATACAGCCACTCCTGCTTCATATGCCCTTTTTAATGCCGGATAAACCGGCTTGTTCACATGGCCCAGACCCGTTCCGGCGATGATGATCCCGCGGTAACCGTTGTCAATGAGAGATTCAATGATATCCGGGCGCATATTGGGATAATAATAAACAATCGAGACCATTTCTTCATATGCTGTATTGATAATCACCTTATGGTCTTGGCGACGTCGGTTGTAGTCATCACGTAAAGGTGTAATTTTATCGCGGTTGATCATCGCCAGCGGGATATCGCCGATGGTACGGAATGTTGACCGGTAGCTGGAATGCATTTTGCGTACCCTTGTCCCTCTGTGCAGGAGCCCGTACTGATCGGATGTGGGTCCAAACATGCTGACAATAACCTCTGCAATATCACCTTCTGCAGCAGCCTTTACCGCATGTATCAGATTCAGCGCCGCATCGGAAGATGGCCGGTCTGAAGAACGCTGGGAACCAACCATTACGATCGGCACCGGTGAATTCTGAACCATAAATGACAGAATGGCTGCGGTATGATGCATGACATCGGTTCCATGCCCGATCACAACCCCATCTATTCCATTTTGTATTTCCCGGCCGATGGCTTCTGCCGTGATAATCCACTGTTCCGGGCCCATATTTTCACTGAAAACACCAAACAGTTTTTCCGTGTCCAGATTACATATTTCGGCCAGTTCCGGTACCGAACCATATAATTCGCCGGGTGAAAATGCCGGGATTACTGCTCCTGTCCGGTAATCAAGCCGGCTGGCAATCGTGCCGCCGGTACCCAAGAGCTTTACATTTGGCTTTTGCGAATCCCGCGGAAAATCCTTTTCTGGTATTTTGTAATGGGCTTCCTTCCGGCTGCGTTCATGAATATGTTTAATGCGGTGCACCGCGATTCCAATATTATAACCATTGTCCAGCTTCAACACGATATGCCGGTCATCTGCCGTTTCGGATCGCGGTAATATGATGCCTTGAAAAAGTCCACCGTCGGTCTCCATGTCAACCGCACTCCAGACCTGCACATTATTAGCCTTTAATATACTTCGTGCCGGTTCACGGTAACCCTTGTATTCATTACTCATATAAACAGACCTTTTTCTCAATTGCACATTCGGATATGAAGCTAATGGCAGAAATCAGATAGACCGGTCTATCCCGCATTTTCTTGCAGGACCATTTCCAGCATTTTACGGACTTCACGACCGGCAATATATCCGCGAAAATTATTCATCAGACTGCCCATGATTTTCGATTCGGAATGAATATCTGCTTTAACAGAAGTATTCCCGGACCCGATCAATTTTATTATTTCATCTTTCACTTTAACCGGCTCTATCCGCTTTTTCGTGTATTGCTCCAGGATCTGTTCAAGGCTATCTGCTTCATTCTCCATGAATTGTTTAAGGATCACATCGATCGCCTCAAGGATCGCCGGATGTTTTTCCGCATATTTAAAAAGGGTATCCCATGTGTCTTCCGTTATCTGATGCACCGGAAGACCACGTCTGGACCAGGCCAGCGTTTTCTCAAATATAATATTCGCTATTCGTGCCGGCTTAAGATCATACTTATCGATACATTTTTCAAAAAACCTTGCCCGTGACGAAATCGCAATCCGGATAATTAAATGTTCTGGAACCCCGGCCCTATTGTAGCGTTTCTCCCGCTCCCAGAAAGGGGGGGGGACATGCTTTTCGAGCGATTGGATATGTTCTTCTGTAATCTCAATGGGTGGCAGGTCGGTATCAGGATACATGCGATCGGGACCAGGCAGGATCCTTTCAAATCCATTGGTTCCATCCACAAGCGCCTGACGGGTTTCATTGGGCACCCCGATTGTAGCCTCTCGGGCACGGATTACAATTTCCTGGATAGCCGTCTTAATATCCGGTTTTGATCCCCATACCAGTATAAGCGCATCCCTGGCCTCTGCATTCACCGTTTTCCGGATCTTATTCCACGCGTAGCTTTCGACGGTCTCTTCTGTACTCTCTGAAGTAAGAATATTTGGTAGTCTTGACAAACAGGCGATAACCCTTACTCTGTCAGAAATCTCCTTAGAGAATACCTTTCCTGTTTGTGTGGGAAAGCTCAATATTCCCAGAAATCCCTTGAGATTTACACAATGCACTTCTTCATTTCGTTGCAGAGCCATTCGAATTGGGTCCCACTGACTGTTGGATAAAATCTGCGTAACCTCAGCTGACCGGAATTCCAGATTGTTTTTCTGTATTCCTCTCCTGTGTAATTCCGCACGGATATTTAAAAAGGCACTCTGACGTAAGGCTTCATTATAAATCAGGAGTGGAATCAGGGGAATACGATATACGCCTTTGATCTCCACCCGTGTTCCCCCTTCGATACTGACATTTACATCCTGTCGCGCAGCGCCGATGCCGCGTCTTACCTTTCCGGTACTTCGGACCGACCAGCGAAGGATATTAGCGACGTCTGCCACCTCTTGCGGGGTGAGCATTTCCGGGCGGGTTACCATCTCAATTAAAGGCATCCCCAGACGATCGGTCAGATAAACCCGCTCATGACCGAAATCTGATACTTCGCGACAGGCATCCTCTTCAAGACCCAGCTGGATCAATCCGATCTTCCGATCTTTGTAGGGTATCCAGCCATCGATACCAACAATTGTTGTCCTTTGAAATCCTGTGGGAATGCTTCCGTCCAGATATTGTTTGCGGGCGATATGAATTTCACTGACCAATTTATATTTCAGCTGGATTGCTATCTCCAGGGCAATATCAAGGGCCTGACGATTGATCTCAAAGGGTGGAGTATCATCCATTTCATAGGTACAGACTGTTTCGTGGTTGATTTGATAGATGATCTCTTTTTTTGTTTTGTATTCCATCAGGGCCGTGCCATCGTATTCGCCCAGTTCAGATAAGGTCGGACGCATGTGCCTTAATATTTCAGCATCATATACATGACTATAACGGCCGGCGGGACAGCGGCAAAATAATTTTTTTTGTGTCAGCAATTGCTGATGGATCTCCAGACCCGCTTTTAAACCCAGGGCCTGATAATCTCCGGGGGTCATTTCTGAAAACGCTTTCATCGAACCCTCTGTTATTCAATTCACAAGACCAATTTGATAATTATAAAAAATATTAGCAACTCCCTATTTATATTTGTTTGGAAGTCCCTTTATAAATAATATTAATTATTGGCTGAACATTACTCAGGGGATAATATGAAGGAAACCATCCGAATTGATGTGACGTCCGAGGTCGGTAACCTGGAAGCCGTTATCATACATTCTCCGGGACCGGAAGTTGAGAACATGACACCTCAAAGTGCCGAACGTGCACTTTACAGTGATATTCTGAACCTGGCGGTGCTAAGCCGGGAATATTCACTTTTTAAACAGATACTAGAACGGATGACCCTTACCTTTGAGGTACGTCATCTGCTGGAAGAAGTTCTTGAGAATGAACCGGCGCGCAAGTTTTTATTAGCGGCCATTTGTAAAAATGAATATGCAGAGGGTATATATCAGGATCTGTCGGATCTGACCGCCAAAGTGCTTGCCCGCCAGTTGATTGAAGGGGTTCCGTTAAAAAAAGATAACCTGACCGGCTTTTTAAGCAGTGAGCGCTATGCGCTGCAACCGCTGCATAATTTTTTCTTTACCAGAGATGCGGCCATCACAATAAATAACAGCATTTACATCGCCCGGATGCGCAGCCGCGTACGTGAACGTGAATCGCTGATCATGGATACTATCTTCAGGTACCATCCGTTATTCAAAACAAATGAAATTGTAACCCCCGAATACAATCTTCCGGACTCCAGGATCTTTATTGAAGGTGGAGATATCCTGGTCGCACGGAAGGATCTTTTTTTGATCGGTATTGGCGCACGAACATCTTCTCAAGGTGTTGACTTCTTTCTTGAACATTTGAAGAAAACCGGGAAGAATTTCCGTGTTGTCATCCAAGAATTGCCCGCGTCGCCTGAATCCTTTATACATCTCGACATGGTCTTTACCATAATTGACCGTGATTTATTTATGATCTATGAACCGGTCATTCTGAGTAAACATGATTTTCTGACCGTTAGCATCAGTATTGAAAATGGAATTGTAAAATCCATTCAAGAAGAAAAAAACCTCCTGCACGCTCTCTCAAATCTTGGCTTTGATGGTTCATATGTTCTTTGTGGCGGGCCGAAAGATACCTGGAGCCAGGAACGGGAACAATGGCATAGCGGAACAAATTTTTTTGCGTTGGGTCCCGGAAAGATCATGGGGTACAGCCGTAATAACTATACGCTGGATGAACTGGCAAAGAAGGGATTTGCGATTATCAGGGGGAAAGATATCCTGAGGAACCGCACCAATCCTTCAGATTACGATAAATTTGTGATTACCATTGACGGGTCCGAGTTGCCCCGGGGTGGGGGGGGCTGTCGCTGCATGACGATGCCCATCCGGCGGAGTGCCATCTGAATGCCATCAGCTGTAAAGTGTCTGATCCTGCTCATTGTACAGTCTGTGATCATTTCGGGGGCCCTGATCGCCGGTGATTCCTCTTTGGATTCATTGGCTCAGATCCGGATCACTTTTCGTGTTTCAACACCAAGCAACGCAAACACCGGAATCATTTATATTAGCGGTAATGACTCCTTACTCGGTTACTGGGCTCCTGATCAGGTTCCCCTGCAAAAATTACCAAACAGCTTCTGGGAGATCTCGCTTCGGTTTTCCCGTGGACGTCATATTGAATATAAATTTACCCACGGCAGCTGGAAGACCGAAGCTTTGGGTCCCAATGGTGGAATACCGGATAATCATATCCTGAAAGTTGATTCTGATACTGTCATCTACCATCATATCCTTGCCTGGAAAAATATGACTATGGTAAATCAAACAGTATCGGTTGCCGGGGACGTTCGTTATCACCGGAATCTCATCTATCCGGGTCTTCGGCCCCGTGATCTCATTGTCTGGCTGCCTCCCGGCTACGAAACAGATAAGGATCGGCGGTACCCTGTCCTGTATATGCACGATGGCCAGAATATAATCGATTCGGAAACCGCTGCCTTCGGGCAGGAATGGCAGGTTGATGAAACCGCTGATAGTCTTATCTCATCTGGCTTGATGGAACCAATAATTGTTGTCGGGATATATAACACCTCTGATCGTTCAAAAGAATATGCACCGGGAGATTTTGGTACACGATACATGCGCTTTGTCACTGATTCAGTCAAAAAGTTGATCGACCAAAATTACCGAACCCTTCCGGGACCGGAATATACCGGAACCGGTGGCTCATCTCAGGGCGGCCTGATCGCCTTCATGCTGGTCTGGGAATATCCCGCCATTTTCTCAAAAGCGGCATGTATTTCCCCCGCCTTCCGCTTTAAAGGTGTTGATTACATAGCCACCGTCAAAAACACTGGCCGGCCGGAAAAGGATCTGCAGATTTATTTAGACCTCGGAACTGTTGGATTGGACAGTATCCTCACACCTCAGCTGAACGGTATTATTAATGCTCTGCGGGATAAGGGTTTTCGATCCGAAAAACAGATTTTCATGTATATTGACCGGAATGCTGAACATTCTGAAAAATTCTGGGCCCGGCGTTTTTGGCGGCCATTAATGATTTTCTGGGGAGCTGACGATGAGTAAAATACTGCTGTGGGCACTTTTGCCCACCATATCAATTATGAATCTGGCCTGCACTTCCACCCGGGAACCGGATGATATTCTTCAGTCAAAATTCGAAGTAAAAATCATTTCTTCCGGTGAAAACATGCCGGCAGTAAATCTGAATAAGAATAATCTGAAGGAACTGCTGGTCATGCTTTATTATCAGAATGACCTTGATGATATAAAAAGAGCACTTGAGTGGGATGAGCGAAAACTGATCAAAGCGCTTAGCCTTCTGGTAGATGAAGGATTGGTTCAACACATTCGTGATAAAATATTTATCCCGTCCTGTATGGTGATCCCAGAAGAAGAAGGAAAAAAACTGGACCAGCTGGCCATAGATATGGCACCTGCGGTTGCACGCTTGATCAAACGGTATCAGGAATCAATAAGAGTCGCTGCTCTTAATATAAGGGCGTTTAAAGAACTACCCGCAGAAAGTTATACACTTTTTCTCTTCAGTAATGTTCTGCTCGACAACTGGCAGATCCGGAAAGTGGAAGAAAAATTCCTGAAAGCCCGAAGACCGGTTAGGAAAAATAAAAGCTATTATCTTTCGATTCAGGAGAATACCACCAATGCACAAATGGAATCTTTCGGCATCTATGGCAATCAGATCCGGTCATTTCCCGGTTATTTTTTAGGTATCTATGGTAATCAGAGACATTTACCCAACCTGATCAATTTGTCTGACTCATTGTTTCTTGTGTATTTTGATCGCGGCGAAAACGGTAATCCGGGAATATTAAAAGAAGAATTGCTACAAATGATCATAAATCTTCATTCCAAAACACCTTCTACTTTGCCGGCTGATATATATAATGGACTTGAAAAACTTCGTCTGATTTCAGACGGATGTCTTATGATTCCGGTATTTTCTTTGGAGGAACGCAACATACTTGATTCAATTTCGTTGCAGTTAACCGATCCGTTAATTAAAATACTTGAATCATACCGGCAGGGCCTTGAAAATGCTTATCAAAACAGCCCATATTTTAATCAGACAGGATTTGAAGAATATTTTATATGGTGGTATCATTTTCTATACAGCCGTGTCACTGATGTCCTTATTCGTGATGGTATGATTATTTTACCGCCTGGTAATACACAAACCTATATTATGGAACGTTAATCTTAGGAGCACAACATGCGGATCGTTTCAATATTATTTTTATGTTTTGTTCTTTTTGGTGCCGGATGTTCTGGAAAAGAATCTGATGATCGGACCAGTGCTGATATTATTTTTTATAATGGAAATATAATTACCGTTGATCCGGATCTGCCGGAAGCAACGGCAGTGGCAATAAGGGCAGGTAAAATACTGGCTGTTGGAAATGATTCTGATGTACGAACACTCTCCGGTGATCAGACAGATCAAATTGATCTTAAGAGGCAAACCGTCATTCCGGGATTGATTGAGAGTCATGCCCATTTTATGGATGTGGGCTATACCAAAATGAAACTTGATCTGACTGGAGCAAAGACCTGGGATGAAATTGTGATACTGGTGGCCCGGGCAGCAAAATCCGCAGAACCGGGTGCGTGGATCCTGGGCCGGGGTTGGCATCAGGAAAAATGGATTGAACCGATGCATCAGGAAATCGAAGGATATCCTGTACATACAAAATTGAGCGCCGCGGCACCGGCAAATCCTGTATATCTGACCCATGCAAGCGGACATGCTATCGTTGCAAACCAAATAGCTATGTCACATGCCGGTATTGATCAAAATACACCTGATCCGGAAGGGGGGAGGATTCTCCGGTTCGAAGATGGATCGCCATCCGGTGTTTTTCTGGAAAACGCGGAAAGTTATATTCTTGACCTTTATTCAAATGACTTTTCAAACAAATCACCACAAGAGCAAAAGCGCTATGAAGAAAAAGCCTTCGATCTGGCGGTTCAGACATGTCTTGATAATGGGATTACAACTTTCCATGATGCGGGGGCCTCTTTCGAAACAGTGAATTTCTTCCATGAAATGCTTGATGCCGGAAAAATGTCTGTCCGGCTTTACGTTATGCTTGGCGCCTCAAACAAACAGCTTGCCGAAAAAATGGCTGAATACCGTATTGTTGGCGCCGGTGATAATCACCTAACGGTTCGGGCGATCAAACGATTTATTGACGGCGCTCTGGGGGCACACGGTGCATGGCTGCTTGAACCTTATGCTGACCTGCCTTCTAGCACTGGTTTGAATACCACTGACCTGGCCGATTTAAGGGAAACAGCCCGCCTGGCAGATAAATATGGTTATCAATTATGCACGCATGCCATCGGCGATCGGGGGATACGTGAAACCCTTAATATATATGAGAATTACACCAAAAAGGATGATCAGCGATGGCGGATCGAGCACGCTCAACACATAGATCCGACGGATCTTCCAAGATTTGCCGCAGCAGGTATTATTGCCGCAATGCAAACCAACCACGCAACATCCGATGGCCCCTGGGTAATAAAACGACTGGGGGAAAAACGCAGCCAGGAGGGGGCATATGTCTGGCGGAAACTGATAGATTCTGGGGCCGTGATCTGTAATGGTACCGATGCACCGGTTGAAAACATTAATCCTATGGCAAATTTTTATTCGGCCGTTTCACGAAAATATTCAGATGACCGGGCCTTTTACCCTGATCAGTCTATGACCCGGGAAGAAGCATTGAAAGCTTATACAATTAACGGCGCCTATGCGTCGTTTGAAGAACACCTGAAAGGCTCGATCACACCTGGTAAACTGGCTGATCTGACCATTCTTTCCGATGATCTGCTAACCATACCGGAATCTGAGATCCCGTCAATTAAAGTAACCGGTACTGTTATCAGTGGCCGGTTTGTTTATCGTGCCTCAGGGAAGACCGAATAACTTTAAACCGGGTGTTTCAACCCGGATTCCATAGAGGGCGTTTGTCTCAACTTCTGTGATATAAAGTGTTCGGAGATCTTCTCCGCCAAACTCCACATTGGTCGGCTTCTTCCCCGGAACACGTATAGTATCTGCAATTATCCCTTCCTTATCAAATTTATATACCATACTGCCGCCAAAATGTGCGATGTAAACATTCCCGGTATGATCCAGTGCCAGGCCGTCAGGATCACCGCCGGGGATTTCGGCAAATATCGTAAACATTCCCAGATTCCCCTGTTCATCTACCGGAAATTTCAGGATTCTGCTCAAGGCAGACTCACAGACAAAAAGTGATTTTCCATCGGCAGAAAAAGCAATTCCGTTCGGGAAACCAAGCCCACGGTAAACCGGACGCAATTGACCGGTTTCAATGGAATACATATAAACAACGCCGTCAAGGTTATCAGGATCGTACAAATGGGGATCCGTGAAATATAAATTTCCTTTTCCATCAAAAGCCAGATCGTTGGGTCGGTTAAATTTTTGTCCCGCATAGCCATTAACAACCAGTTCGCATTCCCCGGAATTTGAAAAACGAATTATCGCTCCGTTTTCATAATCACAGCCATAAAGGTAACCATCGCGGTAAAAGGTCAGACCGTTTGTTTTTCCAAATTCATAGGGAGCTGTAGGCCTGGCCGTAAAAGTATCTAAAATACCATCCGTGAACACGGCAATCCAATTGGAATAGCAATTGGATACATAAAGTTTACCGGAGCCATCCCAGGCCGGACCTTCAGGGAAGTTCAGTCCATCAGCGACCTTTTGGAGTTTTGGTTTTTGTCCGCAACCGATCAAAAGACAGGTAACTACAACAGCCGAAAAGATAAAATGCTTTGGCATAAGACCTCCCGAGATCTAAAACCCGCATATGAATAATTAGAGAGCTGTTTTGTTGGATTCAGAATGCACAAATCCAGTATTTCAACGAAAAATTGAGTTTCTTTAACTGGAATCTTAAAATGTAATTTACAAATCACAATTAAGCAATCAGCGTAACATATATTTCGATCTTACGTATGGATAAAATCAATGTGATTTATTTCATAAAGGGGTAGCTATGAGAGCCCTTCAATATTTGGTTGTATTCCTGCTTTCCTTTTCATTGATCGCCCTCGAAATTGCCTGGACGCGAATTTTTTCTGCCGAGTTCTTTTACACTTTTGCCTTCTTGATCCTTTCCCTTGCCATTCTGGGACTTGGTCTGGGCGCTTTATCGATCAGATTTTTTACAAGCTTGTCAGAGAAGATCGAACTGGGTTATTTACTCAGCCTGGCCGGCTTATCAGCCCTGATCGGCCCTCCGTTGGTTTTTATAATTGATCTCGATTTTTCACAATCCTTACTCACTACAGTTACTATTCTGAAACTCATTGCAACTATTGTATTGCTCAGTTTACCCTATTATTTCGGTGGCATTGTGCTTGGCCGATTGTTTCGCGAATATCACCATGATCTCAATCGCCTTTATATGTTTGATCTTACCGGTGCCGCTTTGGGTGCAGGTTTTATCATCTGGTCCATGAACCTTCTGGGGACGCCATTGACCGTCGTCTGGAGTACTCTGCCGATAATTATCGCTGCGA
>Ga0209536_100005725_pt1 | contig 19217 bp, 14 predicted proteins | sample DeeMarSeWOR28_12_FD_187461 | JGI IMG/M metagenome (GOLD analysis project Ga0209536, IMG submission 187461) | Marine sediment microbial communities from White Oak River estuary, North Carolina - WOR-2-8_12 (SPAdes) (version 2) | ecosystem: Environmental > Aquatic > Marine > Intertidal zone >... | reverse complement strand
GGGGCGAGCCGATCCTACGCTACTCCCCGCCGGACTCGGCACGCCAAGGAAGTAAGGCCGGGTACTGATCGAGGAACCAACGCACGGTGCGCCGGAGGCCCACCTGCGGATCCGTCTGCGGTTGCCAGCCGAGGATATCATGGGCCTTGGCGGAGGTGAACGGGTTCTCGCTCCCGAGAAAGTGACCGCTCGCAGACCCGACTCCTGTATACCGCCCCGGACGGGCCAGCCGGTGTGCCATCTGCCACGTGCGGCCGACACTGACTGCTAGGGGGACCGGTACGCGGACCGTGCGGATGCGGTGTCCGGCTTCGCTTCCAATGACGTCGTACAGAGTCCGCTGGGTGAGGCCGCCGTCGTTGGCAACGTTGAACGCGCCCGTCACGTCGGGACGGACGATCGCTCGCTCGATCGCATCGACCACGTTCCCGACGTAGATCATTGACAGCGTGTTTCGTCCCGAGCCCACGATGGGCGCGATGCGGAACCGCAGGGCGCCCAGGAGTTTCGCCATGAAGAGCCGCTCGCGCTCTCCGTAGATCACGCAGGGCCGCAGGGCAATCGCCGAGACGCCGAAACGCTCGGCGTCCCGCCATAGCGCGGCTTCCGCATCCCGTTTTGACCTGGCGTAGAAGTCGGCGGCGGCAATCGGGCCGAATGCCGCCTTCTCATCCACGGGTCCGCTGCGCGCACCCTCGGGCCGGCGCCCATAGACGGCCACGGACGACACGAGGATGAGCCGTGCACCCGCGGCAGCGGCAGCTCGGACGGCCAGGCGAGTCGCCTCCACGTTGATCTCCCGGTACCGTTGCCACGTGTCGGGTGTGACCACGATTGCGGCGGCATGGACGATGAGGTCACAGTCCCGCGCCGCCTCCCAGGAGCGCTCGTCCTCGACGACACCGTCCGCGGCTGCCGCGCCCAGTGCCTCGACCGCGTGGCGCGCCGCCGCCGAGCGCACCAGCGCCCGCACGGCGTGTCCGTGCTCCGCCAGCCGCGCGATCACGTGGCTCCCCACGAGCCCGGTACCGCCGGTGACGAAGACCCTCATAGGGCCAACAGCACCGCACGGGTGCCCAGCACGAGGCAGAGCAGAGCAACGGCTCCACCCATCAGGTTCCCTCGCCATCCGTTCACGTGGATGCCAAGCCGTTCGCGATCGTTCATGGCGACCAGCAATACGAGCGCCACGATCGGCAGGATGAGGCCATTCACGACCTGTGCGAGGACGATGAGCGGGACTGGACGCATGCTCGTGAGGGCGGTGATACCCCCGACGGCGATGCAGCCCATCCAGACGATCCGAGCAGTTGCCGACCGTGTGTCACGGCCCCGGCCGATGGTATCGAGGATGGTGTAGGCTGCGGCCAGCGGAGCCGTGATCGCCGATGAGATGCCTGCCGCGCTGTATCCCAGCGCGAACGCCTTCCCCGCCCACGGACCCAGCAGCGGCGTGAGCTGCCGTGCCATATCGGCTGCCGCGCGGACCTGACCGCCCTCCAACGCGGCCGATGCCGTCACGACGACGGCACCGGAAACGAGACCACCGAGCCCGATTGCCGCGACGAGATCGAGTCGTGCCACGGCCAGGTCGTGCACGCTCGACCACCGTTCCCGAACCGTTGCCGCGTGCAGGAACAGATTGTAGGGCACGATGGTCGTTCCGATGAGTGCAATCGCCGTGACGTCGGCTCCAGTCGGCACTCGCGGTACGAACACGCCGCGCATGAGCGTGCCGACGTTCGGTGCAACCGTCACGGCGGTGACGACGAAGACGAGTCCCATCACTGCGACGCACCCGGCCAAAACGCGCTCCAGCAGGCGATACTGACCGAACCAGAGAAGCAGCCCTGCGAGGGCCACGCCGAGCCCGATCCAGCCGCGAAGGGGGACGCCCGTGACACTCTCGAGCCCGAGGGCCGCTCCCGTGAGGTTGCCGGCCTCGTAGGCTGCCGCTCCGCTCACCACGGCGACGGCTGCGAGTGTGGCAAGTGCGGGCCCGAGCCAGGGTGGGCCGCGTACTGCGAGCAGCGCTGCACCGAGTCCCGCACCCGTCGTGAGGCCGAGACGTGCCGCCATTTCCTGGAGGACGATTGTCGCGACGGTCGCGAACAGCAACGCCCACAGTAAGGTCACGCCGTAGGCTGCTCCGGCGAGCGTGGCGCTGGTGACGGTGCCCGGCCCGATGAAGGCTGCGGCGACGATCACGCCAGGGCCGAGCCCCCGCCATGATCGCATCATGGGGTCGGAATGGGAACGCGTACGATCTGTGCGGTCCTGCCGCACGCCGTGACGGTGCTGCCGGGTGAGATCTCACGCCTGAGCAGTCCGAGGCCGATCCAGAGTTGCCACGCATTGCTCCACACGGCGCTCGTCACCCGACCGACCGCCTTGTCCTCCTGCAGGATAGCGGCGTCGTCGACAGTTGGTGTCTTGCGCCACACGAGGCCGGCGAGCCAGCGGTTGGCATGCCCGCGGAAGTGAACGCGGGCCACCGTCTCTTGGCCCGTGTAGCAGCCCTTGGTGTACGACACTGCATCCAACTCGTCGAACCGCACTTCTTGCGGCAGGGTCTTGGTGCCGATCTCGGCTCCCAGAAGCGGCCAGCCTGCGAGCACACGGGTGAGGTCCGCCGTCTCCGCGGGCACAGGGGTGACGCCCGCCGCTTCCAGCACCGCACGAACAGCCTCGGCCTCTGTCCGTTCGCACATGATGAGCAACTCGAACGGTGCGGCGGCAGGGCGGCATACGATACAGTCTGCTCCGGCGATCGTAGCGACTGCCGTTGCGCCGCGGCTTGGCAGCGGTACTCGAGACTGCCCGACCATGTCGGCTGTGGTGGGTCCGAGGAGCTCGAGCACGTACATCTCGTCTGTGCGGTCCGTAGCGCGAGCCAGCCTCGGCGGGAAGTAGCGACGGAAGACCTGTAGTGCAGCATCGCGCCCAGCGAGTGGTGTGATGGCCAGATGCGCAGCGTCCGTCCGAGCAACCCATAAGTCGGTCTGGATCATGCCCTTCGGCGTCAGCAATGCGCCGTAGACGAACCCATGCTCCCCGTGTGTCTGGACGTCGTTCGTCAACACGCCCTGCAGGCAGGTGGCGGCACCCTGGCCTGCAACGCTGATGATGCCGCGAGGTCGATCGGCCACCGCGGCACCTTCGAGTGCCGCGGTCTCGTGCTCGGGTGCCAGCCGGCCTCGCTCGATCGTGAACGGGACCGGGGGCGGACGGTGTTCAGTCCCGTTCGTAGTATCCGGCTCGCTCATATGACCAATCCAAGAGTTCGACGGGATGCACGACTGGAATGTCGAGCCCGACAGACCTGAGGCCCGCTCCGATCTGCATGATACACCCGGGATTGCCGGTCACGACGACGTCCGGTGCAGCCGCACGGAGGGCGGCGATCTTGAGCGCGAGGACGCGATTGGAGACGTCCGGCTGCGCAAAGGTGTAGCTACCGGCGCTGCCGCAACAGAGATCCGCATCCTGGTGATGCACTCGCTCGATTCCGGGCACGGCCGCCAGTACGGCTTCGGGTTCGTCGGCGATCCGCTGCGCGTGCAACAGGTGGCACGGTGGGTCGTACGCGACACGCAGTCCGAGCGGGGCTCCGCGGCGCGGGCCCGCGGTAGCGAGCAGCTCCGTGATGTCCCGTGCCCGTGCAGCGAGACTCGCGCCGGCCCCAGCCGATCCGGTGTGCTCGAGGAGTCTCCCATACTCCTTCAGGATCGCCCCGCAGCCCGCCGCGTCGACCGCAACCGGCGTGTCGGTGGCCGCCGCTGCGAAGGCGTCGGCGTTCGCGCACGCGAGCCGAACCGCATCCTCGTGCTGACCTGCATGTGCATGGAGGGCCCCGCAACACCCCTGGTCCGCAAGCTCGACGACAAGAAATCCGTTCGCCGAGAGAACCCGGATCGTCGCATCGTGCACGTGGGCGAAGAGATCGTCCATGACACAGCCGCGAAACAGGGCCACCGTCCCGCGATCCCGAGGCTGGTCCACGTCCAATCCCTCGGCGATCGGCCGCGCCCCATCACGGGGCGGGCGCCGAGGACTCGTCGCCGCCAGCATTCCCATCGCCGTGCCGAACGTGGCTGTGCCGCGTACCCACCGCGCCAACGGACGCACGATCCGTGCAGTGGCAAAGACGCCTCGGCGCGCGATCGGCTCGCCGATGACGGCATGCAGCATCCTGACGGTAAGAGGAATGGGCCGGTGTGCTGCCAGGACCTGTCGAGCCGCCTCAATTGCCGGACCGTACTCGACACCCGACGGACACGCAGGCTCGCAGGCGCGACAGCCAAGGCATTGGTCGAGGTGTTGTACCAGGGTGGGATCGCTCGCGGTGAGCCGCCGGGAGGCGAGTGCCTGCATCAACACGATCCTGCCGCGGGGGCTCTCGGCCTCGTCGTTGCTCACCCGGTACGTCGGGCAGCTTTGGAGGCAAAATCCGCAGTGGACACAGGGATGGAGGCCCGCGACGGCGTCGGGTGTCATCCGTCGTCGCCGATCGGGACGAGCAAGACATCGCGCGGATCGAATGCGCGGCGCAGCTCCGAAACGAGCGGGCCGACACCCTCTCGGTACGCGCCGTAATGCCCGACGGCCGCGCGCAGCATCCATGAGCCCCGCTCGAGCGTAAGCGGGATCTCCCGCTGCGCAGCAGTCTGGCGTAATCGCTGCAGATCCTCGGGGCTCGTCGGTCCACACCAGCGGACGCGACCCAGGGGGACGGTGACGCTGACGGGTCCTTCCCGGAGCCGATGCTGCACGAGGTCGAGACAGGGCTCGATCGCCGTGGGGAGCGTGCCGAGCCGCACGGTCGTCGGCGCGCTGGCCATGGCGTGCTGGATGCCTGCCCAAAACCCGGCCGCTTCGTCCCGGCCGAGATCCCGCCACGCCACGTCGGTGGCCTGTCGGACGGTTGCGGCGGCTGCTGCGACTTCCGCATCGCGCCCAGTGAGACGGGCTGCGAGAGTCCACCGGGTCCCAGCCTCCTCAACGCCGCTGTACAGCTCCAGTGCACTTGGCGACAAGCCGGTGTCGGTAACGGCAAGTGCGGCGTCGATCAACTCGTCGCGCGGTCCGGTGGTGACGAGTGTGCTGTCGGCACGGGGCACGGCGCGGACGCGCAGGGTCGCCGAAGTGATGATACCGAACGCTCCGTAGCTGCCAACGGCGAGCTTCGTCAGATCGTATCCAGCCACGTTCTTGACGACGCGACCGCCGGCGTGGACGATGCTCCCGTCACCGCTGACAAAGGTTACGCCGAGCAGATGGTCCCGCAGTCGACCAAAGCCTGCGGCAAGGGGACCGGACGTGCCGCTGGCGATCACGGAACCGACGGTGCGCTCGGGCCCGGGCGGGTCGGCTGCGAGCCACACGCCGTGCTCGGCGAGCGAACTGCGCACGTGAGACCACGAAGCGCCGGCCTCGGCTGTCGCGACGAGATCGGCTGCGCTCACCAGCGGAATACGATCCATTCGTCGGGAGGATATCAGGAGGTCCGCCGGCGCATCCATGGGACACCAGTGGCCGCCCCCGACGACGCCGACCCGCCAGCCCTCGCTGGCGGCCGTGCGCAACAGCAGCGACACCGCAGCTTCGTCGGCCGGAGCGACCAGGGGCTGGTCTGCGGACCCCGTGCCGACGATCGCCTCTGCCCCGAGCAGCGCCCGAACGTGCCTCGTGATCACTTGCCTTCCATCCACGCGCGAGCACGGGCCGACACGTCATCGAGGAGACTCCGTGCCTCCAGGACGTACGGTTGTGCGTCGACCGCTGCCCAGGGACGTGTGAGTACCTGCTGCACGTCGAGCTCGGAGAGTGCAGCGAACAGGTTGGGGAACTCTCCCTGCACGCGTCGCCGCATCTCGTCTGGAGGTAGCATCTCTTCCCACGGCGGCGCGTCCATCCAGACACGGATCGTCGCGAGCGTCACGATGACGGGATACACCTCCTGCATCGCTCGGCTGCCGTCCTCGTCGACCACATACCGCTCCGCCCGCTCCACCCGCTGGGTGGCATTCGTGAGTTGGTCCTTTACCAGATGCCGCCACCGTGTGGGCGCGTTGGCGCTCATGCTACCTCCCGCGTCACGGTGTCGATATGCCACGGGGGAATCCCGTCGCTCGGCAAGACTTTGCCGGGATTGGCGCGTCCGTGGGGATCGAACACGTGTTGGACGCGCCGCATGGCGGCAAGGGTCTCCATGTCGAACACGAGTGGCAGATACCGAATCTTGTCGAGGCCGACTCCGTGTTCACCCGTCACCGTGCCGCCCGCGGCGATGCACACGTCCATGATGGCTGCCGCCGCTGCTTCCACGCGCTCCAGCTCGCACGGGTCCCGAGCGTCGAAGTTCATGTTGGGATGGAGGTTCCCATCGCCCGCGTGGAATACGTTGCTGATCGTGATGCCGAACCGCGTCCCGATCTCCCCGATAGCTTCGAGCACTGCCGGTAGCGCGGACCGAGGCACCACGGTGTCCTGCACGATCAGATCAGGGCTGATTCGTCCGAGAGCACCGAAGGCCTTCTTGCGTCCGTGCCACAACCGGGCACGCATCGTCGGATCCGCGGCAGTGCGCACACTGCGCGCACCCGCAGCCGTCAGCAGGTCGAGCGCGGCCTCCGCGTCCAGGGCTGTTGCCTCCTCGAAGGCACCGTCGAGCTCGACCAGCAGGATCGCGGCGGCATCGGTCGGATATCCGGCCGCATAGATCGAGGCCTCGACGGCTCGGATGCAGTTCCGGTCCATCATCTCGAGCGCGGCTGGAACGATTCCCGAGGCGATGATCGCCGAGACGGCCTCGCCGGCGGCCGGAACACTCGGAAAGTCCGCGAGCAAGGTGCGCACGAAGCGTGGGCTCGGCGTGAGCCGCACCGTCGCCCTGGTGGCGATGCCGAACCGGCCCTCGCTGCCGACGAAGAGCCCAACGAGATCGGGTCCCCACGGTTCACCGTGGGGCGAGCCGAGCGGCACCTCTGACCCGTCGGGCAGCACGACGTCGAGTGCCAGAATGTGGTTGGTTGTGACGCCGTACTTGAGGCAGTGAGGACCGCCCGCGTTCTCCGCGACGTTTCCTCCGATCGTGCATACCGTCTGGCTCGAGGGATCGGGCGCATAGTGCAGGCCGTAAGTGGCGACCGCCGTACCGAGGCGGTCATTGACGACCCCTGCTTCGACGACCGCAAGGCGATTGCGTGCGTCGATTCGCAGAATGCGGTTCAGCCGAGTCAGCACGAGGAGGACCGCGTCGGCATCGGCGATCGCGCCGCCGGATAAGCCGGTACCCGCGCCACGCGCCACGAATGGCGTGCCGGTTTCCGCCAGTCGCCGCACCACCGCACCAACTTCCGCAGGATCGCCAGGGAGCACGACCGCGCCGGGGCGCCGCCGACGCGTCGGCAAGGCGTCCGCAGCGTACGTCTCGAGCTCGGCGGCCCCCGTCCGCACCCATGGTTCACCGACGATTCGGACGAGTCCCTCCACTACCGTGCGCGGAACGGTCATACCGTTCCCCCGGACGCCAGCGGCCGGCGACCGTTCCGTCTCGCGCGCTTCTGCAGCCGGACCTGCGCAGCTGTCAACTCGGTGGCCTGCTCGAGCACCTCGCGCAGTCTGCGCAGGCGGTCGATGGTGGACCGCAACTCGAGCAGCTGCACCTTGGCGCGCAAGTCGAGCGGGAGCGCGCCAGCGATGGCAAACGACAGTGCACCCGGTTCCTTGGGCGGCTCGGGGAGGTCCGGGCTGTCCGGAAGCTGGCGGGCGACTTCTCGATAGCCATCGAACTGCCGACGCAGCTCGGCCGCGAGCGTCAGCAACTCGGGAGCGTCTCCCTCCCCCTCATCTTCGATCGGAACGATCTCGGCGACGAGATAGAGGCGGTCGGCGTCCACGTAGTCGGCAATGGCATACCTCGTATCCCCCGCCACGACGATGTTCGAGCGGCCGTCCGGCAGCGGGACGACGGATCGGAGCATGGCCGTGCAGCCCACGGAGCCGATCGCGGGCGTCGATCCCGAACCGTCCGACACAGGCGTGATCCCGAACTGACCGTCGCCAGCCTGACAGTCGGCGACCAATTGACGGTAACGGGGCTCGAAGATGTGCAGTGCCTGGGACGCTCCGGGGAACAGCACCAGCGGGAGCGGAAACTGGGGAAGCGTGCGCGTCTCCATGGTATGGAAGATACGACGCTGCACGGCAGAGAGAATCGGGGTGAGCGATCCGATGCGCAACGGCCGCCAAAGGCGGCCGTTGGAGTAGTAGCAGAATTCCGGCGGTGCGTCTTAGGCGGCGCCCCAGAAACCCTTCAGGGCTTCACCGTGTGGGCTTTCGCGGAGCTTCTCGAAAGCACGCTCCCGTATCTGGCGGATGCGCTCCCGCGTGACGCCCATCAGTTCACCAATCCTCTCGAGCGTCATTCCCTCGGAACCCTCCTCCAGCCCGTAGTACAGGTAGAGGATCTTGCGCTCCCTTGGCGTGAGATACGTATCGAACACGCCGTCGATGAACTCACGCATGAGGCGAGTGTCGGTGTCAGCCTCGATCTCGCCTCCCTCCTGACCCGCGAATCGTTCACCGAGTGTCGCGGCATCGCGATCGGTACGGTCGACTGGGGCGTCGAGCGACATCTCTGCCGCGGTCATTCGACGGGCGCTGCGCACGTTTTCGACCGTGTCGTTCAGAGCTCGCGCGATCTCGTCGTCCGTGGGTTCACGGCCCAATTCCTGTGAGAGATACGTCTCCGTTCGGGCCATCCGGATGAGGTGGCTATTCTGGTTGAGGGGAATGCGCACGCTCCGCGTCTGCTCAGCGAGTGCCTTGAGCACTGCCTGCCGCACCCACCAGACCGCGTACGAAATGAACTTCACGCCCTGATCGGGATCGAACTTCTTCACGGCCTTGAGCAATCCCTCATTACCGATGGCGACGAGCTCCGACAGATCCAAGCCGTGCCCCTGATACTTCTTCACGTAGGAGATCACAAACCGGAGGTTCGCGGTCACAAGACGCTCCGCCGCCTCCTGCTCGCCCGCCCGGGCGCGTCGTGCGAGCCGACGCTCTTCCTCAGCATTCTCTATGAGCGGAAGCTTCTGGATGTCCTGCAAGTACTGATCGAATGCGCCAGAAGGTGGAGCGCGAAAGAAGGCCTTCGTCCTGCCGCTGCGAACCTGGGTCATAGACGCCCCGAGCTTGTGGAAATTCAGGCCATTGTGGGGAGGAACGGAGGCCGTGGGAGACCCGCCAAAATGGCCGATTTCAGGCGCGGCGAATATAGGAAACCCCGAGGACCTCGTCAAGCAAAGCCATTTTATCCACATCACAAATCGTTTTCCAGTAATCCGTTGCCGACTTTGTCCACTTTCTCGTTTCCACATGCGCCCACAACATGCGGGCCGCTTTTAGTAAGTCATTGTCCAGTAATTGTTTATGCCGCGTTCCGCGGAATTCTGCCTCCGTCCATCTGTTCGAGCCGATGCCACCGGCCGAGAACTCTGCGGGATCCGCTCGATCTGGTGTCGGACGCGGACTGGGAACCCACTCCGCAGTCCGGATCCGATACTCGTCCATCTGCGCCAGCCCTGCAATGCTGACAGTGCAACAACCTTCTCCATGACGGCATGCTGCTGCCTCCACGACTTGCTCGATCGTCGATACGGTCCGGTGGCCGAATCGGCGGCGCGAATCGGTCCAGCGATGTGCTGACGTGGCCCGGCTAGGCTGCGTCACTCACCCCGCGCCGAGTTGCGACGGTGCGGTTCGCCTGGCAGTGGTGTCACATGGGAATCCGCGATGATCGCTTCAGGTTGGGCAGGACAGTGGGTCTGCGGAGATTTGGGAAGTCGTCGAGGATCCCGATCCCCCGTAGCCACCGACAGATGGGCATCCGGTCGGTCGCTACCGCGGGTATCGACGCCGCTACAGTCGCATGTCTCCTTCGATGACCGTCACGGCCTCGCCGCCAACCTCGATCTTCAGCGGTCCGCCCGTGGCGTCCGTGGTCACCGTAACGGTGATCCGGCTCGGCCTATCGATCTCGATGCCCTGCTCCACCACGATGTGGGTAGTGGTTCCCTCAGGCCGAATGACGCCATGCCGCACCAGGTACGCGCCGAGTGCCCCGGCAGCGCTGCCCGTCGCGGGATCCTCCGGGACACCCAAGCCGGGTGCAAACATACGGCAGTGGACGGTGGCATCGGCCCTTGTCGTTTCCGTCGAGTAGCACATCACGCAGTCGGTGTCGAACCGCCGCAGGAACGCGGCGAGCCCTCCACCCGCACCGCCGACCGGTAAGTGCTGGAGCACCTCGAGGGACCTGACGGGAGCCATCAGCTGAGGCAGGCCAGTCGAAACGACTTGCGGGACGGGGTGGGGGGCAACCGCGTCCGCCGGTCCGCCAAGTGATCGGCTCAGCGCAGCCGTGTCCTCGACGACGGGTCCAAACGCTGGCGGCGTCTGAACCATCGTCACCTCGACCGGGGCTCCTCCCGCCGTACGAATCCGCACAGGGAGCACACCCGCCCCGGTTTCCTGGGTCACCTCGGTCGTGCCGCTCGTCTGCACGTCCAGGCGCCCCAGCTCGGCGAGTGTCCACCACGTTCCGATCGTCGGGTGGCCGGCAAGGGGAATCTCCGCAGTGGGTGTGAAGAACCGCACCCGTCGCGTGGCCTCCTCGCTGTCGAAGACGAAGGTCGTCTCAGACAGGTTCATCTCGCGTGCGATCGCCTGCATGGTGGCGGTGTCGAGGCCGGCTGCATCTGGAAAGACGGCGAGCGCGTTGCCTGTCAGCGGCACGCGCGTGAAGACATCGATCTGCCGGAACCGGTAGACGGCCACCGTTACCAGGTCTGGTCGGGAATGCCGTCCCGGTGGTTCGCCAACCGGGCGAGAACGAAGAGCAAATCGGACAGCCGGTTGAGGTAGACCAGAATCTCCGGGGACACTTCGGCTGTCCGGTGCAACGTGACGACTGAGCGCTCAGCGCGGCGGGCAACAGTACGCGCCTGGTGCAGGTGGGCAGCTTTGGCACTACCGCCCGGCAACACGAAGCTCGTGAGTCCCGGCATCTCATCGTCGCACCGATCGATCACCGCCTCGAGCTCCACGATCCGGTTCTCGGGCAGCAGCGCCTTCTCCAACGAGGCTGCAACCCGCTCGGGATGCGGGCTCGCCAGGCGGCCCCCGATCGCAAAGAGGTCGCGCTGAATCGATTGCAGCAACTCGCGCTCGAAGTCGAGCGGGTCTACGGCCAATGTCATCCCAATGGCCGCATTCAGCTCGTCCACGTCACCGTAGGCTGCCACGCGTATCGCATCCTTGCTCACGCGCCCCCCGCCGAACAGCGACGTCTCTCCGGAGTCACCCGTCTTCGTGTAGATCGTCACGGTGGGTGAAGCTAGGCATTGGACCGCGCTCCCGCTACCGCCGAAGGTGGTGACACCGCCTCAGCAGGTCGAGTATCATGCACCGTCATCACGACGGAGGCCGCGGGCCATGTCCGAGTCCGAGTCTGCAGCGGGAAGGTGTCGGGTTGCGATCGTCGGGTCGGGACCGGCGGGGTTCTACACGGCGGAACACCTGCTGAAGCGCACCCAGCTACCGATCGCCGTGGATATGTTCGAGCGGCTCCCTGTGCCGTTCGGACTCGTGCGATTCGGGGTGGCTCCCGACCATCAGAAGATCAAGGCGGCGACGCGCGCCTTCGAGCGGATCGCGGACGATCCGGCATTCCGGTTCCTCGGCAACGTGGAGATCGGACGGCACCTCAGCGTGGACGAGTTGTGCCGTCACTATCACGCGGTCTGCGTCGCGACGGGTGCGGAAACGGACCGGTCGATGGGCATCCCTGGAGAGGATCTCGCGGGCAGCCACGCGGCCACGGAGTTCGTGGCCTGGTACAACGGCCACCCGGACTATGCGGACCGGGTCTTCGATCTCTCCGTGGAACGGGTGGCAGTGGTCGGGGTCGGGAACGTTGCCGTCGACGTTGCCCGGATCCTCTGCCGGCTGCCCGAGGAACTTGCCGCGACCGACATCGCGGATCACGCGCTGGACGCTCTGCGGGAGAGCCGGGTTCGGGTGGTCCATGTCCTCGGCCGTCGGGGTCCGGCACAGGCCGCATTCACGAATGCTGAGGTTAGGGAGCTCGGTGCACTTGCCGGTGCCGACGTCGACGTTGTGTCGGAGGAGATCGACCTCGATCCGCTGAGTCAGGAGGAGGTCGCGCGCCGTGACGATCGCGCGCTTCGCCGCAAGTTGGAAATCCTGCGGGGATTCGTCGGTCGCCCCGCCGCCGGGCGGCCCCGAACGCTGGTACTCCGGTTCCTCGTGTCGCCCGTGGAGCTGATCGGGGACGATCGCGGGTGCGTGAGCGCGATCCGGCTCGTACGGAACGAGCTCTACCGCGATGAGCGAGGGAGTCTGAGACCGAAGCCCACTGACCGCACGGAGCTGTTGCCGGTCGGGATGGTCTTTCGCTCCGTGGGGTACCGGGGCGTACCGGTGCCCGGTGTGCCCTTCGACCATCGCGCCGGACGCATACCTACCGAAGCGGGACGCGTCCTCGATCCGGAAACCGGGGGCAGCCTGCCGGGCCTGTACGCCGCCGGGTGGATCAAGCGTGGGCCGACCGGCGTGATCGGCACGAACAAACCGGATGCTGCCGAGACTGCCGAGTGTATTGCCGCCGACCTGCGATCGGGAGCTGCGCCGGAACCGATCCCGCCCGCCGGCGCGCTCGACGCACTGCTCACGAGCCGGCAGCCACGCGTGCTGACCTTCGCGGACTGGAGACGGCTCGACGCGGTCGAGGTGGAACGTGGCAGGCCCGTCGGGCGTCCCCGGGTCAAGCTGGTCACGGCCGACGAGGTTGCCCGCGCGCTCGCGGAGCGCTGAGCGCCGGCGCTACCGTGCCATCTCGACGACCACGGAATCGATGGTCGAGAGTACCTCCGTCGAGCGAGCCGCGTGGTTGTTCACGATCACGGAGAAGGTGAGCCGCTCGCCGTCGGGTCGGTCGACGTAGCCGGACAGAGCGTTCACGTGGAAGATGCTGCCCGTCTTTGCGAAGACCCGGCCCTCGAGCGGTGTCCCGACGAACCGCCGCTCGAGTGACCCGAGCGCACCAGACTGGGGCAGGGCGGAGAGGAACGCCTCTTTCTTGGGGTGCGTGTCCATGTGCCGCAGCAGCGTGACGAGCGCGCGGGGTGTGAGGAGATTCCCCGACGACAGGCCCGATCCGTCACTGAGCCAGAACGCCGTCGAGTCGATCCCGACCGAGTCGACCAGGAACGCCCGCTCGATCTCAATGCCGGCATCCCAGGATCCGTCGCCGCCCGCGATGCGTCCGAGCGTCTTCAGGAGCATCTCTGCGAACCAGTTCTGGCTCGAGTTCAGCACCGGGAAAACGAGATCTCGAAGCGGGCGTGACGACAGCTCAGCGACGGGGGGGGCGGTGCGCCACGGTGCGTAGTCCAGGCTGTCATGCGTCGCGAGCGTCGGACCGCTGACGCTCACGCCCGCCCGCGCCAGCGCGGTGCGCAACGCGGCTGCAAAGTAGAGATTCGGGTCGGGAACGGCGAAGTGTTCTGTGCGCTCTCGCGCATCGACCGGCATGCCGCCCTCCGCCCAGATGCGGTGCGTTCCGGCGGCCCGATAGAAGTCGATCGTCCGCCGTTCTCCGGCTGCGAGCGTGCGGCTGCGATTCTCGAGGGTGAACAGCCCAACGTCCGGGGCGAAGTCGATGAACAGGGGGGTGTCGGGACGTGGGCCTGGCCGGTAGCTCAGGTCGACGCTGTTATCGTTGAATCCGAGTCCGCTGACCGGTGCCGCATACCACCAATTGAGGTCGTACGCCTCCCAGCTCGGATGGTACAGCTCACCGTCGAAATAGCTCCCGTCGCCGACGATCGCACCCCGCACATGGCGGATGTCGCGTGCCGTGATCTGTATGGCGAGGCTGTCCATCCGTGACCAGGCCGTATCGCAGGCCCCGGCGGTCGTGGTATCGATGCCGTAGCAGCGGGTAGAAAACGTCGGATCGCCGCGCCCGTACACCACGAGATCGCCGTCGAGCACGCCGTCGACGAGCGATCCGGCAGCGTAGACGCTCGTTACGGCGCGGTAGTCCGGCGGCAACGTGGCGACGCCCGCGGCAACGACCACGAGCTTCGTGTTGGATGCGGGCACGAACAGCCGGTCGGCATTGGCCGCATACAGGACCTTGCCCGAGCCGTCGACGACGAGGATACCCCAATGGCCGCGGTCGAGCGGCGCTTTCGCGAGGTGGCGCTCGATCCTGCGAGCGAGTCCATCCTGGGCGGCGATTGGGGCCGCGAGTGCCGCGAGGGCCAGGAGGCTCATTGCTCCCGCGGCGTGGTGGATTCTGCGTAGTTTAGTGGTGGTCATCGGCCGGTCGGGGGAAGTTGGTGATGGCGGCAGCGGCAACCTATGTGAGACTGGCGGAGGCGTCAATTCCGAGCAACGGGTGCGTTGCCCGGTGAGCGAAAGCAGGTCGCACTCATCGTCCAGCATCGCGCGACACTCGTCTGCTGTCTCCTGACGGCAGTGGCGGCACCGGTGTGGGCGCAGGCCCGGCCGTCGGAGGGCCCGGCCGTGCGTGGCGTGTCGTTCGAGGGCAATCATGCGATTCGTGACGAGGTCCTGCAGACCGCGATCGTCACGTCATCGTCATCGTGGTTCGCGCGCTCTCCGCTGGTACGGTGGATCGGTCTCGGTGAGAAGCGCTATCTCAACGAGACGGAGCTGCGCCGCGACGTGCTACGGCTCATGGCGCTGTACCGTCAGACGGGCTTCACGGACGCTGCGGTCGATACGCTCGTCCGCCGCAGCGACGGCGCCGTGAGCATCCGCTTCCTCGTCGAGGAGGGAGAGCCGGTTCGGGTGGACACCGTTGTCGTGACAGGACACGAGCAGATCGTCCCGACGGTGACGCTCACGGAGCGGCTCCCCCTCCAGATCGGCGCACCGTTCAATCGCCTCCTGTTGCTCGCGTCTGCTGATACGATCCGTGCGCGGTTGGCCAATCGCGGCTATCCGGCCGCTGAGGTGTTCCGGAACTTCGACATCGATCGTGAGGCTCGACTCGGCCGGGTGCATTTCGAGGTGGACCCCGGGCCGCGGACGACGGTCGGTGCCATCGAGGTGGTGGGGCTCGAAGGGGTGGACGCGAACGTGGTGCTCCGCACTATGACGCTGAAGCGGGGCGAACTCTACCGACAGCGGGAGTTGTACCGCAGTCAGCTGGCGCTCTACCGAACCGATCTCTTCTCCTACGTGAGCGTCGCGCCAGCGGACACGTTCCCCAGTGCCGCCTCCGATTCGGTGGTGGACCTGCGGGTACGCCTCGCCGAGAGTCCCCGCCATCGCGTGCGACTCGGCGGCGGGTTTGGCACGATCGACTGTTTCCGAGCTTTGGCGTCATACACGGTGTACGACTTCCTGGGCGGTGGGCGGTCGCTCGAACTCCGTGGGCGCAGCTCGAAGATCGGTGCCGGCGAACCCCTCGACTTCGGGTTACAGAACTCGATTTGCAGGGCACTTGCGGAGGAGCAGGATGCTGGGCGGCTCAAGCTCAACTACAACCTGACGGCGACGTTTCTCCAGCCCTACGTCTTCTCGCCCCGGTCGCGCGTGAGCCTCACCGTTTTCGGTGAGCGGTATACGGAGTATCGGGCGTACCTGCGTGAGGCGATTGGCGGCGAGGTCGGGTTCGGATATGACGTAGCGCCGGACCTCCCCATTGCAGTGGCATATGGATTGTCGTACGGAAGCACACAGGCCGAGCTGTCGGTGTTCTGTGCCTACCTCAACGTCTGCAGCGAGGAGGATGCGGCTTTCTTCGCTGAGCGGCGCCGTCGGGCCACGCTCACCCTGACCGCGGTACGAGAGCGCCGCAACTCGATCCTGAACCCGAGCAGGGGGCACCGGGCGACGGCCGAGCTGGTTTGGGCATCGCCGCTCATCGGTTCCGATACGCTCATACAGTTCACGAAGGGGACGATCGAGTTCTCGGCCTACCGGCGCCTCTTCACGCGGGGGATCCTCGGCGTCCGCGTGAAGTTCGGGACCGTATTCCCGACGAGGTACGGGGCGACCGAGCAGGACTACGTGCCCACTGAGGACCGATTCTATGCCGGTGGCGCCAACAGCGTCCGGGGGTACGGACACAACGAGCTGGGGCCAAAGGTCTATGTCCGCGAGATCGCCGTGGATTCGGTGGACCAGAATGGTCAGATGGTTGCTGTCCCGGACACAACGGTTCGAGTGTCGCCAACCGGTGCCAACAACCTGCTGCTCATGAACGTCGAGTACCGGATTCCCCTGTCGGGCTCGTCCGATCGGTTCTCGCTGGCGGCGTTCGTCGATGCTGGGCATCTCTACGGGGGGCCCGGAGGCTCATCGAGCTTCCGCATCACGCCGGGCTTCGGCTTCCGACTGGCGTCGCCGCTGGGGCCGATCCGGCTGGACCTCGGCTACAACCCCTATCCGCCGGAGGCGTATCCCATTTACGAGTATACTGCCGACCGAACCGAGCTGGTTCAGGTCGGTGACTATGCACCAGCGCTGAGTTTCTTCACGCGCTGGCATCTGCATCTCTCGGTCGGACAGCCGTTCTGATGCGACGAGCATTGGGTGGGTTGCTCCTTGTCCTCAGCTGGGTAGTCGGGATCGTCCTCGGGGTGACTGGGGCTGCGCTCCGCACGCAGGCGGGTCGTGAGGAACTGGTCCGCTGGGTGGTCCACGTGGTGAACGGCACGATTGGGGGCACCATCGAAGTCGGTCGGGTGGGCGGGTCGTTCCTGCGCGGACTCGAGCTGGAGCAGGTGGCGATCCTTCACGCCGACGGCACACCGGTGCTGACGGCAGACCTCGTGGGTGTGCAGTATACGTTCCGCGAGCTGACCGCGGGCCATATCGTGCTCGGCGCGCTCGAGGTTCGGCGTCCCACCATCACCGTCGTCCAGCCCGCCTCGGGCATGCGGTTCAACTTCATCGAGGTGATCAACCCCGAGCCGGGCGACGGCGACGGCGGCCCGTCTCCCCTCGTGGCGTTCAACAATGTCAGGATCCTCGACGGCAGCATCTTCATCAAGACACCGCTCGGCACATCCCCTCCGCCGGGCACCGAGATCGAGCAAGGACCGAATGGGCCGTTGCACGTGCGACGCCTCGCTGGTGTCGATGCGACGCTCGCGTACTTGCGGGTCGCGTCACCCGAGCCCGACGCGCCAATCCTGACCAGGATCGCCGACCTACGGGCGGAGGTCTCGGATCCCGCAATCGACCTGCGCGGCCTTGACGGGGAAGTGCGCGTGTGGGGTGACTCGGTTCGGCTGCAACTCGCGCGGGTCGAGTTGCCCGCCAGTACGGCCGCGCTCGAAGGGACCATCGCCTGGCCGACGGGGCCGATGCTGTTCGACCTCCGAGGAAACGCCCCGGCTGCCCGGACGGACGACGTGCGGGGCCTCGTCGAGGCGCTCCCCGCCGGGCTGAGTGGGCGGGCCCGGTTCGCCGTTCGATCGCTCGCCGACGATGCCCTGGAGTTCAGCGGCACGGATCTCGACGTCACTGGACGGGGGGACGGACGGATGGTGGGCGAGCTGGGCATGGTACTGGGTCCCGGCGACTCGTGGCGCTTCCAGCGGAGCGTCCTCTCCCTTCAACAGTTCGATCTCGATCATGTTCGGGGCTTCCTCGACACGTTGCCCTTCGGAGGCACGATCACCGGCGACGTCACGATGGAAGGGCCCTCCGTCCGTCTGCAACTCGATGTCGATGCGACGTTCACCGATGCACTGGTCGAAGGGCGGCCTCAGACGTACCTGCGGGGACGCGGACCGGTCTCGCTGGTCGGCGACGATTTCATCTTCCGATCGTTCGTCGTGGACACGGCGGACGTCTCCCTCCTCACCGTCCGGCGGCTCGTTCCGTCGGTGATCGTCGACGGCTGGATGGGCGGCGCGGGACAACTCGATGGCTCGTGGCGCAACGCGACCTTCTCTGGGCTGCTGCGCCATCTCGATGCTCCCCGCCCCATCTCCGAGGGCCGCGGCTTCGTTCGGATCGACGCCCGGCGGGATACGGTTGGCATCTTCGCTGGCCTCGATTTCGACTCCCTACGGCTCGAGGGGCTCGAGTCGCTGTTCGACTCGGTTGAGTTGGGCAGCGTCTGGGCCGGGCGGTTGCGACTGGGTGGCTATCTCGACTCGCTGCCTGTCCAGGCGGATCTCGTAGGAGCGTCCGGGCACGTCGTCATCGAGGGAACGGTTTTCGCGTTGGACACGGTCTGGGGGACGCGCCGCCTGCAGCTCGATGGGGAAGCGGTCGATCTGGCCGGTGTGCTCCCCGGGATCCCGCGGACGGCTCTGACCGGGCAGGTGCGGCTGGCAGCGGCGGTGTCCGATTCGACCCGCCGGATGATTGCCGACGGTCATCTCACCCGTTCGATGATTGCCGACGTGCCGATCGACACCGCGATCGGCACAGTGCGGGTCGATCCGCGGGGCGTCGTGCTCGATACCCTCTCGGTTCGGGGACTCGCAGTCTCGCTCGAGGCGTCCGGTGGTCTCGATGCGCGTGTCGGCCTGGACACGATCACGTTCACTGCGACGACCGACTCGGTGGGCGTGTTGGAGTCCGTCATCGCGCACGTGGTCGGTCCGCTTCCCGACGACGTGATGACAGAACGTCCCTCGGGTGCGATGCGGGTAGAAGGCCGGATCGTCGGCTCTTGGGAGCGGTTCCAGGTGATCGCCGACGTGGATATCGAGCAACTCCGGCGCGGGACGCTCTTCGTCACCAATGCCGGTGGATCGTGCACGTGGGTATCGGCAACCCGCACGCTCGGCCTCACTGCACGAGCGGACTCGATCGCGATCGGTCCGATTGCGGCGGGCCGTGTCCGGTTAAGTGCGCACGGCCAGCCGGAGTCCATACAGTGGTTCGCGCAGTCCCGCTGGGGGGTCGGCGCATGGATTGGCGGCGGCGGCTGGGTGCGAGACAGCACCGGGGTCACGGTCACGCTGGATTCCCTCGGCCTGAGTCTTCCGCCTGGTTCGTGGTTCCTCGACTCACCCACCACGCTCGTCGTGAGCGATTCGGGGATCACCGTCGACGGGATGTCCCTGCGCAACCGAGCGGGGCCCGGACTCGTCATGCTGGATGGACGGTGGCCATTCGACGGGCCC
>Ga0209536_100005724_pt1 | contig 19218 bp, 11 predicted proteins | sample DeeMarSeWOR28_12_FD_187461 | JGI IMG/M metagenome (GOLD analysis project Ga0209536, IMG submission 187461) | Marine sediment microbial communities from White Oak River estuary, North Carolina - WOR-2-8_12 (SPAdes) (version 2) | ecosystem: Environmental > Aquatic > Marine > Intertidal zone >... | reverse complement strand
AGATAACACGTTGATTGTATTTACCGCCGATCACGGCGATTTCATGGGCTTCCATCACATGCTGCTCAAGGGCAACTACATGTACGATCCCGTTGTCAAGGTGCCGCTGATTATCAAGTGGCCCGGCAGCAAGCAGGCCGGAACCGTCTCGCAGAGGATGGTCAACAACATCGATCTGGCGCCGACACTCTGCAAAGCGGCAGGCTGTGCGCCGGATCACGCCATGCACGGAGAGATTCTGCAAGACAAGGGCGACGGTCACGATTTTGTTTTCGCCGAGTCAAACGGTGGACGCCAGGTGATGGCCCGTTCGCGCGACTACAAACTCATCCTCGCCGCCCCGCGCAATGAGAATCTCTTCTTCGATCTGCGCGAGGATCCATCGGAGTTGAACAATCTCTATGACTCGCCGAGCTATCGGAATCAGGTGTCAACGATGGCGGCTGCTCTCAACACATGGCGCTGCAAGGAGCCCAACCCTAAGGGATATCAGGATCACAACGCACCGCAGATAGACCAGCCAAATGTCCCGTCCCATGATCTGAGTCATCGCGAGGCGATTATTGAGTATTACCGAAAGAAGATGTTCGCTCTGCAAGGTCGCACATGAATCTGTTTTTGGAGGCCCAGGATATGAGAGAGCATGGCACAACCCGCCGCGACTTCATGAAAACGGTTGCCTTGGGGACGGCTTCTCTGGCTCTTCGGTCAGCGCAGGCAAAGGAGAACAACTCGGCGCTTGTCGTTGATCCTGAGCCGCGGTTCGATCTGTCGCCCTATTTGTACATGCAGTTCATGGAGCCTCTGGGCACAACGGACGGCTCGGTCGCCGCCGCATGGGATTTCGGGCGGAACTGCTGGCGCCAGGACGTGGTGGATATCACGAAGAAGCTCTCGCCTTCTCTTGTTCGCTGGGGCGGATGTTTCAGTTCCTATTATCGGTGGAAAGAGGCCGTGGGGCCGCGAGAGGCGCGCAAGCCGATGCTGAACCTGCTCTGGGGAGGCGTCGAGACCAACCAGGTCGGTACGGGCGAGTTCGTGGATTTCTGTCGCCAGGTAGGCGCCGAACCACTCATGAGCGTGAACTTCGAGTCCGACGGCAGGAAACGCTGGCAGCGCAGCCCGTGGGGTGACATTCGCTCGGCGGGGCCCGAGGAAGCGGCCGAGTGGGTCAGATACTGCAATAATCCCGACAGCCGCCAGAGACGAAGTCACGGAGTCGAGAAACCGCACAATATCCGTCTTTGGCAGATCGGAAACGAGACATCCTATGACCGCAACGGCTTCGACTGCGAGACCGCTGCAAGCCGCACCGTGGCTTTCGCCAAGGCGATGCGAAGGGAGGATCCCAGTATTGACCTTATCGGCTGGGGAGACAGCGGATGGTCCCGGCGGATGCTTGACATCGCCGGCGCTCACCTGAAGTACCTCGCATTTCATCACATGTTCAATCCCGATAGAGGTTTTCCCAATTCGCCGCTGCGGGGAGTCGAGTATCGCAAGGACCCGGCCCTGACGTGGGACAGGCTGATGAACGCCGCCAATGTCCACGAGGCAAAGATCAGAAGGATACGCGAGGAAGTGGCCGATCATCCGATTGATCTGGCAATGACTGAGTGCCATTTTTCCCTTCCAGGACGCGACCGGTGCGAGGTCCTGTCCACCTGGGCTGCGGGTGTCGCGAACGCACGATTGCTGAACGTTCACGAGAGACACGGTGACAGGCTCAAGATCGCTACGCTGGCCGATTTCTGCGGCACGAGGTGGCAGGTCAACGCCGTGATGATTCCAGTGCCGCGCGGCAAGTCATATTTGATGCCTGTCGCTCTGGTAATGAGTCTTTATCGGCGCCACACAGGTGACAAGGCCGTCAGTGTCAACAATGCGCCAGACGGTCTCGATGTGACAGCAAGCCGCAGCTCAGACCGCATATACCTCCACGTCGTCAACACGAACAGGAACCGGTCCGTTGCAGCGCAGTTGAATGTGAAAGATATCAAGATCAAATCGGGTCGGGTCTTCGAGATGGCCGGTGATCCCGAATACGAGGTTATCGAGACGCAACCTGGCGAAATAGTCCCAGTTGAGAAGAATCTGCCCATCGGTGGCCGCTGGACATTCCCCGAAGCTTCGGTCTCCGCCGTGGAACTCGACATTTAGCAGGCGTGGACGAAGAGCAACTACACGTCATCTTTTCGGCCGACCAGCATGGCCGAGTCGATAATAGTGGGGCCTGTACCGAGTCAAACGGCAAAGGCCCCGAATTGATATCTATCTGCTCTGCAACGGCGTGTTTACTCGCCGCTCCAGAAACTCATAGTCTCTGTGAAACCTACTGTACAAGCCTGATGTCGTCAAAGTACATCGTCCCTGTGCCGCCCGCCGCCGGGCTGCCCTTTGTGCCAATGCCAACGGTAATCGAATTGACATTGGCCAGGTCCACACCTGCAAATTCCGTCAGGTCGATGACCCACTGGTTCCACCCGGCCTTCCGCGTTGCGTTCGTGTCACCGTGATAGACCACTGCGTCGCTGAGAGCAACAAAGATCCTCTCGGCGGCATTGCCCAAGTCGCCGCGGAACCACAGCGACAATTTCGTGACGCCGTGCTCCGTCCAGTCTTTGGGATATTCCAATGTCAAAGTTGCCTCGGAAGTCTTGTCGGCGTTGTCGTAGAAATACGGCATTGACTGGATGCCGCCGTGCACAAGAAACTGCTCTGCGTGGGGCGGCAAATCATTACCGATCAAAGCTCCGTTCGTTGTGGTCCCAAAGCCGTCTATCCACTTATCGAAGATCCTGTTGCTGCCGGGTAGATCGGGATTAAGGTCGTTGTAGGACTCGAAATCATCCACTACGAGCAGAGCACCCGTTGCAAAGCTCCAAACACCGCTTAACCACGGACTATCCGGATTGGCGTCATTGACTTCATCGACGCGCCAGTAGTATGTCGTATCCCACGCGAGCTGACCGGGATCGTAGAACTCGTCACCAAGTTCCTTGCTGGCCTTGTACTCTGGCGAGGCCTTGGTGGCATTTCTCACCGCATCTTCATCGGTCCCGAAGTACACGTCGTGTGAAGCGGCATATTCGCCCGCTGTCCAGCTGAGAACATCCGTGAGTCGCACACCGACGGTGCCGCTGAGCGGCTTGGGATTCCTGGCCCTTACGGGCAGGCCGAGCAGGTCTGCGGGAATAAGTTGTTTTGCCGTGTGCGGGCTTTCCCAACCCAACTGAGCGATCGATCCGCCGCCGGCCTGGAAATACTCGATCTTAATGCCGTGACTCTGGCCGGCGACAAGGTCGATAGTTCCCGTGTCCTCGGTGTCTCCGTGGTTGGTCCAGTTCTGAATAATCAGTTTGCCGTTGACCCATACACGTATGCCGTCATCGGTGATGGTATAGAAGGAATAGGTCTCGGTAAACTGCGCCGAGACATCACCGGTCCATCTGACCGAGAAGTCACTGCCGCCAAGCTGACCACCCGGCGAGCTGCCGGCCCAGGGAAAATCAACTTCGGGGTCTATTCGGGTCAACTCGAGTTTGTCGAAGTTCTGGCCCGAGTAGTAATCTGCCCGCAGGCCGGCGCCCCTGGCGCCTATGGTTGTAAAACTCAAGACGTCACCTTTATACGTCTCGACACCGTCAAACTCATCCACTCGCCAGTAGTAAGTCTTCTCTGATTCGAGCGTACCGGGGTCAAAGGTTGTGCCTGCCTGGGCAATGCCTTCAACGGCACTGTTGACATCATCAAAATTGTCACCGAAGAACACCGTGTGGATTTTCGCGCCGGAACCTGCCGTCCAGCTAAGATCTGTACGCGGGTCTATGAAGTAGGCGCCGTCAGAGAGGTTGTGGTTATAGGCCTTCAGTGATGGGACTGTAAAGCTCCAGACGTCACCTGCGTTTATCGTGCCGTCGGCCTCAACCTCGTCAATCCGCCAGTAGTAGGTTGTGCCAGGTACCAGGCCGTCCGGGACAGGTGTTCCGGGTATACCAACGGTGAAGAACGTCTCAACCTGATTGGCCTGGAATCCCGGCCCGCCGGCAGCGGCGTCTTCTACATCGGCAAGATTCTCGCTGAAATAGACATCATGTGAAACCGAATTGAGTCCCGGCAACCAGTTAAGGACCGCCGATGTGTCGTTATACAGGCTGCCGTCAGCCGGGGTCGGCTCGACGGCAAATTTACCCCTGAATTCTATGTGCAGCAGCGGCGCGTTGGCCTTGTCACTTGCGGATTCGGCGCATCGGACGCCCTGGGAAGGATTGTCCGGGTCGTCTGTGAGGATCAGCACCAGGGCATTACCCATGGCCCAATCGGCCTGGTCGACGATTTCCTGGATGATAGAGGTGATGTCCGATGTCCGATCCTTCTGGCCGACTTCAGTCCAATTTTCAGGAACCCAAACCACGTTCGCTGTTGTTCTCGGTCGGCTGCTGATATTATTAGTGACGTCGGCAAACGTAAGGGCGTAAGGATTCAGCTCACCCTCGATGACAACACTAACAGGTTGTGTGCCACCTGCTGTCTCATCGCAGGTCAATTCAACAAATGCATTGTCGATGATGGCGCCCTTCGGAATGGGGATCTCTACGAAGCGCAGACCTATTACCTGCACACCGCTGTCATTGAAGATCTCAAGGTCGCTGCTGCTAAGGTCCATGCCTCCTCCAGAGACATCCTGTTCGGCATCATCATTGCCGCTGCTGACCCTGCTCTCCCACACCTTGCCGCCGAATGCCACATTTGTGCCGACCAAGCCCAGCACCCAAACGATACAAACTGAACAAATCAATCTTCTACACATAATAGACCTCCTTCTTTATAAAGCCCAGAAACAGAGAATCCTGAAAGGGTGACCTCGAATCCACGGATTTCATCTTACCCTGTCTTGTACCATATCAACGGCCGCCCCGTCAAGAAGAATCTTCGCCGTTACAGGGTGCTTCTTTTCCCAGGATTACACACAAATACTCAAACAACAAGCTGCAGTGGTGCCAACCTGATGTGGAGTCTTTCTGCCGCTGTCCCAAAAAACGACCGGGGCCCGCACCGAATTGACCGGTGCAGACCCCAGAATGCAAACTTAATGAAGTCATCCGCCAGAGGCGGATTCCACAATTTTGATATTTGATCTTTGATATTTACTTTTTCTCTTACGGTACAAGCCTGATATCGTCGACGTACAATGTTCCGGTACCACCGGTTGGAGACGGGGCATTCTTGGTGCCGACGCCAATGGTAATCGAAGTGACATTGGTAAGGTCCACTCCGAACGCCGCCAGGTCGATGACCCACTCATTCCATGCCCGCAACTGGGTAGCGCTCGCGTCATCGTGAGAGACCACGGCCGTGCCGTTTAGGGCGACGTATAAAGCATCGGCAGCATTCGCCGAACTGCCCCTTACCCACAGGCTGAGCTTGGTGACACCGTCGGCCGTCCAATCCCGCGGATAGACCAACGTGAGCGTCGCTTCAGACGTCTTACCGGCGTTGTCATAGCGATATATCATCGACTGGTCGCCGCCATGGACAACAGTCTGTTCAGCGTAGGGCGGCAGGTCGTTGCCGACAAGGGCGCCGTTTGTCGTTGTGCCAAAGCCGTCTATCCACTTATCGAATATCCTGTTACTCTCAGGATCGGGCGGTTCAATGTCATTATAAGCCTCGAAGTCGTCGACAAGCAGAAAATCAGCAGTCGTGAAGGTCCACACCAGACCTTTGACAGTACCGGTGGGATAGACCTCATCCACGCGCCAGGCATAGCTGCTTTCCTGGGCAAGTCCGCCGGGATCGTGGCTCTCAGAACCGAGTGCCTTTGGACCTACGTACTCGGCTGAGGCTGTAGTGGCATCCTTGACGGCTTCGGCATCGGTGCCGAAGTAAAGCTCGTGCGAGGTAGCGTTGTCGGCCGCCGTCCAGCTCAGCGTTGCGATCTTCTGCACGTCCACCGCGCCATTGGCCGGCTGCGGGTTGCCCACGGCGCCTGGTGTCGTGAAGCCCCAGACGTCACCCTTGTGCGTGACGGGGGGATCGAATTCATCGACCCGCCAGTAGTAGACCTTTTCCAATTCAAGAGTACCGGGACTATACGTTGCGAATCCCATCGGGGCGCCGCCTGCGGCATTGCTTACCTCGTCGAAATCCGTGCCCATATAGACGGTGTGCAGCTTGGCGCTGTAACCTGGCGTCCATGAAAATGTTGCGTCCGGGTCCACAAACTCGGCACCGTCAGCCGGATCGGGGCTATAAGCAGTATTCGGCGGCATCATAAAGCTCCAGAGGTCGCCGGTCCAGGGACTGTCCGCGTTGGCGTCATTCACCTCATCTACACGCCAGTAATAAGTCGTACCGGGGACTAGGCCGTCCGGGATAGGAAATCCGGGGAAGCCTATGATGAATTCTGTCGCTGTTTGATTGCCCAGGAACGTATCGCCCGTGCCCGCAGCCACCTCATCGGCATCGAGGCCCAGGTATACATCGTGCGAGACGGCAAAGTCTCCCGCCTTCCAACTCATGTTCACCCAGGTGTCCGCAACATAGGCGCCGTCAGCGGGGTCTGGGCGACCGGCCTTCGGAGCTGGTTCACCTACCATAGCGGCCAATATTTCTTCGTGTGTCAGAGGGTGGTTGAAGAACTTGACATCGTCCACCGCGCCGTTATAGAAGTCGCTCGCGCTGGGGGGGTCCCATTCCATTCCTATCGACCACAACGTCATCGCGCCGGCCGGGTCGCCCGATGGTGTCTCTGTGCCTACCAGCTCTCCGTCGGTGTATGCGAATGCCGTAGACCCGTCCCTCGTGTACGCAATATGGTGCCACTCACCGTCGGTGATTCTCGGGGGGTAAGTGTTAACGCTATCGGCTTCCACCAATAAATTGCCGCCGTCAACACCAAAGATGAAGTCATGACCGCCACCACTGTCGTTAGCTCCTATCACGTTGCCGTCACCTGTCATCGTGGTCTTGATCCATGCCATGACCGAAAAGTTGTTTTCTGTCAGGTCATCGGCTATGCCGTCAATTGCGACATAATCACTACTTAGTTCCAATCCGCCGCCAAAGTACCCCTCTACCCACACCGGATCACCGTTAAGTGTGCCATCATTGCCGTAGCCGGACATGTCAAAGGCCGTGGTGCCTGAACCTTCGTCAAACGTCCACCAGCCAATCAGGTCCGCGGCGGCCGGACCCGTGAGAATCAGGCCGAATGCCAAAACAAATGATATTAAGACAAACATTTTCCTAAACATAAGCGCCCTCACTTCATAAAAGAGACTCTAATTATGTCGACCGACAACAATCCCTACCATTCAGCAAACACCACTCTCGGCCCCCCCAAGTTTCTTGCGAAATGATCAACCTCCTTTCTGCCAGAACTAACAAATAGCGAACCGGTTGACTGAACGGTAAAGATTGTACTCCGAATCGTACGAATCCGGCGGTCGTGGTTGCACCAGGTTGTTCTGTGCCTTTCTGAGGGTCCATGACAAGAACCCAGAAATAACATGTGTTGGAAAGCCACAACTCCTCGGGGTATGTGCCGATGAGAGCAAAACCTTCACCAACCTTATGTATACCAAAACCTACGTCTTGCCGTCAAGAAAAATCTCTGCCCCAACAGGCCTGTTGATCCCTGTTTCTCAGAAATGAGAAGTGTCCTCAGAGATTCCCTTGATCAGCCATGAATTTCCGGCCGAGCATCGCGGCACCCTTCATGGATGACTGCTCGTTGTGGAGGTATTCGCAGTCTCGCATCCATTTCGATTTTGCTTTAATCAAAGCCGGACTTGTCGCCCCGCCTGTCACGTGGATGGTGTTTGCGAGATGCACATTCTTCTCGATCTCGTCCAGGTGCGCCTTCTGATATTCGCACAGGCCCCTGGCGATTGCGGCCAGTATTTCGGCGCGAGTGGTTTGCTGGGTGAGTCCCGACAATTGAGCCTTGAGCGGTTTGAGGCTGTATCGCGAACCCATCAGATAGGGCGCATAGTTCACTCCGCTCTCGCGGTCGAGCCATGTCTCAATTGCATCAGGAAGAAACTGATCGTAGAACCGCTCAGCGTCCAACTCGCTGCAGAACAATTCTCTGAACCACTCGAGGGCCTTTCCCCCGGCATTCATGACGTGAAGGGTCAACCAGCGGTCCCCCAGCACGTGGGCCCGGATGTTGTAGTTGGCCGAGACAAGGCATTTTTCAAGACATACCAGCGTGATTTCGCAGGTGCCGTTGACGTTGATGATGTCACCCGGTTCCTCGATGCCCACCGAATATGCGGCCAATACCGCATCGTTGCCGCCTATCAATACGGCAGGGGCCTTTCCAAAGCCAAGCTCACGTGAGAGTGACTCTCTTACGCGGCCGACCGCTTCGTACGCCGGGACAATTCTCGGCAGCCTTTGGAGAGAAATGCCAAACGTCGAGGCGATATCCTCATTCCAGGTCAAATCGTTGGCCACGGTATTGTACAGCGCCGTCAGGGACGCAGATGACGGGTCGATGGCGAAGGCACCGGTCAGCCAGTGAGCGACGTATGTATTGGAGTGACCGAACTTGCAGGTCTTCTTGAAGATGTCGGGGAGATTGTCTTTGATCCAGAGAATGCTTGCCAGCGAGCATCCTCCAGCGACCGGCATGTTGGCCGTCGTTTCAAGCAGAGATTCGGCGCCGACGGTGTCAATTATGAATCGGGCCTGCTCGCGGGAGCGCTGGTCGAGCATCAATATCGCCGGATAGAGCGCCTCGCCATCTGCATCCATGGCGGTCAGTCCCGGCGTGGTTCCAGAAAGTGAGATTACGTCAACGTCGCTAACAGCGTCGGCCATCGCCTTGCACCCGGCGACGAACGCCCTGGTCCATTTGTCCTGCTCGATGTCACCGAACAGTCCGTCGTTGTAGATGTTTACATCGTATTCTTGAGAGAATTGTCTAATCAGTTCGAGCGCCTCGTCGACGACTCGAAAGACGCCCATCTTCATGCCGGTTGTCCCTATGTCGACGGCCAGTATCATTTCGTATCTCGTATTTCGTATGTCGATGATCGACGGACAACGAGAGCAGGATGTCCCTGGCACATCCCAGGAGTCGATAAGCAAATATCAAGATTTCACAATCCGCCGGAGGCGGATACTCTCTAGAACAGACCCGCCAAAGGCGGGCTCATCAATTTTGCATTTTGATTTTGGATCTTTGCATTTCCTCAGATAAGACCTTCATCGACGATTTGGTGCCTGATTTGGCTGGCATCGTCTTCCGTCACTGCGGCAAGAGGATAACGAGGCGCCCCTCCCCTGAATCCCATGATGTCCATTGCTACCTTGACGCCTGCAACGCCCCAGGGGCCCGAGACGGCCTGGTTGATCCGCGAGATTCTAAAATGCAACTCCTTCGCTTCGTCGTATCTGCCCTCTACGAATAACCGGTAAAGATCGCAGCAGGGACCGGGCACAAAGTTGGCCACCGACATGACCCCGCCTGCGGCACCCAGATGAAGACACGGGTACATGAAGTCGGCCGAGCCAGCAAGGACGTGGAAGTCGTTCGCCGGGTCGAGGCGGGCCAGGAGCTTGACGGGCCCCTCCGGAGCCGAATCCTTCATGCCGGCGATGTTGGGGTGTTTTGCCAGCTCCAGAATCGTCTGCGGCGGTATTCTCATGCCGGTGAAACCCGGAGCGTTGTAGAGTAACACGGGGATCTCAATCGAATCGGCTATCCGTTCATAGTGTCTCTTGAGAGCAGCTCCGTCGATCTGTTTGGGAAAATAGCACGGGGTCAGAACGCTGGCGTAGTCGAAGCCCATCTCGCATGCGAGTTTCGATTTCTCGATCGTCTGAGCAGTCGATTCGCAGCCGGTCCCAACCATGATCACCTTGTCGCCCCTTTCTTCTGCAAAGACTTCGAGAACCTGGATCTGCTCGGCGTCGGTCAGAGACCTGAATTCTCCATTCGAGCCGAGTGCAAGATAGCCGGCGAGTTCCGTCTCGTTGAGTTTCTTTAGGTTGAATCTGAGATCGTCAAGCGCCACCTCATCGGAGCGAAACGGCGTCACCACCGGGGCAAAGACCCCCGAGAGTTTCTTCTTATTGTTTTGCATATAGTGAACTATTCCTTCCTGAGGACCTTCTTGCCAGCTTCGAGAGTTTGAACGATTGTATCGACGTCATATACACATCCGGCTGACGTGCCCCCGCAGGCCTCCTGCAAGGCGGCCCACAGACGCGTATCGTCCGGCAGTTTCGGATGGGCCGCCAGGTCGGACCGCAGCGGGCGCGCGGCCAGCAGCCGCGCTCCGAGTTCGGCGCTTCGCTGGTCCTCCGGGGTACCGGCATCCCCGATCAAATCCACGCTTCCTTCCAGGTTGTTGCAGTCGATGATGATTCGAATGATGTCACCGTCCACAACCTTTCCGACGGGACCGGCCGCGAGGGCCTCCGGCGCAACGTGGCCTATACAGGCGCCGGTGCTGACGCCGCTGAATCTGCCGTCAGTTATGACGGCGACCTCCTTGCCCCAGGAGATATACTTCAAGGCGCCGGTGATCTGGAGTATTTCTTCCATCCCGCTTCCCATCGGGCCGGCGCAGATCAGCACCATGATCTCGCCCGGCTTGACATCACCGGCCTTTATTGCCTTGATCGCGCTGGTCTCACCGATAAACACCCTGGCCGGGCCGACCTTGCAATAGACGCCGTCGTCGTCCAGCAGTGTCGGGTCGATGGCGGTGCTCTTGACGACCGAGCCTTCCGGGGCGAGATTGCCCTGGGGCAAAGTTATCGTGCTTGTCAGACCGCATTTGTGCGCGGCGGCCGGACTCATTATCACCTCGTCCGGATCGACACCATCCTTCTCGGCGAGCAGCTCGCGGACTCTCTTGCGGCGATCTGAAGCCTGCCACCAGTCGAGCACGGTGCCCAGAGTCTCGCCGGAGACCGTAAGGGCGTGCAGCTCCAGGAGGCCGAGCCTTCTGAGTTGCAGCATGACCTCCGGCACGCCGCCTGCAAGAAACGCCCGAACGGTTGGGTGCATCACGGGTCCATTGGGCAGAACACTGACAAGGCGGGGCACCTCCTTGTTGACCTTCTTCCAGTCCTCGATAGTCGGAGGCTTGAGCCCCGCCGCATGGGCGATTGCCGGAATGTGCAATAGAAGATTTGTCGAACCGCCGAAGGCCGCATAGACCGCCATTGCATTGCGAACGGCCGAGTCTGTGACGATATCTTTGACGGTCACGTTGCGTTTGTACATCCGGACCAGCGCCTTGGCCGAGCGCCGGGCCATATCGAGCCAGATTGCCTGGCCCGAAGGCGCGAGCGCCGAATGGGCAAGGCTCAGGCCAAGGGCCTCGGCGACAACCTGAGAAGTCGCCGCCGTTCCGAGAAAGTGACAGCCGCCGCCGGCACTGGCGCACGTGCGACAGGCCATCTCTCTGGCGTATTGAGCCGTCACTTGACCGTGGGCGAGACGGGCCCCGATCGACTGGACCTTGGCCAGGTCCTCACCTTCGGCCGGCGGAAGCGTAACTCCGCCCGGCGCCAGCACGCACGGCAAATCGTGCATTGCGGCCAATGCCATCATCACGGCAGGCAGTCCCTTGTCGCAGGTCGCTACGCCGAGCACGCCTTTGGCATTCGGCAGACTTCGGATATGCCGGCGAAAGATCGTCGCGGCATCGTTGCGATAGGCAAGGCTGTCCATCATACCGGGCGTGCCCTGGGTTCGCCCATCGCATGGGTCGGTGCAAAATGCCGCGAACGGCATGTAGCCGAGATCCTGTAATTGTTGTGCGGCGGCCCCCGCAAGCAGACCGAGTTCATAGTGTCCGGTGTGGAAGCCCAGGGCGATGGGGCTGCCGTCGCCGGCACGAATTCCACCCTGGGTGCTGATCAGCATGAACTGTTCGGCAGCAGACTTGGCCGGGTCCCACCCCATACCTGCGTCATGGCTCATGCCGAATATATCGCCGCTGGGGCTGTTGACAATGGCCTCGTCGCTAAGGGGCAGCTCGCCCTGCGGGCCCGGCCCTTTCGTGGCGACATCATAGATACCATTGTCCCGGCTATCGAGAATTTCTTCGAACGTTATCCTGTCCGGCATGGAAAAGCCTCCTTACCGAATAGAAATGGGTTTTTTCGTGTTCGATCCATGCGGTCATCCTAACAGTTGCGGACGATTCTTACCAGCACTTCATCTGTTGGTTCCAGGCAGAAATTGGTTGCAGATTGTAGAGAGATTTGGTAACGTAAATGAGATTGGAGGTTTTGGTAGGATTTTCAAACCGTCTATGTGATCCACTGGAGTACAGGTTTATGCTAAAGCGCGCTCACAGATTCACCCTCACTGCAAGTACGTTTGATCACACCGAGCGGCTCCTTTGCTTGCTGATTATCGCTGGCGGCTGGCTCCTGCCAGCTGTGGCAGAAGGGCACGATTGGCCCATGTGGAGATATGATGCCGGACGCCGGGCGGCATCGCCCGAGCAGTTGCCCGCCGAAATGCATCTTCAGTGGGTGCGTGAGCTTGCCCCTCCAAAACCCGCCTGGCCGCCGAGCCAATACAAACTGCAATTTGACGCCTCTTATGAGCCCGTAGTCGCCGGAAAGAGCGTTTTTGTCGGTTCGATGGTCTCGGACACCGTAACTGCCTATGACACGGAGACGGGCGCAGAGAAGTGGCGTTTCTACACCGATGGCCCCGTGCGTTTTGCGCCTGTTGTATACAAGAAGAAACTCTATGTTGCCTCTGACGACGGATATCTCTACTGCCTGAACGCCGAGAACGGCTCTCTGATAAGCAGGTTCCTCGCAGGCCCCGGGGCACACAGGGTACTCGGCAACGATCGTCTGATCGGTATGTGGCCCGTGCGAGGCGGGCCGGTTCTTTACGAGGGCACGGTCTATTTCGCCGCAGGGATCTGGCCCTTTATGGGGATTTTCATTTACGCAATCGATGCTGAGAGCGGCCGGGTCGTATGGGAAAACAGCGGCAGCGGTTCGACATTCACCATGCAGCCTCACAGCAGCCCGGCCTTTGCCGGCGTGGCGCCTCAGGGTTATACGGTCGCAACCGAAGACAGGCTGCTCCTATCCGGCGGCCGCTCCGTGCCGGCGGCCTATGATCGAAGAACGGGAGAGTTCCTGTATTACCACTTGAACGAATACGGCAAGGCCGGCACGTCCGAGGTTATCGCCTCGGGCGATCACTTCTTCAACCGCGGGGCCGTACACAAGCTCTCGGACGGCCTGGCGATCTCCGGCGCGCCTGCGTCTGTAATAGATGGCGACGTTATCATAGGCAGGAGATTCGATGACACAATCACGGCTTACAAGCTCGGCCCACAGGCCACGAGAGCGCAGCAGCTTTGGGACGCAGAGGTCCCTTCGCAGGTTGGCAAGATACACCTGAAAGCCGGCTCGCGTCTATATTGCAGCGGCGGCGAGGGCACCGTCGTAGCTGTCGATGCTGCCTCAAGTAACGGCCATCCTGCAATTACATGGAGCGCAGAAGTCGACGGCGAGGTATCGAGCATGCTCGCAGCCGACGGCAAGCTGATTGTCACCACCGGGGAGGGCAAGCTCTACTGTTTTGGAGGCACGAAAACCGAGCCCAGACGCTACGCACCAAAAGCCGGACCGCCGCCGGCCGGTTCGCGCAGAGGCAAAGTCAGCCAGATCCTGGAGTCGGCAGGCCAAAAAGACGGCTACTGCATCCTGCTCGGTCTCGGATCGGGTGAGCTTCTGCTCAGGCTGCTTAGTCAAACAGAACTTCACGTCGTCGCGTTCGACTCGGACGCTGAGAAGGTCGAGGCGATGCGCCGCAAACTTGACGCGGCGGGACTTTACGGCACCCGCGCGGCCGTTCACGTAGGTGACATAATGACCATGAAGCTTCCGCCCTACATGGCCAACCTGATCGTGGCCGAAGATCTCAAGGCGGCGGGTTTCCGCAAGAACAACGATTTCGTCGAGCGCGTTTTCCACTCACTGCGTCCCTACGGCGGGACGGCTTGCTTCATTACCCGCAAGAAGATACAGACTGATATCCTGGAACTGGCAAATGAGTTGGATCTTCCCGGCCACAAGGTCGCCACTTCGGACAGGCTTGTAATGTTGACGCGAGAAGGTCCCCTGCCCGGCGCCGCCGACTGGACTCATCAGTACGCGGACTCCACGAACTCCGTGATGAGCCGCGACAAGGCTGTCAAGGCTCCGCTGGGCCTGCTCTGGTTCGGCGGCCCGGCCAATGACAAGATACTGCCCCGTCACGGACACGGTCCGTCACCACAGGTAGTCGGCGGCAGGCTCTTCATCGAAGGGCGCAATATGCTGCGGGCCGTCGACGTCTACACTGGCCGGCTGCTTTGGGAGACAGAGTTTCAGGACTTGGGCAAATTCTACGACAACACGGCTCACCAGCCTGGGGCAAACGAGATCGGCAGCAATTATGTCTCCGTTTCGGACGCCGTGTATGTTGTGTATGGGGACACGATTCATGTGCTCGACCCGGTCACAGGCGAAAGCACAAAGCAGTTCGCCATGTCGGGTCGTGATCGGCCTCGATGGGGTTCACTTGTGGCCTGGGAAGATTTGTTGCTTGCGCCCGCCTCGCCGCTCGGCGTTCCGTTGAGAGAGCACCAGGGCCCTACTGATCCGCCGGAAGGTATTGAGCCAATTATTGGCAAGGGTGCGGATTGGCAATACGTGGCAGGTGGCCGTCCCGGAACTAGCTGGATGCAACCGGATTTCGATGCCGGGCAGTGGGATGTTTCAGCGGCAGGCTTTGGCTACGCCGACAATGACGACAACACCATACTGAAGAATATGAGAGGTCGCTATTCGGTCGTGTACATACGCAAGTCTTTTGATGTCTCGAACATCGAGGATATTCGCGAGCTGGGCCTGATGATCAACTACGACGATGCTTTCATTGCCTACCTCAACGGCAAGGAGGTTGTGCGTGCGGGTGTCGGGCGGGGCAGCGGAGCGAGAGCCTCACGTATCACGAGCCATGAAGCCGCGGGCTTTGGATATTTTCGCATCTTCGAGCACTCGGATTTGCTGCGTGAAGGTGTCAATGTGCTGGCTATCGAAGGGCACAATGACAGTATCACCGGCAGCGACTTCACGCTTGATCCTTATCTGGTTGCCGTACCCAGCGGGGTCGAACCACCTAAGAAGCTGACGCTGGCCGACCTGGACGATGTCCCCGGGGTGACAGTCAATGCAGACTATTCTTCCGGCAGCAAGGCGCTCGTGGCCATGAATCGCCACACGGGCGAAGTTCTCTGGAAACGCCAGGCCAAGTATTCCTTCCGCCACAACGCCATCGTGGTGGCAGACAACAAGGTCTTCTGCGTTGACGGGATGACCGAACTCAAACTCGCATACCTCAGGCGTCGTGGGCTGGACTTATCGAAGGAGCGTACAGTGTATGCATTGGACGCGCGGACGGGTGATCTGATCTGGGAGTCCGACGAGGAAGTCTTCGGCACATGGCTAGGTTATTCGGCCGAGCACGGCATCCTGCTCCAGGCCGGTAGTGCATCTGGAGATCGCGCCACAGACGAGGTGAGCAGAGGGATGGTGGCATACAGGGGATCGGACGGCAAAGTCCTATGGAAAAGCGCCGACAGTTACAAAGGTCCGCCGATACTCTACCACGACTGGGTGGTGACACAAACCGGTGGCGGCAGCGGTTCGGCAGCCGCCGAGGCCAAGGTGTTCAACCTGCTCACAGGCGAGTACGTCATGCGTCAGCACCCCATGACCGGCGAGACTATTCCATGGACCTGGATCCGCTTCAAGGGCTGCAACACTGCAGTCGCCAGCGAGAACCTGCTGACCTTCCGTTCGGCTGCGGGGGCATTCGTCGATTTGACCAGCGCTCAGGGCACAGCCACTCTCGGCGGATTCAAGTCCGGATGTACGTCGAACCTGATCGTCGCAAACGGTGTGCTCAACGCACCGGACTACACGCGGACCTGCACGTGCAGCTATCAGAACCAGGCGTCGCTTGCGCTGGTCCACATGCCGGAGGTGGCGTACTGGACGTTTGACTACTACCGCAACCCGAGCGAGCCAACGCCGGTCAGACAGGTCGGTGTCAACCTCGGCGCTCCGGGTAACCGCTACACCGAAAGCGGAACGCTCTGGCTCGAATTCCCAAGCGTCGGCGGTCCGTCACCTGACATTCCGATCCGGGCCAAATATGAGAATCCCCAATGGTTGCGGCACCACAACTGGCGCGTCGAGGGCGAGTACGACTGGATAGCCGCATCCGGTGTCGCGGGAATCCGTGAACTTGCCGTGCGCATGTTCATCCAGCCGGGTGACAATCCGTCGAGTGTCCAGGCTTTTGAGAAACATATCGGCAAGATTCCGTCATGGTCCGAGGACGAGATCGAAGGTGCTTTCGAGCAGGCTCGGCCTTACACTGTGCGACTGCACTTTGCAGAGATCGCCGGATCCCGGCCCGGTCAGCGTCGTTTCGACGTTTCGATTCAAGGCAAACGTGTTCTTGAAGGATTCGACATCGCAAAGGAGGCCGGCGGTGCGAATCGCCCAGTGGTCAAAGAGTTCAAGGCAATCGAAATAAAAGAGGATCTGAGAGTCACTCTTACGCCCGCCGGGTCCGCTCAGGCTGGGCCGCTGCTCAACGGAATCGAGATCATCGCTGAAGGTTGGTGAATTGAATTGAGTTCTCGGAGACCGTTCCAAGCAAATGAAGATGAGAGACAAAAACGCCACGACTACGGTCATCTGGATAGCGTTGGTGCTGGCAGGCGCCGCGTGCCTTGGCTATGGAATCAAGCGCGTGCGGTGGTCGCTGGCAGCAAGAAAGAACCAGTCTGAATTGAAGCCGCAGACACAGCTTGTCGACAGCGAGCCTGAAGTCGAGGCCGTGCCGGAACCGCAGCCCGAGCCCGAGGTCGAGATAGTGGAGGCCGATGAGATCTTTGTCGAAGAGCCTGTCTGGGCCCAGGGCGAAGATGAGCCGGAGCCGGGGGTAGCCGCCGAACCGCAGAGCCAGCCCTGGCAGCCGGGCCAGAATTGGGGGCTGATCCAACAGTTCTTTGCCAGTCTGAATCTGAACGAAGAAGAACAGGCCAGACTCCAGGAGGGTTTCGCGCTGATGCGCCGGCGGTTTGAGAGCATGAGCGACGAAGAGCGCTGGGCGGAATTTGCGCAGATGGCGGAAATGGGCCAGCGATGGAACAACATGAGTGATCAGGACCGCCGAGCCGTGACACAGCGAATGCGCGAACGGTATGAGGTATGGCGCAATAGCGACTCAATAGAGCTGCCAGAATTCACTCTTGATTAGAGCGGCAGCCAGCGACCCTTCTTGGTTTCAACCGCGCAAATCTTCGCCGAACGGTGGTGGAATCACATTGCTCTCACGCACCGGTTAAAGAGTGGGGAGAATCTCCAAAAATTCCTGCATCCTTTCTTCAATTCGTGCGTTTGGGTTATCAGAAGGACTTAATGACTATAGAATGTAGGAATGTGGCGTTCCGACGAAGAGCTAATGTCAAGCTGTCGCAATGGCGATGAGGGTGCGTTTGGAATACTCTATCGCAGATACGAAAAGCCCATACTCTCTTTCATCTATCGCATGACAAACAGCACTTCTGACGCTGAAGATCTTTGTCAGGAAACGTTCCTCAGGGTAGTGCGAGCCAAAAGAAGATACCGGGCGAATGGTAAATTCAAAACGTGGCTCTTTCGAATAGCTTTGAACTTGTGTCGTGACAGGATAAGAAGGATGAAATTCCGGTCACACGGATCTTTGGATAACCCTGAAATCTCCCAGGATGCTGAAAACAACCAGCCGGACAAAGGCATCTTCGATCCTTCACCTGATCCGGCCAAACGTGCAGAAAAAGAAGAAATGAAATCTCTGGTCCGGCAGGCATTCACGGCGCTAACGGATGATCAAAGGACGGTAGTCATTCTGAGGCAATATCATGCTCTTAAATTCCCGGAGATCGCTGAGATCATGAAGTGCCCCATCGGCACGGTAAAATCCTTAAACTACAGAGGACATCAGAAACTTCTTGAAGTCTTGTCGGGATATATCGATTAGCGTAGCGGCCTATTGCAGGAAGGTACGAGTCTTGAGCGAATATAAACGCACGATCAGTCCATCGAAGAGGCGATGCAATGTTGCAATGCGAAGACGTAAGAAACGAGTTGCAGGCGTTCCTGAGTAATGAAGTAGATGAACCCCAAAGACGCGAGATAAGTGACCATATCGAGAATTGCCGCGATTGTTCGCGGGCGTTGCGACAACTCGAGAAGCTTTCCGAGGTTATTCATCTCTGGGAGGCGCCGGCCCCTTCGCCTCTGGTGTGGGATAGATTGAAGAGCCGAATCCGGGCTCGTGAATCTCTCTGTGTCGCGGTCTTTACAAATCGATTCGTTAGAAGAGTCGCCTTTCATCTTACCGAAGTAGCCGCCGTTGTTGTCGTGACGCTCTCGGTCAGCCAATGGCTTAAAGAGCCCGCCCCGGAGGCGCAGGATAAACCGGTTCAGGATAAGTCAGCCACGATCAACTTGTATTTGAGAGAGCATCAGGATTTTGCCGCTAGGGCGGTCCCCGCAAGTTTGTCGGCGCCTCCGCCGGCGTCGATGCGTGTGGATCGGCATGATATCCTGTACTACGAATTCATGGACGATCCGTATGAGTTCGCGCGTCCGGGCATTATCCTTCGGGGACCTTGATCCCGGCGGCAATTGATTGCGTCCGAAGCTCCCGCAATCTCCAACGGGCACACGCTCACACTCGCCGAAGCTAGAAGGACCGCGACTTTCGATCTGGTTTCGCCGCCCCGGCTGCATCCCGGATACATGCTCGATCAGGTCAGGCGAATCGACGGGCGGGACGCCCTGCATCTGCTCTACACTGACGGCGTCAGTACGCTGTCACTGTTCGAGCAGCCTCTGGACGGAGGCCGCGGGCTTGAGGCGCAGGATTTTAGAGAATATGCGATCTACCGCAGCGAGGGCCAGGCCGGAGGGACAATCCTCGCCTGGAGAGATGATGCTATTTCTTATGTACTAATCGGCAATGCGGAGATGTCACAGTTGATGGATATGGCGCAGGCAATCAGAGCCGCAGAATGAGAGGAAACCAAAATGAAGAAGATGGCAATATTTCCGGTTTTGTCGATCGTCCTTGCGATATCAGTCTCAGCAAAGACAGGCACCATTCGAGAG
>Ga0209536_100005723_pt1 | contig 19220 bp, 19 predicted proteins | sample DeeMarSeWOR28_12_FD_187461 | JGI IMG/M metagenome (GOLD analysis project Ga0209536, IMG submission 187461) | Marine sediment microbial communities from White Oak River estuary, North Carolina - WOR-2-8_12 (SPAdes) (version 2) | ecosystem: Environmental > Aquatic > Marine > Intertidal zone >... | reverse complement strand
GTCCTCGGGCGTCGGACCCTGCGACGTACTGCTCAAATACGCCTCGGATCCAATCCCGCGGTACCGCGGGACGGTTGCCCGGTGGCACATCCTTCTCCACGGTCTCGCGACGGCAATTCATGAATCATCTGGGCTGAGCTCGGACCGGTCGCGGAACAGGAGAGAAAGGCAACGAAGATGACTGATAAAGAAATAAGGGCCAAACTGAGAGAACTGGATCGATTATATGCAGAACATGCTAACAATCAGGGCGGAGATGATTTCGAAATGCAGAACAAGCTGCGGATAGAACTCCTTGACTCATTTCTCGCTTTGAAACCATATATCAAGAAACGAACGAAACTGCAGTGGTATGAGCCCACATACAACTATGCGATAACTGGCAATCTAGAGTATATCGAAGCGGCAAGAGAGGATCTGATTCATATCATTGGCCAGGATGCCGACGCCGATTCTTCTAAAGAGTGATCCCGCCTCATTAGTATCAAGTCATTGGGCCAGTACATCGGGCGGGATAAACTAGGCACTAGCACTGAGCACTAGGCACCGCAGGATGACCCGCCCGCCTCGCCTGAAGGCGAAGCCGATGGCGGGCAGGCGCGGGGAAGCGGAGAAACGGCGACACGGGGATTAGAGGTCACAAGTCAGACGACAGGTGACAGAGACCGGAGGTCACGCATATTAATCTTAAAATTCGAAATTCGAAATTCGAAATTCGCAATTCGAAATTTTGCTCACGCCACCAATAAGGCTTTGGCGGTAGTCAATTACAGTTCGTACTCCCCCTCCATATCGAGGACGAACTCGTTTGATCCTTCCCCGGCCGTGACCCTAAACGTCCCCTCACCCGTGATGCCGGCAAGCTTGCCAGTTCCTTTGTAAGTCTTCCAAGTACCTTTGCTGACTCTTGTATCTCTGTCCCTTTGGCCCTCAAAGCGGCTGTATACCGAACCATATTGAAAATTGGTGACTGTATACCCCTGCATTGGTCCAGAGCCCTTTATCCGGTCATGGAAGTTAACGCTGCGGCGAGATACGAATTCGCCTGCCACCCCCACCTCGTACTCAATGGGCTCTCCTTCCAATTCAAGAATCATCAGGGTATGGTCGAACTCATCGTGGACATAGAGGCACTCCCTTCGGGTGACGCGAAGATTGTATGAAGCTTTTCGTTTCATGGTCTTCTCCTTTTAGCTAAATATTTTTGCAAACACTCACCATTTCTTATTCAATATCGAAAACCTGGTCCTCAGGGCCAGGTCAGAGTTTAATGGCTTTGCCTGTAAAGATTGCGAGCGGTTTTGGAGTACTGGAGTACTGGAGTATTGGAGTGTTGGAAAAAGCGAAAGCCCAAATTTCAACTTGAATGAGTCCTATCATTACTCCATTACTCCACCACTCCATCACTCCAGCAGACTGTCGCAAGTGGGAAAGACCATTATAGTCCTCCCAGGGGGCAGCCCAAAGCCGGGTCCTCTGGGCCCGGTTTTTTTATGCTGCTTCTCATGCAAGTGCTTCAGGGTTCCACCTCCTAAACTAGTCGCGAAGACTAGATACAGCTTCTTCAATAGTCTGCCGATATTCCTCAAGCTGCTCTGCGGTTTCGGCCTCGAATCGCAAGACCAAAGCAGGCTGGGTGTTGGAGGCGCGCACCAGCCCCCAACCATGGTCAAAGAGCACCCGAACGCCGTCGACATCAATGAGGGGATACTTTTGGCGAAAGTACCCTTTCACCTTTTCAACCAAGGAGAACTTTACCTCGTCAGGGCAATCCACTCTGATTTCCGGAGTAACCACTGTGGCAGGTACCCCTTCAAGAAGTTCAGCAATGGTCTTGCCGGATTTAGCAAGGATCTCCAGAAGGCGGCAGGAGGCATAAATGGCATCGTCAAAGCCGAAATAGCGGTCGGCGAAGAACATATGCCCGCTCATGTCCCCGGCGAAAGCTGCGTCCACCTCCTTCATCTTCTTCTTGATGAGGGAATGACCAGTCTTCCACATGATCGCCTTGCCGCCCCTCTTTTCGATATCCTCATAAAGTGTCTTTGAACACTTGACCTCAGAAATAAAGGTAGTGCCAGGACGCCTGGAAAGAATTTCTCTGGCAAAGATGATCATCAAACGATCGCCAAATACCACTTCACCCTGGTTATCAACCACCCCAATCCGGTCGCCATCACCATCGTAGGCGACTCCTACGTCCAGTTTTTCTCGTTTTACTAGGGAGATGAGGTCCTGAAGGTTCTCCAGCACAGTGGGGTCCGGCTCATGATGAGGAAAGGTGCTGTCCGGCTCACAGTAAAGAGCGTGAACCTCGCAACCCAGCTCGTGGAACAAGGGCACGGCCACCGGTCCTCCCACTGCGTTGGCCCCATCCACCCCGATGCGAAGGGGCCTTTCCAGATTAATATGGTTGAGAATATGTTTGGTATAGGGTGTTACAATGTCGTAGGAATCTAGACTGCCATGACCCCGGACAAAAGCACCCCCCTCCATGATCTGACGTAATCTTTGAATCTCAGGGCCGCAAATAGTGTCGGGTCCATTGCAGATTTTAAAGCCATTATATTCCGGCGGATTGTGAGAGGCGGTAATCATGATTCCGCCTTCAGCGTTCAGATGACGGACAGAAAAATACAAGAGCGGGGTGGGGCAGATACCCAAATCTATCACCTGGAGACCGGTGTCGAGCATGCCCTCCAACAAAGCTTCTCGGAATTGAACTGAACTGGGTCGCACGTCGCGTCCCATGGTTATTCGGTTCTTTCCTTGCCGCACCAGGTAAGTGCCGAAGGCCCGACCCAGCTGAGTAACGTCAGCTTCAGTTATCTGAGTACCGACGATCCCACGAATGTCATATTCCCTGAATGTCTTAGCATCCATTCTGCCTTCCTCTTACCAGCGAGCCATAAATACAACATTAGCAGGGTGGTCGAGTTAGGGAAGAACCCCTAGGCGGAAATGTAATCACCCATTTGACCTAACGGCTCGTTCCAGTGTACAAAAAAACACTGCATTGGCAACTAGTTTTTAGCATAGAGCATAGGGCATAGGGCATAGAGCTGAATAAGGAGAGTGATATCTGTGGGAGCGACCTCCAGGTCGCGATCAAATAGAACTGGCACATTGCCGCATGAAGTTGATCGCAACGAGGACGTTGCTCCTACAAGACATGGCCCAGTGATCTTGCAGGAGCAAGCTTTGCTTGCGAAAAGATATATTGTCCTCTCCACTTACCGTGAAAGATCAAGAGGTACATATCGATGACCAACGATTTATTCACCGAGACAGACTTTGAACAGATGAAACAGCTGGGGATCGGCAGGGAAGAGGTGAGGAGGCAATTGGCTGTATTCGAGAAGGGGCCGCGGCGGCTATTCTTGCAGCGGCCCTGCATCCCAAGTGACGGGATTGTGCCGCTCGAGTCTCTGGACCAAGAGAGTTTGCTGGCCTGGTGGGAAGAGGCAGCTGCCAAGGGCAGACTCAGTGCATTCGTGCCAGCCTCAGGAGCGGCTACCAGGATGTTTGCCTTTCTGCAACGCATTCGTAACCAATTGGACAGGGTTACCCTGGAGAAGATCACTGAAAAATTCAGCGAAGAAAGCAGTGATCGTCGTGACCTTCAGGTCTTTATGGAGTCCCTGAACGAGCTTGCCCTTTTTGATCCCCTGGCGGAGGTGATGCAGCAGGCGGGCATCTCTTTACGAGATCAATTGAATTCGGGGGATTATACGAAAGTCCTAGATTTTCTTCTGGAACCACAGGGGCTGAACTATTGTTTGCTGCCCAAGGGGCTCATTCCCTTTCACCGCTACACGGATCACAGTCGCACCGCCTTGGAGGAGCATTTGGTGGAGGCAGTACACACGGTGCGCGATGAGGAACAACGGTGCCGCCTTCACTTCACCGTGACCACAGAGAATCAGGAAGAGGTCAAGAATCATGGCCTGAAAGCAGCCGCAAATTATGGTGAGAGCTTTGGGGTGGAATATGAACTGAGCTTTTCCATACAAAGCCCTGCCACCAACACCTTGGCGGTAGATCTCCAAAACCGTCCCTTTCGGCGACCTGATGGCAGCCTTCTATTTCGGCCCGGAGGCCATGGTGCCTTGCTGCAAAACCTCAATCGATGTCAAGGAGACATCGTTTGTATCAAAAACATCGACAACGTGGTAACCGATGACCATCGTGCTCAGGTGGTGCATCATCAGAAAATATTGGCCGGCGTGCTTTTAGAACTTCAGGAGGCGATTTTCAGTTACTTGCGATTGCTCCAGTCGGGGTCCCTTAAAGCAGGAGAATTGCAGGAAGTGCTCGACTTTTTGGTTCATCGTCTCAGTGTATCTCCAACAGAGAGTTTTTCGCAGTGCAGCGAAAAAGAAAAGGGTTCGGGGCTCTCGGAACTCTTGAATCGACCCTTGCGTGTTTGCGGTATGATTAAAAATCGAGGAGAGCCGGGCGGGGGCCCCTTTTGGGTGCAAGAACCGTCAGGTAGGCTCAGTCTGCAAATAGTGGAATATGCTCAGATCGATCAGAGTTCGCCAGAGCAGATGGCCATTTTGAATGCTTCCACCCATTTCAGTCCAGTACAGATTGTTTGTGGGCTGCGTGATTTTCAGGACCGTCCTTTCAATCTGACCGAATTCTACGATCCACAAGCGGTGTTTATCTCCCAAAAAACTGAAGACGGCAGGGAATTGAAAGCACTGGAGTTACCGGGCTTGTGGAATGGGAGCATGGCCCACTGGAATACAGTATTTGTGGAGATACCTGAAGAGATATTCAATCCGGTGAAGACTATAAACGACTTGCTGCGACCGGGACACCGCGCGGGACAAGCGGGCAGCTAGCAGCAGGCAGCACGCAGAAAAGCATGACGCGGCGACACGGAGAAACGGAGAAGGGGCGCGAGGTCCAAATGTAATCTCGTAGGGGCGGGGTTTATCCCCGCCCGAAAATCTGGGTAGGACCTTTACCGCTAGCAAGCGTAAGAGCAGAAGTTTTACCCTATGCTCCAATAAGGCTCCCATGACCGTTCTGTACCAGATATTCAAACGGTTAATTTTACCGCCTGGATCCATTTTCATCTTGTTGCTGGCAGGTTTCGTCCTCAGTATGTTGAGGTTTAGACGGCTGGGCAGGGTGATCTTGGGGCTCAGCATTCTTATTTTTTATATGCTGAGCATCTCACCCACCGGGGACTTGCTACTGGGATCTCTGGAGTCACGATACCCGGTTCTAAGTCCTGAGCGGCTCCCTCGCGTAGGAACCCTGGTCGTGTTGGGTGGAGGGGCCTCGGCCACAACCTACCTCCCGGTCTCGAGCCGGCTCACCGAAAGTTCCACCAAACGGCTTCTGGAGGCTGTAAGGCTTTATCATCTCATGGACCGACCCAAAATAGTGATCTCCGGTGGCAGTGGCAATCCCTTTGTAAAGGTTTCTGAAGCAGCACTTATGCGAGAACTTCTCTTAGATCTGGGGATACCCAGAAGGCGGATTTTGATAGAGGGAGAATCTCAGAACACCTTTGAAAATGGTAAGGCCGTCCAGAGACTGGGGCTGAATCAGCCGCTTTTACTGATAACCTCTGCCAGCCACATGGCCCGGGCTCTCAAAGTTTTTAAAGTTCTTGGCATGAGCCCTTTGCCAGCACCTTGTGATTTCAGGGCTCGGCGGAGTGCGGATGACCCTTTGCGGTTCTTGCCCTCGACAAGGGCGCTGGCCACTTCCACAGCAGCTATCTACGAATACCTTGGTACCTGGTGGTATGGTCTTACGGGTATGTTCTAACTGGTGTCCATCCAAAGAAAAGAGCGGTCTCGGGATGCACTCTAACTCATATCTTCCTCGATTTTTGCCCTGGTCATTGTACAGAAAACCACTTATGATGAAGAACAGCCGCACGCATGCGGCTGGTTATGTTTTGGGGGCTAAAGAAAATGGGAACCAGAAAAAGCGGACCTAGCCGAAGACTTCGGCTGTTATTGGTTATAGGGATGCTTGCAATTCTTGGTAGTAGAGGGGAGAGGGCGCTGGCCCTCACTCGCAGCGAGCAGAACACTATCCGCGTTTTTCAGCAGGTTTCCGCTGGAGTTGTGAACGTCACCACCACCAGTATTGGCCGAGATTTTTTTCTGAACCCAGTGCCCACGGAAGGCAGTGGTTCAGGGGTAATTGTTGATAGGGAGGGCCATATAGTCACAAGTTACCACGTGGTGGACGGCAGCAGTCAACTGGAAGTAACCTTGGCCGATGGAAGCAGATGGGAGGCCAGTGAAGTCGGCAGTTCACCAGATAATGATCTGGCAGTAATCAAAATAGAAGCACCGCCAGACAAGCTGCAGCCTTTACCATTCGGCTCTGTAAGGGATCTGCGCGTGGGACAGAAAGTATTGGCTGTAGGTAACCCCTTTGGCCTGGGACAGACCCTGACCACCGGAACGATAAGCTCATTGGGACACGATGTTCGGATCAGCAGTGATGTGGTTATCCAAAATGTCATTCAGTCAGACGCTGCCATCAACCCAGGAAATTCTGGGGGGCCGCTCATCAATTCTAATGGTGAGATAATCGGAATCAACACTGCCATCTTGAGCCCCACTGGCAGTAGTGTGGGCATTAGTTTTGCCATTCCTGCAGATACGGTAAGGAGGATCTTGCCTGGCTTGGTCTCCATCTGGCCCAAACTAGTTAGCTGGATCCTGGCCGTGATCCTGGTGGGACTTTTCATCTGGTGGTGTTGGCGGAAAATACAGCCGAGGTCGTACTAAACACTAGGTACTAGGCACAAAGAACATTTATAATTTTGCATTTCGCATTTATCATATCGCATTTTGCTGAAATGTTGTCATGATTATAATCACTTACGCTGAGCAATTAATGCCCAATGAGAGATGCGAAATGAGCAATGTGAAATGATGTAGTGTATTAAACGGTAGTCACTATTGGGAGGGAGTAAGAGGGTGAGGTTGCGGAAAACAGTTCTGGTTGGTTTGATCATTGTTTTATTCCTGAGTCAAATGGCCACGGTTCTGGCTGGCACCGAAGACGAGCAAAATAACATTGAAGTCTACGAGGCGGCGGCACCTGGTGTGGTAAACATCACCACGTCATCAGTGGAACGGGACTTTTTCTTCAACATCGTGCCGCGCAAGGGAGCAGGTTCGGGTGCCATTGTTGACAAGGAAGGCTACATTCTCACCAATTTTCACGTAATCCAGGACGCCCGCCATCTTGAAGTGACTCTGGCTGATGGCAGCAAATGGAAGGGAAAGCTGGTGGGTACGGATCCGGACAATGACCTGGCTGTGATCAAAATAGACGCTCCTTCACGCAAACTCATCGTTATACCCATGGGGGATTCAGATGGACTGCTGGTGGGGCAGAAGGTCCTGGCAATTGGTAACCCTTTTGGTTTGGGACAGACGCTCACCACTGGGGTCGTTAGCTCACTAGGGCGGACCTTACGAGCTCAGAACAATACTCTAATTGAAGATATTATCCAAACCGATGCCTCGATAAATCCGGGAAATTCCGGGGGGCCACTGCTCAACTCAGACGGCAGGATGATCGGTATCAATACCGCTATTTTTAGCCCCACAGGAGCCTCGGTGGGCATAGGTTTCGCTATTCCGGTCAATACTGCCAAACGTATTATTCCAGAGCTCATAACCCGGGGCTATTATGCTTATCCCTGGATGGGGGCAAGCATCACCACCTTGCTTCCCGCCGATGCCAGGGCACTGGATTTCACGGTGGAGGGCGGTGCTCTGCTTATTGAAATCGTGCGTGGTGGGCCGGCACATAAAGCGGGAATGCGTGGCGGAGATCGAAGAGTCCGACTAGGCAATCGGATAGTGATTGTAGGTGGTGATGTGGTTGTAGCAGCAGACGGTGAATCCATTGACACGGCAGACACTCTCATTCGTATCATTAGAGAAAAGCGGCCTGGTGACCTTCTGACCCTGGAGGTGTACCGAGGGGGTCTACATCGTCAGGAGGTGCTGTTAAGATTAGAGGAGCGGCCGAGGAGAAGGTGAACACTAGGAACTAGGAACGACAAGGCGACGCGGAGAAAAGAGCAGAAGGCAGCAGTGAAGAGTCATTAGGCTTCGCCGTCAATAGGGCTGGCGCCCGTCATTACGCCTCACGGCTGTCATTAAGTTGTCTCAGCGCTAAAATGACAATTAACTATGAATGACAGCGTAGTGAAACTGAGCGGAGCGCAGCGAGCGCGAAGTATTGACCTAATGACCATAAATGACGCCGAAGGCATAGTGACAGCGAAGCGTTATGACGGCCACGTCAAGTGGCCAAGTGACTATGAATGACAGCACAGCAGTAATTATTTTGTAACTCTTTACGCTATGCGCTTTGCGAAAGGATAAGTTGTGCCCGAACTTCCCGAGGTTGAGGTAATCCGTCGCGGTCTTATTCCTCATCTGGTGGGGTGTACTATCAACCGCGTTGTAATCAGTAACCGGAAATTGCGGCTGCCCGTACCCCGGGCCCAGCTGAAAAGCAGGGTGCAAGGCAGTCGGGTGGAGTCGGTGGATCGGCGGGCCAAGTACCTATTGGTAAACATGAGCAGCGGGGCCTTGATGGTTCTGCACCTGGGGATGACCGGTCGTCTGGCTTTGTTTGCAGACGGGGCACCCAGGATCCCTCACGATCACCTTCGTTTTGTGCTGGACAGCGGCCTGGAACTTCGCTTTAACGATGTGCGAAGATTCGGATCAATACAGGTAGTCGCTCCAGAAGATACTGAGAAAAGCCAGATTTTTGCCGGTCTGGGAATGGAACCTCTGGGCCCCGATTTCTCGAGCAGTTACTTGTTGAAGAAAGCAAAAGGCAAACTCAGGCCCATCAAGAACTTTCTCATGGATTCAAAAGTGGTGGTGGGAATTGGAAATATCTATGCAAACGAGATCCTTTTTGCCGCTGGCATCAAACCCACACGTGGAGTGGGAAGTGTCGGCAAGCGGGCATGGGACAAGGTGGTTAAGGCCTGCCAGCAGGTGCTGGAGAGGGCCATCGCCTGTGGTGGTACCACCATTTCAGACTACGTGAACAGCAGTGGCGAAGCCGGGTATTTTCAGTGCGAGCTCAAAGTCTACGGTCATGCTGGTGAGAAGTGTCAAAGCTGTGGCAGAATTATTGACCGCCGAGTCCTTGCTGGCCGTGCTACTTTCTTTTGTCCTACTTGTCAGAAGTAAAACTCATTGCTGCAGGATAACGTGCAACCACGGACATGGGGAGCCGATGTACCAGGTTCAGACCTAAACGTTCCCTCTCCCCTTGGAGGGGAGAGGGCTAGGGTGAGGGGTGAGTAATTGAAAAATCGCGTAAGAGCGCTCAAAAGAAATATGACTGATGCCGAGAGATTACTTTGGAGGGCTTTTCGTGATAGACAAATTGGCGGATGTAAATTTCGACGCCAACACCCAATTCAGCCTTTCATTGTCGATTTCGTATGCGTTGAGAGAAAACTCATAATTGAAGTCGATGGAGGGCAACATGCCAACAAAGCTAAGGAAGATGCAAATCGTTCTGATTACTTAAGAAATAAAGGGTATAGACTTCTAAGATTCTGGAATAATCAAGTATTGCAGGAAACTAACGCAGTTTTAGATACGATTCTCGCTGCATTAGACGATATTGCCCCCTCACCCCGATCCTCTCCACCAATTTTGGGGGAGAGGGGGAAATGAATCGCCTAATATCAAAAGGGTGAACGGGCGAGAGGTTTTATGAGGTTCCGGCGGCCACGTCGAAAGCGTACCTTGATTTGGGCAGGATTGATACTCCTGGTGGGGATCGTGTGTGGCTCAGCACTTGGAGCTTTCCTGACTCTTTCACACGACCTTCCTCGAATCCAGGAACTGGAAAATTTCCGTCCCAGTTCCGTGACCAAGCTGCTTTCTGAAGAGGGTGAGCTTCTGGGCGAATTCTTTGTAGAAAAGCGTGTTCCGGTCAAACTGGATGAAATCCCTCCTTATTTGAGGCAGGCGGTCGTTGCCACGGAAGATCGGCGATTTTACGAACATGCTGGTCTGGACTGGCGCGGCATAGGTCGAGCCATTATCAAGGATATTCGGGCGGGTCGCTTCAAGGAGGGGGGAAGCACCATCACTCAGCAACTGGCAAAAGTACTATTTCTTACCCCTGAGAAAACCATAAGCCGCAAGCTTCAAGAGGCCTTACTAGCTCTGCAGATCGAGAGACGCTACCGCAAGGATGAGATTCTCGCGCTCTACTTGAACCAGATATATCTCGGCGGTGGCGCCTATGGAGTGGAAGCAGCGGCTAACATATACTTTGGCAAACACGTGTGGGAGCTGGACCTGGGAGAGTGCGCTCTCATCGCCGGACTGCCCAGGGGGCCCACGCGTTATTCTCCCTTAGTAAATCCTGACAAAGCCCTGTCTCGCCGGACCATTGTTCTCAAGAATTTGCGAGATACAGGATACATAACAGCTGAACAGTACGAGCAGGTGCTCGAAGAGCCCTTGCAACTGTCATCTCCCTCCAGCGCTGGGAACACAGCCCCTTACTTTGTCTCCTTTATCCGTCCCCGTCTGGAAGAGATCCTGGGAGAAAACCGTTTGTATCGGGGAGGTCTCACAATCCAGACCACCCTCAAGGAGCGCTGGCAGCGCGTGGCTGAGCAAGCACTAGAAAAGGGGCTTGTCGCCCTCGAGAGGCGCCAGCCGAGCGAAGATGAAGAAGGGGAGAAGCCCCAGGGTGCGGTGGTGGTATTGGATACCAGTACCGGCATGATCAGAGCAATGGTGGGCGGCAGAGACTTCGAGAGCAGTCAGTTTAACCGCGCAACCCAAGCCTACCGGCAGCCGGGTTCGGCTTTCAAACCGGTCATTTATGCCTACGCCCTGGAAAAGGGCTATACGCAGGCAGACAGAATCTGGGATGCGCCGGTTTCCTATCCCCAGGCGGGCGGAGAACTGTGGGAACCGCACAATTATTCCGGCCGTTTTGAGGGTGAGATCACCCTGAGAAAGGGGCTGGAGATTTCTCAGAACATAGTGACGATTAAACTCCTGGAACGGTTAGGTCCAAGTCCTGTGGTTGATTTCGCCCACCATCTGGGAATCGGCAGCGTTCTACGGGCCAACCTCTCCCTGGCCTTGGGAACCTCTGAGGTGACCTTAGTGGAGTTGGCTTCTGTTTACCAAGCTTTCGCAGACGGAGGCATTTGGGTTGAGCCTTCAGGCATAGTTGAGGTCCTTGACCACACCGGTAGATCTCTGTGGGAAACTACCCCTGCCAGCAGGTTGGTCCTCAGTCAGGAGAGTGCTTACATTCTGACTGATATGCTTAGAGGGGTGATCCAACGTGGCACTGGTCGGGCAGCAAGCTATCTACCCTGGGCCTTGGCCGGCAAAACCGGCACAACCGAGAAAAGCAAGGACGCGCTATTTGTAGGATACTCGCCAACGCTGGTGACTGCTGTCTGGGTCGGCAAGGACAGCGGAGATTCACTGGGGGAGAAAGAAACCGGCGCCCGGGCGGCACTTCCCATTTGGCGGGAAGTAATGTCAAATTTACTTCGAGACCAGGCCGAAGATGAATTCGAAAGACCCGGAACGGTCACCAAGATTCGTATGGACGTAAGAAGCGGCCTTCGTGCCAATGGTGGGTGTGATGATGTGGTTGAGGCCGCTTTCATCAAAGGCACTGAACCCACCGAATACTGCCCGAACGGCAATGATAGACAGCTGGAGAAATTTCGCTGATATAAGAACCCCGATCCACTAATTATCCGGGCAGGCAACCCTGAGTAAAGTAATGAGTGCACAGTCTTTTCAAGTGTATGGTCTGGGTCAGTGTTGCTTGGACTATCTCGGGAAAGTGGGTAACTACCCCCCAGTTGACGTAAAGTGCGAGTTTTTCGACATGGTTATCCAGGGTGGCGGTCCTGTGGCCACAGCCCTGGTTGCCCTGGCGAGATGGGGGGTGTCATGTACCTTTGCGGGGGTGTTGGGAGATGATCCGTTTGGTGCCATGATCAAGGAGTCTCTAGATGCGGAAGGTGTGGATACCAGCGGCATCCTGGTGAGGGAAGGATTTGATTCTCAATTTGCCTTTATCGTGGCGGAACCTGGAGTGGGCAGACGAACAATCTTCTGGCGTAGGCCCACTGGGATCTCACCAGGTCCTGAGGAAATTGACCATGGGACCATCCGTAAAGTAAAGGTGTTTCACACCGATGGGATTTTTATCGAGGCTTCTCTCGCTGCATGTAAAGCAGCCAAGGAGGCGGGGATTCCGGTCGTAGTGGATGCGGGTTCCCTTAGAGAGGGCATGCTGGATCTGGCCCGGGTGAGCGATTATTTCCTGGCTTCTGAGACTTTCGCCAAGGCCTTGGCGGCAGAGGATGAACCGTTGGATGTCTGCTATAAGCTGGCGGAGTTCGGTCCACGAGTTGTAGGGGTTACTCTGGGGCCGAGAGGATATGTGGCCCTGGACAGGGGCAACATTATTCAGCGGCCTGCCTATCCGGTGGAAGCACTTGACACCACGGGCTGCGGTGACGTTTTTCACGGGGGCTTTATTTACGGTCTGATTCAGGAGTGGGATATTGATAAAAGCCTGGATTTCGCTTCCTGGGCTGCAGCCATGGTAAGCCTGAAATTGGGAGGACGGACCTCCATCCCGACCCTTGAACAAATAAAGAAAGAAGGGTGGTGAGATGTCTGCTGAAGCTGACTTCATAGACTATCTGGTGGAATCGCTCAACCCTTTGGGACCGGTGAGAGCAAAGAAGATGTTTGGTGGTTTTGGGATTTTTCTGGATGAACTTATGTTCGGTCTAGTGTCCAATAATGTATTTTACCTCAAGGTGGATGACAAGAATCGGTCGGACTTTGAAACCAGAGGCTTTGGTCCCTTTACCTACTCGAGACAGGGAAAGGAGTATTCCATGTCCTATTACGAGGTTCCTCATGAGGCCATGGATGACGCCGAACAACTTTGCAGATGGGCACAAACAGCTTACGATGCAGCACTGCGAGCTCTATAGCCCGGACATTTCATGAATTCACGCCCTGGCGTGACTGCGACCGCGGATATGGGCGTCCTTCCGGGCGTCCTAGAGTGTCGCACCTTGCGACGTACCGTTCGGGTACGCCTCAGATCCAATCCCGCGGTACCGCGGGATTGCCCTGTGGCACGCCCATCTTTACAGTCTCGCGACTGCAATTCATGAAACATCCGGACTACAAGACAAACTGAAAAAAGACCGTGGCAAGAGGTTGTGAAAATCACATGATTACTATCCGCAGAGCCACACAAGAAGATATAGAATCGATTTGGAATGTGCACATTCGAGCTATTCAGGAAGTATGCAAGAGTCATTACTCGTCGAAGGAAATAGAAGACTGGTCTCAGGTACTCAAACCTGCTCGCTATAATAAGCCCATCAAAAGGGAATCATTCTTCGTTGCAGTTGATGACCATCTAATAGTTGGCTTTGGTAATCTCAATCAAGACAGCGGGGAGATTGAGGCTGTCTATGTTGCTCCCGAATATGTAGGACGAGGAGTTGGGAGGGAGATCTTACAGGAGCTGGAAAGTGTGGCCCGAGACTTGGGTTTGACAATATTGCGGTTATCATCGTCTTTGAATGCGGTTCACTTTTACGAGAATGCGGGATACAGGCGACAGAACCAAAAAAGGTATCTGCTGCCATGCGAAATGGTTGCCTGTCTGCTTATGGTAAAAGAGCTGTCCTCTACGAAGCAAGAGGTGCCTGAGTAGATAGATCTCAGCAACCTAATAAGCTACCTGCTAGGCTGGTGGTATAGTTCAACTTTGCTCGTAGAGTGAATATGCTGAGGTGATCTTCGGGAAGACGAACGCTCAGGAAAATCCCCCTCGGCAGGCTTTCCGATAACCTCGCGAATGCTTAACATTGTCATTCTGAGCCCTTCGGCAAGCTCAGGACAGGCTCCGCGAAGAATCTCATAAACCTAGATACTTACGCCTTCGAGATTCTTCGGCTCACGCCTCAGAATGACATTGTCGGACAGCCTATTGGGGGGATTTCATTTACGGATATGGCTTTCGTCTCGCCACAAGACAGTGATCTCTGAATCGCCCCTATGAGGGCGCCACCCTTTCGGGTTGGCTCACAGAACAAAGCCACCCCGGCGTCGGGGTGGATTCTTTAGTCTTGCCTCTATTCTCAGGAGAAAACATGCACCGGGAAATCAAATCATTCCTTGAGGCGTGGGAAGGAAACTCTCAGCAGACCAAAAAAAGTTTTGTTAGACTCCAGAAGCATCTGGCTGGCAAAGAGGAGCTCACATTTGGTTTTAAAGCCAGGCCGGGTGTGAGTTACTCTCTGCGGGCAAGACACAATTGTCAGAATACAAGGGAGTTGTTCGTTATTATGGATGTTATTGATGACGATCCAGAGAACAGATGGCTTTCAGTGTGCTTTTACCCCGATATGATTACCGACCCCGAAGATAGGGGACATCTTATTCCCTTGGGGCTCCTTGGTGAAGACGGTTACTGTTTTGATTTTGAAGGGTGGGACGAGGAGTATCTTCGGTACTTGGAAAAGAGGCTGGATGAAGCGCATAAAAGAGCTTCGCAGGAGGCAGCAGGCAGATAGCAGCAGGCAGCATACAGCAGCCACTTGTGCCAAATTACAGGAATCAGTTATCTGTAACCCGAAGAATCACACACCGATTTTCTGAATCCCTTCCACTCTGAAAACTCCTTTTCCCCTCCCCTGGCGGGAGGGGATAAAGGGGAGGGGGAATATTAAGTTGTTGAAATTCTATAATTTACGCAATTGAGTACTAGGTGTTGTCCGGATGAAAATGGGAGGAATGTCATGAGTCAAATCAAAATAGATCACGAACCCAGTGAGGACCATTTAGAGAAGTTGGGAGTATCCAGTTGGCCAATATGGACGAAAGAGGTTTCAGAATTTCCCTGGCAATACGATGCCCAGGAAAGGTGCTACCTGTTGGAGGGTGATGTGGTGGTAACTCCTGAAGATGGAGAAGCAGTGGAGATCAAAAAGGGAGATCTTGTAACCTTTCCCAAGGGCATGAAATGCCGGTGGAACATCCGCAAGGATGTCAGAAAGCACTATATTTTTGAGTAGATGAAGTTCAAAGACTACTTCTCCAAACAGGCATCCGAATACACCAAGTACAGACCTCACTATCCTGAAGCGCTGTACGAATACCTTGCCACGCTCGTTTGCAGTCGTCAAAGGGCATGGGATTGTGCTACCGGGAGCGGTCAAGCGGCTCTTGGCTTGACGCCTTACTTCGAACAGATCATAGCTACTGACGCAAGCAAAAGGCAGATTGCCAACGCAATTGAGCACAGCAAAATAGCTTACTTCGTTGCACCGGCCGAAAAACCAGACATCGAAGCTGCTTCAATTGATCTGATTGTTGTTGCGCAAGCCCTGCACTGGTTTGATCTCAATAGGTTTTATGCTGAAGCCAGAAGAGTATCCAAGCCGGGAGGCGTACTAGCCGCCTGGTCTTACAGTCTCCTCCGCATAGCTCGTGACATTGATTCATTGCTCGATAAGTTCTACACGGAAGTGGTTGGACCGTTCTGGCCGCCGGAAAGGAAGTTTGTTGACGATAAGTACCAATCCATTCCTTTTCCATTCGCAGAACTGGACGTACCCCAATTTAAGATGGAGTCTAAATGGAGTTTGGAACGTCTGATTGGATACCTGGGTACGTGGTCTGCGGTGCAGAACTTCAAAGACAAGCACAATACTGATCCTATTGAGCTCATTATAAAAGACTTGATAAGGGCTTGGGATCGTCCACAAGATGAAAAAGAGATACACTGGTCGATAAACATGAGAGTAGGGCGCATTCACTAGACACTAGGCACTAAGGACTAAGCACTAAGGACTAAGCACTACATATCATTTGGAGATAGTACCTAACAGGCTGCCAAGAAAATCTGGAAACGGCCACAATCGTCTTACCGGACGAGTCCGCCTACTGCGGGCGAGATCCGGTATCCAGTAAGGTATTGTTTTTTCTGGATTCCGGATATCCGCCTCCGGCAGATTCCGGAATGACAGACGTGGTGTTCGCACCCCAAATATCGAGTTTTTCAACACCCTGCTACTGCCTAGTTGAGTCTGCTAAAGATAGAGAAAATGGGCTAAAAGTTACAGATGGCGAAGACACAGTTAAGACTTGCTATATTCGATATAGACGGTACCTTGAGAAGGGTGCGCGATCCTTGGATTCACCTGCACAATCATTTGGGAGTAGCCGAAGAGGTTAAACATCTCCCCGATCTCTGGAAAAAGGGAGAAATTACCTACGAAGAATGGGCACGTTTGGACGCATCTTATTGGCGTGGTCATACGCGCGACAATATAGTTGCAGCCTTGGAAGCCAATCCCTTGCGTGAAGGAGCTAGGGAGCTTATTGGCTGGTTCACGTACCGCTTGATTCCATGCGTAGGCATTAGCTCCGGCCTGTCAATATTTAATGAAATTACTGCTCGGGAGCTGGGTATTAAGGAAATCATCTGCAATGAGCTGCATTTTGATGGGGAAATTTGCAGTGGCGAGATCTCGATCCAGGTCAATGAGGAGAACAAAGGAGAGATCATGGACGAGATGCTTGAGCTTTATTCGGTCAAGGATAAGCAAGTGGCTGCCTTCGGCGACGGAACGGCTGATATTCCATTGTTAAAGAAGGCTGGTCTTGGTGTTGCTATTTGCCCGTCGAACGAAAAGGTGCAGGCCGGTGCGGAACATGTTGTGGGAGAGGAACCAATTCACAAAGCTATCGCATTCGTTGAAGACCATTTCAGGGTAGAGTGATCCCTGGTTGTTTTCTGGCGGGATACCAAGACCAGCTGGTTCTTCACCACGGAGGCATGTAGGTCTATAAATCCAAAATCCGAATATCGAAATCCGAAACAAATTTCCAAAATCCAAATGATCGAAACACAAGACGAGTGTTTTTGAGGAGTTGCGTTTTGAACATTTGAAAATTCGCCTTTTGGATTTGTTTCGTGCTTCGGATTTCGTGCTTCGAATTTGCTTGCATAACCACAACATGACCTATCAAAGAACTCTTCTATTTAGTAAAGGGAGGTTGGTTTGAAAAGACTCATGAGCCGTGCACTTGATCTGGCCCAGTCGGTCGGCGCTCAGTATGCAGATGTTCGGGTGGTAGAGAATCGTACAGAAAACATGCAAGTCAAGAACGGAGTGGTGGAGTCGATAAACTTCTCAGACTCCATGGGTTTCGGAATTCGGGTCTTGGTGGATGGATCTTGGGGCTTTTCCTCAAGTCGTGAGCTGACTACAGATGAGATTGACCGGGTTTGTAAGCAAGCCATCGAAATTGCCCGGGCCTCAGGGCTTGTTGGTGGTGAGCAGGTGGATCTCGGCCAGCCGGTAACCAGTAAGGGTACATATGTGACACCAGTGACCGTAGATCCTTTCAGCATCTCCCTAGAAGACAGGCTAGGCGTGCTCTTAGCAGCTGACAGGGAAATGGCCCGAGTGGAAGGTGTACGCGTTAGACAAAGTAACCTGGTTTTTATTCGAGAGAAGAAGTGGTTTGCGAACACAGATTCCGCTTTTACTGAACAAACCATTATTGAGACAGGTGGTGGGATCGTTGCTACAGCGGTGGGTGAGAGTGAAGTCCAGGCACGTTCCTATCCTAATTCCTTCGGCCGCCAGCAGGTCACAGGTGGCTGGGAGGTGGTACTTGAGTGGGATCTGCCCGGCAACGGAGAAAGGATTGGTAACGAAGCTGTAGCACTTCTGACTGCAGATCCTTGTCCAGCCGACATTACTACCACTGTGATATTGGCAGGCGACCAGCTTGCCCTGCAAGTTCACGAATCGTGCGGACATCCAATCGAACTCGATCGAGTCTTTGGCAGTGAAGCTGCTTATGCTGGCACTTCTTTTCTGACTCCCGAAAAGTTGGGCCACTTTCGCTACGGCTCTGAACTGGTAAACCTTACAGCGGACAGCGTAAGGCCTTTTGGTCTCGGTACCTTTGGTTGGGATGATGAGGGTGTCCCGGCACAATCTACTCCTATTGTTAAAGATGGCAACTTCATCGGCTATCTTATGTCGCGTGAGACTGCCTCGAGGCTCGGGAAGGTTTCAAACGGGTGCATGCGGGCGTCATCTTGGAACCGGATTCCCCTTATTCGTATGACTAATGTAAGTCTGGAGCCTGGTGAGTGGGAACTGGATGACTTGATTGCCGACACGGACGAGGGGATATACATGGCCACCAATCGCTCCTGGTCCATAGACGATAAACGTTACAATTTCCAGTTCGGCACCGAGATAGGCTATGAGATCAAAAACGGCAAATTGGGCCGTAGGCTGCGAAATTGTACCTATACTGGCATTACCCCCGAGTTCTGGAACAGCTGTGATGGTATTTGTAATCAAAGCCATTGGAATATGTGGGGAACGCCCAACTGTGGCAAAGGGCAGCCTTCACAGATTGCCCATACTGGCCATGGTGCGGCGCCGGCTCGATTCAGGAACATCAGGGTCGGGGTGTATAGACAGGAGTAAGCAGCGGGCGGCCGACAGAAAGACGCGGAGACGAGGCGACACGACGACGCGGCGAGAATAATGACCATTGATGAATGAGCAACAACTAATTTCTGCAACCCAAGGGTGACTCATGTTGGGGCGAAAAGAAGCTGAAGACTTATGCAAAGATGTCCTGAAACGTGCTGGCAGCGATCCGGCGGAAGTCTTACTTTTTTTCGAGGATCAGCCACTGACGCGTTTCACTCACAACTACATCCACCAGAATGTTGCTGAGCGAAATATTACCCTGATAATCCGGTTGCTTCGTGGTAAACGGATAGGCTTGGCCACCACCAACAGGCTGGATGAGGAGGGGCTGGACAGACTAGTGGAGCGCGCCCGCGCCAATGCCGAGATCAGCCCAGAGGACCCGGATTATCCCGGCCTGCCTGAGCCTGCGAATTATGCGGTTGTTAAGGCATTCGATCAAGCCACGGCTGATTATTCCCCCCACGAAAGGGCAAGAGCAGTGGGGACGGTATGTCGTTTGACCTCAGAGAGAGGACTGAGCGGTTCAGGTGTTTTTTCTACAGGAACCAACGAGACTGTAATTGCCAACACACAAGGCGTGTTTGCCTACCATGCCAGTACGAATGCTGATTTTCAGATTCTGGTC
>Ga0209536_100005722_pt1 | contig 19229 bp, 12 predicted proteins | sample DeeMarSeWOR28_12_FD_187461 | JGI IMG/M metagenome (GOLD analysis project Ga0209536, IMG submission 187461) | Marine sediment microbial communities from White Oak River estuary, North Carolina - WOR-2-8_12 (SPAdes) (version 2) | ecosystem: Environmental > Aquatic > Marine > Intertidal zone >... | reverse complement strand
TATGAGCACCCCCATTTGAATGCTGCACTGGGTAACTATGCAGGTTTGCTTTCAGCGTTGGGGTATAGCGAAGAAGACATAAAGGCAAAAATTAATTCTCTGATCGAAGACGTTAAACAAAAAGGGAGCACGTGATCACTCGGTGATTCCTATTGATTGATGCGATAAGGCTCACCCTAATTAAAATACCAAGCCAATCCGAAACTAAGTGGTGTACTTAACATGCTTAACACTACGTCTGACTATACATTTATTTCAACAAGACGAGATCAATCATAAGGCGGAAATTCCGTTTGCGTTGGCTCCCGCCGCGGTGTCAGTGTTTTCACTGCCGCCTCAGCGACTGGCAACCAGTCCGGTTGAGCCCAGTAATCGATGTAACGCTGGAATTGTCGCTTCGTGGAATGCACTTCAAAAGAGCTTTCGCCCACAAGATCAAGGATCGCTTGACAATGGCCTTCGACGGTCTTGATGAGTTTATCGCCCTTTATCGACTGACTCGGGACATGATACTTGGCGAGCATTTCTAACTCGGCCATCGTGCCATGGGCCCACGCTTTTAGTGAACCCGATTGGTTTTCCAGATCACGTTGTGCAAGTTGGTGTGCCATTAGAAAAATGGCAGGTTGCGGTGATTGTTCAAGCACGGCAGTGAGGGATAACAACTGGGTTGCCACCCAATGGTACTTGTCTTCATCCAACGCCCATTGCTCCATTGCAGTGCGATAGGCGGCCAAAGATCGCTCCAGCGCCGGCTTACCCTCTTCTTTTTGTTGTTTCTTGTAGTGTAACAATCCGATGCGTTTCGCGACCGATCCACACATCCCATAAAACTCTGCCCGGCGAGCGCGCTCTTTAACGCCGTCTCCTGTCGGCAGGCGACTCGACCAGAGCTCAAGATAGTGGTCAGTGTCGTCCAGCGCACTCTTGACGCTAGCTTCGGTCGCTCCATAATCCGCTCGATCAAGACTGACTTCGATGGCTCGACGCATTTGATGTTCGAAGAAGCTCACCACCTGGTCTTCAAATTCATTCGCATTTGGAATCGTGACATAGGCTACCATACTGGCCCAGTCATGATCCCGTTCAGCGCTCATAAATAGTAGTCGACGTGTTTCGAACAAGGCTTGACGGGGATCATCACCACGCAGTAAGCGAGGATACAGTGAAGCCACCATCCGCTCCGATCCTCCCCAGGTTAACGGAAACTGCGAAGCAAATACCCACGGGATACCTGCCGCATGAAGGTCGTGAGCGATGCTGCCGCCAGGAACCAGCACCGAACCGGGATTACCCGCATCGCAGGTCGCCATGGTCACCACGAGGGGTTGTGACCGCGTCGAGCCATCTGTGCCTTCGGCGTGGAGTGCTTTAGCAAGACGCCTGCCACTAATGACTTCCCTCTCTTGCGGATCACCGTGCTTGCACAAAGCAAGGCCGAACCTGCGTTCGCCACCCACCTCGAGATAGTCGCCATGGGCGAGGATGTGAATATGGGTAAATTTTTCCTCTGCGCACTTCTTATAGATATCTTCTATGCTCGCGTTCGTGAGCAAGCGTAAGCGTTGCTTTGCCAACAGCACGCGTTGCTGGGTACGCTCTTCCTTGCTCAGGGGCGGCGCATCGTCATTGTCTTTTTCCCTCGGCCAACGCACCCAGGGCTCGAGTGCAGCACGCAGTGCTTGAGCATGCTCGCCCAAGGGAATTTCCAAACCACCGGGTGCCGCCGAGACCAGTAGTACGCGCGGCTCCAGAGGTCGATCCCATGGAATCGGGACGGGGCGAGTACGGCGTATCTCTCGCGTCAACACAATAGGCATGTGGGACTGGAGTAACTTTTCGAGCCCCTCACCGGGAAATGCTTGGGGCGCACTCGCCATCTCGAAAGGCAGGAGTGACAGTTCGGAGCCGGATAACACCAGGCGTAGATGAATGAGATGAGAATTGTTACCAGCGGTACCGTGTCCCGCATCACCAACCGCGCGCCACTCCTCGGCGAGCAACGTCCTCAGTTCACCGAATATTCGCGCAATGTCTTCTCCCATTTCGACCACGGTCGCCTCTCGAATCCGATGGGGAACTGCCATGCCGCTGCGCCGGTCTTCTGGTGTCACATAGCGCAGTCGTTCCAGGCGACTGAGAAGCTGGTGATGTTCGAGCTCGATATGAAAGGTGATCGGCGAACCTTCCCCGCACAGCGCCATGTAGGGCGTAAGCGGAGAGAGCAGTTGATTGTGGGGTGGACCGGGACGCACCAGTTCAAGTTTAATTTCGTGGAATCTGCTCATAATCAACCCACCTTGAATGCGTGAGTGCCAGGCTCGGGATCGATCTTTAAAGTACTGGGATCATCACCACCCGTAACCCGTAACAAATCGCCCACCACCTGATTTCCTTGCGTCGAGATACGAACGACGTTTGTCTGGTCGTAAAGAAGACGGACCATCTTGCCGTTTGGCCCAGGAATCTCGGCCGTATCCAGCTCGTCCATGCGACCGGCTTTCAGCTTTGGCCAGAGGATTTCTTCAAATGCCTTGGGATTATCGAGCACCTCGTTGGTCAGACGCAGGGTTCGAATCCAGGTGCCACAGTTGTAATAATAACTGCTTTCCTTAAATCGCAGTGCTCGTGGTTTATGGGTATGCCCAGTCACGACAAAATCGACCTGAGGTCCTACGCGCTGCTGCATCTCTTTATAAAGATCATCATCCGCGCTGGTCACATCAAAGGTAGTGTCATCTTTCAACCAATCCTTGAGCGCGCGGCGCAATCCCTCCACCTTGGGGACAAGCCCCACCCAACCGATGACCATATCCCATGCACCAAGGGTCTGCTGCGCCTCCTGTTCTGCAGCGGTATCGGTTACGCGCTTGCCTTCGGCGAGGGCACTCTCTACTGCAGTCAGCAGCTCATCTTCCGATGCGTTACGCACACTGCGTCGTTTCGTCTCTATCGCCTCGCGAAAACTCGGCCCCAACAGCTGTACTGTCGCTTCTTCGGCTATCGTTTGATCAGACACTGTCCGAAAGTCCGTCGCCTCAGGCCCGAGTAATTTTCGCTTGACTAAGCCACCGCGGATTCTGTCACGTAAGACAGGGAAGGCCTCGCCGAAATCCACATGCTTGAACACGTCTTTGTCAAGCGCCAGCAGCACGCTGGCCACAGCGGCGACCTCAGGTTTCAGTAAATCGACAAAAGGGTACTGGCGTTTAATGGCGTTCATGACGTCGATCACCAGACGCGTACCGGCATTCGGTTTCCAATCCGAGGCATCAATGGTTCTACCGGCGTTTGTGGCGTTGGCCAACTGTCCCAATGTGTTGTAGTCAACCCAATTCCACTTATCCACTTCGTTACCGTGGGTGCAAAATACGCGGGCACTGGCAACGCGGCAGGCAAAGCCGCCGCCGTGGGTAGCGAATTGGATACGCGACATTGCATCTGCATTTTCCTTTGCGAGTTGCCGCTTAATAGAATTCTCAACAACTGGCAAGGACAGTTCAATATCATGATTGCCGACAACAAAAACCAAATGCCGCTTCGGTGTATTAACGAATGTCGCCAATCCCTCCCATACGGGCTTGAAGGAAGGATCAGTATAGAGATGTTCCATCATCGTCACGGCTATTTCCGGATCGAGTGCCACATAACTGGTGACAACATCCTCGGCAAGGGAGTCAATAATGTCACCGTTCAGAACCAGTGCAACCTCCTCATCGGAACGTTGCTGGGCGAGGTGGCGAATTAAATTGCCAAGGCGCTCGCCGCGATTGAAGATCTGGAAATTCGCTTGATCATCACGCCGACCACCCAGATGGATATCCGATAGGACATACAATTCGTCATATTGTGGGGGATAAGTCATAAATGGCTCCTTCCTTTTTAATTCCTGTTTCGCGATCGGTTCTCATGCGCGCCTTGTGCCCAAATCAATAGCCTCTCAATGAAACCACGTTACTGGCTGTCTTGGTCAAGCATCACACAAAACTGAAGAATGCCTCAGGCATAATCTCTTGTTTGTCCACTCGTGGTGCATCATCCACTGATCGTGTAATTATTTATATCCCTAACGCAGCCCGTGTTGCGGGACCCACAATACCGTCAGCGACTAAGCGGTGTTCTTTTTGAAAACGTAGCACACTGCGCTCGGTACCTGAGCCAAATATCCCATCCGCCACGGTATCAAAGCCCGCTGTCGTCAGCGCCTGTTGCAATGCCTTGACATCCTCACCCGTCATATAGGGGCGTTTGAGCATCAGCATGCGCGGTTCATCTTCGGCCGCAGATACCCTCACGGGGTTCGGCGATTCCAATGTTGCCGCATCAATGCGTACCCCATGAATCTCGATCGGTAACGCTAAATCCCAGTTATTTGCCGTAACGAGTTGCTGCAAATTATCCATACGATAAACGGTACGCCGTAACAGCCTGTTGGCATGTGTCGCCAACCACCCACGCCGTGTCGCGATATACTGCGTGATCCATTGTTGTTCACCAATATCAGCCAAGGCACCAACCGCCGCTGTGGTTTGATCGCGCATGCGGTGCCAACTGCCGTGAATTTTGCTGTCGTAAATGGTGGCAATACCCAAGGGGGTTTGCGCGTGTATATATGCGGCCGATGCCAAGCAGGGTTCCCAATACACCCGATCAAAAAACGCATCTTGGATAGTGTGCATGACGGGATCATCGCCGGCATCTTGTAACAGGGTTTTCAGCCTAATGTCATCATCGAGCCGTAAATCGGCGGCCTCTAAACGGGGTAAGTAGTCGCGCAGATCCTCTGCATAGGACGCGTCATCCTGGCCACAGTAATCCTTGATCAATAAGTACAGATTGCCACTGGCTAAAGTGGTTTGTGAACGACCGTACGTTAAGTGACCAGGATCATCACGCAGTAAGGTGACCTTACCGTAGTCACCTTGTACCTTACCGGTTTCAAAGATGTTGACGATGGCTTGTGCAGTGAGTTTTTGTAATTGGGTGATCATTACTAAACGCTCCTGTTCATTCTGCAGTGACAAGAAGCCGTAGTGCCGGTGCTCAGCATTAGCTAAATCGCTTGCCGATAGACGAGCGATTCGCCATAAGATCATTCTGTTAATCTCTTGACCAAAAAGCTGATGGTGACTTAACAACGACGACCGTGAAAATGCGCGTTATGCTCACGCTTGCTGATGTATATACATCATTCATGTGATACGTATAAATTTCCATGATGTTTATCAATAAATACGTGTGACATATACACACAGATGACCTTCAGCTTTTCATGCAGAGACGCTCGATACGCCCACCCTGTCGAAGGTTGTAACAATCGATCTGTTTTGTTGTATACACATTGGCTAACAATGAATCAGATTCACGCCAATTGGGTGTCCGGCATAGATGGTTACTCGCTTTAACGCGATATATAGTTGCCGTTATTGATTGGTGATCCATTGTTGTATGGACAATGTCTAATTATCTACCCAATTGTGCATCTTCACGTTCTGATAAAATGATTTTACCGGAGTTGTTCTGGTTATTATTTTTTTGATCTATACTTAACCTAGTATTAGTATTGTATTAGCGTTACGTAATAGAGGACATCGACCTCAACGATGTAATGAAGATCGTCATCACATGATAAACATAACATTAAAACAATAATAAAGTTCGTTATCCATAGCGGTATACACTGGTACAGGATAACAACGCTATCTAAAATATGTCTATGGTCAATTCACGAATTTACTGGTGCCGTGTTTTGGCAAGATCTAGCCGTAGAAAACAATAGTATTCGTACTACCCAGGCTTAGGTACACGTCATCAATGCTTTTTAGTGGCGATCGCTGACAGAGCGTTCGCGCGCAATCGGCAACACGAGTGTGTGCCATTGTAAACGCTCAGTAATTCATTGGAGCGAATAATCACATTAATAAAATGTGATGAGGGACTGGGTTTTTGGCGATCTTCATTAAAGCAAAATAATAGCGAATCCTCACTTCAGTTATGACATTAAGAAAAAAGGACGAACCATGAAAAAACTATTGCTCAGTGCGGTGTTGCTCTTCGTCGCGGGTTGTCAGACGCTTCAACTGGTAAATCCGTATGATCCCGTTATCGATAGCGGCATAAAGGAATATAAAGAGTCGATCAATTTGTTTGCCAAGAATATGGCAGATGCGGCTGGAACTGCCGCGGGTACCTACGAGAACAACCTGGATAACTATAACGTTCTCGAAACCAAAATCGATCTGTTAATTGATCGTGCCACCATACAATCTAATGGCAAAGGTTGTCAGCTCACGGTTGATGTGGGCGCCAAAGTGTCAGAAATTATGGGTGATAAAGATCCTCCGCGAAAAGAAAGCGGCGATTCGTATGGCTGTACGGAACGGTTGCTAGTGTTAGTGAAAGAGCAACTGGCAACGCTCCAAACAATCCATGAGACAACGGATAAATGCCAAAACAAGGAAGCGGCAGATCCCGCACAGATTTCCTGTTTGCGTCCCGCGACCAGTGAAACGGCGATGAAGATTACAAACCAGTCCATTAATGCCGCGTGGGTTGTGGAAACGGCGAAGAAGACGGAAAAGGAGAAATAGATGACGGATATTAACGTTGACGAACTATTCAACACGATGCTCAACGCGGGATCTAATGCGTTCGGTGACAAGTGGAAGGAAGTCGAAAATTACGCACCCGCCGAGTTTAAAAAAATCAGCGAACAGATCGTGGAAATTGCGAAAAACGTTGCTAAATATGAAAAAGATAATACTCAGGGATACTCGCCAGAGACAGGTAAATTGTTATTGCAGATGCAACGCACTGCTACGGAAAGCGTACTGGTTGCGGTATCCACGTTGACATTGATCGCCGTGCAAAATGGCATCAATGCAATTTTAAAAGTCTTAAAAGATACGTTTGGAGGCATTTTAAAGACGATTTTATAATTTTCCGATCATGGTTTAGCGACGTATCGCGGCAGACCTGCATGCACACGCCGGGGTGCCGCGTCGGATTTATAATGAGACAAATGGATGACCCCGCCTCGTGAAAGCGGGGTGCCATGAGCTTACTGTATGCCTTCAGTGCCATGTGGACCCAATAACCTAATTACCTGCGAGATATATTGAATTCATTGTTAACCGAATAAGGCAAACAATGATAACTAAGCAAAAAAGTGTTGATAAGACAATGTGCGATATCCGCCGTCGTGCCCACAAGCAATGTTCTGGGGTCGAGAAAATTCGTATCATCCTGGGAGGCCTACGCAGTGAAAACAGCGTGGCGCAATAGTACCACCGGCAAATTGGCACAGCGTGATTTGACCACAGCACCAACCGAACACGAAGGATCCAATAGTTAACATTAGTTATCAGTTAACACCATCGAAAATGGAATGAGCAGGGGAGAGCATCATGGCCGCTAAAAAACAGAAAACACCATCAGAAAAAGCAACACCACTGTGCCCGGATAAAAAAGGTGTGGTGAAGAAAGCCAAGGATTTGAGTAATGAAGACTTTCAGCGGCTGGTTGCCAGGCGGACACGGGCATTACTCAATAAACGCGTCGATCCATTCACCAATAAAAAAGCCCGTAAGGAAGCCGAACGCGAGATATCCCAATTCTTTGAGAAAATTAATCTCGGGGCCGATTTTCTGCCCGCTATATACTTGGTGAACGGTGCAACACGCGCAAAAGCCGTATGTCGCATTAGCACCCCTAGGTCGCTGGGTACCGGTTTTCTGATTGCCGATGGCAATTATATTATGACCAACAATCATGTGTTGAGCTCCATTGATCAAGCTGCTCGCAGCACGGCAGAATTTGGTTTTGAAGAAGGGTCAGAAGACGTTAGGCGCATTGCGCTATTGCCGGACCTTTTGTTTATAACCGATCGTAACTTGGATTTCACCATCGTCGCATGCGATAGCACAGCGTTAGTGGACGTAGAGCCTATCGCGCTGTTACGCAATCCCGCCACTGTCAGCCGTAATGAACAGGTCAACATCATTCAACATCCCAGTGGTCGAAAAAAGGAAATTGCTATCCATAATAATCGCGTCAAACGTATTCAAGACCTGGTCATCCATTATGAAACGGACACCGAACCGGGGTCTTCGGGCTCGCCAGTGTTTAACAACGAGTGGGAACTCGTCGCTTTACACCATGCAGGATGGTCCGAAAGCGGAGGACAGGCAACCAATGAAGGCGTGCGGATGTCGGCCATTGTCGCCCATTTACTGAGACGACAGCATACGGAAGCCCGTCAGCGGGAAGGCCTGGAAAACATATTGCGCACTATCCCTGACAGTTCACCTTACCTCGGCTTTTTTGATGTCGTGGGTGTAGGACGCTACGACAAATATGAAGTGGAAGTGCCGGATTTTACCGGGAATCCGGACTTTGCCGACATTGGATTTTGGAATATTGAGCATTTTAACGACACGGTCACAAATACTCGCGTCCAGGATGTAGCGGATGTGTTTTCCCGCTTATCGATGGATGTCATGGGTTTAGTCGAAGTCCAACAAGGGGCATTGGATCGCCTCGTCACGGAGATGCAATCACGGGGGGATGCGGTAGGCTACCAGTACCTCAATGTGAGCGGACGACAGGATCTGGCTGTATTGTACGATGTAGACACATCGACCGTTGAATTGGTAGAGGACATTCCAAACCGGCACGCAGAGCTGTTAAACGCACGATCACCATCCGGCAAGACCGTATTTCCACGCCATCCGTTATTTGCAAAATGCAGTGTGACGGAAGGCAATAGCACACCCGTTGAGTTCATTATGATTGTTGTGCACTTGAAAGCGTTTGGTGATGCGCAAAGCCGGGCAAGACGCCGATTGGCGGCACAAGCCTTGGCCACCATCATTCAGGACATTCATGAAACGGAGCAAATCCCGGTGGTGCTCGGTGGTGATTTTAACGAACGCCTTGATACGGATGTGTTAAGCGCCCTCACGGGATCGCCGGACTTGTTCTCTATGACAGCAGATGATGCGTCTAACAATGCCATCTCTTATGTGGGACAACGGAATCGCTCGCTGATCGACCACATCATTGTCAGCCGCGATGTGCAAGCGGGCGATATTGCCGGTGATGACGCGGCCATTGTGCGACTGGACCAATCCGTCGCGGATTTCGCAAGCGATGTTTCGGATCATGTACCGATCGTCTTTCGTATGATCTATCGAAACCGGCCCATCGTGATTGAAGAGCCAGAACCGGAACCACATCGCATTTCAATCCCGGAAGGCTCATCCACCGTCGCGGTTGATTTTGAGTAATACGGTGGAACCTGCAACGCCCACAGCCGATCATCGTCAGGAATCGCCGGCATAGGAAACTCAAGATATTCACAAAACGGAGGTGACGACCATGGTAAGTCAAATCGCAAAAGATACCGCACGCCTTATCAAGGAAGATCGAGGGGGCGCAGATTATTATTATGATCCCGACATACTCGCACCTTTTTTGGAGAGTCAAATGAATCTCTCGGCCGAGGCAGCCCGAGCGCTTGCGCAACATATCCGCGAAGATCGTGATGGAGCAGACTATTACGACAATGAAAAAATTCTCGCGCAGTATTTGAGCGGTCATCCAGTAGAGGTGTAATGCGACTGGCTCACTTTAGTGACAAAGCCGTCGAGTGTTGTGACACTCGCAATCTAGCGGGAGGATTTTATACTTTTTACTCGTTGTAAATGGATAGCTGGAAAATGAGGATACAAACATGAAACGTACCGTGAGGATCTTTATTGGCTCCTCCTCTGAGAACAGTAGGGTTGTTGAATCTTTGAGTAAGGTGCTCAGCAAATCGCGACAGACTACTTTCAAAATTAATCCTGCACCTTGGAATAAAGGGGTTTTTAAGTTTAGCGCGGCGTATATCGAATCCCTTGAAAAGGAACTGAACAAAGCAGACTTCGCGATATTAGAATTGACACCAAATGATGTAACACGCATCAGAAACGCGAAAGTCAAAACGCCGCGCGACAATGTGCTATTTGAGCTGGGCCTTTTTATGGGAAGACTGCATCGCGAGCGTTGCATCATGCTGTATGCGCGGGATGATAAACCCAAACTGCCCACGGACCTACTTGGCGTCAAAGCGGCGACCTATGACATGTCACAATCAGACGACTTGGAGTCCTCACTACAACCGGTAGCACAACAAATAGTAGATCATGTCGCTGAAGTCTTAAGCGGACCGACTCTTGGTGCTTTTATTGCTCAAATTGAGGGAGCATGGTGGCAACGTATCCAAACTGAGAAACGCAAAGAGCTCTCATTCTTCACGATTCGGCCGGTCAACAAGTACCAGTCAATTGAAATGGGAGGTGACCACTTCACCGCCAGGGGAAAACTGATTGGCAGTTGGAAAGCGATCGAGACAGCCGTTCGATATTCCGAACGAGAACTTTTCTATCACTGGGAGGGCCAGCATCCACCGAAGAAAGGCCATGAAGTATTCAAAGTAAAGGGATTCGGCACGCTACGGTTTAATTATGCGCCTGGTCTGCTGGAATTGGGAAAGGGAGAATTCTTAGATTTCTATCCAGGGCACAAAGAAGAAACCCAATGGAAAACCGTTCGTCTTAAGCGGGTACAGTATAAGAAACACATCACCACAGTGAAGAAGGGAAGTAATGATGAAAAAAAAGCGCTCATTAGTGAAATTTTAGCGCATTGGTAAGTGTATATAGCAGACTTGGGAAGTAATCCGTGTCATCGCGATCGCATCATATGCGATGCCATGCTAAATGCCATTGGTTTATTAAACTTGCGTGGTGAAATATCACAACCCAAAAATTATAACAAAGAGCATAGCGTACTCAGCATTAATCCAACTGCTTTTTTCCAAACTCGTTGTAGGGATATAAATATTTGGACGTATTTAACATGATTATTATACCGTGTCATGAAGAGGTAACGATGCGGCACCACCAGATAATCGCTCAATTTATATGCTCAACCCATTCACTAAACGGATTTTTCTTGTTGCCCTTCTATTATACATTGCATACGGGATAGATATTATTTAAACACAGATTATGACAGCACCGCAGAAGTGTTGTTAACTGTTGGCCGCAACAATCATTGCTATAACTTTCTTGCTAGCCAAATCAATCATTGAATGGTGCCACGCTATTGTGACGAAGCGCTCAATAAATGGGCGCAAATGGCTTCAGCAAAAATGTTTTATTATATATTTTTGATATAGGTCAGAATAAAAGTGGTTATATGAACACTTTATCGATATCAATTTACTTTTGTTATATATTTGATAAAAGAAAAACAGATGAGAGCCGTTAGCAACACGATAATAATTATACACTGTCGTTCTGGTAGGTCGGTAGTACACACAATAGCACACTCTCAATCATAAAAATTATAAGTTTCATTAACACACATACTCTATGGAGCAACCCATAAGGTCATTTGCGCTATGGAAGTGAATGGCCACGGTTTGCGCAGCGTTGTATGCAAACTGTAATCACCGCGCCGTTAATATACTAAGAACAAATGGTGACGATCTGAGGCGGTGAGTGAGTACAAGCAAAACAATGACTAGCCAGTGTCGTGGACAGTAGAAGCATCGTCGTCGACTGGCGCTCACATTTAGGAGGGATTCTTCATGGATACAGTATTGATTGACCGTGCAAATAATGAAGAGGGGAGGACATACATCACACAAGTCAGTGGTTTTTGTCTGGTACTCTTGCTCACCTTATTTATCAGCTCACAGGTCCAGGCGGCTGCCTGTACCGGCGGTACAGCACCCGCAGTGGAAGGAACCACCCTCAGTGATTGCTATCAACGCGACTTCACCGTTGGTGGCAACAATCGCACGGTGCGCGTCTGGTATACCACCGATACCACCACCTACACGGTAGACTCCCAAAATTATGTGCATGGAATTGCCGGTCAATCGCAAGCAGAAGACGTTGCCGATGCCGTACAGGAAGCATGGGAGGCGGTGTTTGCGTACAGCGCCATTGGTGGCAATACGGCCCACGAACCTTACATTACTGGCTGCAGTTCAGTACTCAATATTGAGCTAAGGGATGGCAAAGGATGGGCGGGCATTGCCTATTGGGGTTCGTCCGGTCACTGCCGAATCGGCATCGATGCACCCATGATCAGCGATGGCGTGGGTACAGGCGATGACGGTGTGATCTTCCATGAAGTACAACATTACACCCAATACAGCTACAACGACGGATGTTATGCCGACTTTCAACCACTGTATCCCACTGGCAATTCATGGATAGAAAGTTGGGCCAACTGGGCAGGAAAAAACGCGACCAATGCGACCGTCGATGCGAATTATGACGTGAGTAGCTACAACAGCAACGTAAGCTACTACGATTTATCCTACACGAATCTTCATGCCGGTTACCTCATTCAACAATATGGGGGGAATGGGGCACCCACCGATCCTGAATTCGGCATCAAAGCGGTTTATGAACACTATCGCAAATGCGATCAATATGACGATGTTTTTGTCATGAATGAAACTATCCTAGCACTGACCGGTGGTGCGAAAAACGAAAAATGGGCATTCGTGGATTTTCAAGCGGCTTATTACGCCTATCCGTATGCCGATGCGACAACACAACCCGAACTGATCTTTCCGGATGCCGACGATAAGCCCACTGGCAGACCTGCGTATGCCCAAGACGTGACATTGTCCGGCGGCAACCAAAACTGGATCGAAACCTCGCCCGATACATGGACGGGTCGATACTTTCGTATCCGACCCCAGGCCGGTTGCGAGTTTGTGGAATTGCATGTAGAAACGCAACCCCTCGGTGGGGAAATCGGTATTAACTTTCTCGCCGCAGATACGGGTGCATCGACGCTACAGCGATCCGCCCATATTGGTGACAGTGCAACCCGTTTCTTTGCGGGCTTTCCCGCGAAAGATGAGTTGGTGGTCAATGTTACCAGCTTTGACAATGTGATGACCTATTCCGTTACAGCCACCTGTGCCACGCCGTCACTGAACATCATCAAACCGATCCACAATCCTGGCCATGCCATGGTCGGTAATCCTAGTAGCCCCATTGCTGCGCTAACGCGCTTTGAAGTAACCAGCGCTGGTATGCCAGTCAGTGGCGTCGATCCATCAACCCTGTCCTTTGATGCCGAAGGGGATGCACCCACGCTGGTCGCTGCTTCCTTTCAGGAAGTGGGGCCCGGCGAATACTGGGGAGTCATTCAACCCCCGGTCAAGCCCAGTGGCACCACCTTTGTCGACTACCAGGTCTGCCTCAACACCACCATCTGTGACTCTGAGACCGACGCATTGTTGTATGTCGATCCTGGTAATGTTGACACGGTATACGTCTTTGATGAATCCGGTTCCATGGACACGGAAGATACGCCGGGTGAAGGGCGACGCATTGATAATGCGAAAAAAGCCGGCAAAGTGTTGCCCGATCTACTCAAGGATGGTGATCGCATTGGTATCATTGGCCACGGTGGACTCGATAACCCCGCCGGTTGCGGTCTGCCCGGTGGTGCGGGAAATTGTGCCAATGGCAATATTGTTCGACTGGCACGGATAAATGATGTCTCCGTCCCCGCTGACATCACCACCGTCAAAACCGCCATAGATTCCGTCACCGACCGCGAGGTCTGGACCAACACCGGTCAAGCCTTAATTGACGCCAAAGATATGTTGTTGGCCAATCCCGGTAATACGAATCCTGATCACATCATCTTGCTCAGCGATGGACGAGAAAATACCCATCCCCTTTATGATACACCCGCAGTGAGGGGCGCCTTAACCACCGCCGGTGTCTGTGTCAGTACAATCGGTCTGGGTCCGGAGGCACCGGGCAATCTGCTAGCGCAAATTGCGGCGAATCATTGTGGTACCTACATGCCCGTGCCAACCACAGGACTGGAGCCATCACGAGCCGCGCTTTCCAGTGCGCCGCCTACCGCGTTTGCCATGGCGAGTTTACCCAAGGATTGGGCAGCGATCATTGGGACGATGGGGATATCCAGTTTTTATCCCGCACACCTGGGTATTGCCAATGCCAATGAGTACCTCGACTCGACGTCGCAAGATTCCGCGCGTCTGTTTCACTTCCTGCATCGAGGTGTGAAGACGGATAGTTATAGTACGCACTTTGCCGAGATCGACCCATCAGTGGGTAGCTTCCAGTTCATGGTGGCCGGTAAGCAACCGGATGGACAAGGTGTCCGATGGGTAGAACTGATGATGCCTGGTATGGATCCCACCACGTCACCGTGGATCCCGATCAGTCCTCCCTCGGGTCTTACACCCGCGGACTGGGATATTCGCAACGATCCGTATCAGGATGTCGTGATTGTCAGGAATCCCGCACCGGGTACTTGGGGCTTCCGGGTACGCTACGCGGAAATACCTGGTGACTATATTATGAATTTGTCCGTGGCGTCTCCCGTCCGGTTGGAAGGTAATCTCCGCAACCTGCGCAGTGGACAGGGTAATGCGGGCGATGTGGTGCCCATCCTAGCCACCTTGATGGACCACCAAGGATTGATACCCGGCGCTGCTGTGATAGCGGTTATTATCAATGAAGGCCGGATTGATGCGACCCTGTTGTTGGATGACGGCAATCATCAGGATGGTGCCGCAAATGATGGTATTTATGGCTTTCCTTATAGTCGCACTTCTCAAGGTGGTTCCTATGCCGTGCGAATCGTGGCGCAATTTCCCAATCCGGTTGATCCTGCTCAGTTGCTATTTCGTGAATGGAACGGCGGATTTTGGATCGATGGTCCACAACCCGATGGCCAATATGACGGTGATCAGGATGGCGATGGCATGCCCGATGATTGGGAACGTCGCTGCAAACTGATCGTGGGTGAAGATGATTCCATGCTCGATAAGGATCGTGATGGGTTACCTAACATTCGCGAGTTGCAAGTCGGTACTTCACCGTGTCAGGCCGACACCGACCGCGGCGGTGAGATTGATGGTAGCGAAGTCAATGGCGGTCGTAATCCACTCTGGGCACCCGATGATAAGGCCTTTAAAGTCACTGGTATCGCACTGCGTGCACTGGATAAGAGTATTGCAATTAAATGGTCTCAGCGGCCAAATACTCACACCAATGTTCGGGTGTGTGTCAGCCAAGTCGCCGGCGATCTCGGTGATTGCCAAGACATGGGCAACGAAGGAAAATTTGTTTTGGAGGGACTCACCAATGATCAAACCTACTACCTGACTTTATATGGGGAAGGGGAAGACAACGCGCAAGGGGTTACATCCGATCAGTTCACCGTCACTCCAAAAGAAGATTCTATTCCTCCGCAAGGTGCTTTTTACATCGGTGGACCGAACGTCATTCAAGGCGGTGATGTGGCAACCTCACGCGAGGTGACGTTGTTTATCGATGCCACAGATACTGCTATTCAATACAAAGGCCCAGCTGCTGGAGCGGGTTCTCCAGTCGCATCCTTCGTGTTGGTCGGCGCCAATGGCGGTACACCTCGCGCCAGTGGCAATATCGAAATGCGATTCTCGAACAGCTTGTCAGGAATTCGCACTGCAACATGGGAACCTTTGGCACCAACCAAAGCGTGGACGCTGGATTGCGCTGACGGCAGTCGATGCACGGTTTACGGTCAATTTCGAGATGGGGCGAAAAATGAATCACTGGTGGTTAGGCAGCAAATTTTACTGAAGCTCGAAGGTGTTACGGGTCTCTCACGCGCGATCAGTTTGCATGCCGGCATTGCCAGTCCACAAGGATCACTCAGTAGCAGTCATGATGACGGCTACACATTCACACTGGACTATGTCCAGCGCATCTCCAATCAGTGGGCGTGGGATATTCGACTGGGTAAATCCGTACTCGACGGTCAAGGCAGTAGCGCCGACATCGACATCTGGCTGCTGGGCGGTAATGCGAAGTTTACTCTCAATCCTTCGTCGCCCGTGCAGGTATTTGTAAATGGTGGTGTAAACGTTTATGACATCGATCCTGGCAGTACCGAGTTTGGTTGGAATGCAGGCGCAGGTCTGGCGGTTCCGATTAATCCTCAACTTACCATTGAGGGAACGTTCAATTACCATCAGGCAACCACCGCTTCACCGGACGTTGAGTTCAACCAGTATCAGCTTGGGGTGTTATTCCATTTCTAATCGATCAGGAACATACCCAGGACGCTCTGTACAATCGTGATAGCAATCAGCATTCCCCGGCATTGCCGGGGGATGCGATTCGCAAGATCCGAGTAGATGAAAAATCATTTGTTCACTAGCAGTACTTTTCTCATTCATTGCTTCCTATTGCTGTACCGTCTATGTAGCTTTTGTCATGGTAGTTTAGAGATTGAGTAGTCTGTCACTGATGAAAAGAAGCAACACCTAAGAGTGTGATGCAACAATTCATAAAGTGATTGTCTTTACATAAATAATAATACTAATCAATTGCCGCGTTTTGCGACGCTTTTAGATGCCTATGAAGCCTGCAATGGTCGACCTAAAGTAAGTTAACGATGGTTAGATAACACAAGGAGAACGTTATGATTATTACAATGCAGGGAAACTGGAATGTCAGGGTAAAAGCCAAAAACGCGGCCTATGACCAACGGTTTGTTATCGCGGGCGCCACCACCGGCAATGGCACGTATGAGGGTGTGGTTGGTACCGAAGTGGATGTTACCGGGGAGCAGTGGAGTATTGCAATACAAAACGACCCCGGTACGGGATTTCAACTGTCGGATACTCAGTTAAAATTCCCACGGCAAATCGGTGACAATTATGAATTTGACATTTGGTCCAATGATGCCGGCAGTGATAAGGACTTCAATGATTTGATTCTTACCTGTTCCACCCCGGTCAATATTAATGATTTTATTATCTATGGTAATGTCTCACTCTACAGCGGACGTTGTCTGTTTAATCCCTGCCGCAAAGGCGTTTATGTGATCGAGACTTTAGAGGCGTTGCGTAATGCGTTAAAGAATACCACGCTGCGAAAGATCTTGGAAAAAGATTACCCCGAACGCGTACGCGATGACATTATCGGTCCGCTCCCACCGGATCCTGCGCCATTTAAACCCATTGTAATCGATTTGTATCAGCAGGCGATGCAACCGCAAACGCAATTGCTCTACCAACGGCTGGAAAGTACCACTGAAAAAGCGACGGGTAAAGCGAAGAAAGCCGAAGTAGACACACGGTCAGATTTTTCAGTTAAAAACTATCAACTAGTGAACACGTTACCTCAAGCGCAGCCGCTGGAAGTTGCTCGCACCGTCGACAAGCTGGAGCTGGCGCGCGTTATCGATGGGTTGCTCTATAAAAAATGTTTGGTCACAGCGGCAACGAATACCACCCTCACGTTCGAAGAGTATGATCGTACCGCTGCGGAATTAGCGGGCGGTCCCTATACCGGCACGGGCGATCGACGACTACTGGGGGATACGGTTACCGATATGAAAGGCAACTACATTTTTCGGTTCTCGTTTGACATGACCTTTCCCGGTATTGAAGACACCACTGACATTGCGCCCGGCGAAAGTATTAATGTAGTCGCTTATCCGGATGTGATCGTGAAAGTGACAGGCTTTGAACCCTACGAAGTATTGTATGAAAGCGCGCCACATTACAATGTACCCAATCTCAAGCGTATCAATCTCTGCTTGCCCAAATCATTAATAAAACCCTCATCTGCCTGCTATAACGGTAATTTGATTGGAAGTTTGGGCAATGTGTTTATTGGCGGTAATCAAAATACCACCGCGTCGTCTGCCGATCCAGACTTACGCCGTTGGGGTTACAGCAATTATCTGGAACCGACGGGTATTATATCGGTCAACAGTTCGCTCGCCGGTTTTATCATCGAATGCGCACCCTGGTTTGGCACAGTGGATTTCAAAGGTTGCATGTACGATTTGGCGAAAACGGCCGCGCAAAATACCATTAAGTGGTATACGATACGCATCAAACGAGCGGGCACCACGGAGTGGCAGTTCGTGAGTCAGAACTATAAACATCCTAAATTCCATAAGCGCCATTTACCAGGTTATATCGGTGATGATGTTGGCCCGTTTACCACTGCCTTACACGTGAATGGAGCGCCAACCGCGGAAGACGTACCTGCCTACATCAATATACAACGGGAAATCTTTGTCGATGGTGTTGATTGGGAGTTTTCCAATTTCGAGCGGTTTATACGCTTAAATACCCGTTTGTATGATCGGATTGCAGGGGTGAGAACGCCCGGCACTTTCTATGTGCGGGTGGATTGTTACGATAGTGCCGGTAATCCAGTACCGAATGGCACCGACATGATCGCATTGTACATTCACAACAATCCCATTGCCGTTGGCCTGACTGCACCGGAGTTTACCGATCCTGCCGTCATTGACTCGGGGTGTGGTTTGTACCGGTTAACGGAGGCCCAGATGAACACGCCGATTCAGTTGACGTTTAAGGCTAATGATCCGGAGGGCTTTTTGCACACCTATGATTTGTCTATGCGCCGCTGTCCGACACCGATGATTGCCTTGAGCATCAATCAACCAATCGTGGGTAGCACCCCCGCGGGCCCAACACCTCAACCGCACCCGACCACACCAGCGGGTCGCACCACATTGTTTAACGGTATTTCCACCAGTGTGCATCATGACTGTGTGGGCTATACCGGTACCATCGAGGATTTTAGCGACGCGGGAATGATTACCGTAGAACTGCAACCAGCACCGGCGGAAGGTGGGTGGATAAGACCCGAAGAGTATTTTACAACACTGTCGTTCTACCTCATTGCTTACAAACGACAAACCAATGGGTATAACACGGGTTTAAGTGATGAGGTTGATGCCCGGGCGCACATATTCATGGAGCGCATCACACCATGAGGAAATGACGTCAATCGGATGAGTTCAATGGGGGTGTCTCTGGCGAGAACGGCGCCTAGTCACTGATCGTCAAGCGCGGGCCCTTTGTGATGAGATCAAATGCAAGGGGCCGCGACTTGTGCTTAAATTTTTTATCCTTTGTAGGTATCAGAATATCGGACACCTTAATTGGCACTAACGGCAATGGATTAATACTGTTTGCTAGTGTCTTACTATTTATTATGTGATAAATCGGTAATTGAAAATTTTGGGCAACCGGCTACGCTACATATAAATATTTTTTACTTATGTTAATATGTCTTAACAATAAGTAAAAGATGTGCCATACTTACCCCATGGCCAAGGTTAAAAAACAGTCT
>Ga0209536_100005721_pt1 | contig 19233 bp, 22 predicted proteins | sample DeeMarSeWOR28_12_FD_187461 | JGI IMG/M metagenome (GOLD analysis project Ga0209536, IMG submission 187461) | Marine sediment microbial communities from White Oak River estuary, North Carolina - WOR-2-8_12 (SPAdes) (version 2) | ecosystem: Environmental > Aquatic > Marine > Intertidal zone >... | reverse complement strand
AGGCGGCGGCCGGGTCCCCGTCGATCGAGCCGAAGTTGCCCTGCCCGTCGATGAGCGGCATGCGCAGCGAGAAGTCCTGCACCATGCGCACGAGGGCGTCGTACACGGCCGTGTCGCCGTGCGGATGGTACTTGCCGAGCACGTCACCCACGACGGCAGCGGCCTTCTTGTACGGCCGATCGGGGTTGAGCCCCATCTCGTACATCGCATACAGGATTCTGCGGTGCACGGGCTTCAGGCCATCCCGCACGTCGGGCAGCGCGCGCTGGACGATGACGCTCATCGAATAGTCGAGGAACGACTCCCGCATCTCCTCTTCGAGGGTGCGCGGGACGATTCGTTCCCGTGTGGAGGCCGTGGCCATTCCGTCTCCGGGCGGTTCTTTCGTGGGTGGCGGCGAGACGCCGCAGAGAAGATTCGTGGCGGGCAGCCCGGCGAGGCCGCGCCGCGGCCCTAGCTTCTACGAATTCCTCGAGGCTGGCAAGCGGGCCCGGACGACCGGCTCAGCCCTCCGCGTCGGCCTCGGCGAGCAGCGTGGTCACCTTCGACCTCAGGTCGGTCGGAGCCGCCTCTCCGGCCGCTGCGCGGCGCACGGCTTCGCGGAAGGCCGTCTCGAGGCGAAGGTGCGGATAGCAGCGCTTGCAGACCTCGAAGTGCGCCCGCACCTGGGCCTCCGAGACCCCCTCCAGCTCACCGTCGATGAACTCGTGAACCAGCCGGAGCGCATCCTCACACGAGATCATGTCTCCGCCCCCGTCACCGGACGCCGCGCCGTTCGCGGCCGTGCCACCGGTCCCGGATCCGCCTCCGAAGAAGCGCTTGAGCCTATCGACGATCGACATGTCCCACCCTCACGATTCCGTGCCCGTGCGCGTCTCGATGTAGCCCATCTCGACGGCATAGTCGTACAACACCTTCTGCAACTGCCGGCGGCCGCGGAAGAGTCGGCTCTTCACCGTTCCCACGGGCACCCCCATCAGCTCCGCGATCTCCGCATAGGGCAGACCCTCGACGTCGGACAGGACGACCGCCGTCCGGTATTCCTCCGGCAGCTCGTTGATCGCACCGATGATCCGATCATCGACGATCGAGTCGAAGAACGCGCCCTCCGGATCCACCCCCATCACCGACACCCAGACCGGGTTCACGGGGCTCGGCCCGGGGCCCTCGCGTCCGACGCTCTGCTCCACGATCTCGTCGTGTCGCAGGCCGCGCTCGCGTCGCCTCAGAAAGACGTTGCGGCAGATGGTGAACAGCCAGCTCTTGGCCGCCGTCCCCCTCGTATACTGATCCCAGGAGCGGAACGCGCGCAGGAAGGTCTCCTGAACCAGATCCTCGGCCTGGTCGGGGGCCCCCGACAGGCGTAATGCGAAGCGGTACACGGCGTCCAGGTGCGGGAGTGCCTCGTCCTCGAAGCCGGGTTTCGACCCGGCCGGATCCTCACTCACGACGTCATGTCCTTCAGGATCTCCCTGAGCTCCTCGGCCATCGTGGGGTGCCCGTGCCGATCCGCGGCCTGGATGCCCGCCCGGTACGCTTCCGCTGCTTCGTCGTCCCTACCGAGCTCGGCCAGCGCCGCTCCCAGCCTTCCCCAGCCGTTCCCCTCGTCGTCCGCTTCCGACAGGTAGCGGCGCAACTCCCTCACGCCGTCCTCCGTTCGGCCGGCCTTCAGGTACTCGAGCGCCACACCGAACCGAAGCCGCGTGTCGTCCGGACGGTTCCCGAGCATCCGCTCGAGGGCCTCGAGGCGGCTCGACTCGGCCACCGTGCGCTCAGTCCGGGAAGTGGAACGAGCGGATCGTCTCCGGTGTCGGCGGGGCGCCGGTCACGAGCTCGATGAGCGCCTCCATCTCCGAGGCCATCACGCCGACGCGATGGGCGACCGTGAGTCCGTGCGCGAAGTCGAAATACGCCGCCACGGCGCTCTCGTCGGCCGCGTGGGTCGCGAGGACGTGAGACTCCATCTCGACCCGCAGGCACTCGACGATCGCCTTCACGGCCGATTCGATGCCGCGAAGCTCGTGCAGGGTCGAGAGCGAGATGTCCCCGTCCAGGCGCGACAGGAACGACTCGACCGGAGGCCGCTCTTCGCTCGGCGCGAGCACGGAGCCCTCCCCCGCGTCCTCTCGATCGAGCAGGACGCGCGCGCCCGATCGAAGGGCCGCAAGCTCCTCGTAATTGAAGTGGAGGATCACCGGTCGCTCCTTGGGGGGGCTCTCCTGTCTTCTACTAATCCACCGGCACGGGAGTTTCTGCAAGGACCAGGCGGGAGGCTCATGCCGACGCCGCTGGGCCTTCGACGGTCAACGGGATGGACACGTGATGCTCACCGTCGACCAGGACGTCGAACGCGTACCGGCCGGCGGTCGGGAAGACGAGTCCATCCAGGTTGAGGATGTGCGGCACCATGACACCGCTCGAGACGTCGCGTACGCCTCCCGACAGGTTCATCTCGCCGTCGATGCGCACCACCTCCTTCCCGTCGGGAGCACGAAGCACGATCGCGACGTCGTGGCGACCGAGCTCGTGCACGCCGGCCGAGAAGCGAAGGACGAGGCTCAGGTGGGGATGCCGGGCCGGGAGCGCCGACGTCCCGAGTCGGTCGAAGATGCCCAGGATGTTCAACTTGCCGGAGCCGTCGATCGTGGCGGCGTCGGCGAGCAGAGCGAGGTCGACTTCCATGTCTACTCCACCGGCTCGGTCGGTTCGGTGAGAAGGCGCTCGCCGAGGACGATCCCGGCCAGCACGTCGATGAGCGTATGAGCGAGGATCGGCGGCCAGAGGCTCCCCGAGGCGAGAAAACCCCCGGCGAGGAAGGCGCCCATCACCCCCGTGCGGAGGATCCCCATCGTGCCCTGGTACACGTGCATCACGGCGAAGACCGCGGTGCTGACCACGGCCGCCCCGATCACCCCCAGCACCGGCGCGAGCACGGGGATCACGTACCCCCGATACGCGAGCTCCTCACCGGTTCCCGCCGCCACGGACAGAATTCCGAAGACGATCTTCTCGTCACGCGTCCGCGGCAGCAGCTGCCGGAGAAGGTCACTGTCCACTCCTCCGGTGCGATCGGCGAGCCACCGGAAGCCGCCGATCACGGCCAGCGCCGCCGCCGTGAGCGCCGCAGTCCACGCGGCGAGCGCACCCGGTGGCAACGCCACGAGACCGAGAGCCGAGGGTCCCTGCGTTCGCGTCCCGACGAACCAGCAGGCGCTCCCGATCAGCCAGAGGGTGGCGATGGAGCTCCAGTACGCAGGCATTCGCTCGATGGTCGCTCCGGCGACGAGCGGCGCCTGCGCCAGCGCCATCGTGGGAACCGCCACGAGGAGGATCGACAGCAGGATCGCGTCCAGGAGCGCGACTTCGGCCACGGTCGCCAGTGCCAGCAGGACGGTCCAGAAGGCGAGCACGCCCATCCCCGCCACGGCCTTCGCCGCGGCCACGCGCCGTGCACGGGTCTGGAGAACCCCGTCGCCCGGAGCACTCATCGAACCTCCCCGGCCACGACCTCGATCCCGAACCGCTCGATCGCCCGAAGCGTCTCGCGCACGTCGTCCCACGTGGTCGTGTGGTTGAGGATGCACAGCCGCAGCGAGAAGAGGCCACGCAGCCGGGTGGACGACATCATGGCGGTGCCCGTTTCGATGACCCGCTCCTGAACGGACTCGTTTACGCGCTCCAGCGCATCGTCGTCGAGACCGCACCCCTTCGGGTTGACCCGGAAGCAAAGGACACCGAGCGAAGCCGGGTTCGCGATCTCGAGCACGTCGGAGGCGCGCACCAGCTCCTCCGCCCGGGAAGCGAGCTCGATCCCCTGCGCCACCGCACGCCGGAACGCCGCCATACCGAAGGTCTGGATGGACATCCACACCTTGAGCGCCCGGAAGGATCGGCTCAGCTGCAGGCCACGATCTCCGAAGTTGGGGTGCTCTCGTCCCCACTCCGTGTCCTGCATGTACTCGGGGCGGACGGAGAAGGCCTCCTCGAGGCGTCGGACGTCCCTGACCATGAGACACCCGGCCTCGAAGGGCTGGAACAGCCACTTGTGGGCATCCATCGCGATCGAGTCGGCACGCTCCAGACCGCGAAGCGCGCGACGACCCTCTTCGGCGAGGATCGCGAAGCCCCCGTAGGCGCCGTCCACGTGCATCCACACGTCGTGCTCGGCACAGAAGTCGGCGATCTCCGGGAGCGGGTCGACGGCTCCGGTGTTGGTGGCCCCCGCGTTCGCGCACACGGCGATCGGCTCGAGACCGCGCGCGAGGTCCTCGGCGAAGGTCGAACGAAGCGCCTCCACGTCGAGCCGGAAGTGAGCGTCGGTCGGGATGGTACGGATGCGATCCGGGCGCACGCCCACGATGCGGGCCGCCCGCGTGAGCGCGGTGTGCGCCTGGTCGCTCACGTAGACCGCGGCCCTCTCCGGGCTTCCCGCGGCCTCGCGCGCCGCGACGAACGCATCGAGGCTCGCCGCGGATCCGCCACTGGTGAAAAGGCCGCCGGCCGTCTCGGGGTACCCGATCCAGTCTCGAATCCAGTCGATCACCACGATCTCGAGCTGACTCGGGCCGCTCGCCCCCAGCCAGGTCCCCTGGAACACGTTGTGACCCGCACACAGATAGTCGGCGAGCACGCCCGGCCACGTCGCGGACGACGGGACGAACGCGAAGAAACGAGGGTGATCCACGCGGCCGGCCATCGGCAGGATCTCGCGAGCGGCCCGCTCCAGAACCTCCTCCGGATCGCGACCCAGCTCGGGAGCGTCCTCCCGCATCAGGGGCTCGAGCTCGGCTCGGGGCGCGCCCTTCCAGGCGGGCTCGGAAGGGAGCCGCTCCAGCCGCTCGATGATGAGGCGCGAGGCCAGCGAGGCCAGCTCCTCCATCCGCTGGGTCGTGAGCGACAGCTCGCTCCCTTCGGCACCTTCCGCAGGCACCGTCATGCCGATACTCTTTCTTTCATGTCACCTCAAGCCACGACCCGCTCGGGCCTGTCCTTCCGCGTCCTCGACGCGATGGATGCGCCGCATTTCGGCCGTATTCTACGTCTCCGGCTCCAGTCGGGTGAAGCGCCTTCGGTCAAGTCCCTCAAGGGCTCCGAGATGCGGGCGATCTCTCCCGAAGGCACCGAATGCCGTATCAAGGTGCTGGGTTTCGCCGTCTTCGGAGGCAAGCCGAGCAACGAGCGACTCGCGAGAACCGGCCGGATCGACGTTCACGTCGAGGAGCTCGACGCCACCGGCCCCATCGGTCTTCGCTGGGACGTCGTGCCGTAGCGGACTCTTTCTCTCCGCTACCGGCCGGCGTTCGGCCCTTCAGTTCGATCGGATTCCCGGGGGCTCCCGGTTGAACGTCTCGAGGAACCAGTCCCGGTAGCGCTCCGCCTCACCGGGGTTCGCACGCGCCCACTCGGCGCGACTGGCGGCGAAGTCGTCGGGGCGTGCGGTGAAGATGAAGGCGTCGAGGAACCCCGCGTACTTCGCGTACGCCAGCTCGTCGAGCGGACCGAACGGCTGCGTGTCGAAGACCGTACGGCCGAGGATCCACGCATCGGCGGTCCGCGCCACGATCGCACGCTCCAGCGGGTATCCGACCGCGTCCGGCGCCTCCGGAAGCCACTCCTCCTGTCTCCCCATGGCGGACATGAGGTGCAGATGCCCGTAGATCTGATAGACCAGCTGGCCGTCCGTCGCCCCCAGCGGCACGCGCACGTTGACGGTATCGTTGCTCACCCGCATCCCCTCCCAGGGGAACACCTCCTCGAGGACAGGCATGCTGACCACCCAGAAGGACGGGTCGTTCGTGATGTTGTCCTGCTCGCGCGTGACCCACTCGTGCACGATCTTCATCTCCTCGTGATCGGCGCGGATTCGTGCGCCGGAGTGGATGATGATCGGTCGTGGAGGGGGGATCGTGGGTGCGCCCGCGGAGCAGGCTCCGGCGGCCGCGAGCAGGGCCAGAACGCCCGTCCGCGCCCACGCGGTTCCTCGGGCGGAAATTTTTAACCTTGACACTGTGGGTCTCATGGTCCGAATTGTGTTTACCCCAGAAGTCGCATGATACGAGGGATACTGACGTGCACAGCACATTGACAGACGACGTGCGCGAGTTTCGCGCGCCTCAGACGATGACGCCGAGCGAGCTCGGAGACAGCTTGGCGCGTCTCGTTTGGGAGAGCTTCTCGGACTTCATCGCCAAAGAGGATGTCGACTCACCGATCTTCGATGTCGATACCCTCAACGACGACGATGGTACCGATCTGAACACAGCCGAGGAAGCGTTGATCTTCTTCATGTGGGCGCATACGCGGGGAGCGCAGCTCGCGTTTCTCGGTCGTGCACCCGACGAGTTGATCCGGCAGGGACTCGACGCGATGCACGGCGCGATCTTCGAGGACATGGTCGACAACGGCACGCCGAAGTCCCAGCTCCCGCTCTTCGAGCAGAGGGTCAGCGCCCGGTACGCCGAGTACCACCAGGCGGCAGCCGAATCCGACGACAAGCTCGGGCAGGCCGTCTCCCGGCATCTCCTCGGCGGGATCGTACGCGAGTCCACCACCGAAGCGATCCGCGAGCGGGCCGTCGCCGTCGCCAATCCACTCAGGGACTTCCTCGAAGAAGTCGAGCTCGTCGAAGACTGAGTCCACGCGAGACCGACGGGGCGTTTCAGCCGCCGGACGAACGCCCCGTCAGCCTCGTCTCCACTTCATGAGCTCGAACGGGCTTCTGCACGCCCGGCACCAATAGGTGCTCACGGAGGCATGCGCGCCGAAGGCGCTCATGATCTCCGTCTCGACCCCGGAGCAGAACGGGCACGGCGGAGCCGACGGCATGGTATCCGGGGTCTCCTCGCGACGGTCTGCCGCGTTGTAGGACGAGCCCCGGTGCTCGGCGCCGACGGCGCCACGAAAGGGCGGTTCCGGATTCTTCGCCATGTCGGTCGTCCTTTTACTCGACGAAGAGTGCACGATTCAGGTCGCCCCGTGCCCGGGACGCGGCCTCCTCGCTCGGCTGCCCCGCCGTCCGACCGCGCGACCCGTCCCAGTCGTCGGACGCCTCGACGCCGTCTGCGTCCACGCCTACCAGAGCGGTGAGCTCGCGGATCGCGTCGCGATACGCCGCCAGCCGTTCCTCGGCCGGGCCGATGACACCCGCGCCGACCAGGAGCTGCATCGGGGCGTCGTCTGCACCGACCCAGGCCACCAGCGTCGGCAGCATCGACTCGGTCGCCGCCAGCAGCAGGTCGCGAGCGTCGCCGTCCGTTCCGGCCAGCCGCCGGTACCAAGCGGTGCCCAGGCTGATGTGGAACTCCTCTTCCGCGAGCATCTTCGGGACGCGGGTCTGCGCCTGCTCGAAGGAGCCGCGCGAGAAGGACTCCAGCATCACGCTGATGGCCCGATCGGCGAGCGCCATCGCCGCGACCAGCGCGGCCCAGTCCTGCATCTCCTCGTCGAGCGCCGCGATCGACGCGTACTCCGAGGTCTCGCGATCGTGCTCCACGGGCTCGGGATCCCGGCCGAGCTCCTTCAACATCGCGTACAGAAGCCGGGCGTGCCCCCATTCGTCCTGGGTCATGGACGATGTGGCGATCCCCGTCTCGACGGAGGGCGAGCCCAGAATCCAGTCCGAGTAGCGGATGCCCATCAACCGCTTGGAGTCCGCGAGGGTGAGGATCAGCCGCTCGAGCGCAGACTGCTCTTCCGCGCCGAGGGCCGCCGGATCGATCGCATCAGCCATTCTTCGACCTCCTGAGCTGGGCGAACAGCCCGTCGCCGTCGTTCACCGGAATGATGTTGGAGCGCTCCACGACGCACATCTCGAACCAGGTCTGCTCACTGTAGGTCGTGTGGGCGTAGACCTTCGCGGTCTCCTCGTCGAAGGCGTCCACGTAGCCGATGTGCGACAGGACATCGCCCCGATCTTTTCGTGCGAACACGTCGTAGACGATTTCTCGCATGTCTACCCTCGTCTCCTGGCCGGGACATGCTGCCCGGGCCGGGGCTCGCGACTCACGCGCTCACCCCGAGGGCCCGTAGCTTCGCCCGGCCTTCCGGTGTGATTCTGTCACTGGTCCACGGCGGACTCCACACTTCCTCCAGCTCCACCGACTCGATCCAGAACTCGGACTCGAGTCGGTCGGTGATGTCCTCGCGGATGAACTCCATGCACGGGCAGGCCGTCGCCGTGTACGTCAGCTGGACGCGCGCGACGCCGTCTTCGTACTCGACACCGTAGATCAGGCCGAGCTCGGGCAGGCTGATCGGGATTTCCGGGTCGAGCACCTCCTGCAGCGCCTCCCACGTCGCCTGCAGGGGGTCTTCGGGGGCCGACTCGAGCGGAGGAGACCACAGGTCACGGCCTCCGCTCTTGTGGCTGGTCACGGGCTGCGGGAGCCCCGCGTCCTTCCCCGGCACGACGGGAAGACTCAGGATGCTCACGTCAGGCAGCCGCCTTGCCGTTGAGCCACCGCTCGACGTCGCCGCGAGAGCGCTGCACCGACTCCACGTAGATCTCGTTCATGGGCCCGCGCTGCTTCCAGCGGGCGAAGACGTCGTCCCAGGAGATCTCCCCGGCCTCGAAGTCCCAGTGCTTCGCCTTCTCGTCGTAGTGACACGGGAACGGGTAGTCGAGTACGTACTCGCCCTTCGCCTCGTCCCAGTGCGCCGGAACGTCGATACCGAGCTCCTCGCACAGCGGCACGGCCGACGACATCCAGACCTGGCGGAGCTGATCGTTCGTGAGGCCCTTCAGCTTGTAGTCCAGCTGGCCGGAGTGACGCTTCATGTCGTCCGGGAGCCCGAACCACTCGATCGTCATCGGGAACATCCAGTCGACGGAGCGCTGAACCATCTCCTTCGCCTCGCCGCCGGCCTTCGAGAGTCGTCGCATCCACACCTCGCCGTGGCGGAGATGGAACGTCTCTTCCATTCCGATCTTCACCAGCGCGCGCTTGAGCGGCGCATACGACGTGTTCTCGTGGACGTCGGACAGCAGGGTGATGCCGGCCCGATCGAAGAATCCCGTTGCCACCACCAGCTCGGCCCAGTTGTCGAGCGGCTGATCGAAGCCGTACGGATGCTTGAACTCGTGAGGCTGCCGACCGTAGACCAGGTGCTCCTTCGACTCGCCGATGTCCTCGAGCAGCCGATAGGCGATGTTCGCGTGCGCCAGCTCGTCCTGGATGATCGCGTGCGCACTTACCTGGGTGTTGGTCGACGGAGCGTACCGCGCGGCCATCCAGTAGGACGGCGCGCTCATCAGCTCGGTGTCAGCCTGGACCGTCAGCTGGACGCGAAGCGCCTTGCGGTACCCTTCGGTCATGTCATCCGGGCCTTCCACCATGTAGCCCTCGTGGACCTTCTGCTTCAGCTCGTCTTCGGTGAATGGGCTCATGCTTCCTCTCGCTTATGACACTTTCGCCGCGACAGACGACAGAGTGTAATGAATGTAGGGGCGCGAGGCCGTAGCTCAAGAGTCGCGATGCGGGCGCCCCGGGCGCCAGAGTCGGGAGCGACCGCCGGATTCAGAGACCGAGGGACGCCCGGATCAGCGGACTGATCCGCTCCGGCGTCCACGGAGGCTCGAAGGTGAGCTCCACCTCCGCGCTCTCCACGCCTTCCACGCCCTCGATGGCCTGCTTGACGTCCTCGACGATCTGGCCGGCGACAGGGCACATCGGCGACGTGAGCGAGATCACCGCGTGTACATCGGCCCCGTCGATCTCGATGTCGTAGATGAGGCCCAGGACGACCAGATCGAGCCCGAGCTCGGGATCCTTTACCTCCCGGAGGGCCTTCTTCACGTCCTTCTCGGTCACCGCCATGCGTTCCTTCCTTCGTCCAGGTTGAAGGGCCGGAACCCAAGGTACCCCGCTACGCTCCGTTGATCCGAGTCGTACGCTTCAGAACCACCGCGCTCACGTCGGAGGTGTCGTCTCCCGAGTCGCCGACCGGGTCCAATCCGCCCAGCACGCGTGAAAGCGTGGCGCGCGCGTCGCTCGCCTCCTCGCCGGTCAGCACCGCCCCGACGGAGGAGGCATGCGCGATCGTGTCCGTCAGCATGACGATGCGGTCTCCCCGACCCAGCACCACGTTGCGGGACTCGAAGCCGTGGTCGGCGAGATCCCCGACGGAGGGTGCGTGGAGGCTCAGGTCGCGGACGCTCCCGTCCTCACCGACGACCACGCCGGTGACGGGCCCCGCACCCACCCACTCCGCCTCGCCGTCGGCCAGTGCGACGAGGCCCGCGAGAACCGATCCCGAGAGGCCCTCGATCCACCCGGCCCGCAGGTCGCGATTCACCTTCGACAGGAACGCGCCCAGCGTCGCATGCGGCTCGGCCGCCGCGCCGCGCAGAAGCATGCGCACCGCCCCGAGCCGCTGGGCGGAGAACAGATCGTTGCGCACCGCCTTGAGCACCGCGAATGCCGGCCGCCCGTCCCTCAGCACGAACCAGTCCCACGCCGTGCCTCCCGCGCTGAGCCGCGGTGCGAGCGTCGACGCCGCGATGTCGTATCCGCTCACGCGAGGCGTCACCCGCGGCAGCAGGCGAGCACGGAGCAGCCGGTTGAACTCGGCCAGGGTTTCGTGGCCGGTGTCGTGGCCCGTCGAAGCCTTCGCCTGCTGCTGCGCGAGACGCACCGAGGTCGTCCAGAGCGCCTTCGAGAGATTCTTGAGCAGCCGGACGGAGAGCGTGTCGCCTCCGAGCATCCGGCTGAACGCGGCGCGGGAGACCGACAGCAGATACGTGTCCTCGGCGGCGATCGCCGATGCCGAGCGAGGCGTCTGGTTCAGGAGCGCCATCTCGCCGAACGCCTGGCCCGCCCGCAGCACGGCGAGGCGGCGATAGCCGTCCGCCGTCGCCTTCCGGACCTCCACGGAGCCATGGACGATCACGTAGAAGTGGTCCCCACGCTCGCCCTCTCCGAACACGTACTCGCCGCGATCCACCCGGACGGCCTCCGAGATCTTGAGGATCTCGTTGAGGTCGTCGCGGCGGAGGTCCTGAAACAGGGCGACTTCGCGGAGCTTCAGGCTGATTTGCTCGCGCGTGAGGCTCACCGACTGCCCGTCTTCGGGCATGGCACCGACGGCGGAATCGACGTACACGGGTTCTCCGGCAGAAAGCTGTGGGGGGGATCAGAATAGTACGAACTGTCGAAAGCCCTCGCGACCCGTGCGAGCCCTTCCGTACATTCCTCCTCGAGGTCACCCTCGATGACCCATCCTTCGACCCGGAGATCGCGAGCGTTGGACGCCTCCTCGACGGCGCACAGGTCCGGCCGGTGCGATCCCGATGCGCCTTCTGACGCCTACCTGCGCTTCTGGGGGACCCGGGGCTCGATTCCATCGCCGGGACCCGGCACGGTCCGGTACGGCGGCAACACCTGCTGTGTCGAGATCTGCAGCGGCGAGACCCGACTCATCTTCGACGCGGGCTCGGGCATTCGAGCCCTCGGCGCGAGCATGTTCGAGGAAGGGCCCAACTCGATCCACATCTTTCTGACGCACTTCCACTGGGATCACATCCAGGGATTCCCCTTCTTCCGGCCGCTGTACGACCCGGAGGACGTCATCCGGGTCGTGGCGCCGAAGCAGAAGGAGATCGGCGTGAAGAACCTCTTCGCGGGGCAGATGGGGCCGATCTACTTCCCGGTACCGTTCCGCTTCGTGGCGGCGAAGACGGAGTTCGAGCACCTGAACCAGGGCTCGTACGAGATCGACGGCATCGAGCTCGACGTAATGCGAGTCCGCCACCCGTCGTTCGTGCTGGGCTACCGCATCCGGATCGGAGACGCCGTCGTCTGCTTCGTGCCCGACAACGAGCTCGAGGGCGACATGTACGACGAGCTCGAGCCGGGCTTCGACTCCCGGATCGTCGACTTCGTGGGTGACGCCGACGTGCTCATCCACGACTCGATGTATACCGAGGAGGAGTACCCGGGCCGACGAGGATGGGGACACTCGACGTTCGAGCAGTCGCTCCGTCTCGCCAGGGAGGGCGGGGTGCGCGAGCTGCTCTTCTTCCACCACGACCCGATGCGTACGGACGACGAGCTCGACGCCATCGTACGACGGCTCCAGGACGAGGTGGCGGGAGACACGAGCCCGATCTCGATTTCGGCCGCAGCGGAAGGCGAGTACCACACGCTGGACACGTGATGCCGGAGAGTCGGGGCGACCTGCTGGAGGAGCTGGGGCGCGCGCGGAAAGCGCTGCGCCACATGAGTGAGGTCGGCAAGGCGCTCATGAGCGAGCGTGACCGCGACGCCCTGTACGACCTCATCCTGACGCACGCCCGCTCCTTGAGCGGATCGGACGCGGGCAGCCTCTACCTGGTCGAAGACGAGACCGACCCACCCGTGCTCCGCTTCATCACCTCCCAGGTCGACACGCTGCCCGACCTGCCCTCCCTAACGTTCCGGCTGCCCCTCGACCGCACTTCCATCGCCGGCTACGCCGCGACGGGTCGCGAGGTGCTGGTGATCGACGACGTCTACGATCTCCCCGACGACGTCCCCTACTCGTTCAACCGCGAGGCCTTCGACGAGAAGCACGGATACCGCGCGAAGTCCATGCTGGTCGTCCCGATGATCGACCACCGGGACCACGTCGTGGGCGTGCTGCAGCTCATCAATCGGAAGCGGAACGAGGATGCCGCCATCCGGACGGATCAGGACTCCGACCGATGGGTTCTGCCGTACACCGAGCGCGAGGTCGACATCGTGATGTCGTTAGCGGGTCAGGCGGCCGTCGCCATCGAGAACGGCAAGCTGTATCGGCGCATCGAGAATCTCCTCGAGGGCTTCATGAAGGCGGCCGTCACGGCGATCGATCAGCGAGACCCGGCGACGTCGGGCCACTCGCTCCGCGTCACCGAGCTCACCTGCCGCATGGCGGAGCTCATCGACGCCCAGATCGACGGGCCGTTCGCCGAGGTTCGCTTTTCGGACGCGGAGATGAAGCAGCTACGATATGCGGGCCTGCTGCACGACGTCGGGAAGATCGGCGTCCCCGAGGAGATCCTCGTGAAGCAGAACAAGCTGCCCCCGGTCCTCCAGGCCGAGGTCCGCAGCCGCTTCGCGCGAATCGAGGCACTGCGGCGCCTGCAGGCTGCCGAGGAGCGGGCCGAGGCCGTTGCCGCTGCCGGAGGGAGCGGGAGCGGTGAGGGGCTGGAAGGCATCGAGCGCAGCCTCGCCGAGGATCTCGAGCGCATCGAGCGGTACCGGCAGGCCGTCGAAGAGGCGAACACCCCGCGCATCCTGGCGGAGGACGCGGCCGCGGTTCTCGAGGAGATCGGAGCCGCCACCTTCGTCGATGTCTCCGGTGAAGTCCGGCCGTACCTCTCGGAGGGCGAGCTCCACTTCCTGCGGATCCGGAAGGGCTCGCTCGACGAAAGCGAGCGCCTGAAGATCCAGTCTCACGTCGTTCACTCGCACGACTTTCTTCTCGGCATCCCGTGGACCGAGGAGCTCTCCCGGGTCGCGAGCATCGTACGGGGTCACCACGAGAAGCTGGACGGCACCGGCTACCCCGACGGCAAGAAGGCGGACGAGCTGTCGATCGAGACGCGGATCATGACCGTCTGCGACATCTTCGACGCCCTCACCGCTTCGGATCGACCCTACAAGAAGGCGATGCCAATCGATCGGGCCCTCGGAATCCTCGAGAAGGAGGCCGAGCTCGGGATGCTCGACGCGGACGTCGTGCGGCTGTTCGTGGACAGCGAGGTCTACCGAAGCGTCCTGGACGCGGGCTGACCCGAGCGTCCGGCGCGGCGGCTCAGCGGTGCACGCCGCTCGCCCGCCTCACGTACTTCCGCAGCATGCGTGGCCCGACCTCGGCTCCGTAGACGTTGCCGAAGGCGTCGACCGCCACACCCTCCGCCGCGCTGGTTCCCGAGTTGTCCGGGTCGGGCTCGGGGTCGGGAATGAAGCCCGTCACGAAGCCGGTCTGCGCACTGCCGATGTAGATCCCTCGACGCCAGCCGCGGTTTCGGGCCGTGTTCGACTCCGAATCGGCCGAATAGAGGACGTCGTTCTCGTCGATGAAGAGCCCGCTGGGCCGTCCGAACTGATGCCAGGTCTCGAGGTGCTCCCCGTCTTGCGTGAAGATCTGGATGCGGCTGTTCGCCCGGTCACCGACGAAGAGCCGCCCCCGGGAGTCCATCGCCAGCGCGTGAGGGTCCCGGAACTGGCCGTTGGCGGTCCCGGTCTCGCCCCACTCCATGAGGTAGTTCCCCTCGGCGTCGAACTTCACGACCCGGTTGTTGCCGTTCGCGTGGTGACCGTCCACCACGAAGATGCTCCCGTCCGGCGCGACCAGCATGTCCGATGGACGGGTGAACTGCGTCCGACTCTGTCCGGGATTGCCCTTCTCGCCCAGACGCAGCAGCACCTCACCCTCCGGGCTGAACTTGATGATCTCGTGACCCCGCCCCTCCGGCTCGGGCCCGTATCCGACCGCGTCGGCAATCCACACGTTGCCCTGACGGTCCACGTACAGGCCGTGCGGCCAGTAGATCATGTCGGCCCCGAAGCTCGTCAGCAGGTTGCCGTCGAGATCGAACCGCAGGATCGGGTCCACGTGCGAATCCGCGCACGAATTGGCTCCGCACCGCTCGGCCACCCAGATCGACATGCCGTCCGGCGCAGGGTACACCGCGCTGGTGGCACCCCACGACCGGCCATCCGGCAGCTCCGCCCACACGCCGGGCTCCGCTGCGTAGGGGTTCGGCGCGATCATCTGCGCCGACGCACTCACGGGAAGAGAGGCACAGGCGACCGCCAAGGCAGCAAGACGGCGAGCGGCGTCGAGAACGGACGAGGATGGATTCATCGGGCAGTGCGTCGGATCCGGAGAGTCGATTGATGGAGGGCCGATCCGCGGACGCGGTGCCGCGGCGTTTCGGTGCGCCCCAGAGTGCGACGGGCTATTCGGTCGCGCCAGCGGGTGCGGGGCCCGGCCCGCCGTGCGCACCACCGCCCATCGGCTCGGCGCGCGCTCCGCCTCGTCCCTCCCACCACGCGAACGCGCCCCTCAGACCCCACACCGCACCCACCACGATCAGCCCGAGCATGATCCAGCGAAGCAGCGTGGCGGCGAAGGCCGCGTTCATCGCAGGCACCGTGAACTCGTACGCGAGCAGCCCGCTTCCCCGGTCCAGCATCCAGTGCCACCCGGTGTGCGCGAGGATCGCCGAAAGCACGACCACGCCCATGACTTCCGGCAGCCACCGCCCGAACGCCAGGCGCAGGACCGGCACGACCAGCGCGAGCACGAAGAGCTGACCCAGCTCGACGCCGACGTTGAAGGCGAGAAGGGACGTCAGCAGGTGGGACCCGGCGAACTGCAGCGACTCGGAGAGCGCGAAGGAGAACCCGAAGCCGTGCACCAGGCCGAAGGCGAAGGCGATCATCCACCGCTTCGCCAGCGGACGGCCGAGAATGTTCTCGAACGCCATGAAGACGATCGAAAGGGCGATCAGCGTCTCGATGAGCGGCGGAAACCAGAGAGCGTCCGGCGCGAGGCCGAGTGCGGACGCGATGAGCGTGATGGAGTGGGCGATCGTGAAGGACGTCACGATCGGGACGAGCGCCAGCACGCTGCGGATCGGAACGACCAGGCACAGCAGGAAGAGGATGTGGTCGATGCCGTCGAGGATGTGGTCGAAGCCGAAGACGACGAACCGCCACGCCGCCTGGTGCCAGCGCGGATCCAGACGCACGAGGCCCGGGTTGCCCGTGTACTGGAACGCCCGCTCGGCGCCGCCCGGCGGGAGGAATCGCAGCACGGTCAGCGTGCGCAGTCCCAGGTGGGCCCACTGCGGCTCGATCGAGAAGTCCGACGCCTCGTCCACGATCGGCACCTCGAAGAGCATGTCGACCGCTGCCTGCTGCCAGTAGAGCTCCGTCTCGGGCCGCAGCGGCGGGGCCCGAACGTTCTGGAACGCTCGCTCCCACGTCGCGAACGCTCGATCGCCGGGCTGGGACACCCGCAACGCCACGAGCTCCGGCGCCGGGAGGCGCGCGCCCCCTTCTTCGAACGCGACGTATTCGCCGATCCACCGCTCGGCGGCCTCCCGGATCAGGTCGTCCGCCTCCTCGATCTGCAGATACCCGGGGCCGCGCTGCGGGAAGTCGTAGTCGCGGAAGGCCCCCAGCGGGACGCGGACGAGCAGGCGAAGGGTCCGCCCCTCCGGCTTCACGAACGCCTGCACGGCCACGTCCATGGGGATCTCGTGCGCCTCCGGCCAGGAGGGCAGGAGCAGCACCATGGCCACGACGAGGGCGGCGGTCCGGCGGTCGATGGGTGAGCTTCGGAGCATGGACGGGAGGATCGGGCGAAGACCCGGCCGCGTCCAGACGTGTGCGGCCCGACCCAGCGTCTCCCGACCGCCCGAGCCCCACCCGCCACACGATTGCCGGATGTTGCTCTGCCCCGTAGCGTATCCCTCTTCTCGGGGCCGGACGCCCCACTCACGATCCGGAGAGAGTTGGATGATGCAGAAGCGAACCGTGCTGCTCGGTACCGGCCTGGTCGCCACGATCGCCGCCCTCGCGTGCGCATCCGAAGCGCTCGACGACCTCAATGCGCAGGCCGTCGGGGCGGAAGGAATGGCGCCCATGTTCGAGGTCGACCCGTTCTGGCCCAAGCCGCTGCCGAACCACTGGATCCTCGGATCGGCCGTGGGCGTGGGTGTCGACTCGCGCGACCACGTCTACATCATCCACCGGGGCGCCATGTCGCTCAACGAGCGCACCGAGATGGGGGCGGCGACCGACCCTCCGACCGGTGAGTGCTGCTCCCCCGCTCCGTACATCCTCGAGTTCGATCCCGAGGGCAACCTCATGAACGCGTGGGGCGGCGACAGCACCGACGAGTACACGTGGCCGGCGTCCAACCACGGCATCACCATCGACCCCAACGACAACATCTGGATCGGTGGAAACGGTGGGGGTGACGGGCACATCCTGAAGTTCTCGCGTGACGGACAGTTCCTGGCGCAGTTCGGAATCCCCGGCGAGGACCTCGGGTCCACCAGCACCGAGCACTTCGGGCGCCCCGCGAAGATCTCCTTCAACAGCACGGGCGACGAAGCGTACGTCGCCGACGGGTACCGGAACCGCCGCGTGGCGGTCCTCGATGCGAACACCGGCGAGGTCAAGCGCTTCTGGGGCGCGTACGGGAACGAGCCCAGCGACGAGAACACGGGCCGCTACGACCCGAACGCTCCGCTCATCGACCAGTTCCGCACCCCGGTCCACTGCGCCGAGCCGGCCGAGGACGGGCTCGTCTACGTGTGCGACCGCCCGAACGACCGGATCCAGGTCTTCCAGACGGACGGGACCTTCGTCGAAGAGGTCCGCATCGCCCCCAATACGCTCGGCGACGGCTCCACCTGGGACATCGCCTTCTCACGCGATCCCGAGCAGACCTACATGTACCTCGCCGACGGCAAGAACATGAAGGTCTACATCATGAATCGTGAGAACCTCGAGGTGCTCACGAGCTTCGGAGACGGCGGCCGGCAGCCCGGCCTCTTCTTCGCGGTCCACTCCATCGCCACCGACTCGCAGGGCAACATCTTCACCACCGAGACCTACGAGGGTAAGCGGGTCCAGAAGTTCATCTTCAAGGGCATCGGTCCGATCCCCGCCGAGAACCAGGGTGCGCCCTGGCCCACGACCGGGGGCTGATCTCTACCGGCAGCCCATGACCCCTAGCGGGGGATCTTCGTCGACAGTGAGCGGTACCCGAGCGAGCGGCCGTCCCGATCGAGGGCGGCCGCTTCGCTCGTGCGCCTGTTTGACGGATCTGAAGCCGGTGCGCAAGCTACCCCGATCGACCCTCCCCCGGAGCCGGACCGTTGAAACTCTGGTCTGAAATCAAGCAGCGCCGAATCACCCAGATCGTGGTCACGTATCTGGCCGGCGGATGGATCGTGACCTCGGTCATCGACCAGGTCGTCGACCGCGAGGTGCTCCCGCTCGTGGTCTATGAGGTCACGCTGACGCTCTTCCTCTTCGGCATCCTCGGCGCCCTCATCATCGGCTGGTACCACGGGGAGAAAGGCGCCCAGGAGGCGCCACCCATCGAGATCGCGATGCTGACCGTGGTCGGGATCCTGGCGCTCGGTGCGTCCGGCATGGTCGTGAAGGGCGCCATGGACGAGGCGACGCTACGCGATTCCCTGGCCGAGGCCGGTCTCGACCTGCGCAGCATCGGGGTGCTGTACTTCGAGGACGTGAGCTCGGACGGGTCGGCCCAGGCCGTGGCCGAAGCGATTACCGAAGGGCTGATCAACACGCTGGCGGAGGTCGACGAGCTCGAGGTGACGTCCCGCAATGCCGCTCGGGCCGTGCGTGATCTGGACGTGGGCGCCGATTCGATCGCGACCATTCTCGGCGTCGGCACGATCGTCGACGGCACCGTCGATCAGGTCGGGGACGAGATCCGGGTGTCCGTGCGGCTTCTGGAGGGGCAAGACGGGATTCAGCTTTCACGAGAGTCCTATGCGTGGCCGTCCGAAGACGTCGCACTCGTGAGCAGCGAGCTGGCCGCCGAGGTCGGCAACGCGCTCCGCGAGCAGCTCGGGGTCGAAGTGCGACTTCGCGAGAGTCAGGCGGCAGCCCCCAACTCGGCAGCCTGGCTCCAGGTGGCGAGAGCGGAGCGGGCGATCAAGGCTGCCGACGAGGCACTGGCCGAGGGGGACGCCGAGGCCTACTTCGGCGCGTGGGATGCGGCGGATGAGGCCCTGATCCAGGCGCTGGAAGCGGCTCCGGAGTGGGTAGAGCCCATGGTCCTGCGCGCGCAGGTGGCCTACGGGCCCTGGCGGTATCTGGAAGGCGAGGAGCAGCTCCAGGCCCTCGACCGAGCCGTGGAGCTGGCGAACGAAGCTCTGGAAGCCGAGCCCGACAACGCGGCGGCGCTGGAGCAACGCGGCACGGCGCGGTACGCGCGCTGGCTCCTGGAAGTCGACGAGGAGGACGAGCTCGATGCCCTGCTGGCGTCGGCCCGGGCGGACCTGGAACGCGCACTGCGGCTCGACAGCGATCGTGCGAGCGTCAACAGCACGCTCAGCCACCTGTACCACCAGGTCGAGGAGCCATTCGAAGCCGCCGTCGCCGCCCGATCGGCCTACGCTCAGGATGCCTTCCTGTCCGTTGCCGACGACATCCTCTATCGGCTTTTCGAGGCTTCCTACGATCTGAACGATCACGGCGAAGCTCTCGAGTGGTA